>SPLK01000510.1_pt1 | contig 10599 bp, 7 predicted proteins | sample 2456111 | NCBI WGS metagenome assembly SPLK01 (sample SAMN11156906, study PRJNA527647) | hot springs metagenome | biome: Geothermal region; feature: Hot spring; material: tree branch in hot spring; isolation source: hot spring sediment rich in lignocellulosic material ... | reverse complement strand
AAATCTTTTTACTAATGCGGTCTTCTGGTCCATCTTTTGGCCCTTCTTTATGACCGTTAGTCTTCCTACCCTTGGTAGTGTATTTTGTATGGTATGTCCTCATGGTTTTTTGGGCAAGTATATAACCAAACTTGGGCTTAAACTCAGACCTCCAAAATGGCTTGCAAACCCTTACATAGGACTCGTAGGTTCAAACATTCTGGTTTATTGGTTTGTACTTTATACCTTTCCGGGCTTTTTTAGAAATCCTTTTAATACAGCCATTTTCTTTTTATCTTTTACCTTTCTCTCCGTGCTATTTTTCTTCGTATTTAGGGGAATGGCATACTGCAAATATATATGTCCTATAGGTTCAGTTAACACTGCCTTTTCAAGGACATCCTTTACGTGGCTTTCCACATACGAGGAGGAATGTAAAAACTGCAAAAAGCCTGAGTGTGCTTTATCTTGCCCTTATGAGCTAAACCCATCCAAGTTTGACCAAAAAAACTCCATGACTCACTGCACCCTTTGCATGGAGTGTGCCAAAGCTTGCGATGCTGTGAGATTTGAGGCAAGAGGTTGGGGAAGCTCTCTATACAAAGAGATAGGTAATCCCAAGTCTATAGAGATAGCGGTGTATTTACTTCTCGTTGGTGTCATCACATTTACAATGAGATTTCATCACGGGCTTTCAAGGAGTGGGCTTGCAAACTATATGCCTTGGGTAGTTGTGGGCAAATATCTCCAGTCAGCTTTAGGTATTCCCAAATGGGTTGATATTACAGGTTTTATTGCGTTGCTTATGGCTGTTTCACTGGTTCTTTTGGTATTTTACATAAGCTTTAGGTTTGTAGCAAAAATAACCGGAAAAAGTTTTAAAGAGTGCGCACTTGCGCTCGGTTACGCCTTTGCACCTTTGATGATCGTAGGAGGTCTCTCTCATGTTCTTGAATTTTTCTTTATAGAATACTATCACAGTATAGTAAATGGCTTTTCTCAAGCTTTCAATTTTGGAATTCATGCGGAACCGCTCGCCAAGAGAGGAGATGTATGGCTTAACTTATTTAAGATTTTTCCATTTTTGGCAGGTTTTTGGAGCCTTCACATCTTATGGAAGAGAGTAGTTATGTTCACAAAAGACAAGCGAAAATTGGTATTTATCCTTTCGGCTTCTTTACCGTTGGTTTATCTCATTCTATCACTGTTTACTATAATCGTAATGATGCTCTTTCCAGTACATCATGCTCACAAAATACACTGATATGAATAGAAAACTCAGCGCTTACACCTTTTCCCTACTTTTGCACGTCTTATTTTTTGGCGCTTATGTGCTATTTTTCGGAAAGGCTGTTAAATACAAACATATCGTAGAAATAGACCTTAGCCTAACACAACAGAGTACAAGTAACATAGAAGAACATCATATGGAGGAGAAAACATCTATGAAAAAGGAGTTTATACAGAAAAAAGGTGCTGAAAGCATACAAAATATAATTCATAAAAAAAGTAAAGAAAAAGTAATACAAAATTCCAAGCTATATGAGAGCTACACGAAAAGTATTCAAGAAAGCAATAGTACATATAATGAAAAATCCGAAAATTTCCCAAAACCAGATGAAAGGGGAAGTATTCAGGAGAACAACAATAACAGAAACTCTGAAAAAACTTTAACATCAAATGGAATAGGTCAAAAAAACGTGACTGAAAACGAAAAAAGAGGGGATACCTCGGCTTTGGTACAGCAAAGCAAAGGTGAAACTTACCTAAGAGAAAAACTCTCGGTGATCTCTTCTATAGTAAAGGAAAATATAAGTTATCCTCCTATAGCGCGCAGGATGGGATGGGAAGGTAAAGTTGTGATATGCTTTTTGCTGAAATCTGATGGTCAGGTAGAGAATATATATGTAGAAAAAAGCTCAGGCTACGAAATATTAGATACCAATGCTATAAATACCATACAGAAAGTAGCTAAATTATTTCCAAAACCTCCTGTGGATGTAATGATAAGGCTTCCGATAAATTACAGGCTTGAATAAATTTTAAACCCCCGGGACGACCTACTTTCCCGTGCCGTTCGCCCGGCACAGTATCATCGGCGCTGGAGGGCTTAACTGCCGGGTTCGGAATGGAAACCGGGTGTTTCCCCTCCGCTATGGTCCCGAGGGAAACTTGGCAACTCAATAGGTCTTCCTTCCTGTGGGTGTGCAAGTCGAACGGGCTATTAGTACAGCTTGGCTTCACCCCTTGCGGAGCTTCCACCTGCTGCCTATCAACCTGGTAGTCTTCCAGGGCCCTTCAGGGAGTCCTTATCTTGAGGTGGGCTTCGCGCTTAGATGCTTTCAGCGCTTATCCCGTAGCAGGATGGCTACCCGGCGCTACCTCTGGAGAGATAACCGGTACACCAGAGCCTGCCCCGTCCCGGTCCTCTCGTACTAAGGACGGACCCTCTCAAGACTCCTGCGCCCGCGGCGGATAGGGACCGAACTGTCTCGCGACGTTCTGAACCCAGCTCGCGTCCCCCTTTAATGGGCGAACAGCCCAACCCTTGGGACCTGCTTCAGCCCCAGGATGGGGGGAGCCGACATCGAGGTACCAAACCTCCCCGTCGATGTGGGCTCTCGGGGGAGATTAGCCTGTTCAACCTTTCTCTGGTTTCCCAGAGGGTTAGACTATATCTTCATCCCCACCTTTTTCGTGGGGAGCGCGGCGTGTTGGCTCTACCTTTTGGTAGAACCCTCGGGCAAGACGCCCTCAGTCGTTACAGGGTCAGGAGAGGTTTTATACTTCATAAACTCAGGCACCCAGGGCTTTATTATGGACATGAGCCTCTCAGTTTCCTCTCTCGGAAAGTACAGCACTGGGTAGCCCTTTTTCCATACTACCTTTGGCTTTAAACCAAAGTTTTTTTCCAAGGCTTCGGTCAGCCTTTGCAACTCCTTTTCTCCGTACTTGGGGAGGTATATGTAGGCCACCTTGTCCCTTCTGTAGTAGTGTCCGTCATCCATATACCAGACCGCCAAAGAAAGAGGAGCTTTTAGAAGCATACTTATTTTTTCTGGCACCCTTTTTTTGCCCTTCTCATCGTAGAAGAGCTTTCTTAACTTTCCCAGCAAAGGCATTGAGTGGCTCTGACACCTGTAATAGGTATAAGTCTTACGCCACTTTGGGTTATACCTTTCTATTTTTTTAGGCTTGTCCTGCATCAGGTTTTTCAGCTCTTCCCACTTCCAGAAGATGTAGTCTTTTTGTTTTTCAGAATGCTCAAGCTTTAGCCTTGCATTCTTCTTGCCTGTGGCTTGCAGGTAGCCATCACCCAAAAGGGTGCCTATGATTATTTCCCTTTGCCTTTTGCTCACCATCGTGCCTCTCCTGACTTCCCACGGGATTACCCCACGCCCTTTCTGGGCAGGAGGGCTCCCCCGTTATAAGCCGCGTTCTTGCCTCCCAGTTGCCTGGGAGCGGGACAACAAGCGTTATCCCCGGAGTAGCTTTTATCCGCTGATCACCGGCCCTTCCCCGAAGAACCGGTGGGTCACTAGGCCCGGCTTTCGCCTCTGCTCGGCCTGTCGGCCTCACAGTCAGGCACCCTTCTGCCCTTGTACTCTACGGCGGATTTCCGACCCGCCTGAGGGTACCTTTGGACGCCTCCGTTACCTTTTAGGAGGCAGCCGCCCCAGCTAAACTGCCCATCTGGCACGGTCCCGGCGGTGGATAACACCGCTCGGTTAGGGCCTCAGCCTGTCCAGGGTGGTATCTCACCGGCGCCTCCATCCCTCCCGGAGGAGGGACTTCACAGGCTCCCACCTATCCTGCGCAGGACAAGCCAAGGCTCAATGCCAGACTACAGTGAAGCTTCACGGGGTCTTTCCGTCCTGCCGCGGGTAGCCGGCATCTTGACCGGCATTACAATTTCGCCGGGACTCTCCTCGAGACAGCGCGGCACTCGTTGGGCCATTCATGCAGGTCGGAACTTCACCCTTTCCTACCTTTCGGCAGGGGGTAGACTATACCTTCATCCCACCAAGGACCTGTAGGAGGAAGTCCTTTGTATATTTTCTCTTGCCCGAAGGGTTCATACGATAGGCAAGCTCTATTATCTGGGGTAGGTGCTTTGGTGAAAGGTGAAGGTTTGCCCTTATCATCCTGCAGATTTCTTTAAACTTTTCAAAGTCCTGAGCTTTTGCTCCCTGCAGGGGATACTTTTCAAAGTGCGGTATAACCTTCTGAGTAAGGTCCTCTATATCCCTTACTTCATACTTATAAGTGTTATCCAACTTTGAAAACCTTATACCACCGCAGGCAAAGTAGGCATGCACCTTTTTTAGAAGCTCCAAATCCCTTCTGTTCATTGATAGGGAAAAGGAGGCTCTGGTTTCTACGCCTACCTTCAACCTGTCTCTTAAGTTAAAGCTTACAGAAAAGCACCCTTCACCTTCCACAAGCCCCGTTATGTACCAAGGGTCAAGCATGACTTCCTCCATAGCCCTTTCTGCACCACCTTTCGGCGGGTGGGAGCCGGCGTCTTGCACGCTATAGGCGTGCCTCCCCTTTCGGGTCAGTCGTTACGGGGCTTCCTACCCCTCACGAGGCAGGAGCTTCCCTCGGGATTACCCCACGCCCTTTCTGGGCAGGAGGGCTCCCCCGATATGAGCCGGACACGGGCAAGTCTCCTTACCCGACAAGGAATTTCGCTCACCTTTATCTCTGGCTTTCGCCAGAGGGTGGACTGTATCTTACCACCGCCTCTAGGTCCCTTTTTACCTGAAGGAGCCTTTCTCTGTTTTGAGTGTTCATCTGAAGAGCTGTCTCCACTATATCCAGCAGTCCTTCCGAGCTCAGGTGCTTGCCTTCCTTCATCCACTGCACTATGCGTCTGAACTTGATAAAATCCACATTCTTCTTTGTCTTGAGCGGATGTTTTGTAAAAAATTCACACACCTTCTCAAGACAGCTCAGCTTCCTTATCCTCAGACACCATCTGTCGCCATTATTCTTCCTTACCACACCGCAGGCAAAAAACCGCTTAAGAGCGTATAGCACCTGCAGGTCCCGCTCGTGCTGGACCACCACAAACTCGGGCAGAACCTGATAGCCTACGCTCATCTCAGGGTGCTTATTGACCGATACATGAAAGCACCCTTCACCATCTACAAAGCCCACAACCCAGTCAGGAGACAGTTCCATATTGCTCCTCCAGGGAGGCGTGGCCTCCGCGTGCAGTCTCTGAGGAACCCCCTTTCGGGGTTTCCTGCGGATTGCCCAATCTCTGGCATTTTTACGGAAGGCTTTTACCTTCTCGTAGCCAGAGCTCTAAGGGCTTCCCCGCATACAGCGGAGTTCAGGCAGCTTTCGCTACCTTAGGACCGTCATAGTTACGGCCGGCGTTTACCCGGGCTTCGGTTTGGAGCTTGCACTCCTCCCCTTAACCTACGGGCACTGGCCAGGCTTCAGACCACATACAGCCCCTTACGGGTTTGCGTAGTCCTGTGTTTTTGATAAACAGTCGGCACCGCCCGGTCTCTGCGACCCGCAAGAGCTTACACCGCGAGGGCTTCACTCCCACGGGCCCCCCTTCTACCGAGGGTACGGGGGCAATTTGCCGAGTTCCTTGAGGAGAGTTCCCCCGACGCCTTAGGCTACTAACCCAGCCCACCTGTGTCGGTTTGCGGTACGGGCAGCGGTGCTTCAACGCCAGCGCCGTTGTTTCTTGGCAGTGTGGCGTCAGGAGAGTTACCCCATCGGCTCTCGGAGTATGGGGTGACGGATTTGCCTGCCACCCCCTCCTACTACCTTAGACCACCATTCCATAGGTGGCTCTCCTTAGCCTCCTGCGTCACGACTCTGGCTCCACACCGCTGGCGCGGGAATGTTGACCCGCTTCCCATCGGCTACGCCTTTCGGCCTCACCTTAGGGTCCCGGCTAACTGGCGGACGATTTACGTTGCCGCCAAAACCTGGGGCTTCCGGCGGACAGGTTTTTCACCTGTCTTCGCTGCTACTCATGCCAGGATTCTCACTTCCCTGCAGTCCATCCCACCTTACGGTGAGACTTCAGCCCACAGGGAACGCTCCCCTACCGCTCGCTTACGCGAGCCCGCAGCTTCGGTACCGGGCTTGAGCCCCGCTAAATTTTCGGCGCACCACCGCTCGGCCGGTCAGCTGTTACGCACTGTTTAAAGGATGGCTGCCTCTAAGCCAACCTCCCAGCTGTCTTGGCAGTGGCACATCCTTCCCCACTTAGCCCGGATTTTGGGACCTTAGCTGGCGGTCTGGGCTGTTTCCCTCTTGTCCACCGGAGCTTATCCCCCGGGGACTGACTGCCGCTCTACCTTTCCCGGCATTCGGAGTTTGGCAGGGTTCGGTACCCCTTTCGAGGCCCTAGCCCAACCAGTGGCTCTACCTCCGGGAAGGAACGAGCGACGCTAGGCGTCGACCTATTTCGGGGAGAACGAGCTATCACGGAACGCGATTGGCTTTTCACCGCTACCCACACCTCATCGGACGGTTTTGCAGCACCGACCCGTTCGGGCCTCCAGACGGCGTTACCCGTCCTTCACCCTGGGCATGGGTAGATCGTTCCGCTTCGCGTCTGCCCCCAGCGACTAAAGCGCCCTGTTCGGACTCGCTTTCGCTACGGCTTCGCCTGACGGCTTAACCTCGCCGCTGAGGACAACTCCCTGGCTCATTCTGCAAAAGGCACGCAGTCGGGCCATAAAGACCCTTCCACTGGCTTGTGGATCCGGGGTTTCAGGTTCTATTTCACTCCCCTTCCGGGGTTCTTTTCACCTTTCCCTCGCGGTACTATGCGCTATCGGTCTGCCTGGAGTACTTAGCCTTGGAGGGAGGTCCCCCCTGATTCCCACGACCTTCCACGGGGGCCGTGGTACTTGGGATCGCAGACCCAGGAGACTTCCCGCCTTTAGCCTACGGGGCTTTCACCCTCTGTGGCGGAGCATTCCAGCTCACTTCGGCTAAGCGGAAGTTTTGTAACTCCCTGAGAGGCTGGCAGACCTCTCCGTCTGCGTCCCGCAACCCCGTGCGAGCTAAGGCTGCCACCATGACACCCGCACGGTTTGGGCTGGTCCCCTTTCGCTCGCCGCTACTCGGGGAGTCTCGGTTGATTTCCTTTCCTGGGACTACTAGAAGGTTTTACTTCGTCCCGTATTGGCTCCGCCTTTCGGCGGATGACTGGGCTCTACGCCCAGCCGGGTTTCCCCATTCGGGCATCCGGGCCTCACAGGCTTTTTGCGCCTCCACCCGGCTTATCGCAGCTTAACACGCCCTTCATCCCCTCAGGCAGCCGAGGCATCCACCCCGGACCCTTACTAACTTGCACACCCACAAGGAAGGAAAACCTATTCAGTTGCCAAGATGACATGGAGATGGTGGGACTTGAACCCACGACCTCCTGCTTGCAAAGCAGGCGCTCTCCCGCTGAGCTACATCCCCTTGGACCTGCCCCAGATAATGGGCCTCGGTGGACTTGAACCACCGACCTTGCCCTTATCAGGGGCACGCTCTAACCGACTGAGCTAGAGGCCCTGAGGGATTGGCAGCTCAATAAGGAGGAAGGACCCTTAGAGTTTGACTGGCTATACAGCCTGAAAGCTTTTCTCCGTTATAAAGGAGGTGATCCAGCCGCAGGTTCCCCTACGGCTACCTTGTTACGACTTCGCCCCAGTTGCCAGCCTTCCCATCGTCCTCTGCCTCCCTTGCGGGTTAGCCTGAGGGCTTCCGGGAAGACTGACTTCCGTGGCGTGACGGGCGGTGTGTGCAAGGCCCGAGAACGTATTCACGGCGGCTTAGCTGATCCGCCATTACTACCGATTCCGGCTTCATGAGGGCGAGTTTCAGCCCTCAATCCGCACCATGACCGGGTTTACAGGATCTGCTCCCCATTACTGGGTTGCTTCCCATTGTCCCGGCCACTGTAGCGCCTGTGTAGCCCCGGGCATAAAGGGCATACTGACCTGACGTCATCCCCACCTTCCTCCGGCTTATCGCCGGCAGTCCCCTTAGAGTGCCCCCCGTAGGGTAGCAACTAAGGGCAAGGGTTGCGCTCGTTGCGGGACTTAACCCAACATCTCACGACACGAGCTGACGACGGCCATGCACCACCTGTGGTGGGATTCCGTCCAGAGGACGGCACCCCTCGCTTTCGCAAGGGTTTCCCACCATGTCAAACCCGGGTAAGGTTTTTCGGTTAGCATCGAATTGAACCAGACGCTCCACCGGTTGTGCGGGCCCCCGCCAATTCCTTTGAGTTTCAGGCTTGCGCCCGTACTCCCCAGGCGGGGCGCTTAACGCGTTAGCTGAGGCACTGCCCTTACGGACAACGCCTAGCGCCCATGGTTTACGGCTGGGACTACCCGGGTATCTAATCCGGTTTGCTCCCCCAGCTTTCGTCCCTGACCGTCAGGACAGCCCCAGTAGGCCGCCTTCGCCACCGGTGTTCCTCCCGATATCTACGCATTTCACCGCTACACCGGGAATTCCGCCTACCTGAGCATGCCTCAAGATGGGCAGTTCGGTATGCCTTTCCACCGTTGAGCGGTGGGCTTTGACAAACCGCTTACCCATCCAGCTGCGGACGCTTTACGCCCAGTGAATTCGCGCAACGCTCGGGACCTACGTATTACCGCGGCTGCTGGCACGTAGTTAGCCGTCCCTTCCTCTGGGGGTACCGTCACGAACATGAGCTATTAACCCATGTCCGCATCTTCCCCCCTGACAGGAGTTTACACCCCGAAGGGCTTCTTCCTCCACGCGGCGTCGCGGGGTCAGGCTTTCGCCCATTGCCCACGATTCCCCACTGCTGCCCCCCGTAGGGGTGTGGGCCGTGTCTCAGTCCCACTGTGGCCGGCCACCCTCTCAGGCCGGCTACCCGTCATAGGCTTGGTAGGCCGTTACCCCACCAACTACCTGATGGGCCGCGAGCCCCTCCTCAGGCGGTAGCATGCAAAGCAGAGGCCACCTTTGGCCAGGAAACCTTAGTAGTCCCTGGCATTATAGGGTATTAGCCCCCCTTTCGGAGGGTTATCCCCTTCCTGAGGGCAGGTTACTCACGTGTTACTCACCCGTTTGCCGCTGAGGTGCTCATCGCACCCCCGCACGACTTGCATGTGTTAGGCACGCCGCCAGCGTTCGCGCTGAGCCAGGATCAAACTCTTCAGAGAAACCTCAAGTTTTAGGGTCCTTCCTCCTTATTCAGTTGCCAAGATGACAAGGGGCTTTTATACCCCTCATATTTACGGAAGTTTTATTATATACCTCATTTTTATCTGTGTCAAGTTCCCCACAAGGGACCTTTCTGGTCCCTCACCATAACTTTGATTATTATAAAACGTTTTTCTGCTTTGTCAAGTTTTCCACAAGGGATCCCAGAAATCCCTCTTTTCTAAGGTTATTAATATATATCCAAAAGATGATTATGTCAAGGATGTTCAAAGTATGATACCTCACAACAAGTTTTTCTTCTTTAAGGCTTTGAGCATCCTCTTCCTTGCAGCTCTTTCTTTCCTTTTCTTCTTTTCACTGGGCTTTTCGTAAAACTGCCTTCTCTTCACTTCCGTAAGTATACCTTCCTTTTCAACTATTCTCTTAAACTTCTTAAGAACCTTCTCAAAAGATTCATTTTCGCCTACTTCAACTATAGCCAACGAATATCACCTCCTTAGTTAATTATAACACACTCTGCCTCGCAAGTAAAGCAAGGTCAAAAACTTCGTCAAGATTATTTACAAAGTGAAGGACCATCTTATCCCTCACATATCCGGGCAAATCTTCCAGAACTTCTTCCCTGTTTTTTTCCGGAAGTATAACCTCGTATATGCCTGCCCTCTTTGCTGCAAGGATCTTCTCTTTTAGACCTCCTACCGGAAGCACTCTCCCGCGCAAAGTTACTTCTCCCGTCATAGCTACGTCCATCCTCACCGGTCTGTCTGTAAAAAGAGAGATAAGAGCGGTAGCTATTGTTATACCTGCAGAAGGACCATCCTTAGGTACAGCGCCTTCGGGTACGTGTATATGCACGTCAAAGTTAGAAAATACATCCGGATCTATACCGTAGTCTTCCGCCTTAGACTTTATGTACGACAGCGCCGCTTGAGCCGATTCTTTCATTATATCGCCCAAGGATCCGGTAAGTAAGAGATTACCCTTACCTTTGAACTTGGTGGCTTCTATAAGCATGATCTCGCCACCTACTTCGGTCCACGCAAGCCCCACAGCTATACCTATCATAGGCTTTTCCTCTTTCTCCGTATATCTTTTCGGCACGCCAAGGTAAGTTTTGACATCCTGAGCATCTACACCAAAGGGAGGTTTTTCACCCTTTAGCTTTTTAAGAGCCAGTTTTCTCAAAATGCTTCCCAGATATCTCTGAAGATTTCTAACGCCTGATTCTCTGGTATAGCCTCTTATGACCTCAAGTATGGCAGCGTCAGAGAAATAAACTTCATCCTCCTTAAAGCCATGTGGTGGTAAGAGTTTGGGAAGCAGATGGTGTTTTGCTATAAAAACCTTTTCCTCCTCGGAGTATCCTGCGAGACTTATGACCTCCATTCTATCAAGAAGTGGTCTGGGTATTGTATCTATCCTGTTGGCAGTACATATAAA
>SPLK01000509.1_pt1 | contig 10600 bp, 16 predicted proteins | sample 2456111 | NCBI WGS metagenome assembly SPLK01 (sample SAMN11156906, study PRJNA527647) | hot springs metagenome | biome: Geothermal region; feature: Hot spring; material: tree branch in hot spring; isolation source: hot spring sediment rich in lignocellulosic material ... | reverse complement strand
TTTCTCATTACCATTGATAAGCCGGATGAGAGATGGAAGGGTCATACTGGAATGATAACGGAACTTTTAAAAGATATTGAAATAGAGCATGACACAGTTGTTTTCATGTGTGGACCTGACCCAATGGTTAAGGCATGCGTTTTAAAGCTTGAAGAAAGAGGTTTACCAGCCAAAGAGATTTATGTATCCCTTGAGAGACATATGAAGTGTTCCGTAGGTACCTGCGGACATTGTATGATGGGACCTTTCTTCGTTTGCAAAGATGGTCCGGTATTCAGGTATGATAAGGTAAGGGAGTTCTTTGAAAGGAAAGAGGTGTAGGTTGTGGATTGGTTGAAGGTGAAAGCTCCTCAATACGCACTGATTGAAAAAACTTTGAAAGTGATTAAAAAATACTCTCTCAATACAGTATGTGAAGAATCTTTGTGTCCTAACATATCCGAGTGTTTTTCAGAAGGAACCGCTACCTTTATGATATTGGGGAAGATATGTACGAGGGCTTGCAAGTATTGCCACATCTCAACAGGGAAACCGCAAAAACCTGATCCATCTGAACCGCATCGCCTTTTCCTCGCCATTTCTGAGCTTGATCTCAAATACGTAGTTTTGACATCTGTTGATAGAGATGATCTGCCTGATTTTGGTTCTGGACACTTTCAAAGATGCGTAGAATACATAAAATCAAGATTGCCGGAAGTTAGCGTTGAGGTTTTAGTGCCTGACTTTAAAGGAAACCTTTCAGCCATGGATAGACTCATTTTGTCCTCTCCCGATGTAATTTCCCACAACATAGAGACGGTAGAAAGTATCTTCAAACAAGTTAGACCACAAGGTGATTACGCAAGAAGTCTTGCGGTACTTAGATATTATGCACAACACTCTGGCAAACCGATAAAGTCCGGTATTATGGTAGGTCTTGGAGAGAACTTCGATGATCTGCTAAAGACCTTTGAAGATCTGAGAAACGCTGGGGTTAAGTGGCTTGTCGTAGGGCAGTATCTCAGCCCTTCATCCAAACATTACCCAGTGAAGAAGTATTACAGACTGGAAGAATTTGAAATTTTAAAAGAAGTTGCGCTGAGCTTCGGTTTTGAAAGAGTACTTTCCCTACCTCTTGCCAGATCCTCTTATCATGCATGGGAGATGATCTAATCTCTCCTGTATTTACCTACAAGCTGTCCCTGTGAAAGTATGTGTCCTCTCATCTTACTTTCCACTTCCCTTTTGGTAACTCCGGGTGGTAAGCCCAGGCTCTCCACATTAAGAGCATAAATCTTAAAAAAGTATCTGTGATAACCATGCCCCTTCGGTGGGCAGGGTCCTCCATAGCCTATCTTCCCAAAGTCGTTCATCCCCTGCTTTATACTACCCACATGCTCGCTTTTGGGAAAATCTTCCTTAAGGGATGTGATATTTGCAGGTATGTCGTAAACTACCCAATGGGTGAAGGTTCCAGCTGGGGCGTCAGGATCATCAACCAGTATTACAAAAGATTTAGTTCCAGCAGGAAAGTTTGACCACATAACTTGTGGTGAGACATTCTCACCATCGCAAGTGTACTTTTTAGGTATGACCTCACCATCTTTAAAAGACTGGCTTTCTATTTTCATAAGCTTTCCTCCCGCCGCTAAACTGCTCAAAATCAAAAGCAGATAGAGAACCAACCTCAACTCTTGGTTAACCAAGCTATACAAAATCATACAGCTTGTGCCGTGCTATTTCTATCCCGCCATATTCAGGCAGACCCAGAACACGGCAGGCGGTATTTGGGTCTGCCATAGCCCCTGCACCAAGCACAGGAGCTAACCTACCCCAATCAACTTGTAGTGTTTTTAGCGGAGAGAAGTCCCTTACAAAGAACTTCTCAAGGATAGGTAAGGTAAGGGCGTACCTAAGAGCTTGCCAAAGTTTGTAAGGAGCATAAGCTCCTTCCCTCACACCTTCTTTTCGCATATTTTTTTGCTCCCTTCTTCTATCATGTTCACTTTTTTTACAGTTTTAGTCAACTATTGCTTACCTCCTTTTTTATAACCTTAAATATGTTCCATTCTTTTGTCAACTTCTTTTGAGTGGTAAAATTGTAAACATGGATGAGAAATTCAGGGAGTCAGAAGAGATAAGAAAGCCTGAAGTAGTAGAAGAAAGCATATGGGTAGCAGGTGAAGCCCTAAAGAAAGCCCCTAAAATGTATGGTATCCCAACTGGTGTGGAAGGGCTTGATGAACTTTTCTTCGTAGCTGATGTATCGGATGGTAAAATAGTGAAAAGATCTCTTGGCGGTCTGCCTGCTTATTCGGTTACTAACATAACGGGTGTTTCCGATACTGGTAAAACACTCATTGCGGAACAGTACACCATAATGCAGGCGGAAAGAGGTGAAACTGTAGCTTTTATCACTGTTGAAGCTCCTGCCCCATTTGTGAGTGTTGGATTACGGGAGAGAGCCAAAGCGATGGGTTTTGAGTTTGAAAGTATTCAGGACAGGATAGTGCTGATAGATGCCGCGAGCCATTCAAAGTTGAGGGAGAATATACCTGATCTCCTTGCCACCTTAGCGTACGCCATAAAAAATTACAAAGTGAGACACGTGATTATAGATTCAGTTACAGGTTTATATGAGGCTAAGGAGATGCTTGCGAGAACTGTAGTGAGACAGCTTTTTAACTTTATGAAGAAGTGGTATCAAACCGCAATTTTCATATCTCAAAAAAGGAGCGGACACGAAGAGCTTACCGCCGAAGCGGCTGGAGGTTACGCTGTGAGCCACATAGTGGATTGTTCTATGGTCCTATCCAAAGAGCTTATTCTGACGCAGGCACAATCAAAAATATACAAAAAACCTATAGGGGAGATGGTCAGGTTGTTTAGGATAGACGGCTGTAGGCTTTGCGGTCATGACACGCAAACACACTTTATGGAGATAACCGAACTTGGTCTTGTCAAAATAGGACCTCCTCTCTCCGGTGGATGATGTTTCAGGTAAAAGCTTGCGGTATGACTCATAAAGGTAAGATAAGAGATAAAAATGAAGATGCATTGCTTATGAACAACACTATCTTACAAGAGGAGCTTATGGCTTCTCCTATCTGTTTTGAGATTCAAGATAGTTATCTAATATTCGCAGTTGCTGATGGTCTTGGTGGTCACGCCTGTGGAGAGGTAGCAAGCCTTATGGTGCTTAAAACCCTTATGGAAGAAAAACCAAAAGATGCTGAAAGCTTAAATCATACCTTGCACAAAGCAAGGGATCGCCTGGAAACCTTTGCCCAAGAGAATCCTCACGCTTATGGCTTAGGTTCTGCGATTGCCGGACTCGTAATGAGTCAAAAGGGGGTATTTGTCTTTAACGTGGGAGACTGTAGGGTTTACGGGATAAAGGAACAAAAAGTCAAAAGACTCACTTCCGACCACACAGAGGTAGAGAGACTGCTTAAACTTGGATACATCACGGAGCAAGAAGCTAAACATCATCCATACAGACACATGCTTACGTCAGCCCTCGTAGGAAATGCGTCATTCAGAGAGTTTGAGGTTTTTATAAAGAAGGTAAACGGATCTGGAAGTTTCGTTATATGTTCCGATGGCTTGTGGGAGCTTGTGGAGGATGAAGAACTAATTTATCCACCCAAAGAGTTAATGTTACTGGCACTCTCAAGGGGAGGTAAAGACAACATAAGTTTTATTAAATTAGAAGTATTATGAGAAAGGTCCTTAATTTATTGCTTTTTTTGTTAGTTGGCTGTGCTCCAACAATTAGCAACGGTAATCTCTTTAATATACTGCCAGAGGACAAAGAGATAGAGATAGGAAACAGCTATATACCTTACGCTGTAGAGGAAAACGACGGATTATATCCAGACAGAAGGGTTCAGGATTACGTAAGAAGCGTGGGTATGATCATAGCAAAACATACACCGAGAAAACTCCCTTACAAGTTTTTTGTGGTAAACTCGGATGCTATCAATGCCTTTGCCTTACCGGGAGGTCCCGTATTCATCACGAGAGGTCTTTTACTTAAGCTAAACAGCGAAAGTGAACTTGCTGGAGTGTTGGGACACGAACTTGGGCATATAAATGCAAGACATCACGCCAAATTTTTAGAAAAGATGTACGCCATAAACATACTTTTTAACATAGGATCTGCTATCGTAGCGGACAAACCGTACGCTCAAGCTCTTTTACAGTTCGGTCAGATAGGCGGAAAGCTTTTAGCTCTCAAATTCAGCAGGGATCAGGAAAAACAAGCTGATGAGCTTGGAGTTGTTTATGCATTAAAGGCAGGGTATGACCCAAGTGGTTTGCTTGGAGTCTTTGAGACATTCAAAAAGATGGAAAAGGTTAACTCACCTGAATGGTTACAGACCCATCCCCTACCCGAAAGCAGGATCAAAGATGTGGAAAGGGAGATAGAAAGTATAAAACCCTCCGGAAGCCTCGTGTATGATTCGGACGAATTTCACCGCATAAAAGGGCTTTTGAAAGAGACGGAAGGTTCTTACAAGGAATTTTATGCAGGCAAAAAGGCGTATCAACAGAAAAACTATTCCGAAGCTCTTTACCACTTTAAAAAATCTGTTGAGTTATACGATGAAAATTACGAAGCGCATCTTTATATAGCCTACATTCTCGCAAATACGGGTGATGTATCCCGGGCACTGGCTCATGCGGAAAAAGCTTATGGAATCATGCCGGATGTTTTTTCTACAAACTATATATACGGTTTTGCACTCTTTAAAGCGGGGAGATATTCAGAATCAGTTCAGAAGTTAGAGAGGGCGAAAAAATTCATACCTGATGATGCGGACACATACTATTATGCGGGTAGAGATTATGAAGCACTTGGAGATTTTTCAAAAGCTATAGACAATTACAAAAACGCCATAGATCTGTCTGGAGGCAAGGCTTCATGGACTGCTGACGCAAAAGAGAGGCTCAGAAGACTCCAGAATATGTGATAGAATTTTAAGGTGATTGAGATCATAGGAGGTGCGCGTAATGGCTGCTAAGCTCATATTTAACACTCACGATCACAAGGTAGCTTTTTATGAAGAGCTCACACCTGCGAGTGCGGTTCAGGCAAACCAATATCTCATAATACACAAAGGGGAAGGCATGCTTCTTGATCCGGGAGGTCACAAGGTATTTCCCAAACTTTTGTCCGACATATCCATACTCATACCCACAGGTAATATAAAGTACATACTTTTGTCACATCAGGATCCTGACATAGTTGCTTCCATAAACGGTTGGCTTATGACTACAAAAGCGATAGCATACATATCCAAACTTTGGACAAGATTTCTACCTCACTTTGGTCTTGACTCACAGCTTGAGGAGAGGGTTTTACCTATAGATGATGGTGGAACGAAGATAAATCTGAACGGTTGTGAAATACTTGTCTTACCTGCTCACTTTTTGCACTCTCCGGGTAATTTTCAGGTTTACGATCCGTGTTCCAAGATCCTCTTTTCAGGTGATTTGGGTGCTTCCCTCGGTCAGGATTACTTCTTTGTGGAAGACTTTGACAGCCACATAAAGTATATGGAAGGTTTCCACAGAAGGTACATGGCGAGCAACAAGATCTTGAAGTTCTGGGTCAACATGGTAAGACAGCTTGACATTGAAACCATAGCGTCTCAGCACGGAGCTATATTTAAAGGGAAGGAGATGGTAAACAGATTTCTTGATTGGCTTGAAAATCTTGAGGTAGGTGTGGATCTTATGACACAGGACAAGTACAAATTACCGGTTTGAGGGTATATTTTTATGCATGACAGAAAGGGAAAAGTTTGAAAGATTAATGCAAAAGGCACAACTTATAGACCAGAACGTTCAGTTAAACTTCGTTATGCTTGACCTCAATCCTAAGTGGATGAAGTGTAGAAGGACAAACAGACTGGTTTTTCAGTTCCACAGGCTTGGTGAGGAAGAAGGAAGAACCATGTGCGGATTACTTCTTGAAAAGTACCAAGTGTTACCCGAAAGGCAGGAGAATTTAGTGATAACTCAGGTAAATATGATGCTCGGAGGATTGGGACTTTTAGTGTTTTTTGATCTATGTCCAAAATGCTTTGGAAACGTGAATAGATGTAATCCTATAGAAGGGGGTGCATAAGCACCCCGCTGAACGTTTTTACTTTACAGAAAGTACCCATTGGGCGAGCTGTTTTGCCTCAGCATCGGTTACATTCTGAGGAGGCATAGGTACAGAACCCCAAACGCCAGAACCGCCCTGCTTTATTTTCTTCGCAAGATAATCTACTGCATCTTTCCTCCCTGCATACTTTTTGGCTACATCCGCATAGGCTGGTCCTACCTTCTTCACTTTAAGGTCGTGGCATGCCATACAGCCCTTTTGTTTTGCGAGCTGTTCGTTGGCAAAGGTAAGACCTACAAGCCCTACCACAGCTACCAGTACAAATTTCCTCATGTTCATACCTCCTTTTAAAGTTTTGCAATATTATAATACACTTCCTTTTATGAAGCTTAGATGAAAGCTTTTACTTAAGTAAAGATCTGGGAGAGGATATCTGAAACCTTTATCCTTTTCCCATCAATATCTATGTCCTTCACCAGATGTTTTACGAAAGGAATGTATCCTTTGCCGTGATCAAGTTCAAGAAGGTGGTACGGCTTGACTTGTGTCACTCCGGTGACCCTTCCCAAAAATTTTCCGCTTTCAGTGTAAACTTCCAAACCTTCAAGTTCATAGTAATAATACTCATTCCTTTTTCGTTTTGGGAGTTGATGCGAGGGTAAAAACACCTTTGCGGATAAGTACTTTTTTGCTTCATCTAAACTTTCGCATCCGAAGAACTTTACAATCACATACTTCCCGTGTTGTTTTACGCTTTCTATCTCAAAGGGTATATAATCCCCTCCCTTCCTTTTCAGGAAGATACTTTTCAGCCCTTTCCAATACTTTTTTTCAAGATAGGGATCTATCTTTATCTCACCCTTGAGTCCGTATGTGTCAATTATCTTCCCTATAACTACGAAATGACTTTCCTCATGCATCTTTCTCTTCTTTGGAGTATTTTATTGTAATAGATTTCTTTAAAGGAGGTTTAACATGGCTGTACCTACGAGAGATGAAGTAGAGGCTGTTCTTGATGAGATAAGACCTGCTCTGAGATTTGATGGCGGTGACGTAGAACTTGTAGATATACTTGATGATGGGACAGTCCTTGTGAGAATGATCGGAGCGTGTTCTGGCTGTGGTATGTCCGTATTAACCTTGAAGGCTGGCATAGAGAGAGCCCTCAAAAATAGGTTTCCTGATATAAAGGAAGTCAAGGACATAAATATGGATATACCCATGACCTTCGGTTTCTGAAATATGCTACAGATACAGGATCAGGTGAAAGAGGTTCTGAAAGAGAAGGCGGGTTATATACTTTCATATCTTATGTCCGCAGGTGGAGAATACGGTGAGATCTTTTATGAAAGGTCAAGGGTATGTAGGATACACTTGGAAGACAACAAAGTGGAAAAAATCCAGTGGGGTATTGATGAAGGCGTAGGTATAAGACTTATAAAAGACGGAAAAACTTATTACGGTTACACTACGGATATAACTATTGAAAACCTGACTCAGATAGCGAAAATCTTATCAATGGGTAACGGATGTGGTCCTGTTGCGGTAGGCAAAAGATACATAAAAGGCACGACAGATGCCCAGATAGACATAGACACCCAAGATATAGTTTACAGAACTGAGTTTCTCAAAAGAGCTAACGAGAGGGCAAGGAGTTATGGGGATAAGGTAAAACAGGTACTTGTGGTATTAAACGACAAAACCAGAGACATTCTCGTGATAAATAGCTTGGGTGAAATGGCGGAAGATGAGCAGAAGAGGGTCGTCTTTTTTACCCATGTTGTTGCCAGCGACGGACTTACACTTCAGAGAGGTTATGAGTCTGCTGGTATTCTGGGAGGCTTTGAGCTTTTTACACAAAAGCCGCCAGAGTTGATAGCCGATATAGCCACGAAAAGAGCACTCCTTATGCTTTCCGCAAAGCCTGCACCTGTAGGGAGCTTTACCGTTGTGATGTCATCTCAAGCTGGGGGAACCATGATACACGAAGCTGTGGGTCATGGCTTAGAGGCTGATCTTGTTCAAAAGGGGCTTTCCGTTTACAAAGGCAAGATTGGACAGAAAGTAGCCAGTGAGCTTGTCAGCGTGATTGACGATGCGAGCCTTGAGGGATACAACGGTTCTTTTGTTGTTGATGACGAAGGTGTACCTGCTAAAAGAAAAGTGCTTATAGATAAAGGCTATCTCGTAGGATACATGTATGATAGGCTTACAGCTATGAAAGATGGTGTAAATTCCACAGGTAACGGAAGGAGGCAGAGCTACGCTCACATACCTATAGTGAGAATGACAAACACCTTCATAGCACCTGGCAAAGATAATCCGGAAGATATCATAAAAGACACAAAAAAAGGCATTCTCGTAATAAAGATGGGTGGAGGAGAAGTAAACACAGTTACGGGTGATTTTGTCTTTGAGGTCATGGAGGGATATCTCATAGAGAATGGGGAAATTACGTATCCCATAAGATCGGCTACCCTTATAGGTAATGGTCCCAAAGCTCTTCAAGATGTAGATGCTGTAGGTAGCGATTTGGGATGGAGTATAGGTACATGCGGTAAGGATAGTCAAGGCGTTCCGGTTACAGATGCCCAGCCTACCATACGTATAAAGTCCCTAATCTTGGGAGGCTGTGAGGTCTGTTAATCATCTACTCCTGTAAAACCTTATGAGCTTGCCGTCTCTTGCATCTACAATAGCTGTTCCTTGTGTGCCTCTCACTCTATAGTAACACTCACCTGTTTTCTTACTTTGACCCTTACCTGAGTATATCACTTCTCCTACGTAAGGCTTTGCCACCCTTATGGCTTCTTCCATGCTTATGCTTGCCGGACATGAAAAGGCATAGGCGAACAGTGTGAGCAGGAAAATAACTCCTAACATGTCCATCCCTCCTTGCAAATATTTTAACACTATCTTAACAAAAAAGCTTCATACTTATACCTGCGCTTAGCCTCTCCCCTGCCTCTTCTTTTACCTTTTTTCTAAAGGTAGCCAAATTTAAAATTTGGTTTATAATATCCCATCGGAGTAATCCCATGATAAAGAAGGTATTTGAACGACAATTGAGTTGGCTTGAAAGGGTACTTTTCATAGATTTCATAAAAGGGCTTTCAGTAACTATAAGACACGCCTTTAGCAGAACTATAACTACTCACTACCCTTATGAGAAGCTAACTCCACCTAAAAGGTTCAGAGGTTTTCTTGGACACAAAGTAGTTGACGGGAATGAACCCCAACCGGCTTTTGACGAGTGGGTAGAGAGATTCAAGATAGAGGTAAGACCGGGAAGGAGTAGATGTGTTGTCTGTATGCTTTGTAAAAGAGCATGTCCTGTTCCCCAACTCTTTGAGATAGAAGGGGAGAAGTTGCCCAACGGAAAAAGGGTTGTCAGTGTCTTCAATATGAACCTCATGCTTTGTACCTTCTGCGGATTTTGTGTAGATGCCTGCCCAGTGGACTGTCTTTTCAACAGCGATATACACGAAACAGCTTCATACACAAGAAAGGATGCCATTCTAAATCTTGAAGTTTTAGAGCAGATAGGGAGAGACTGGCAGGCAAGGAGAGAAAAAGAACCGGATAGAATATGGATAGATGACCACCAAAGGAAGAAACTTTGGTACGAAAATGACCTCAAACTGCCGGAGGTAAAAGGGTGATACAGTGGGTCACCTTTTTACTCTTCTCCCTTTTGGCAATTGTCTCCGCCTTAGGTGTAGTTATCCTTCCCAATCCAATATACGTTATTTTGTCCCTTCTGTCTTCTTTAATAGCCATAGCAGGTATATTTTTTGTGGCTGGTGCCGAACTTGTAGGTGCAATACAGCTTCTCATATATGCGGTTGCGGTAACCGTCTTTTACGTATTCGTACTTACTGCAGTTCCCTGGGAAAAGGCACTCAAAAAGGATTCTCATTACAGGGTTGAGGGTGTTATATCTTTCCCAATAATCCTTCTTTTATACCTTGAGATGTTTTTAGTGTTCTCCTTAGGCGTGGGAGTCTCACCTAAAGGACAGATAAGGGAGCTTTCCCAGAAGTTTGGTAATACAGAAGTTATAGGAAGCGTTCTATTCAGCAAGTACTTTTTTGCCTTTGAGCTCGTTTCATTGGTGCTTCTGATAGGTATGATCGGTGCGGTTATAATAGGCAGGAAGGAGGCGCAAACTTATGAGAACGATACCCCTTGAAGCGTATATGTTTCTCAGTATACTTATATTCGGTCTTGGGCTTTTTGGCATAATAATAAGAAGAAATTTGGTAACTGTACTTATGAGTACGGAACTTGCCTTAAACGCTGTAAATATAGCTTTTATAGGTGCTGATGCCCACCTGAGTTTAGCTGACGGGCAGATCTTTGCACTGTTTATAATAGCCTTAGCTGCAGCTGAAGCGGCTGTAGGTCTGGGTATAATAATTTCCATATTCAGACTCAGGCGCGTGGAATCAACTGATGAGATAACGGATATGAGAGGCTAATATGGAAGCACTCATAATATTT
>SPLK01000508.1_pt1 | contig 10628 bp, 9 predicted proteins | sample 2456111 | NCBI WGS metagenome assembly SPLK01 (sample SAMN11156906, study PRJNA527647) | hot springs metagenome | biome: Geothermal region; feature: Hot spring; material: tree branch in hot spring; isolation source: hot spring sediment rich in lignocellulosic material ... | reverse complement strand
CGGCCAAGGAGTTCGACCTGTTGTGGCTGTTGGCCAGCCATCCCATGGTGGTCTTCACCCGGGATCAGATCCTGGACCGGGTCTGGCAGAGCGACTACGCCGGAGACCTGGCCAACGTCACCGTCTGCATCAGCCGCTTGCGCGAGAAGCTCGAGGAGGACCCCATGGCCCCCCGCTACATCCAGACGGTGCGGGGCGTGGGTTACCGATTCAAGGCACGCCCCATCAAGCCCGGCGTGCGGCCGGAGGCGGCTGCGAGCAGCGAGACGGCGGCGGGGTAGGCGCGCGGCACAGCTTCGTCGCCTTGCCAGGCTTGAGGTTGGGACGGGGGCCGCTGCCCTGCAGGATCCCACTCGACGGGAGTCGAACCTCCCCTTCCGTGCCTTTGGGAATCCGCTTCCTCACGTTGCAGCGGCGCCCATTCTGGGAGGGCTTCAAGGAAGGTGCTATCTAAGTCGAGCCAATCCGTCGCGGACCTCTTGGCTGACCAAGCTGGGCGCCCCCGTACCTCGGCCCGTCACCTGGTGGACGGTTCATTGCTGCTCTTCGCGGTGGCTGCCCCTTTGAGCGGTGGCGGGCTGGCTCTCCTGCCGCTAGCCCTTTCTCTGCCGGTGTTGGTTCGACAGCTTCAGCAACGTCCCCGGCTTATGTGGCCCGCCGCGAGTCTGATCGGGGCGACGTTGATTTCTGCGGCGCTTGGGGTCGACAAGCTGGATGGACTGGGGCATGTCGTAGGACTGTTGCTGCTGGCGGCGGTAGGGTTAGCGGGTGGTCACGCCCTCGCTTCGGACACGGTCTTGCTGAGGCACCGCTGGCTTCCCGCGGCAACGGCCAGTACGGCGGTGATGGCCGCTTACGCTGTCTACCAGCATTTTGGGTTGCACATAGCCAGGGCGACGGGATTCGGTGGCTTCGCCAACCGGCTCGGGACCCTGCTGGTCTTCTTCGGGTTTGTAGGGCTCGGTTATCTGCTGACACTGCCCACCCGGTGGCGGTGGATATCGATACCGTTTGGGGTACTCGTGCTGGCCGGCGTCGGCGCCACCATGTCGCGGGCTGCTTGGGTGGCAGTGGTGGTAGGGGCCGCGGTGATGGCCGTGCGCTGGGGACGGAAGGGAGTAGCGATGTTGCTGCTCGTCTGCGTCCTCGTCGCCGGCGTGGGGAGCTTGCAGCCGCGGTGGGTTGGGCGTTGGTACAGTATCTTCGACCTGCACGACAACCTTGATCGCGTCACGCTGTGGTGGACCGCGTTACGCATCTTCGCGTCCAGTCCGCTCGTGGGGCGCGGTCCTGGCAGTTTCCCTCAGTTGCAGGCCGCCTTCATGCCCGACCTTGCTCCTGCACGGGTTCCCATATCCTCGACGCCCCATAGTGTGCTGTTTGGGCTGGCCGCTGATACGGGGTTACTTGGATTGGCAGCTTTCAGCTGGTTGCTGGCAAGGGCCTTTGGCATGGCCTGGACGGTGTGGCGGTACGGCGACATCTTTTCGGTCGGGCTCGTGGCCTCCGTCGTCGCGATCATGGTCAATGACCTGTTCGGTCAGGGTTTCTACGCCATGGAGGTAGCCTCCGTCATGTGGATCGGCTTAGGGCTACTCGATGGGATGTACACCGGTCATCGGGATGGAATCCGGCGCGGGATCAGCGATGAGCGCTGAGCCGCCGTCTGTGCTCTTCTACGCCGACTTGTGTCGGCCGTTCGCCCCACCGGATTTCGAGACGCGGGCGATGGGTGGTAGCGAAACCGCCCTGTATTACGTCGCTCGGGGCCTAGCAGCGCTGGGTCATCAGGTCACGGTCGTCGCCCACCCCAACACTCGGCAGGGCGTGTACGACGGCGTCTCCTATCTCGATGTGGGTGGAGCCGAATGGCGGGAATGCCGCAACGTCGACGTAACGGTCGTCTTCCGGCAGCTCCCACACGCACGGCGTCGATTGCCTGGGCGGCATCGACTCTTCTGGGGCCACGACCATATCGGCCTTTATCCCGAGCTTCCGCACGGCGTCAAGCGTACGATGCTGACCGCAGCATGGCGTTTCGGCTACCGTCTGTTTGGCCGGGACGCACCCGGCGTGGTTGCCGTGAGCCGGTGGCTGGCCGATTGTTACGTCGAGTTTGCTGGCTGGCCCTCGGACCGAGCCTGGGTCATCCCAAACGGCGTTAACCCGGAATTATTTCGCGACATCGGCCCGCGCCCGCCCGCGGACGAGAGCCGGCCGCTACGGGTGGCCTACACCTCGGTACCCGAACGGGGGCTGGCTCTGCTGATCACTCGCATCATGCCGGCCATCTGGCGAGAGATCGCCGATGTGGAGTTACATGTCTTCAGCTACCGGCCCCTGGATGCGTACCGGGCGTTGGCCTCTTCGGCAGGCTCCCGTGTGGTGTTCCACGGCGGACTTCCGCAGCGGGAGCTGGCTCGGACGCTTGCGTCTTACGACCTCTGGCTCTACCCGACCGATTTTCCGGAGACCTCGTGCATCGCGGCGATGGAGGCCCAGGCGGCGGGCTTACCTGTCGTCACCTCGGCCCGCTATGCCCTTCGAGAGACGGTAGAGGACGGCCGCACCGGCATCCTCATCGAGGGTACGGTAGGGTCGGACGAGTACGTGGAGCGCTTCGCTAGCGCCGCGGTGAGGCTCTTGCGGGATGCTCGCCTCAGGCGAGAGATGGGAGAGCGTGCCCGTCGCCGCATCTTGACCGAGTTTACGTGGAGCAAGGCCGCGCAACGGTGGAGCCAATTGCTCCATCAAGTGGCAGCGGGAGCCGGGAGTCACCCGTGAAGGTCTCGGACATACGCCGTATCAGTCGAACCCGCCCTCTGGGTCAGCTGGGCCACGACGGCCTCGGCGATCCGACGAGCCCCACCCCTCGGTCCCATGCGAGACCGGCCTGCTTCGCTCATGCGTCGGTAGAGCTCCGGCTCGTCGAGCACCGTCCGCAGGGCCTCGGCGATGGCGGCACCGTTGGGTTCCACGGGTAGGACCGCGTCTCCGAGCAGGAGGCGCTGGCGCCGCACCATCGCGTGAGTCATTTGCGGCCCCGTACCGGGAGGCAGGATGACGGGTTTCCCAAGACCGGCCGCCTGTTCGTTCGCCGTCCCGGCGAGACCGATGACCAGGCTCGCCTGATGGATCACGTCACCGAACCGATGGGTGAGGACCGTGACGGTCGCACCGTCGGGGTGGACCAGGGTCCAAGCCCCTTCCCCGAGTGTCTCTGCCGCGGGCGCAAGGGACCAGCCCGTCCCAACCAAGGCATCGGACAGGGGAGCGAGCGGGAGGCTGTCGGCCCACGCGGCCACGAACCGGCAGTCCCGGAGCCCTGCCCGGAAGGCGCATAGCACGCCGTCGAGCGCGAGCCTGAAGTTGGCGTACGCCTCGGCCCGGCTGCCCGGCAGAATCGCGACCGTGGGCCTCGCGTCCCCGTCGTCAGGACCACCCAGGCCTCTGCCGGTAACCTCGAAGGCGTCCATCATGGGATTGCCCACGAACATCGCCGGCACACCGTAGGCGCGTAGCATGTCGGCGCTGAGCTGGTCCCGTGTGAAGACGACGCGGGCGCACTTCTTCATCAGGCTTCTCTCGCCAGGGTTGGAGATTTCCTGCCCCTGGGTCAGGTACGCCGAGTCCGCGAGCGCTACGAACACGAGAGGACGCCGGATGATCCAGCGCGCCAGGTAGAGGATGAGCCGATCGCCCACGCCAACGACCAGGTCGACGTTGGGTGCCCATCGTCTGAGTGCCCAAGCCTGTCGCAGGTGCAGGCGGATCAACCCTGCTCGCAGGTCGAGCCAGAGGGCCCGGGACCGTTTCAAGCCCACGAAGCCCCCGCTCGGCATCTGTCGAGTCGGGGTGATGACGGGGAGCCCAAGGCGCCGGTAGGGCCCTCCGTCGCCCACGATGGGGGCGGCCAGCACGCGGGCAGACGGAAACATGTTCCCCAGTTCGCGTGCGATGGCTGCAGCTACTACATCCTCGCCATGGCCATTGCTGACGAACAGCACGACGGGGTGACCTTGGTGTGGTGCCATGGCTTCATCTCCGTCCGGGCCGGCGAGCCGACAGCAACTCGATTAGGGTGCGCTCCCACTCCTGGACAATCGCATCCCACGAGCGCTGTTGCAAGGCGAACTCGCGAGCGGCGAGCCGCATCCGCTCCAATCGATGGGTGTCCCGGAGCAGTTGCACGACCGCCCTGACATAGTCGGTCGAGAACTCCGGAGTGCCGGGAACACCTTCGACCGCGACTCCCCGTTCACCGTCCCCCGCCAACTCGGGAAGGACCCCAAGTGCGCTGGTCACTACCGGCACCCCGGCTGCCATAGCCTCCAGCACCGCGATGGCGCCTAGTTCCTCGAAGTTTGAAGGGTAGGTCATCAACGATGACGCCATGAGTTCCTGGGCCAGCAGGTGCTTTGGCAACGCCCCACGGAGGCGGACTCCTGGCCCTGCGACAGCCCGGAATGGTTCCAGTGATCGGTACGAGAAGACATGAAGCTCAGTCTGGGGTAGCTCGGAGCGTATCGCAGGGTAGATGTCGCGGAGCAACGACTGCAGGCCGCGCTCGGGCACCGACGTGTAGACCAAGCGCCACGGATGTCGCGGCGGCACGGACTCACCCCGGAACAGGGAAGCGTCAATGCCATTGGGCATGATTCGCAGCTTTTGCTCGGGCACCCGCAGCAACCAGGCGAGCTGTCGGGCCATGAACTCGCTCACCGCGAACACGGCGTCGACCCGCTCATGCCACAACGGTCCGGTCAGTTGTCGCCACCCGATCGCAAGCGCTCGAGCCATCCTTCCCCGTGGGGAGGTGCGAGAGACTCCCTGGTAGTCGTGCACCCAGAAGACGCGCAGGCGCGACGGAATACGCACGGTCACGTCGAGCATGCGACGAAAGAGTACGAGCACGTCCGGCGGCCTCGTCTGGGCCAGGCTGCGCCACTGCGCCTGTTGGCGATGGAGATCGACGTAATGGACTCCGTCATACTCGCCGGCCTCGTCTCCGCAATGGTTGAGCACCGTGACATCGTGTCCCAGCCGGGCCAGACCCCGAGCCACGTAGTAGAGCGCGGTCTCGCTGCCGCCGAGGCCGGTAGTGGAGAGCGTTCGGGGTGAGAAGGGTTCGGACTGTCGTGCGAAAAACCAGATGCGCATGCTATCACCCAGGTGAGTTCGAATTACCGCTCCCTGGCTCTTCCACTACACTCGTCGAAACCCTGCACGCCCATGTGCCGATCGCTTGGACGATCGGGCATGCAGGGGGCGCGGCCCTCGATGGCCAACGTCGTTCCCCTGGTCACCGGCCTGGTGTGGTATGTTCGTGCGGGGAGGAAGGGCATGTCCATTGCGTCCGTCTCGGTAGTCGTCCCGGTACGAAACCGTGAAAGGCTCATCGGGCCCTGCCTCGAGCACCTGCTACGTGCTGCCGAGCTGGCTGCGGGCAGCGGGTACCGCTTCGAGGTCGTCGTGGCCAACGACGCCTCGACGGATGGCACGGGCGAGGTGGTCGATGCCATCGCGGCGCGGAGCCGGGTGCCCATCCGCCACATCCGACTGTCGGAGCGTCAGGGGCCCGCTCGCGCCCGCAACGCGGCATTGGAGATGGCCACGGGAGAGCTCGTCGTCTTCGTCGACAGTGACGTCATCGTGGTCGACTCGTTCTTTCAGGCCCATCTGGAGGCTCATGACCGTGCCGGCCCCCGTGCGCTGGTGCTCGGCCCCGTCATCACCGTGCCCTCGGTAGAGGCTGCCATGCGCGCTCCAAGAGCGAGGATCTGGGACCTCTCGACCAACCCGCTGGATACGGCCAACGCCTCCGTAAGGAGAGAGCATCTGCTGGCGGTCGGTGCCTTCGACAGTGGCTTCGAGGGAATGGGCTGGCAGGACATCGACCTGGGGCTCCGGCTGCTCCAGCATGGCCTGGTGCGCACCCGGGCGAAGGGAGCCGTGGGGTATCACGTCAAACCTCCGCTCACGGAGTCGTCTCAACTCGCGATGATGCTGGCGAAGGAACGGGAGCGGGGCCGGTCGGCTCACCGCTTCCTGGCCAAGCACCCGGGCCTGACGAGCCGCCTGGCGGTGCAGGCCACCGTCTTGCATCGGATGATCAACTGGGTCTCCCGCATGGGAGGGCTCGTCGACGAACGCAACGTGCTGGACTGGGTGCGGTGGGCCCGCCAGCGCAACCTGACCGCTCTCGAGGTCATCTGGCTGTCCGGCGTGCTCAATCAGGCGTACTTGAGGAGCTTTCACTCCGGCAGCGCCACTGCCGTGCGCGAAGCCTTGTGATGGGCGGGGACGGAGGGCCGTGAAATGCGGGTAGGTGTGGTAGGCGCGGGTTACGTGGGGCTGGTGGCGGCGGCCGGGCTGGCGCTGGCGGGGCATGACACGGTCATCGCCGAGGCCGATCCAGCCCGCCTGGCTCGGCTCCGAGAGCGACGAGCTCCTTTCCTGGAGCCCGGGCTGGACGAGTGGCTGCGTCAGGCGGGAGAGCGGTTGTCCGTGGTGAGCTCCGTGCAGGAGATGGGCCCCACGGACGCCATCATGATAGCCGTGGGGACGCCGTCCGGGGTATCGGGGCAAGGAGACCTGACCCAAGTGCGGCAGGCCATCGAAGAAGTGGTCAGGACCGCAGCTCCCGGTACGGTCATCATCATGAAGAGCACCGTACCCCCAGGCACGGGGCGAGACCTGGTCCGCCAGTACATCGCCCCGGCGAGGCGAGGACTCGCTTACGTGAGCAATCCAGAGTTCCTGAGGGAGGGCAGGGCGCTTCACGACTGGCTGCACCCGGACCGCATCGTCATCGGCGCCGATGAGGACTGGGCGGCGGAGCGCGCCGCAGAGCTTTACCGGGGGATCGAGGCCCCGGTGCTGCGGACCGACATCACCAGTGCCGAGATGATCAAGTACGCAGCCAATGCCTTGCTCGCCACCAAGATCTCCTTCATCAACGAGATCGCCAATCTCTGCGAACTGGTAGGGGCACACATCGACGACGTCGCCCGAGGGGTTGGCATGGACCCCCGCCTTGGCCCCCACTTCCTGCAGGCTGGCATCGGGTACGGAGGCTCGTGCTTTCCCAAGGACACGCGGGCCCTGTACTTCACGGCCGCCGTCAACGGGTACGCCTTCGAGCTGTTGCGTGCCGTCATCGAGGTCAACCGTCGGCAACGCATTCGTGTCGTACACCGGCTCAATGCATTGCTCGACGGGCTAGCAGGGCGAACCGTGGCGGTCCTGGGGCTCGCCTTCAAGCCGGGTACCGACGACACGCGTGAGTCCCCGGGGCTGGAGATCGCGATGACGCTGGCGGGTTACGGCGCCAGGGTACAGGTGTACGACCCGGTGGCCGTCTTGCCCGAAAGAGGCGGCCCCCCCGCTTCCCCCGTGGTGCTCTCACCCGGATTGGTCCGGGTCCCCGCGTTGGAGGATGCGGTGCGCTCGGCTCAGGCCGTCGTCGTGGCGACCGAGTGGCCGGAGTTCGTCGAAGCCGACTGGCAGCGGCTGTACCGGCTGATGGTGGCTCCCCGAGTCGTCTTCGACGGACGCAATTGTCTCGACGCGACGAGACTCGCTGCGATGGGCTTCCGGTACGTCGGCGTGGGACGGCGGGTCGAGCCGGCGACGGGCCGCGGCGACGTGGCCCCGGTCTCATTGGCGGACGGCACCGGCGGCTCATGACGGTCCCTGCCTGGCCTCAAGAGGTAATGCGAGGGGTCGCGGCCACGTAGTGTTTGCGCGTGGCGCCCGTCTTGACCGTACCGCTTGGACTCGCGCTGGCGCTGGCCGGCGTCCGGCTGGGGTACGCCGCGGCCCGGGACGCGGCCGGGAGTTGGGCGACTGTCGGCCTGCGGACGCTCGCGGGCCGGTCGGGCTGGCTGGTGCTGGCCGGGGCCGTGGCGGCGGCGGCCCTGCACAGCTCCAGTGCCGTCGAAGTGGCGGTGCTGACCCTGGTACAGGCGCGCACCCTGGCGCTCGACGACGGGTTGTTCGTCATCCTGGGGGCCAACGTGGGGACCACCGTCACCGCGCAGCTGGTCGCGCTGCGGCTGCCGGGGCTCGGGGCCCTGGCCATGGGGCTGGGGCTGCTGGTGATGCTGGTGTCCCGGCGAGGCGGGACGGCCCTGGCCATCTTCAGTCTCGGTTGCTTCCTGCAGGGGCTCGACCTCGTGGCTGCCGGCGTAGGCCCCTGGGTGGCCGGGCGGCTGGCGTCGCTGGGGCACGCAGGTGTCGCCTCCCCTGCCAGCGGGTTCGCGTGGGGATGGCTGCTGACGTCCCTGGTGCAGAGCAGCACGGTGGTCTCGTCGGCGCTGGTCAAGATGGCCGGCGAGGGGCTCCTGGCGCCCGAGGTGGGCGTCGCGGCCGTCCTGGGGGCCAACGTGGGCACGGTGACGACCGGGCTGGTCGCCTCGCTGTTCGTGGGACGGGGGGCGCGGTGGCTGGCGCTGGCCGACTTCGCCCTCAATCTGTGGGGCGCCGTGCTGGCTATGGGCCTGTTCGGATGGTTCGTCGAGCTGCTCCAGCGGTTGGCCGAGAGCCCCTCGCAGGTGGTCGCCCACGCCCACACGGTCTTCAATGTCGTCTCGCTGATCCTCGCCTGGCCGCTCGTACGCCCCCTCGGCCGGTGGCTGGCCTCCCGCCTCGGCTGACGTCTCACCCCGTGCCCCCTGAGCCCGCTTGTCGGCAGGACTCGTCTCGAGGGCGCCGAAACGGCGCCGGGAAGGTAGGGGAGCGCGCGGGATGGACGTAGGGGCGGCGGTGGTCCTGGGCCTGGTGCAGGGCCTGACGGAGTTCCTGCCGGTGAGCAGCTCGGGTCATCTGGTGCTGGTGCAGCACCTGCTGGGCATCACGACCCCCCAGCTGCTCTTCGACGTGGTGGTGCACCTGGGCACGCTGCTGGCCGTGCTGGTGGCGTTGCGGACCGAGGTGCTGGCGGTCCTGCGAGGGGTGGTCGCGTGGCCACGCCTGCTGGCGGGAGGCCCCCTGGCCGCATCGGACGCCCGGGACGGACAACTGGCTGCGTGGGTACTGGTGGGCACCATCCCCGCAGGCATCGTGGGGCTGACCCTGGATGATGCCATCGAGGGGCTGTTCGGGTCGGTCCGCACGGTGGGCCTGGCACTGATGGCGACGGCCGCGCTGCTGGCCGTTGCCGATCGGGCGCGAGGCCGTTCGGCAGGACTGACCGAGGTGGGGTGGGGGCGGGCCCTCGTCATCGGGCTGGCCCAGGCGGTGGCCATCATCCCCGGGATCTCCCGCTCGGGCTCCACCATTGCGGCCGGCCTGTTGACGGGTGTCCAACGAGATGCGGCGGCGCGCTTCTCCTTCCTCCTGGCGGCGCCCACCATCGCCGGGGCAGGCCTGCTCGCGGCGCTCAAGGGGGCCAGCGGCGAGCTGGCCTCTCCCGGGACCGCGGTGCTGCTGACGGGCTTTGCAGCGGCGGCCCTGTCCGGCTACGTCGCCATCCGTCTCCTGCTGGCCACGCTGCAGCGGGGGGCGCTACGGTACTTCGCCATCTACGTCGCCGTGGTGGGCGTCTGGGCACTCGTCGGGTCGTAGGCCTCGGACGGGGTGAGCGGGGACGAGACGGCGCTTTCGTCCGCTTCGGCTGCTCAGGACGATGGCGGTGGTGGCTGCCGTCGCATGGCTGGGGTACGCCTGGCTGGACGCCGCCGCGGCGTGGGTGGCGGCACGCCTGGGGCCCACCGAGGTGGGGCGCTGGGGCGAGCTCCTGGAGGCATACCCGGGGACGCTGCTCATCGTGCGGGTGGAGCGCCTGCTGGCCGCGCCCCAGGCGGGCTACGTGACCCCGCTGGTCGGTGAGGGCCAGTCAGTGGCGACCGGCACGCCGCTGGTGCGCATCCAGCCCGAGCCGCCCGGCTCGCCGGCCGTGCTGGTGACGGCACCCTTCTCCGGGGTGGCCAGCTTCCTCGGCGACGGGTGGGAGGGCGCCTACTCGCCCGCGGCTCTGGCCGCCGCGAGCCTGCCCGAAGGCTTCCAGCCCCGCAGCGCCCCGCTGGCGCCCCACCAGCTCGTGGCGCGGGGGGAGCCGGTGGTGCGGCTCGTCGACCAGCGGGAGCTCCTGGGCGTCTTCTTCGCCGACGGATCGCTCCCCCAGGGCCTCGGCCCGGGCGCCCGCGTCGAACTGGTGGGACCGAGCGTGGTGGACGGCGTGCCCGCCCGGGTGATCGAGCGCGTCGCGGCCGGGTCGGGCCAGGGCGTGCGCCTGGTGTTGCGCATCGACCGTCAGCCCGTGGACTGGCTGTATCGCCGCGTCGAGCGGGAGATGCGGCTGGTGGTCGGTCGGTACGAGGGCGTCATCCTGCCCGCCTCGGGGCTGACCCGGCGGCGGGGTCGGCCGGGCTACTGGCTGGCGACGCCGGGGGGGCCTTCGTTCGTCGCCGTCGAAGTGGTCAAGCAGATGGGCCGGTACGTGGTGGCCCGCGGAGTGCCCGACGGCGTGCGGGTGTATCGCTGGCCCCGGTGGCTGGAGGGCTTTTGAGCGCCAAAGAAGTGGAGTGAGCGGCCGTGGGGTTCATCGAGCGGGTGCTGGCCTGGTTGGGCGTCGAACCTGAGCAGAGCGCGGCGTCGGACCCGCCCGCACCGCCGACGTCCGTCGC
>SPLK01000504.1_pt1 | contig 10667 bp, 20 predicted proteins | sample 2456111 | NCBI WGS metagenome assembly SPLK01 (sample SAMN11156906, study PRJNA527647) | hot springs metagenome | biome: Geothermal region; feature: Hot spring; material: tree branch in hot spring; isolation source: hot spring sediment rich in lignocellulosic material ... | reverse complement strand
TATGAGGTAGCACACGAAGGCATAAATCTTGACACGACCCAGAGCAGTCCCTGAGAGGTGTAAAGTAAGCTTTACATTTTTGTCCGTTTGGCATATGATATAGGTGGTAGCTATTGCCCACCTCCTATGGAGCTATGGTGGCGCTGAAGTCCCTACGGGAAGCCCGCGGCCTCACCCAAGAGGCCTTGGCGGCGCGCCTTGGGGTGTCCCGGCAGGCCGTGCACGCTTGGGAGACCGGCAAGGCCACCCCGAGCCTCCTCCAAGGGGTGCGCTTGGCCCGGATCCTGGAGGTACCGGTGGAAGCCCTCCTCGGGGAGGCGGGCTCTTCCCTACCCCTCCTCTTCCGGGCGGAGCCTGGGGAGGCCTTGGGGGAAGGCCACCTGCAGGCCCTGGCTGCCCGGGCCCGGGCCTACCGAGAGGTGGAGGCCCTCCTGGGCCTACCGGGCTGGCTTCCCGAGGCCCGGCCTTTTCCCCACCTAGACCCTAGGGTGAAGGAAGACCGCGAGCGTCTGGAGGCCCTGGCCGTGGAGGTGCGCAAGGACCTGGGGTCAGGAGATGGCCCCTTGGGAGACCCCATCGCCCTTCTGGAGGACAACGGCCTCAAGGTCTTCCTCCTGGACCTGCCCGAGGGGGTCTCGGGCCTCTCCGCCTACGCGGAGGATCTGGGCGGGGTGGTCTTCCTCAACAAGGGGATGCCTGTGGAGCGGCAGTACTTCACTGCTCTGCACGAGCTGGCCCACCTGGTCCTCCACCGGGGGGAGTACGGGCGGAAGGCCCAAGGGCGGGATGCCAAGGAGCGGGCTGCGGATTACCTGGCGGGAGCCATCCTCCTGCCCCGGCATGTGGTCCTGGAAGAGCTTGGACCCTATGCGGGGCTCTCTTACCTTCCCGAGGGGGTCTTGCGCCACCTGAAGCAGCGCTACGGGGTTTCCATGCGCACGGTCCTGGTGCGGGCGGCCCAGGTGGGGATCCTGCCCAGGGCCAAGGCTTTCGCCCAGAAGCAGGTCCTGGACCGGAGGTACGGGGAGCGGGAGGAGCCCGAGCCCCTGGAGCGCCCGCCCACACCCTCTCGCTTGGAGCGGCTGGTCTTTGCCGCCCTGGCCCAGGGCAAGCTCACCCTCTCCCGGGCGGCGGAGATCCTGGGGCTACCCTTGCGGGAAGCGGACCGCAGGGCCTCGGCTTGGCTCCAGGAGGTACCCGCTTGAAGGCGGGCTTCCTGGCCGATGCCAGCTTACTCATCGACTTGGAGAAGGTGGGGGGTCTTCCCCTTCTCTCCCACCTGGGGCGGATCCACGTCACCGACCTGGTCCGGGAGGAGGTGGCAGAGGGAGCGGAGAGGGGAACCCTTGAGGCCCTCTCCCGCTTCGGGGTATTGGAAACGCAGGCCTACGAGGATGAGATCCGCGAGGTCAACCAGCAGCACAAGGGCCTGAGTTTGGCTGACGCCTCTTGTCTGGTATTGGCCAAAACCCAGGACCTCATCCTCCTTACCGGCGATAGGCGTTTGCGGATAGCGGCGGAGGGGGACGGCCTCGAGGTGCACGGAGCCCTGTGGGTGGTGAAGCGCCTGGTGGTACTGTCCCGCATTACCGCGGATGAGGCCTGCCGTTGGCTAGAGGTGTGGAGGCGGATGGGCCGCAGGCTACCTGAAAGCTCCCTGAAAGAGCTTCTTGCTCACCTTCACTGCTCCTAGATAAGTCTGACATTGCTATAATGCGGCTATATGCGCCGCATGTTGTTGCCATTATTGCCCCTCTGGGCCCTGGCCCTGGCCCAGACCTGCTCGGTGCGCTACACCCCTCCCAACTACCCGGAGCTTCCCTTTTACAGGGAAGAGGGGGTGTGGGGGAGCTATAATGCCCCGGTTTTTAAACCGGGGATACATGGACTCCCCCACGTGCTCCGAAGGAGCACAGAGCATAGTGGGCGGCGGATGTGCTAGCATACGCACGTACCCGAAGAGCGCACTGCACGCCATTATCAGGACGACCATGCTTAAAGCCTTCAAATACCGCCTTTACCCCACCAAGCCTCAGGAAAGGGACCTGGAGCGCACCCTTTCCCTCTGCCGCCAGCTGTACAACGCTGCCCTGCAAGAGCGGAGGGACGCTTACCGTAAGGCGGGAAAGTCCCTGAGCTTCTACGAGCAGAATCGTTGGCTACCCCAGATACGGGCCGAGTTGCCAGAATACAAAGGCGTCCACTCCCAGGTCTTGCAAGATGTAATCAAGCGGGTAGACCTGGCTTTCAAAGGCTTTTTCCGCAGGCTTAAGGGGAAAGGCAAAGCAGGATATCCCCGCTTCAAGGGGAAGGGGCGCTACGACGCCTTCACCTTCCCCCAAGCGGGGACTACCGGGGTCAAACTCCAGGAGGGCGGGAAGCGGGTTCTCATCTACGGCATCGGCTCGGTGAAGGTGAAGCTGCACCGCCCCCTCCAAGGAACTGTCAAGACCGCCACCCTCAAGCGGGAAGGCGAACACTGGTACATCGTCTTTGTCTGCGAGGTGGAGCCCCAGCCGCTCCCTGAAAACCAAAAGGCCATCGGGATAGACCTGGGCACCAACCCCCACTTCCTCATCACCTCCGAAGGGGAGATGGTGGAAGCTCCCCGGTACTACCAAAGAGCGCAGGAGAAGCTTGCTGGGGCTCAAAGGAAGCTTTCTCGGAAAAAGAGGGGCAGCCATCGGTACAGGCAGGCTAGGAAACGGGTTGCTAAGCTCCACCGCAAAATTGCTAACCAGCGCAGGGACTTCCACCACAAGCTCGCCAGGAGGCTAGTCAACAACTATGGCACCATCGTCCACGAAGACCTGAACACCATCGGCCTGGCCCGCTCCCGCACCGCCAAAGGGGTGCTGGATGCAGGCTGGGCGCAGTTTCTTGCAATCCTCGCCTACAAAGCGGAGGAGGCTGGTAGGCGGGTCATTGGGGTAGACCCCAAACATACAAGCCAGGACTGCCCGGTGTGCGGGCACCGGGAGAAGAGGCCCCTGTGGGTCAGGGAGTACACCTGCCCCCAGTGCGGGACACTTCTCCATCGGGATGTGGCCGCAGCGCGGAACATCCTGGCTAGGGCTTGGACGGAGCCTTCGGGGATGGGTACGGCATGGGCCGTCCCATGAGACCCGAGAAGCCTCGGACTTCAGTCCGAGGAGTCGTCACGGCGGACGGCGTGGCCCGGGTGGAGGGCGTGGTGGAGCCCGACCCCTGGGGCCAGGAGGCGGTCTGCTTCCTCGGACCCGATGGAAGGGTTCTCCAGGACTTCTACGACGAGGAGGTAGCGGTCCTCCTCCTCGGGGCCACCGCCCGGCGGGCGGACGGGCCAGGGGCCTTCACCCTAGACCTGGAGGCGGGCCGGGTAGTGGTGGAGGTCGAGGAGGTCTCCCTGGAGGACTTCCTGGAGTAGGGGGCCTGGAGGAGGGGAGGGGGCTGTCTTAGCTACACGCTCCCTCCCCTTTCCCCTTCGTGTAGCTAAGACCGGGAGCCCGGGGGCCTAGCGGCCCCACGGGAGAGGACGGAAAGGAGGGCAAAGTGAAAGGCGGCTGTTGGGACGCATCTGCCTTCGCCGAGGAGGCCAAGGGGATCCTTGAGGACTGGCTCAGGGGGCTCCTCACCGACCGGGAGGCCCTCGAGGCCATCCTCCAGGCCGCCCGGGAGAACAACTTCCCCCCGGAGTCGGAAGAGGAGAGCTAGGGGGCCCAAGGGCCCCACGGGAGGAGGCGGGAGGTGAAGAGATGAACGACCTCAAGCTCACCCCCGAGCAGGCGGTGGCCCTCCTCAACCTCCTCCAGGCGGAGGAGGACTGGGAGGGGGACCTCCCGAAGGCCCTCCGGGAGGTGAAGGAGGCCCTGAAGGCGTGGCTCAAGGAAGAGGGGCTTAGGAAGAGCCCCGCGGGGAGCTACTACCTGGTCAGGCGCTAAAGGGCAGGGGGGGCTTTAGCCCCCCCCCGTAGGCCCGGCGAAAGGAGGAAGGATGAAGGCGATTCTGAAGGCGTACCTGGCGAGGAAGCCCGAGCTGGTCTACACCAACCAAGGGACGGCGATTTGGAAGACCTCCGTGGCGGTGCGGGGGCGGCGGAAGGAGGACGAGGCGGTCTTCCTCGAGGTCCTGGCCTTGGGCGGCCTCGCCGAGGCCCTGGCGGAGATGGACCCGCCCAAGGGGACTTACGCCCACCTGGAGGGCAGGCTCCAAACGGAGACCTACGAGGGAAAGGACGGGAAGAAGACCCGGCTCACCCTGGTCCTGGACGACTTCGCCTTGCTGGTGCGGCCCAAGAAGGCGGAGGAGAAGGCGGAAGGGGCGGAAGAGGCGCAGAGCGAGGAGCCGTTTTAGAGGGCAGGGGGGGCTTTGGCCCCCCCTAAAGCCCCGTGGAGGTGGTGAGATGAACTATTCGGCCTACGCGTGCGCTCTTCTGGGCAAGAAGGCCCTGGAGCGGGAGCGGGTCCTGGAGCTTCTGGAGGAGGTCCCCGACCTCCCGGAGCGGGCCGAGGTCTACCTGGCGGACGGCCACCTCTTCCTGGAGCTCGCCGAGCCCCGGGAGGGGGAGGTGTGGGCTCTAGCGGAGGTCCTCGAGGCCTTTGTCCTGGAGGCGGGGCCGGACTCCGGGGGGCCAGGGTGGGCGGGGACGAAGGAGGGGAGCGTGGAGCTCCTTCCCCAGAACCTCCCCCTTCTCGCCCGCATGTACGAGGCCTGGCGGCGGGAGAACGAGCCCGTGGGGGAAGGGGACTTAGAGGTCTTTCTGGCCCTTCTGAGGGAGGCGGAAGAGGAGGCGGCCTAGGGCAGGGGGGGGCGGGAGGCCGCCCCCCGGTCTTTGAGCGAGATGGTGAGGGTGCGGAGCACGAGAACGGTGGCGTGCCCCCTGTGCGGGGGAGAGGGTTTCGTCTACACCGAGTGGTTCGCCTTCCAGCCTGTGCCAGGGAGCGAGACGGAGTGCCCCGAGTGCGAGGGGATTGGCCGGGTGCCCGATCTCCTGGAGGAGATCTCAGGGTCCGAACCCCTCCAGCGGACCCCGCACGAGGCCGAGCTCTGGGCGGAGTGGGTGCGGGTCTACCGGAAGGCGAGAAGGCGGGGCCTTCCCCCTGAGGAGGCCTCGAGGGTGGCGGAAGCCGAGGTGTGGGGGTTTGAGGAGCTACCGCTCTAACGGTCTTTCAGGTCTCGGGAGGGGGGGCCGGACCAAGGCCCGCCTCTCCTCCGGGGACCTTTGACGGAGGAAGGAGATGAGAAGAAGGCACCTTCGCCCCGTGGTGGTGGTGCAGGACGGGGCCGTGGCGATGGCCCGCCCCGGGGTGGGCCTCCCCGTGGTCCTGGACCTGGACGAGCACCCAGCAGACCGCTTCGCCGTGAAGGCGGACGACCGGGACCTGGGCGCCACGGAGGACCTGGCGGAGGCCTTGGAGCTGGCCGAGAGGGCCCTTCCCGCCCGGAGGGTGGAGCTGGAGCTCTTGGACGGAGCGGGTAGCGTCCTGGCGGTGCGGGTCCTCTACGGGCGTGGGAAATGACGGCTTGCCCTCCGTCTTAGCTACACGCCCGCCTACTCCACTTCCCCCATGTAGCTAAGACGGAGGGCTTGGGGGCCGGAAGGCCCCGCGGGAAAAGGTGAAGGAGGTGGAGGATGCCCCTCAAGGAAAGGCTCTTCCAGACCCTGAGCAAGCTGGAGAAGGCCAAGGCGCTCCTCGGGAAGGTCCACCCCGTGGCGGGGATGGACGGGCTTTTCGTGGTGGAGAGCGAGAGCCAGCCGGGGAAGCGCTACCTCGTGGACCTCGAGGCCGAGACCTGCACCTGCCCGGCCTACGCCCAGGGGAAGACCCGGCCCTGCAAGCACCAGGTGGCCGTGGTCCTCTCCCTCTGGCTCCGGGAGAAGCGGAGGGCTCAGGTGGAGACGCGGGCGGCGGAGCGCCCGGTGGCCTAGGCGGAAGAAGGGCAGGGGGGCGGGGAAGACCCGCCCCTCGGCTTCGTTTGGAGGGAAGCATGTGGAGGTTTGTCGGGCACTTGGCGGGTTTGGGGAACATTCTGGCCGCTTGCTGGCTCGTCCTTCGGTGGCAGGAGGGGGCCCCTTCGCCCCTGGCCTGGGGCGTCCCGGTCCTGCTCTTCGTCCAGGGGGCCTTCGTCCTCGCCTACTTGAGGAGGGCGGCGTGAGCCTTCGCGCCAAGCTTCAGGCCCTGGCCCTCGAGGCCATCCGCAAAGATCGGTCCTTCCGGGCGCCCTTCCACCCCGGGGCCTTCCCCCGGGAGCGGCGGGAACGGCGGGCGAGGCGAGCCCTGAAGGGGAGGAGGCCGTGGTAGAGCTCCTTCTGCTCCTCGGCCTTCTGGTGGGCCCCTTCCTCGCCCTCGTTCTCCTGGTGGGGCTCCTCGAGGAGACGGGCCTCGTGGCCAGGCCCGGAGAGGAAGACCCCGAGCGCTACCGGTGGCTCCGGGACCTCTTTGGGGAGGAGAGCCAGGGGGCAGAGGCCCCACGGGAATGAGCGGGAGGTGGAGCGGTGTTTTTGTACCTGAAGAGCCAGAGCAAGCTCCTGAACCTGGAGCGGGTGGTGGAGGTGCGCCTCGAGGGGAGCGCCCTGGTCTTTCTCCTGGACCACGGCGCGGTGCGGGTGGACTTCCCCACGCCGGAGGAGGCCAGGGGGGCCCTCGAGGCCTTGATGGTGGAGCTCGTCCTCAAGAAGGGGATGATCCCCCTCCGGCAGAAGTAGAGGGCCTGGGGGGCTGAAGCCCCCCCAGACGGAGAGGCCTATGGAAGTCCTTCAAGTCGTCCTGGCTGTCCTGGACTTCGCCGTCCTCGCCGTGGAAGCCCTGGCCCTGACCGTGGCCCTCGCCCTCTACCTGATCTACAGGGAGGAGGCCCCCTGAAAGGGCCGAGGTAGGAAGCCCGGGGAAGGAGGGGGTTGTCTTAGCTACACACCCACCCCCTCCTCCCCCTCCCGTGTAGCTAAGACCGAGGGCTTGGGGGGCCAAAGCCCCCCCGGAAGGAAGCGAAGGAGGTGAAGGATGACGGTAGCGGAAGCGATTGCCAGGCTCACCCGGCCCCTCACGGCGGAGGAGATCGAGTGGAAGGTGATCAGCACCAAGAACGGGCAGACCACCATCGCCCCCTTCATCGACGCCCGGGCGGTCATGGCCCGGCTTGACGAGGCCTTCGGGCCCTTCGGGTGGCAGGTGCGCTACACCCCGGCCCAGGTGGGGGAGGAGCACGGGGTCATCGCCAGCATCGCCATCAAGAACCCCGAGACCGGGGAGTGGGTAGAGAAGCAGGACGGCTCCGGGGCCACGGACATGGAGCCCTTCAAGGGGGGCATCTCCGGGGCGCTCAAGCGGGCGGCGGTGGCGTGGGGCATCGGCAGGGAGCTCTACCGCTACCCCCGGGTGGTGATTGAAGGGGAGCACCGCTACATCCCCTTCAAGGTCCTGGAGAGGTTGAAGGGCCTCCCGGACGCGGTGGCGGCGGGGAAGCCCCTCCCTGAGGTGGTGCGGCTCAACGCCAACGGGGAGACGGTGAAGCGGTAGGCGAGGGAGGGCCGGGGGGTGGGAGGGCCCACCCCTCGGTCTCCCTTTGGAGGTGGAGGATGCTCACGGCAGAGAGGACCAAGGTAGAGGCCTCGAGGCTCAAGAAGGCGCTGAAGCGCTTGACCCCTCCCCGGTACGGCCCGGACTACGTGAGCTTTGACGGGGCGAGGGTGTGGTCCACGGGCCCCGGCGGGGTGGAGGTGGAGGCCCGGGTGGGGGAGGGAAGCTTCCCCCCCGTGGCCCTCCCCCGCAGGCCCCTCCTGGGGCTCCTGGAGGAGGTGGAGGGGGAGGTGGAGGTGGCCCTCCTGGAGGGGCGGCTCCTGGTGCGGGGAGGCCCCCTCCGGGCGGAGCTCCACACCGCTCCTCCCTTCTCCCTGGCCGTCCTGGAGGAGGAGGGGGAGGAGATCTTCCGAGCCGGGGAAGACTTCCTGAAGGCCCTGAGGAGCGCCCTCGCCCTGGGCAGGCGCCTCACCAGCCACCAGGGCAAGGTCCTGGTGGAGGTGGAGGAGCCCCGGGTGCGGGTGGCGGCCACGGACGGGTACCGCCTGCACCTCTACACCGTGAGGGCCGAGGTCTTCCGGGAAGGGGCCTACCCCCTCCCGGCGCAGGCGGAGGAGGCCCTGAAGGGCCTGGAGGGGGAGGTGTCCTTCCGCCTGGCCTGGGACGGGAGGGCCCTGGTGGCCGTGGGCCGGGACGGGCGGGCGGGCCTGCCCCTCGCGGACGGAGGCTTTCCTCCCTACCGGGGCGTCCTTCCCCAGGTGCCCCCCGTGGGCCGGATCGGGGCGAAGAACCTCCTCGAGGCGCTGAAGCGGGCCCTGGTGGTGGCCGCCCCCCAGAACCACCCCGTGCGCCTCCAGGCGGGCGGGGGCGAGGTGCGGGTGCAGGCCCTGGACGAGGCGTGGGCCCCCGTCTCCGAGGAGGTCCTGCCCGGGGCAGGGGACGGCGAGGTGACGGTGGACGGGCGCTTCCTGAAGGAGGCCCTGGAGGAGGTGGAGGGGGAGGAGGCCGACCTCGCCCTCTACCCCGGCCCCAGGGCGCCCCTGGTGGAGGTGAGGAATGGGCGCTTCTACGCCCTCATCGCCGGACTCCTGCCTCCCCAAAACACCGGAGGCCAGGGCTAACCGGGTAGTCCGGGGGCTCCTGGAGGAGGCCGCCTTCGGGCTTCCCTTCCTGGGGAGCCGCCTCCTCCAGGAGCTCCTCTCGGGCAGAGAGGGGAGGAAGGCGGAGGCGCTCGTCCTCGCCCGGCTACGAAAGGACCCCTACCTCGCCACGACCGTCCTCCCCCTCCCCCTTCCCCCCGGGTGGAGGGAGGCGGCGGAGGAGGGGGCGAGGGGGGACCCGAGGGTGCCCCTCTTCCCGGAGCTTCTGGCGGCGTGAGGGCTTGGGGGGGCTAAAGCCCCCCCCGGGAAGGGGCGGGAGGTGAAGGATGCTCAGACTTGAGAACGAAGTGAGGCAGGTGTTTGAGGCGTATCGGAAGGCCCTGGAGGAGGCCCTCGAGGCCACCCTGGAGCGGACCAGGGCGAAGGAGGCCCTGGAGGAGGCCGTGGCCCAGGGCCTCCTCTCCGGGGAGGTGCAGGGCAAGAACGCCGAGGAGCGGGAGGCCAAGGCCCGCGCCCTCTACGCCGAGCTCTACCGGGCCTTGGCCGAGGCCGAGGAGCGCTACCAGAGGGCCAAGGCGGAGTTGGAGATCGCCCGGGCCTACACGGAGGAGGTGGGCCTCCTCGTGCGCCTGGTCTCGGAGGGGGTGCGGTTGTGAGCCGGGCCCTGACCCTCGCCTTGGTCCAGCTGGAGGTGGAGCTCCTCGCCGCCCTCCGGGCCCTGGAGGAGAGGGACGAAAAGGCGGTGGAGGCCTTCCTGGTGGCCGCCCACATCTCCCTCCTGGAGCTCAAGGACACCCTCCTCATCAAGGGGCTTCTGGTGGAGGAAGAGGATGGCCCCAAGGGAGCTCTTCCCGTGGATGGGGCTTAGGGAGCGGGTCCTCCTCGTCCTCTACTACGAGGGGCCGAAGGACCTGAAGGCCCTGGCCCTGGAGCTCGCCGAGCGGCCCCGGACCCTCCGCTACCTCTTGGAGCGGGTCATCCCCGCCCTGGAGAGGGAAGGGGCCCTGGTGGTGGAGGACGGGGTGGCCCGGCTCAGCCTGGAGAAGGCCCCGCCCGCCGGGCGCCAGGCCCCCGCCGAGGCTTCCGTCCCCGAGGTCCCCAAGGCCAAGAAGGGCAAGAAGAAGGAACCGAGCCCCGTCCAGGCCCTGGCGGAGGCCAACCCCCACGTGCGGGGGCTCCTCCTCCAGGTGGGGAAGCGCCTTCCCAAGGAGGCCCAGCCCTTGGCCGCCTCCCACCCCGGGGTACTCCTCCGGGCGGCAGAGGCGGCCCTGGCCTACCCCGAGGGGCGGCGGGCCAGCGCCCTCATCCTCTGGCTCCCCGAGGTCAGGGCCTGGGCCAAGACCCTCGGGGCGGAGGCGGTGGAGGAGGCCCTACGGGAGGCGGCCAAGCACGCCCGGGAGCCCTTCCCCTACGCCAGGAAGCTCCTCGCCAAAGCCAGACCCTCACCGGACGAGGAGCGGGGAGAGGTCCTGCTCTTCTAGAAGCTTTGCAGGCACAAGTGGTGGCACAACTGGTGGCACAAGTGTGTCAAGGGGGCTTCTAGACGAGCTTTTTAGCGAGAGGAGGTGACGGAGTGGACCGGAGCAAGCTGGAAGAAATCCTGAAGTCCCTGAAGGCGCAAGGGGTGGAGCACGACCCGGGGCTTCCCCCTTGCCCTCTGTGCGGGGCGCCCGCCCTCCGGGGGTACGATTTCCGGGCCCCGCACCGCATCGAGCACAATTGCGAGTGCGCCTACCGGGAGCCAGAGCGGTACATGGCGGAGGTGGGGAGGGTCTGGCGGCGGTGGCACTGGAGCCGGGTCTACCAGGAAAGCCTCCCGCCCAGGTACCGGGAGTACCTGGAGAAGCCCTGGGAGGGGAGGCAGAAGGAGGTGGTGGAGGTTTTGCGGAGCTGGCAGGAGGAGGGAGGGGTGGTCTACCTCTACGGCCCCCCAGGGACGGGGAAGACGCACCTGGCGGTGCGGGCGGCCTACCGCAAGGCGGAGGCCGGAAGGCGGACCCTCTTCCTCTCGGAAGGGGAGTTCTACGAGCGGGCACGCCTCGAGGCCCAGGACCCCGAGGCCCCGAGGCTT
>SPLK01000503.1_pt1 | contig 10670 bp, 7 predicted proteins | sample 2456111 | NCBI WGS metagenome assembly SPLK01 (sample SAMN11156906, study PRJNA527647) | hot springs metagenome | biome: Geothermal region; feature: Hot spring; material: tree branch in hot spring; isolation source: hot spring sediment rich in lignocellulosic material ... | reverse complement strand
CCCACACGGGGAGCGACAGAATGTCTTCTGATAGTCCTAATCTTCAGAACATGTTTCAATCCACGCCCCCACACGGGGAGCGACAAAACTTGCCGAACGTGCTGCAAAACGCAAGAACAGTTTCAATCCACGCCCCCACACGGGGAGCGACAGAGGGTGTGGCGTAGAGCGCCGCGCAACTGGCTGTTTCAATCCACGCCCCCACACGGGGAGCGACTAAGCAGGGACAGCGCTAAGCCCGCTCCACCCGCGTTTCAATCCACGCCCCCACACGGGGAGCGACTATCCGTATGTAAACGCAGAGGGACTGGTAATTGTCGTTTCAATCCACGCCCCCACACGGGGAGCGACGGGGGTGAAGCAGCCATCGGGGTTGTTCTGGTGGTTGTTTCAATCCACGCCCCCACACGGGGAGCGACTAAACGCGTACGAGGACAAAGAAGCACTAACAACAGTTTCAATCCACGCCCCCACACGGGGAGCGACACCGAATCAGTCCAAACAGAGCCGCAATTAGAGAGTTTCAATCCACGCCCCCACACGGGGAGCGACAGATTGGCCCCAACGCCCAAATCGCAGCGGTTTGGTTTCAATCCACGCCCCCACACGGGGAGCGACACCGAAAGGATAGGTCACTGATTGTGCAACGAGTGTTTCAATCCACGCCCCCACACGGGGAGCGACCTGACAATCGTGGCGGTTAGCGTGCCGTTAGTTGTGTTTCAATCCACGCCCCCACACGGGGAGCGACTACCTCTTTCTGTTCCATCTTGACCTCCTTTATTGTTTCAATCCACGCCCCCACACGGGGAGCGACGCCTCAGTTGGTCTACAGTTGGCCTACGGCCCTTTGTTTCAATCCACGCCCCCACACGGGGAGCGACAGTCAGCCGGTGTCCAGCCGGTGAGTCAGCCAATGTTTCAATCCACGCCCCCACACGGGGAGCGACAGGTAAGCCATGCTATACCTAATCGTTTATAACCGTTTCAATCCACGCCCCCACACGGGGAGCGACCTCTCTCTTTTTTTAGTTTAAGAGAGCACAAGAGAGAGTTTCAATCCACGCCCCCACACGGGGAGCGACTGGACACCGGCTGAACGTGTGCAGAAAGTTAAAGTTTCAATCCACGCCCCCACACGGGGAGCGACCGCAACATTTGGTACAAAGAAATTGCATACCCCCATAGATTGGGGTAGTAGGAGGCTTAATCCTCCAAGAAGAGCCCCAAAACCTTTGTCGTTTATCCATTATTTGGTTGTTAAGGTGCTGTTTTATCTGCGAACCACCTAACAAACTTATGTACACTTAGGGTTCGCAGGTTTGCTAAGCGATCAAAGTCCCGGTCAAGTCAAAGGTCGGCTTTGCACCAATATGTTCTACCCGCTGTTTCCACTCATCACCCAGATAGTAATAACGCAAACTGTCTTTTTCTTTGTCAATTAATTTCTCCAGTTTAGCCTGTAATTGCTTTAGACGCGCCGGGTCAATCACACATTCAAATACTGAGTTCTGAACGCGCTGGCCGTAATCTTGACATGCTTTAGCAACCTTACGCAAGCGCTTTTTACCCTCTTCGGTTTCGGTATTCACATCATAAGTGATTAAGACCATCATAGTCCTCAGACTCCCCAGGGTTTCTTCGTATTAATTCCAGAAAAATGGCGGATAGGCGTCCAGATCGCCGCGAAGATGGCGAGCAAGCAACAGAGCCTGAACATGAGGGATTAAGCCAAACGGAATACGCTCCTTCAGGTATGGGTGTTCAATTTCTTCCTTTTTGCGTTCTTGCCATGCAGTAAGCACGGTTTTTCTGGTCTCCTCGTCCATCAAAATTCCCCCACTTTCTTTTTTTGTAAATCCTTTCCCGTTTATTTGTCTTCGATTTATCAACGACAGTGCCAAACGATCTGCAAAAACCGGTCTTAGTTCCTCCATCAGATCAAGTGCAAGCGAGGGGCGTCCTGGCCGATCGGTATGGAGAAAACCTACATATGGATCCAGCCCCACGCCCTCTAAAGCCGAGATAGCTTCATTGGTCAAAAGAGCGTAGAGGAAGGAAAGAAGACTATTTACATTATCAAGGGGTGGACGGCGTGAGCGTTCCTCGAAATGAAAATCCTCTTTTTGCTGTAAAATCAGGTGATTAAATACGCCAAAGTAAATTTTTGCCGCACTTCCTTCAAAGGCCATCAATTCTGAAATATGTTTACATGTCAACAACGCGTTGAGAATTTCTTTCAGAAATGCTGAGGCCCTTGAGAGCGCTTCTCTATCCACTATTAAAGCGTGGTCTCGTAATGCCCTTTCAATTACCTTACGACTGTTATAAATTTTACCGACAAGAAAGGAAGCCGCGATTGGAACACACTGTGCTTCTTCCTCAGAGACCCGGTATTGTTTTTTCCGCAATAAAACGTTTCCATATACCCGGCCCACTATTCTGCCCAGAAAACGACCACTTGGAGACAGAAATGTAAGCCCGATGCCGCGTTCTGCACAGGCGCCCATTAGGGCTGGACTGGCGCCCTGCCAGTTAAAACAAACGATATTCTCGAGATTGTGCAAGGGCAAGCGAATAGACGTATGCTCATCCTTTTTGATGACAATGTTTTCGCCATCGAGAGAGAGATAGGACTCGGGGCTGGTGATATACAACACATTCGAAAGGGACTTCATTTGTTTCACTCCCTTTCAATTTGCTCACGCAGATAGGTCGAAACAGAACTCGTTCTTTCTTGTAAGCGAGGTAAACAAATTTCTGCTAAGGAGCATGAACGACATGATTTTGAGGGTTTGACTCGGGGGGTGTAACCGCGCTCAAAATAAATGTGCATTTCCTGCGCCATTTTTTCTACCAAAGCCCGCAGTTCGTTTCCAAGAACCACTGGTGTGCGGTGACGCGTCTCTCCGTAATAAAGATAGCCGGTTGAAATGGAAACCGATAACATTTCTTCCAAACAGATAGCCTGAGCGCATAACTGCGCTTCATCTACGGGGTCAAGTTTTGGGCGGCCTCGTTTGTATTCCACAGGTGCAGGGATATACTTTCCTTCCCTCCCGGGCAACCTCACCCCTTCTTCAGAAGGGGTAAATTCAACCATATCGCAAATTCCGGAAAGTCCTAAACGATAAGAGGCAACGGGTACAGAGCGGGCGAAAATGACCCCATTGCGGGTTTCGGTGAAAAAGGGATCATCCACTCTTTCATGCAGTAACTTACCCTCAGCAGTGAGGACATTATCTTTCCACTGCATTTCGACATGGATCAGCGCCCACTGTCGGCGGCAGAATAGGAAGTGCTGTATCCCCGAAAGAGGTAAAAGTTCTTCGGTAGTGTATTCTCGCGCCATACACGCCCCATTCTCCCCCTGGCTCTCCCTAATACCTCTAGAGAGAGCCAGGGGGCATATCCTCATGATTACAACATTTCGATCAGGGAAACCCCTTGTGGAACCTTTTCCTTATCCACCACGACGTCGTAATCATCAAAACTGCGAGGTGGATTCACGCCCGCTTTTTTACTCACCCGTACCAATTCAAACAACTTATGGGCGGGGGCGTTACCCAAGTCGCTCTCATGTTTAAAGACAATCAACTTACGCGTTGCCATCTTTCCACGCGCCGCCGAGCGATCATGCTCAAACATGTTGATCAGGGCTTCCCAGAACAATTCAAGGTCTTCTTCAGAAAAGCCGGTGCCTTTGTTCGGATCATTCGCGAGTTTGGCCGAAATGTATCCTTCAACTCGGTATAACGCATAAGGGATAATGTGTTTTCGTCCCATGGTGCGCTCTTTTTCGGCCTCATCCTCTCGGGTTACCGTTAGCCGAGTGATCGTTACTTCCTGCTGCACGATTGGATCAATACTTCGCGAAAAAGTCAGTTGTACCGGACCCCGTACCTGGCCACAATTATCTCCTACACTCAAAACCGCGCCAAAGGTGCGAATATCATAAAAGTTCTGGCACATCCACGCCCGGGCTTTATTCACCCCTTCAAGGGTAGCCTTTTTCCCCGGCTCCAGTCCAACGGCAAGATAGGCTTCTCGATGGTTGGCGTTTAAGGGTATCCCTTCCTTAACATAGATGCGATAGCCCGGTGCATCCCCCTTGACCATTTCAACGTAATTGCGGATTTTTCGCTTTAAGCAAACATCGGTGACGATACCATAACCGGTTTCGGGGTCAATCCGAGGCATGTTGCCAGCATCTGGATCACCGTTGGGATTGCCGTTCTCTACATCATAGAGTAAGACAAATTCATAGCGATTGGATAAGGTAGTCATGGTTTTGTTCTCCTTTTCTACATGGACTTTGGACATGGATGGGTCTGGGTTGGTTCATTCTTCATTGAGAGGTGATCTTGTTTTAATGGACTCTCGATGCTACAACTCTACTAAACCTCAGCTGTATTGGCGTTGCTCTTGTAAAAGGCAGCGCGCTGATGATAGTAGCCGAGCACAAAGATCCCTTGTTCTTCTAATGACAAGCGGGTTGGGAAAGGTTTGGCATCCAGTAAATCAATAATGGCTTGAATATTTCGATCCAGATTTTTCCCATACTCTGCTTTTTCGGTCCAATGATGCGAAAGGCGTAGAAGGATGGGAAATACGCTGGCAGGTGCCGCACACGCCGATGCAAAGTAGCGGTCTTTGATGGTCGCATTAATATTTGGGCCGAGGGCTTCGCGTTGGGCTCGCTCTAGCCACGCGAAGAGACGACCTAATACATAAGCGGGATGAGTATATGATTCGTTAAGTGACATTTGCAATGCCTCCTGATAGGGATTTTGAGCCTGACGCCGATATTTGCGCAGTAAATGCGCTTTGATATAAGCCACACGAATGTAGTTAACCTTGGTGTTCCATCGCCTGCCTTCTTCGTTAACCTCATCGGTGTCGTGTCGAATGCGGTTAAGGATGGCGGCATACAAGCCTTCTGGATAAGGCGCCCCCAATAGAATGGAACGTAAGAACGCACCACCTAGTAGCGACCAGGTTTTTTGAACCTCCTCGTCTCGTCGGTTGACCTTTGGCGAGACACACTCAGCGAGAATTCGATAGGGAGAGATATAAGTGGGTTGGTTCTCATATTCTTTTTCAAGCGCTAGATCGTCATAATGCTGGATGATGCGCTTGGTCAATGTGCCAAAGGGTTCGGTGAGGAAAAAACGCACCGCCAGGCGTGCCGCATTAGGTGCCAGGCCGAGCACGTAAAAACGAGTATGTTCATCGAGGTCTTGGTGCGGCGTAGTGACATCAAGTGGTTGGGCTTGTTCAACTTTTCTTAGAATGTATTCTAGATATTTTTCGCCTTCTTTGTATCGTCTGGGGCTATTGTCGGTTATCTCTGCTTCACCAAACACGTCACTGAATTCAGGATTCAATAAGGTGTAAAATACGCTCCCATAACGTTTATCGGTACTTTCGGCCCAATACACCACAGTAGTATCACCAAAATAGATCTTGCGATTGGGGTTTTGTTCAGAGAGCAGATAATTAAGTGCCACGGTGTAGCCATAAGTTGCTCGACGGCTGACGGGGGAGTTTGCTCCCTGCTCTTTTCCATAAGAGGTAAATGCGTCCAAATTGAAACTGACGAGTGAAGCCCCTTTGGATTGCGCACCACGTACCCCCTTAATATCCGGATGGAGACGAGCGATCGGTTCCTTTTTCCCCGTAACGAGGCACTGCATCTCGATCTTCCCTTCTTCCGAGAAGTGGTCTTCCCATGCTTGCCGGATCTTGGGATCGTCCAGGGCGTTTTTGCCTTCGACATAAAAAACCAGGTAACTGCTTTGTTTCAAGGCATCCAAATTTTGAACTATGACCGGGTACTCTAGGGCCCGACGAGGATGGTAATTTTGTAAGAATGTGATAATGGCTTGTGCGGTAGGGCTTTCTGCGTGGGATAAAATCTCTACATTCAATCTCCGAAACTCTTCGAAACGTTTTATTGCATACTCGGGCTCCTTTTCCTCATCTGCAATACCCAGCACATAAGCCACATTGTCGCACAGAAAATTGGCCGCAATATTGACACTTCGTTTGACCTGTGCGGGCACATTCATTCGTCGCGGGCTTTCAATGGTTTTCTTCCCTCTCTGAACAGGGGTAAAGAGAGGGATAACGCTCAATAACTCCCCATCAAGAGAAAGGTTTAAGGCGTGGCTAACCGGGACGCTTGTATAGCCAGGCTCGGCGATCTCGATCCCTGGATCGCGACGTAAGATTTCGTAGTAGTTATAAAGCGCTTGCAAAATCATCGCCGTATCTCCTTTGCCAGTTTCTGCACATCAATGGCTCCATTTTCCATAATGACATGATAAAACATGGGTTGGATATCTCTTGGGTTGGAATAATCGAGATCATAAAGCATCCAGCCCAGGTCTCGCTTTCCTACCAACGGGCTTTGGGGAATGTCGCGTTTGTCTTCGATAAGTTCTACAGTGGCCGGGAATTCTCGTGTGCCCAAGCAAGGGGTATGGAAGTATTGTCCATTGCGTAACCGGCGGAGAACGATGTTATAGTGTCCTTCCTCGGTGTCTCGTTCTCCCCATTCTTTTTCGACTTTCTCAAAGTGCGCTTCAATGACATAATCCACGTCCTTGAGCACCATGGCTGCCCGCTGTTGACGAATTTCAGCGGCAGCAATGTAAAGAGGGATGTTTGCACCCCTCATAACCTGTAAGGCGTTATCCACTGAGGCTTTACTGCTGACCTCGTTGCGACGAATATTGGTAAATTCAATTTCGCGCAGAACATGGATCTTATCAATGACCCACCGAATAGCCGGTTTCCAATAGATGGCTTCGATGATCCCGCGAGCCGCTGAGGGTGTGATGACATCATAACTGACTCGCTCTACTTTCATCTCGGGACGGGTAAACAGGGCATAGCGCCCGCGCACTCGGATGATAATACCGTATCCCATTTGACTATTCTCCTTTCGTATCTGGAATCCATTTCATCTTGCAACCTAGAAAAACAGTCCTTCTCCTCCCTCGGTTTCTGGAATGAGCAGACCTCGATCCTGGCTATAGTATTCATCAATAAATTCAGGGCTAAGCACGTTATACCTATCGCTAATGGTCCATATCACTCCTTTGGTCATTAATTTTTCCAATTCGTTTTCGTAAATTGAGACGGTGTAGAGTTGAAGTTTGCGTAACGTAGAAAGCGGAAAATGGGTGTATTTCAATTCTTCAATCAGGTCCATGGCTTCTTCATTATAAGGGATAATTAGGGGTTGCGTGGGATCTTCGATAATGCGGAAGTTCTGAGCGGCGGTTTCGAAGAAAAATTTTCCATCCTTGTTGTCAAAACAATTCATAATGCGCTTGTAATCGAAAGCGTTCGGATCCTGCAAATGATAGAGATGCTCAAAATACGCTTGAATTGCTGGTATTGAGATCGGTGCTTCAGGATGTTCGCGTAATACCATCCGGGTTATTTCTACGGCTTGCTTGATATATTGAGGAGTGCGACGGGCGTATTCGGATTGCGGTTCAAAGACGAACAAATGTCCCAACCTTTGTCGCATTTCGCGATTCACCCGCCCTGCGGCTTGATTGATGGAGTCCAAACCGGATAGTGCGCGATACCCAATCGGAAAATCCAAATCAATTCCTGCTTCCATGACGGTGGTTGACACCACACGACAAGGGAGGCCTTGGTTCAACCTCTTAAAAATCTCCCCCAGTTTCTTTTTTCTATGGGCGGGGCACATAAGGGTAGAAAGGTGGAAGTTCCCTTCTCCCTGTAAACCACCGAATAGGCTACTAGCATGGCGACGCGTGTTTACAATGCAAAGAACCTGGTCATGAGTATTAAGGCGGGCCAATAGTTCTTCGTCGGTTAATACCCCCAAATTTTTTACCTCCACCCGCTTGAAGAATTCAAATAGTTTCTGAGGATCGGGTGCAAGTTCCCTAATGCTTGTGCCTTGCGGAAGAAAGCGTTCTAAGCCGGGTTGCGTAGCCGTGCAGAAAACCACACTCGTACCATAGTTGGTTACCAGTTCCCAAAGCGCTGCCATCGCGGGACGCAAGTATCCGCGAGGGAGCATTTGGGCTTCATCCAAGATAATGACGCTACGGGCAATGTTATGTAATTTTCGACATTGAGAAGCTCGGTTACTGAACAAAGATTCAAAAAACTGCACATTTGTGGTAACAACTACAGGGATATCCCAGTTTTCTGCCGCTAACTTAAGTTTGGTAAGAACGCTGGTGGTTTGATCGTCAAGAAGATCTCCCGAACCAGATTTCTTGGCTTCCCAATCAAAATTGGAATGATGTTCTAGGACGTTTTGCTCCCCAAAAATTTGTTTGAAGATGCCAGCATTCTGTTCAATGATGGAAGTATAGGGAATAACGTAAATGATTCGTTTCATGCCCTGGGTTATGGCGTGATTAAGAGCAAATGCCATGGAGGCGAGCGTTTTTCCTCCCCCGGTAGGTACCGTGAGCGAAAAGAAGCCGGGTTTTTCAGTTTTACCCTTCTCAATACAAGATAAAAGAATTGCGGTGCGTTCCCGGTTTATCTCTGAGTCGGGAGATTCAAAACGCTTTAGATATTCATTTAATCTTTTCAGAAGGGTAGGAAGATCGTCATACTCACCACGAGGCTGAGTCCCTCGGATAAACGTTTCCGTTTCTTGAAAGTCGGCATCCACCAGTGCGGAATAGACCATTCGGGTCAGAAAAGACAGTTGGAAGCCAAATACGTCCTTGTGGGGTTTGATCGGTAAGTATTGGGGAAGTTGAAAGGGAGGCAATTGCCACTCTGTCTTGTAGGCGCTGTAGTCTGGAATCTTGTGAGTGTGCTTTAAACGGGCGCACACTGTATTGCTCTCCAAATCCGTCTCATGACCATAATCAGGCAATCCGGCGTGGTGACCGAGAATCGGATACGCCAGCAATCGAGCCCAAGGCTCTTGGGATGTACCTTGGAGAAGGAGGTGAAGCTCTCTTGCGCCAGCCGTAGAATGGTCTACTCGAGAACCACCCTTCAACCGGTTCTGAAATTCTTGCGAGAATTTTCCTAAATCATGAAACAAGCCGGCAATGTAAGCCAAGTCAGCCACATTGGCATCTTTCCCGAATTCCCGTGCTAGTTCTGCCGTTTTTTGAAGATGTTCTGTAAGCGATTGCCATTCCGATTTGTCCTTATCATCCCTTCGATGAGCAAAAAAACGAGGGGTTATCCCCATTTGTGTTGATGCTAACCCGTATGTCTTTGCCATTCTTTCAACTTCTTTCTTTACTGCCTCCCGTAATTCTTCAGGTTCTAACACCTCAACATCAGCACCCCAACCTCGAATCCAAGGGAGCATTTCACGCCAATCCGCAATCTCAACACTCCATATCCGACCACCATCTTCGGTTTTTTCAATACGCTCTAAAGGATGCCAAATACTTTCTTCTAAACGCTGGATGACAGTCGGAACAGGATGAAAGCGCAATTTGACAGTGATTGGTGTTTTTTCGGTGTACCAAATACCCCAAGCATGCCTAAGTAAACTCTCTTCATCAAAAGATGCCGGAATTTCAAAAGTTTGACTGGTGAGAAAAGCGGAAAGGATCCGTTCCAACTTAAAAGGATAAATCTTGTCGTTAAAATCACTTTGGGCGATAACGTAAATGCTATCGCTCCATATAGAAGGTTCTATAAGGTATGTGCTGATCGTATGGCGTGTGATCCCTTCGTGCCCTAGTCGTTGATATTCGATACGGGCTTTACGTTGTTCTACCCATGCCTGAGCAACAATCTCAAAAATTTTGATTCTTTCTGGCCTTTTTTCTTGATTTAGCAAACGATCAGCAGTCCTTAACAAACGTTCTGTCATGGGCTGACGTAATACAGCCGCCAGTTTCTCTACGGCATTTGCGGCGTGCGGATGGTAATACCGGGTTTGAAGGGAAATTTTCCGGGCTGCGAGGTAAAGGGTTAATGCCTCTGGGAGGTTTACCTTAACCTCAGAAATTAACTTTGAGCGGGGAATATAATACCGTCCGTTCTTATCTTTTTCGATAGGATACTCTGAGGAAAGTTCGATCCGGTAGCGATAAACCTGTGTTCTATCTACTCCTAAGCGCTCTGCCATCTCGATATCAGAGTACGCTCTCTGCACATACAGACGCTTCATCTCCTCGAGGCGTTCTGCTTTGGTTTTTCCGCTCATTTGGTCTCTCCATGAAATATTATGAACAAGTTTTTACTGGACGCCACCATTAAAATATATAAGGGTAATGTTGCAGGTAATGCAACATCATAAACGGGGTTTTTGAAGGTTATATATTCCTAAGATCCGTATGGCTGTAAATAAAGCGAATATTGGGGATCAATTCGACTTTACGTGAATACAAAGCCCCCTTGTTTTTTTCTAACAGAAAGTTTTTTGGAGTAATGCAACACCATAGAATTGCCCACGCAATGCGGTCAACTTGCGCGGGCGGCAAAAGTTTGCTATGCTAGATTCTGCCGCAACGCGCCGTGACCGCGTTGCATCTCAGCCTCGCCGAAGCCAGCGGCGGGGCTGAAGTTGTTTAGTTTGACTTAACTAAATTCTATCCATGAATGGGGGAACGTCAATCCTTCGAGGTAGATATTGAATTGAGAAACCACTCACTTGCGATTAGTATTCAAAGCCAATAGCAATCCCATCG
>SPLK01000502.1_pt1 | contig 10715 bp, 12 predicted proteins | sample 2456111 | NCBI WGS metagenome assembly SPLK01 (sample SAMN11156906, study PRJNA527647) | hot springs metagenome | biome: Geothermal region; feature: Hot spring; material: tree branch in hot spring; isolation source: hot spring sediment rich in lignocellulosic material ... | reverse complement strand
AGTCTTTTATTTGAAAGCTCCTCCTCAAACTCTTTAATGGTTTCAAGAATTATGTTGTCAACCCTGAGCCACTCCATTTTCATCTGTCTTTCTTCCCTAAGGACGTGAAGTATAAGGTTCATATCCTTTTCAACCCTCGATAGGCTTCTTTCAAGCCTTCTAAGTATATCCTCATCCTTCACCCTCACTTTCAAAAGAGCCAGATTCACTTTCTGTACTGAGAGGAAGTTTCCGAATTTGTGAGCAACAGATGCTACAAGACTTTTTGTCCACTCCTCCTGTTTTTCTATCTTATTTAGGGAATCCTCAATGATAAACTGATACACGAGCAATATGAGAAAGACTGTTACAAATTGAGACATAAGGATCACCTTAAAAGGATCTCGCACAAACTTTCTTTCATAATCGGGTTTAACTTTCACATAAATGAACCTTTCTGGAGATGAGGGATCTCTAAAAACATAGCTTAGGTATTTATCCGTATATTTCTCGCTTATGGTGAAGTTTTGATCACCTCTGTAGGCTCCGTTTGAGATAATGTATGCCATATATTGCGTGTATGCTTGCTCGTAAAGGATATCATCCGCAAGGTTCTTCAGATAGTAAAATATGAGAGTGTTTGTAACGCTCAGAGAGATGAATAGTGTCATGAAAAAGTATGCAAGGAGTTTAAGGCTTCTAAGCCTCAACCTTGTATCCTCTTCCTTTCATAGATATTATGAAGCCTTCGGGTAATAGCTTCCTCAAATTTTTTACGTGTGCCCTGACTACCTCATCCCCTACAGGTTTATCTCCCCACACGTAGTTAAGTAGTTCCTCCGAAGAGACAAACCTGCCCCTATTTTCCACAAGATATTTGAAAAGCATCCAGTCCTTTTTTGTGAGGTTTAAGGGTTTCCCACAGACGGAGACCTTCTCCTTATCAAAATCCACCTCCACGTCCCCTATTTTCACTATCATATCACGGATCTTTCTTTTGTATAAAGCCTTTAGTCTTAAAAGAAGTTCCTTAGGTTCAAAAGGTTTCGTCATATAGTCATCAGCACCGGTGCTAAAGCACCTTTCTTTATCATCCAGCCTGCTTTTTGCGGTAAGTACGAGTATAGGTGTGTTCCTGTCCTTTTGTCTTATCTCGTAAAGTAGTCTCTCCCCGGGCAAATGGGGCATCACAAGATCCATGATTATCACATCGTAAATGGATGTCACCAAAAGATCAGGAACTTCCCTCGGATCACATACATAATCTACCTGTAGTCCCCATTCTTCCAAATATGCTTTTAGTGACTCCCCCAACAGTTTGTCATCCTCCACCAGAAGGACCTTCACACTTTATTATTATATAGTTGTGTCAAGAAAGAGCATCAACAAAAATCCTATAAGAAATCCTACGGTTGATAGTGTATGAGAGCCTTCCGAATATACCTCCGGGAATACCTCCTTTACAGTTACATATATCATGGCACCTCCACCTATCCCTAAACCCAAAGCGAGAAATCCCCTAAAGGCTTCAAAGGTGTAAAAACCTAAAAGTGAAAAGAAAGCTTCAATGATCCCACTGAAAATACCTGCCGCTAAAGGAGTTACTACTCCCCTGTTTGCTACCATAAGAGCCAGAGTTACTATGAGACCTTCAGGTATATCCTGAATGGCTATTGCTAAAGCTGTTGCGCTACCTTTTTCAATAGAGTATGCAGAAGACACACCTACTCCAAATCCTTCTGGTATGTTATGTATGACCACGCCCGCAACTATAAGAAAGAGTTTCTTGATCTTCTCACTTTTTATAACACCTTCTGAACCCTTGAGTATATGCTCGTGGGGAAACAGATACTCAATCAGTCCTATCAGAAAAAAGCCAATAAGAATACCTAAGGATGTCTGCCAGAAGCCCCCTTTTTGTATGCCGGGAATTATAAGACTTGTAAAACTTGCTACTACCATAACACCGCCTGCAAAGGAGAGATTTAGATTAATGCTTAACGGTGTTTTCTTAAAAGTAAGAGCCAATAAACTGCCTATGGAAGTACCAAAAAGCAAAAGGATGGAATTTAACCACACATCACCAGTCATTTCACAAAAGTTCTGAGAGTTTAAAGAGGGAATAAAGCTCCAGTCCTTCCCTGTTTACGTTCTCTTTCCCTCCTTCCTCTCTGTCCACGATAGCAAAAACTCCAAGTACTTCAAGTCCCTCCTCCCTACAGGCTTTTACAGCCTTTAAAGATGAGTTTGCGGTAGTTACCACATCTTCAAGAACTACCACCTTTTCTCCAGGTTTTAACAGCCCCTCCACCTGCCTTCCAAGTCCGTGACCTTTCTTCTCCTTTCTGACCACAAAGGGTTTGATGGGATTACCGTCCATGTAAGAAACGAAGGCTACGGAGTAAGCTATGGGATCCGCACCGAGCGTCATTCCTCCAGCACCATCAGGGCTTAATGGCTTTATAGCTTCGTACATTAGCTTGCCCACAAGATATGCGCCTTCGGGATCAAGAGTTATCTGTTTTAGATCTACATAATACCTGCTCTGCTTTCCCGAGGACAGCTTAAAGATAGGCTCATCGGCTATCTTGAGGGATCTTATAAGTATCAGACTTTTTAGCCTGTCCTTAAGCATTACCCTTGAGCTTTTGTTTTGCATACTCCATAAGTCCACCAGCTTTGAGTATAGCTTGGAGTTCATGTGGAAATTTGGTAGCTTCATACTCTTTTCCCGTGGTAAGATTCTTGAGTGTACCCTTCTCAAGGTCAACTTCTACCTCATCACCGTGATTTATCTCATCCACAGCTTGAGGCGCTTCCACTATGGGAAGCCCTATGTTTATGGCGTTTCTGAAAAATATCCTTGCAAAGGACTTGGCTATAACCACTGGTACACCAGCATACTTTATAGCTATGGGAGCGTGTTCCCTTGAAGATCCTGAACCGAAATTTTTCCCAGCAACGATTATGTCACCTTTTGCGTGTTCTTTGGCAAAATTTGGGTGTTCTGAATCTTCCATCACGTGTTGAGCAAGTTCGTTAGGGTCAGAAGTATTTAAATACCTTGCGGGTATTATCTGATCAGTATCCACGTTATCTCCAAACTTCCAAACCTTTCCTCTTATTACCATGTCAACATTATACACTACTTTTGTTATAATATAATAGTAGTAGCTACCAAAAGTGCTTTTTATGGCATGAAGGTAGCACAGGTAGGTCCTTTAATTTACAGGATACCACCCGAAAAGTACGGCGGTACAGAACTTGTAGTTTACAATTTGTTGAAAGGGTTAAGGGAAAGGGGGATAGATTGTGTTCTTTTTGCTACTGGGGATTCACATGTGGACTGCCAAATTATGCCCATCTGTCCTCCCTTAGGCTGGAGGGATGAAGAAAAAATAGCTTATTACGAGTATTTGGAATCATGCCATGTATTATCAAAACAGGAGGATTTTGATATTATACACATTCACTTTTATCCCCACAATCCTCAGTGGTTTTTCTCACTCCCCCTTTTCAAAAAGCCGGTAATATTTACCGTACATTCCTTACTGGAAGGTTTTAAAAAAATGTACAGAAAGTTTCCTCATCTCGCACATGCACCCATTGTATCTATATCGAATGACCAAAGAAAACCACTACCCTTTGCCAATTATATAGCAACTGTATATAACGGTATAGATGTAAGCATCTTCCCATACGAAGAGAAAAAGGAGAATTTCTTAGTTTTTGTAGGAAGAGCTGTATTTGAGAAGGGAGTTGCGGAAGCTATTGAAATAGCTAAGAGGCTCGGGAAAAAACTTTATATAATTGCAAAAGCGGATACTCCTCAAGAAGAGGAGTACCTTTCAAAATACGTAAAGCCTCAGGTAGACGGCAAAAGGGTGATCTTTCTCGGAGAGCTAACCTTCAGTGAAAAGGTAGAATATCTCAGCAAGGCTGAAGCCTTTATATTCCCCATGCAGTGGAGAGAACCCTTTGGTCTTGTGATGATAGAAGCGATGGCGTGCGGAACACCCGTTTTCGTAACTGATAGAGGATCGGCCAAGGAAATAGTTATTCACGGGAAGACTGGAGCTTTGATAAAAGCAAGAAAAAAACCGAAGTTTATGGATGAAGAGCTTATACAGGCTTTCGTAAAAGCTTATAGGCGATACATAGACAAGGTGGATCCTAAAGAGTGTAGAAGGCGTGTTGAAGAAAACTTTACATACCAAAAAATGACGCAAAGCTATTTAGAAGCTTACGAAAAAGTTATCAAGAATTGGGAAATCATAAGAAAAAATATACTCTCTAATAATCCTACCTTAGCGCTTAACAAACTTTAGCCGTCTTCTTAGTTGGGAGGTCGGCTTATGGATTGGATCGTTTTTATATTGGGTTTATTACCATATACTTTAGAGATATATTTTCTGAGCTTTGCGCTAAGATATAAAAAACCACAGCCTATGGATACTATTCGAAAGCCTTTCGTAAGTGTACATGTTCCAATACACAAAGAACCACCTCATATAGTAATAAATACTTTAAAAAGTTTGAGCGATCAAGATTACAAAAGTTATGAGGTACTTGCCCTTGTAAATAACACACCTCAAATTGATCTTAGAAAACCCATAAAGGATTTTTGTCAAGAAAAAAGTAGTATTTTAAGATATTATCACATACAGACTTCCGGCTACAAAGGAGGTACACTTAACGAGGCTATACATCTGTCAGATCCTAAAACCGAGATAATAAGTGTAGTAGATAGCGATTATCAAGTATCTAAGGATTTTATAAAAAAAGGTGTTGGCTTCTTTGAAGGCAATACTGCTATAGTACAGTTTCCTCAAGATTATAGGGATTTTCCTGATACGGTATTTTTCAAAGCTATGTACATTTCTTACAGATACTTTTTTGCGGTAATAATGAGAATGTGTCACGTGTTAGGTGCTGTAGCTTTTATGGGAACTGTAGGCTTTATAAGAAGTGATGCTATAAAAAAGGCTGGAAATTGGAGCGAAGAGGTTTTAACGGAAGATAGTGAAGCTGGTCTCAGGATAGTTTTAAGAGGATTTAAAGGTAAATATATAGACGAAAGCATAGGAAAAGGTTTGATGCCTTTAAGTTTCTTTTCGTGTAGGCAACAGAGATTCAGATGGGCATATGGAAATGCTCAAACATTAATAAAACATTTCTTTGCTCTTACTTTCGGAAAGGAGTTAAGCTTTAAACAGAAGATAGCTTTTTGGATTCAAAATACTGTTTGGCATACACCTCTCATAATTTCCTTATCTCTTACATTTTTTTCTTATCTTAGTTATCTGTTTAGCCATTTTGGTGCAGGTTTATTAACAGGCTTTTTAATTTCAAGGGTATATAGCTTTCTTTGGCTTTACAGAAAGATAGATAAACTATCTATTTATGAGTCTATTCTTGGATTGATATTCTATTTGTCGCTATTTTTCCCAATGAGTTATGCTCCAATGAGAGTTTTAATACCTTATAAAGTGTCCTTTTATCGGACTCCTAAAATCAAACAAAGGGAAAGTGCAAAATACTTTGGTGAAATATTCATGCTTTTTCTAACATTTCTCTTATTTTTGGTATCTATAAAAGAAGGTAAATGGATAAATGTTTACACTTGTACTCTTTCCATAATTTTCTTTGCTTGCTTCTTCTGGATTGTTAATAAGGGTAGGTCTTCTATGCTCCCATAATTTCTCTCTCTTTCGCTTCTGCGATCTGATTTATCTGTTCTATGTACCTATCTGTTAGCTTCTGTAGTCTATCTAAGCTTCTTTTTATTTCGTCTTCGGAAATACCTTCAAGGTCTTCTATCATTTCCTTAGCATCTCTGCGTATGTTTCTGACAGCTACCCTCGCCTCTTCCGCCATCTTGTGAAGCAGTTTAACAAGCTCCCTTCTCCTTTCCTGTGTGAGGGGAGGTAAGGTGATTCTAAGCGTGTTTCCATGCCTTTGGGGATTTAAACTGAGCTCTTCCATAATGGTTTTTTCTACATTTGATACCGCATTAGCGTCCCAAACTTGTATAAGTATCTGGTTTGCTTCTGGTACAGATACACTACCCAGCTGTTTTAAAGGAACTTTTGAGCCGTAGTATTCCACTTTAAGTTCCTCAACGAGTGCCGTACTTGCCCTTGTGGTCCTTAATCCCGCTATCTCGTTTTTAAAGTGGTTTAGAGCCTTTTTCATGTCCTCTTCGGCACTGCTAAAAATGTCTTCCATCATCATCACAAAACCTCCACCTATTTTTTTAATTTTCCTAAGCTTTCCTACCTCACCAGAGAGCCCACTTTCTCTCCCATAATAGCTCTCAGCAAGTTACCTGGCTTTTTGATGTTTAGCACTAAAATGGGTATTCTGTTTTCCATGCACATGGTCATTGCTGTGTGATCCATCACTTTTATGCCTTTGGTTATGGCTTCAAGGTAAGTGATCTCTTCTATAAACTCAGCTTTAGGATTTTTGAGTGGATCTTCGGTGTATATGCCGTCCACTTTTGTTGCTTTGATTAGGAGGTCTGCTGATATCTCTGCGGCTCTAAGGGCTGCCGCCGTATCGGTGGAGAAAAAGGGATTACCGGTACCTGCTGCGAAAATCACAACTCTGCCTTTCTCCAGATGCCTTATAGCCCTTCTCCTTATATAAGGTTCAGCTACCTGTCTCATCTCAATGGCCGAGAGGACTCTTGTGGGTATTTGAGCAGTTCTTTCCAAGGTGGACTGCAGAGCCAGAGCATTTATGACTGTTGCGAGCATGCCCATATAATCACCGGTTGCCCTGTCTATACCTATCTCAAGCCCCTCTATGCCTCTGAAAATATTACCCCCACCTATAACTACTGCCAACTGCACACTGCGATCGTAAAGTGCTCTTATTTCCCTTGAGATATAATCAAGGAAACTGGGACTTATCCCATAATCTTCATCACCAGCAAAAGCTTCACCTGAGAGTTTTATAAGAACCCTCTTGTATTCAGGTTTTTCACCTTCCATCAAATGCCACCGAGTTCGTACCTCACAAATCTCTTTATCTGAATTCCCAAAGCGCTTTCTCCCAAATACTGACCCACAGTCTTTTTTTCCTCCTTTATAAAGGGCTGCTCTAATAGTACCTTCTCCTGATAGAACTTCTTGAGTCTACCCTCAACAACTTTGTCTATGATGTTTTCAGGCTTGCCTTCCTGTCTCGCCTGTTGTGCGAGAATTCTCTTTTCCCTTTCTATGACTTCTGCAGGTATGGAGTTTACATCTACGTACTCAGCTTTCATTGCTGCTATCTGCATGGCTACATCCTGAATCACCCTTAAAACCCTATCGTCCATCTTATCTGATCTGTAATCTACAAGAACACCCACCCTACCTATACCGTGTACGTACGCGTGTACGTAGCCGTCCGTGTCAAATCTCGTGAATCTTCTGAGCTGTATATTTTCCCCTATCTTCGCTATAGCTGACTTTATAACCTCCTCCACACTTTTGGTGGGATCTTGATAATAAGCCTGTTTTAGAATGTCTTCACCTGTACCTTCTCTGTTGGCATTTTCCGAAATTTGAGCTATATGTTTGGCTATATTCAGGGCAAGCTCGTTGAAATGTTCGTTTCTGGCAACGAAGTCCGTTTCACAGTTTAGTTCTATTATCACCCCGACTTTTCTGTCCTGCGAAACGTAAGTCTGTATAATTCCTTCCTTAGTTTCTCTACCCGCTTTTTTCTCGGCTTTTGCAAGCCCCCTTATCCTGAGGATCTCCTTTGCCTTTTCTAAATCCCCACCCGCTTCCTCAAGAGCCTTTTTACATTCAAGCATCCCTGCTCCTGTCATTTCTCTAAGCGTTTTTACCATCTGCGCACTGACCATTTTTCTACCTCCATCACTCTACTTCTTCTGCCCCTTTATCTATATATTCGTACTTTTCTGACATCTCCATAGCCTTTTCAAAGAGTGCCTTTTCTTCTTCCTCTACTGTGATTACCCTTCTCCTCGCAGCTTCTACAGGTGCCTCCTCTCCGAGTCTCTCTCTTCTCTGCTTTCCTTCTATAACCGCATCAGCTATCTTCGCAGTCAGAAGCTTTATAGACTTTATGGCATCATCGTTACCCGGAACGGGATAATCTATGGTATCCGGATCACAGTTAGAATCAGCTATGGCTACCACTGTAACACCTAATTTTCTAGCTTCTTGCAATGCTATGTGTTCCCTCACAGTATCAACGATCCATATGATATCAGGTACCCTTTCCAGATTGAGTATACCTCCGTAGAGCTTGCGAAGGCGTTCCATCTTTCTCCTCATCACTCTCACTTCCTTTTTGGGAAGAACATCAAACACACCTTCAGCTTCCATCCTTTCAAGAGTTTTGAGCTTGAGCATACTTTTCTTTACTGTCCTGAAGTTGGTGAGAAGTCCGCCTACCCATCTTTCATTTATGTAGGGTACACCGGCCCTTTCGGCTTCTTCTTTTATAACGTCCTTAGCCTGTTTTTTTGTGCCTAAGAAGAGTATTTCAGCCCCTTCTGCAACTTTATCGGCGATGAAGTTGTACGCTTGCTCTAAGTATACGACTGTTTTGTTCAAGTCAATGATGTGGATACCATTTCTGACACCATACAGAAAAGGTGCCATTTTGGGATTCCATCTGCCTTTTGAGTGACCAAAATGCACACCTGCCTCAAGCAGGTCTCTCATTGAGATTACTGCCATACTATACCTCCTTGGGTTTTGCCACCCTTTTCCTTGACCCTTTCGGGCAACCCAAGCGGAAAAGGTGCGGTCTTAATTTTTATTATTATAACATATCCTTTGTAAATCTGTAAATTCTACCACAGAATTTGCATACTACCTGTGCGGGACCATCACTTAGTATTTCCTCAAGCTCATTTTCTTCGAGCAAAGAGAGACTTGATCTGGCGATCTCTTCGTTGCACGGACAGTAGTACTCTATTTCCTTAAGTCCTATAAGTCTTGGCTCTTTATCTTTAAGTATTATATGCGCTATATCCTCTGGACGTGCCTTTCTTGCCAGGAGATCTTCAAGATTCATATCTACACTTTCGTACATACCACCCATTTTCTGAACGAGATACCCGCTTGCAGTCAATACCCTACCTTCTGGATCAAGTAATACAGACATATCTACTAAGGTTTTTATCTGTTCGGATTGCTCAAAATAGTAAGCGAGATTTTCCTTTATGCTGTCACTTACTATGGGTACTACGCTTGTGTAAGGAGTACCTAGGTTAAGCTCTTTTATGACTGTAAGTGTACCATTCCAAGGTTTTCTTACCTCCCCTTCAATAAAGCCTCTCACCTTACCTGTCGCATCAGCTTCAGCAACAACCACCCCATCTTGAAGATTCAGTTTAAGAAGCACTTTCTGTTTTGTAGCATGTTTAACACAAGACGTGAGCAATAGAGAAGAAATTAGTGCCTCTCCTAAAACCTTTGCTTTCTCTTCATCAAGACCGTGTATCCTTCTTGCAGTTTCTACACTCCTTCCAGCTCTCAAGACGTAAACTCTCATAAGTTCGTGTTTTGGGACAGCTATAACCATATAATCCCTTTCTTGAAAGTAATTTTTCAGATCTTCCCGTGTTCCTTCGTTTAGATCCTTGTACAACATGATCTTTAAATATATCTTCTGTGGACTGACAAAAACAAGCTTATAATTGATCCTTATGGAGGAGCTGTTATGTTAAGAGCCTTCATAATCTCGGCGATCGTCTTTACATACATAGTTATGGTGTGGGGAGGATTGGTGAGATCCTCGGATTCGGGACTTGCCTGTCCAAGCTGGCCTTTATGTTATGGAAGTTTTGAACTTCCTAAGGATACTGCTGCAAAACTTGAAATGGGACACAGAACGGTAAGCAGTCTTGCTGGTGTATTTACCCTTTTGACCTTTGTATACGTGTGGAGAAAAAAGAGAGGTATTCCCAGGTTTACATCAACTGTTGCACTTCTTTTTACCTTCAGCGCTGCACTAACAGGCATGAAGATGATAAAAGCTGAGACACCCCATCTGAAGTACATATCTCACATGCTTTTAGAGTCCGTGCATATATACGAATCTATGATAATACTTGGTTTTCTCGTGCTGACATACAGATTTATATACAGGGATAGCAAGCAAGAGGGTGTGCCTATCTACGCTTACATCTTTGCCTTAATAACCATGATAACAGGAGTATTGGTAAGATATACTGGTTCTGGTGAGGCATGTGGACACGAATGGCCTACATGCAACGGAAACATTATCCCAGACTTTACGTCCTGGAAGGTCGCCCTCCAATTTGTACACAGGAACTTAGCTTACACCACTTGGCTTGCCTTTTTGCTTGCCCTCCTTACCAGCTATAGCAGAACTACCCTTTTAGCTTTTATCTTTATAAACATACAGTTCCTGTTTGCGGTATCTATGGTGCTTACAGGCTTTTTCCTGCCACTTAGCTTTATGGACACCGCTATGGGATTTTTCCTCTTTGCATGGCTTACCTACAACGTACAGACAAAACCTACAATAAACCTTAAGGTGAAGGAAGCATGGTAGTGAAGGCTGTTGCTCTCTACAGAAGCGTGGTAAGGGATTATATCTTACTCACAAAACCGGGCATAGTTATGCTCGTACTTATAACCGCGCTCACGGGAATGTATCTGGCAAAAAAGGGCTTTCCCGATCCGTGGCTCATCTTCTGGTCCTTACTCGGTACTGGACTGGCATCTGCAGGATCTGCG
>SPLK01000500.1_pt1 | contig 10793 bp, 12 predicted proteins | sample 2456111 | NCBI WGS metagenome assembly SPLK01 (sample SAMN11156906, study PRJNA527647) | hot springs metagenome | biome: Geothermal region; feature: Hot spring; material: tree branch in hot spring; isolation source: hot spring sediment rich in lignocellulosic material ... | reverse complement strand
TAGGGGAAGAGAAACTTGGGGGCGCCGAATCTTTCACACCTTCCAGCTGCAAGGATAAAAAAACCTACCGTTTTATTTTTCCTAATCTCATTCATGTGAACTAATCCATTTTATAAATAGATGGAGTCTTTTGCTTCATGATTTCGTGTAATTTTGCTGAATTTACCTCAACGTAATATTTTTTATCTTCTGAATAGCATCTTAAAGTGTAGTCCGGAAGTTTGCCAAAGAGATTTCCTGCGTTCCTGATCTTAAAATAACTTCTCCAAGGGGGAATCTTATCAACGATAAGTTCAGAGCCTTCAGAAAAGAGTCTCAGAGAACACCATGGTAGATCTGATCCTCTCTTGAACTTAAGGAGAAGATAACTGTTTTTGAATTCGTATCTTAATACTTCAAGATCAGTCTCAGGGAAGGATACTCCGCTTTCCTCCGGATTCAAAAACACCCCTACGCTTTTACCATCCGGATAAACACTTTCCACGTAAACGCTCCCTTTATATGGAATTTTAAAAACGCCTTTTGCGGAACTTTCACAAGATCCTTCCATCTCAAAATTCCCATCTGTTGAATAAATGCGCATAGTTGCTGATGGGGTTACACCTTCAAAGCTAACATCCCTGAGTTGTATATCTATGTTCGCACTTCCCGTAAAGTTTTGCAGTTCTGTGAACATACTGTATCGCATAACACAAGGTTCCTTTATCTTGCCAGAAATGTATAGAGAATAAGTTAGCTGTGGGTTATAGACGAAAAGTTCTCCATAAGTGATGGGAAATCTTATACCCGCGTATGAGGCAAATAGAGTGTATGTATCCGGTTTTTCTCCGGTAAATTTTATGTTTAGAGCCTTGCACTCGCCTTCTACCTGACATGCTTTTTTGAAATTCACACTATCCTTTGATACCGAGTAGTAAAGCCCATCCGCATAACCGATAAAAACCACCGTACCGTCGGAAAGCATTTTTTCGGAAAATACAGTTACACTTTTGTCCGTTTCCGTCAGGAGACCTTCATAAGATCCGTAAACCTCCATGCTTGTGATACCGTCGGGGAGTTTGATGGGCAGTGTGTACCTTCCGTAAAGGAATATCTCCTGATCAGACTGATCCTGAAGGTATAAAAACCTCCAAACCCTTCCGTCATGGTAAGCAAGATAAGAGCCTAACATGTATGCATATGTATCTCCGCTTTGAAGGGTTGAAAAGCTTGTATTTAAGCTGTAGAGATCTTCGCTAAATAGGTAAAAATTCACACCCCCCGCATACTTTTTGCCGTCAGAAAAAACCTCATAAGAGAACACCCTTTTTTGGGAAGGTTTCATATCCATAATTAAAGTGGTGTCCTTTGACATATCGAGAGTTTTGCTCGCATAATAAACGGGGTTACCCTCAGGATCGTATATGATGGCTTCTACAAGTCTCTCTTTACCCTCAGGAATGTTCACATTAAAAGTGACCACATCACCAGGGTAAAAAGTCCCCTCCTTTGAGTATAGGATGGGATCAAACTCTTCACCAGAAATTCTGACGGATACCTTAGTATAATATGGCGCTAAGGAAGAGTCCATATTTAGGATGATACTGGTACTCCCTCCACCACCGCAAGACATTACAAAAAGGAAAATTAAAAATACCTTCCTCATATAGTATTATGTTAACATGCCTTGAAGTTTTCAAAACTTCACCTGTAAATCCTTTGAAATATTCAAATAGATACTCTTGCAGGCGGTATTAAACTTAAGCATTATGGTAGAACTTCTAAAATTGGTAAGGGCTTCTGGTTGAGCAGCTAAGGTGGGTCCGGCGGACCTGGAAAACATCGTAAAGGGTTTGGAACTTTACAGTGATGAACGCACCTTACTGGGTATAGGCGACGATGCTGGTGTTTATCTCTACGGTGGGAGTGTGTTTATCCATACCGTGGACTTTATCACTCCAATAGTAAATGATCCCTACCTGTGGGGAGCTATATCGGCAACAAACTCTTTGAGTGATGTTTACGCAATGGGTGGTATACCATTAAATGCTCTTGCGGTTGTGGGTTTTAATAGCTGTGATATGGATATAGAAGTTTTGAGGGAAGTTATGAGAGGATGTACTGATAAACTCAGAGAGGCAAAAACGGTTCTTTTGGGGGGACACACCATAGATGACAGAGAACCCAAGTTTGGACTTGCAGTAATGGGCGTGTGCGAAGATGGTAAATATCTTACCCAAAATGGAGCAAGAGTAGGTGACCTTATCGCACTTACAAAACCCATAGGTGTAGGCATTCTCACCAAAGCTATAAAAGAAGGAAAAATAAAGGAGGTAGATATTCAAGAAGCTATAGATTATATGCTTGCCCTCAACGATAGATCAGCCATACTGGCAAAAAGGCTTGAATCATCTTCATGTACTGATGTGACGGGTTTTGGTCTCTTAGGACACGCTTGGAACATAGCCAAAAAATCAGGAGTCAGGTTTTCTATAGACTTTTCCCGAGTACCTATATATGATGAATCTGTCTTCTTCATAAAACAGAAGCTTTATCCTAAGGGTGCTTTGGACAACTACAATTTCGTTAGAGAGCATACTATCAACGAAGGACTTGAGTGGTGGCAACTCTTGATCTTGTCAGATCCAAACACGTCGGGAGGACTTCTCTTTACTTTTCCGAAAGATAGGCTACCCATTATGAATGAGGAACTTACAAAGCTACATATAAAGGCTTGGATAATAGGAGAGGTGGAGGAAGGGGAAGGTTTAAGACTGTATAGATAAATCACTTTTTCTTTTCTTTGCTTCCTTTGGTTGCCTTCTTTCTGTCTTTGAGAAGAACCTCCTTTATAAAATAGCTCTGTGCCATATTAAAAACGTTGTTAAAGGTCCAATAAAGTACTAATCCTGCGGGAAAATTGGCAAACAGGAAGGTGAAAGCTATTGAAGATATATACATCATAACGTTTTGGGTTTTATCGGGATTTGGACTTATAAACTGCTGGGCTATCATGGTAATACCCATTATCACGGGAAGGATGTAGTAAGGATCTTTGTGAGACAAGCTTGGTATCCAAAGCATGGAAGCGAGTTGCAGATCAGCTGTTATGGTAAGAACCTTGTAAAGGGCAAAAAATACAGGTATCTGGAGGATCATAGGAAGACAACCCGACATAGGATTAAAACCTACCTGAGAGTAAAGCTTCATCATCTCCTCTTGCATCTTAGCAGGGTCATCTTTATACTTTTCCCTTATTTCCTGCATCTTTGGTGCAAGCTCGGAGAGTTTCATCATGGAGATGGTACTTTTGTAGGTAAGGGGGAACATAAAGAGTCTAACAAGCAAAGTGAGCGCAAGAATAGAAAAAACCCATGAACGGAGATGTTCGTATATCCAGTACATAAATATAAATAGAGGTTTGACTATGGGCTTAAGCGTTCCGTAGTCAATAACATCCGATAGTCCTATTTTCTTAAGTCTTGAGTACTCCTTAGCACCTGCATAAAAGATGAGATTATCGCTTGCCTGAACGAGCATCAAACTATCTTTGTTGTCTGCGCTGTATATCAAAAGGGAAGGTATTTTACCTACAAAACCTTTAAAGTAGTATCTACTTTCTTCTCCAGCAAAGCTTATGTCCCCGCTCACATACTCCCTTCCTTTTATGTTTTCCGTATCAATTCTTTCCACCTTACCATTTATGCTAAAAACAGGTCCAGAGTGTGTATAAAACTCATCTCCTTTGGGATGACTCCCTACCACAATATAAAGGGGAGCGCTTATACCTTTTGAGCTTAAAGAAAGCTTAAAGTAATTCCCTTCGTAAGTCAGGATCTTTGTAAGGATCACATCTCCATCTGAGTATGTCATGATAATGGAGTTGTTTTGCTTTGTTACTCTGTAAGGCAAAAAGTTTAGCTTTTCATCCAGATTTGTGTCTCCGGTATAAACCTCAAGTGGATAAACATTTAGCTTCCTCTCAAGGGGAGTAACCAAATCGTAAGAGTACTTTTTGTCAATGAGGCTGATAATCTTTCCCCCTTCAAAAGACACTGTTAGGCTGAACTGTCCGAAGTTAAAGGTTTGAGTTTGTAGCGGTTTTTTTGACTCTCTTGCTGTCCCAAGCATGAGTTGAGGGAAATTTTGCACCTCCTGCCTTTTTATCTGCTTTTGAGGTACCTCCTTTGGTGAAAAGAAATAGGTATAGAACTCAAAAGCGAACATAAAAAGAGTCACTGCGAGCATTAAGGCAAATAATCTCTTGATATCTATATCATTCTTTTCCATCAAGGATAATCAACACCTCCCTTTGAAAAGGGATTACACCTCAAAAGTCTCCACATAGCTTTGAGTCCTCCTTTCACTATACCGTACTTTTCAACAGACATGATGGCATACTCAGAGCATGTAGGGTAATATCTACAAGAAGGAGGATACAAAGGAGAGACGAACTTTCTCCATAACTTCAGAATAGTCAAAAATACCTTCTTCAAGGCGAAAGTCTCTTCCTTCCTTTGCTCCTTCTTCTCTTTATAATCTTCCTTCCGCTCTTTGTAGACATCCTCGCAAGGAAGCCACTCCTTCTCTTCCTCTTGAGATTAGATATTCTCGTTATATTTCTCTGAGTTGCCATCTTTAACTCCTTTTACATCACTTCACAAAGAGCAGTATTATAGCAACGAGGAGCGCATAAAGTGCAAGGGTTTCAATAAAAGCCAAACCTATGAACATAACCGTTTGCAGTCTTCCGCTCACGGTGGGGTTTCTCGCTGCACCTTCCTGAGTCCCTCTGACCGCATGCCCCATTCCTATACCTGTTCCTAAAGCCGCAAGACCTATGGCCAAACCTGCACCTAAATACATGAGACCTTCCTTTAGGCTGGTACCTTGTGTGGTCTCCTGTGCAAGGGCAACTCCTGTGGCGAAAAGTATGCTGAGCATCAACAGTCTTGTCTTCATATTAAACCTCCTTCCATATAAGATTTTTCATTTCAGTGCTCCTCATGGGATACTGCACCTGAAAGGTACACAACGGAAAGTATCATAAATATATACGATTGTATAAAAATTGCTAAAAATTTTATAGCTATGATAAAAAGGAGTATCACAGGGGAGACAGCCATGGTAAATGGATTTTTTATTACCAGACTCACAAGCACCAAAAGCAGTAAAGCTCCACCTTTCATATTGGCAAATAACCTGAGGGTAAGGGTTATGGGTCTTGCAAGGTGAGAAATTATCTCTATGAGGAAGAAAAAGGGGGCGAGGTATGGGTTTGGTCCCATAAAGTGCCTCAGATAGCCTATACCGTGTATCCTGAATCCTTCAAGGTTATACAGTATAAAAACGCATAAAGCCAGGGCAAGGTTCGTATTAACGTTAGCCGTAGGAGCTTCAAGTCCCGGCACCATACCAAGAAGATTGGAAAAAAATACAAAAAGACCTATAGAAGCTATAAGTGGAGTGTATCTAAGACCTCCTTCACCTGCATTCTCAAGAAGCATGTTACGAACGAATCTAATATACCCTTCCCACAAAGCCTGGAATTTGGTAGGTCTTAAGGAAGGTTTACCAGCGAGGAAAATTAGCGTTAAAGCTATAGCCATAGCCAGCACACCTAAGTAAACGTGTTCCAAATTCACACCTTCCATAACGCTATCATTATAACACAAAATTACTAAATTCAAGGGAATATAAGTTCACAACAAGAGTATCCTCTTTACACGGCTGGATACGTTGCACATTATTTCGTAAGGTATAGTCCCTGCAAGCTTTGCAAGATCGCTGAAGCCTTGATGATCTCCCACCACCTCAACCCAGTCGCCTACATTTGCATCCGTCCCTTCAAGATCTATGATCGTCATATCCATAGTTATGTTTCCAAGTATTTTGACAGGCTTCCCGTTCCAGTAGAGATACCCTACGTTGGAGAGGGATTTGGCAAGACCATCCGCATAACCAAAAGCAACTACACCAACCTTCTTTTCTCTTTCAGTAATGTGTGTTCTTGAATAAGATATAGGATAACCTGCTGGAAGGTTTTTGACGGAGATGATGCGCGCCTTTATACTTAATGCCCTCTTTAGATCTATAGGATAGTTGGGTGCTGGCTTTTCACCGTATATTGCAAGACCTATCCTTACATGTGTCGCAAAAGGAACCTTGTAAACTACACCCGCTGAACTTTCCAGATGTATGTCTACGTTTCTGTAAGCTTTTATTATCCTTTCAAACTTCTCTATCTGCTTAAGAGAAAACTCTCTGTCCAAAGGACTTGAGAGATGTGTAAGTACACCCCTGACCCTATCATCTTTTATTATCTCTTCAAGAAACCCCAACCTTCCCATGCCTGTATCATACTTAATATGAAAACCTATGTTAAGACCTTCTATAGCTTTAAGGTGTTGAGGATGAGAAACTACAGGTGTGAGATGATACTCATATAAAGCCTTTTCCTCACCCTTTAATACACCCCCTAAAATGAGTATATCTTTTTTTATACCTGCTTTTCTCAGTTCTATACCTTCTTCAATGCATGCAACAGCATAGTAGGAAACATCATTGAGGGTTTCCAGAATGCGACACACATGAGTGGCAGATACACCGTAGGCATCAGCTTTAACAACCGCTATGATCTTTTTGCCAGAAAATTTCCTTATCACCTTTATATTGTGCCTTATAGCTTCTGCATTTATCTCTAACAACGCTCTTGCCATATTGTAGATGCCTTTTATTATAATGCAGGCTGATATGCATCATCTTGCAGTCTTTTTGCAAGCTCTCTTAAAATTCTATCAAAACTTAAAAAGGAGGTATTGTTATGGCTCAAACGGTTACATTAAAAGGAAATCCAGTTATTTTATCTGGATCTTTACCTTCGGTAGGAGATAGAGCGCCTGAAGCCGTGGTTGTCACAAAGGATCTACAGGAAAAGATCATAGGTGGGGCTAAGGGTATAGTTCAACTGATAGTGACTGTACCGTCACTTGATACTCCAGTTTGCGAGACAGAAACTAAGAAATTTAACGAAATACTTGCAGGAATGCAGAATGTGGATGTAACAGTAGTGTCTATGGACCTTCCCTTTGCGGAAAAAAGATTTTGCGAGAGTTTCAACATAGGTAATGTAACTGTAGCTTCCGACTTCAGATACAGGGATATGGAAAAGTATGGTGTTCTTATAGCTGAAGGCGCACTAAAGGGTATCTTAGCAAGAGCAGTTTTTATAATAGATAAAGATGGGAAAGTGGCTTACGTACAGCTTGTTCCTGAGATTACACAAGAACCTAATTACGATGAAGTTGTGAGTAAACTGAAATCTCTCGTATGATCTAATTGCCCCCTCCGGGGCGGTTTATAATAAAAACGTTATATGATTTATATCATATTAGAAAGACTCGGCAACATAAGATAATGGTGGTATGCTTATCAAAAGCTTCAAAGATAGGGATGCCTTTTACAGATTCCTCAAGGAAAAAGTCGGTATATTTTTCAAAGAGGCTGACAGCAGATCTTTTGAGGGCATCTTTCACGTAATATACTTTGAAAAAAAGCTAAATCCCGGTGTGCTTTTTGAATGTGCGAGACGATCTGGCGTGTCTTTATTCAATCAAGAAGACAGATACGCCCTTTGTGGAAGTGAAGCAAAAATAAGAGATTTCTGTTCGTGCATAGTCAAAGATTACAGGGAGCTTTCCCTCAATATACTTGAAAGCCTGATAAATTACAGAAAGAAGTCTTTTAAACTCCAGTATAACCGCAAAATATTACCCTTAGGTATAAAAACTGCGATTATGGGTGTCCTCAACGTAACACCGGACTCCTTTTCCGACGGAGGTATGTATTTAGAAACTTCTCAAGCTATAAAGAGGGGTATTCAGATGGCACAGGAGGGAGCCGAAATAATAGACATAGGAGGTGAATCTACAAGACCAAACTCCGAAAGGATAAGCGCTCAGGAAGAACTCGAAAGGGTTCTTCCAGTACTCAAACAGCTAAGAAGAGAACTTCCAGACACGTGGATATCTGTGGATACCTATAAGGCGCAAGTGGCAAAAGCGTGTTTGGATGAGGGGGCAGATATGATAAACGATATAAGTGGGGGTAGCTTTGACGAAGGAATGTTTGATGTGATATCAGCTTACAACTGCCCTTACATTCTTGGACACACGAAGGGAAAACCGGAGGAATGGAAACACATACCCATAGTGTACGATGATGTTGTGCATGAATTGATAATCTGGTTCAAGAGGAGAATAGAGAAATTAAGGCAAAAAGGATATAGAGGTGATATAATACTTGATCCGTGCATAGGGTTTGGTAAGCTCCCTGAACACAACATAGAGATACTCAAAAGGTTCGGGGAACTTAAGATTTTTGGACTTCCTCTACTTATAGGGGTATCAAGGAAGTCCTTTGTGGGATTGATTATTGAGGGATTGCTCGGTAGGAGATTGGAGCCAAAGGAGAGGCTCTTCGGAAGCCTTGGAGCCCTCGCCTATCCGATAATAGAAGGTGCGAATATAGTGAGAGTGCATGATGTGAAAGAAACGAAGGAATTCCTCGCACTCTTAGATACGGTAAAAACTTATGGTGAATTTTGACTTTTTAAAATTTTTTTCCTTTAGGGACATTTTAGATATAATAGCCGTCTCTTTCTTCATATATATGGTCATACACTTTTTGAAAATCACCAGGGGTTTACAAATACTCAAAGGGCTGGCGTTTATAGGTTCTTTCTGGATCTTGGCAGAGTTTTTGGGTTTGAGAACTTTATCCTGGATATTTGACAAATTTTGGGCAGTTGGTCTCTTTTCTTTGGTTGTTATATTCCAGCCTGAGATAAGAAAAGCTCTTTCGCGTATAGGGCAGAAGACGCATGTTGTAGGAATAAAGTTCGTTGAAGAGAGGGTCGTGGAGAGAATAGTAAGAGCGTGCAGTTTTCTCTCCGAAAGACAGATAGGGGCTCTCATAGTTATCGAAAGAGGTCAGAATATAGAGGGATTGCTTGAAGGATGCGTTTCTATAGACAGTACAGTTTCCGTTGAACTTCTCATAACCATCTTTGATCCACTTACCCCCCTGCATGATGGTGCTGTAATTATAAAGGGTGACAGGATAGCTTTTGCCTCCTGTATCCTACCTCTCTCTAAATCTACGGAGCTTCCTAAAAAGTATGGTACCAGACACAGGGCAGCTCTTGGCATAGCGGAAGAAAGCGATGCCATAGCTGTGGTAGTGTCTGAAGAGACGGGTGAGATCTCGGTGGCAGTTGACGAAAAGTTTTACAGGAACTTGGATCCGGAAACTCTAAAAAATCTATTGTTTAAGGAGCTTGGCATAAATCATGCTTAAAAAGATATTCTTATACGATTGGCAGTACAAATTTTTGGCATTACTTTTAGGGTTTTTCTTATGGCTTGTAGTGAACCTGGGGGTAAGAGTTCCCATAGTTGTAGAGCGGAGCATACAGATAGTTAACGAAGATCCCCATTATGTTTACAAACTTGAAAGGAAAAGGGTAAGGATAAGGCTTTTGGTTATTGAAAGGCTCAGCCTTAACGAAAGCATAGAGGGAGTAAAAGCGATAGTTGATGTAAAAGGATTAGGCGAAGGTGACTACATACTCAGGGTACATGTGGAAAGCCCTTTTAAACTCTTAGTATACCCTTCCAACGTAGAACCAGAATATATAAAGGTTTATGTAAGGAAAAAACCGCCCGAAGGGCGGTAGTACCTTCATCCACAGGAGAAAGAACTTCCACAACCGCAGGAACCTGTAACGTTGGGATTCTTTATGGTAAAACCACCACCCATGAAATCCATAACGTAATCAAGTTCCGCGTTATTCACGTAAGGCATAGAGAACTGGTCTATGACAACCTTGACACCGCCGTATTCAAAGACGTGATCTCCTTCCTCTATGGTGTCGTCAAAACCCATGGCATACTGAAAACCAGAACAACCGCCCGGGACTACCCTTATCCTAAGTATAGGTTCGGTGATATTGTTCTCCTGTGCTATTTTCAGCACCTCCTGAGATGCCTTTTCCGTCACAAAGAAGTTCATAGCAGCTTGCTGCATCTTACTACCTCCTATCAGAATTTACTGACTTTTAAGATACGCAGGTTATAAAATTCTGGCAATGTGATTTACATCATCAAAAAGATGAAATAGCACTATACTTGCGTGGCGTGCTATAAAATTAAGTTTCTGACATGGGTAAAAGATTGCAATCGCTCATACTTTTTTCTGTACTTATGGTATCAGATATATTGGCGTATTACCTTTCCTTATTTATGGGGTATCTTACTCGCGTTGCGATAAATCCTTTGGTGATAAACTATGCGGACTTTAACTTTCCTTTATCTCACTTTTTAAAAATGTGGTGGATACCTATCATTTTCTTATTCTTTAATTTCTACGAAGGTGTATACCAAAGGAGATATCCTTTTCCCGAGGAACTCAGGAGGGTAGTAAAAGCCACCTTTTTTGGTGTAGTGACGCTGTTTTTTCTCGTAGGGATCACCAAAAAGTCCGAAGAGGTATCAAGGCTCATGTTTTTCATCTCAGGCGTTTATATGCCCTTATTTTTTTCCTTACTGAGATACTCCTTAAAGAACTTACTTTTTAGGATCGGTGTGGGTTTGAGGAGGTTTGCGGTAGTTGGTTCTGACAGGATAATTCAAGATGCTGTGTCTTTTTTGGACGCAGAAAGGTATCTGGGATACTCAATGATAGGTTTCTTCAGCGATAAGGAATCCTTAAGAAGCGTTAAAATAAATGGTAAGATTTTCAGGGTAAGAAAGATC
>SPLK01000499.1_pt1 | contig 10827 bp, 10 predicted proteins | sample 2456111 | NCBI WGS metagenome assembly SPLK01 (sample SAMN11156906, study PRJNA527647) | hot springs metagenome | biome: Geothermal region; feature: Hot spring; material: tree branch in hot spring; isolation source: hot spring sediment rich in lignocellulosic material ... | reverse complement strand
ACGACTGAGCTCATTTTTGAAGATTGCCGCATCCCGAAAGAAAACTTGCTCGGTCAAGAAGGGGAAGGGTTTAAGATCGCGATGATGACGTTAGACGGCGGCCGCAACGGCATCGCCGCCCAAGCGGTCGGCATCGCTCAAGGAGCGCTGGATGCCGCTGTGGACTACGCGAAACAGCGCGTCCAATTCGGTAAACCGATCGCTGAACAGCAAGGGGTTTCCTTTAAGCTCGCCGACATGGCGACAGCCATTGAAGCGGCTCGGCTGTTGACATACCAAGCGGCATGGCTCGAGTCAAACGGCTTGCCATACGGCAAGGCATCGGCGATGGCAAAACTGTTTGCCGGCGACACGGCGATGAAAGTGACTGTCGATGCGGTGCAAATCTTTGGCGGCAACGGTTATACGAAAGACTATCCAGTTGAACGGTTTATGCGCGATGCGAAAATTACGCAAATTTACGAAGGGACACAAGAAATTCAGCGCCTCGTTATTTCGCGGATGTTGACGCGCGATTAATGATAGCAGCGCTTGAACGTTTGAATCGCAGCAGCCGTTTCAAGGATCACGCTCTATGTGCTGCTGCGAGGGGGATCTTCGTGATTTCGGGGACGTGCCGTGCGGGTCATGGCAATGAGTTCGGGGGTGTACCGCACGACATGTCTCGTTCTGCCGCAACGGGCATCGGGTGGTGCGCCGCCTAGCTGCTAAACGGGAATGGGGGAGAGGAACGTAAATGAAAAAACGGGAAGTGATCGCATCGGTCAAAGATGAAAAGCTCGTGAAAAAACGCCGCAACGAAATGATTAAAGGGGCGATTTCCCTTTTTAAACAAAAAGGTTTCTACCAAACGACAACGAGGGAAATCGCCAAAGCGTCCGGATTTAGCATTGGCACACTATATGAGTATATCCGCAAAAAAGAAGATGTCTTGTATTTAGTGTGTGACCGCATTTACGACGAGGTGCGGGAGCGGACCGAACAAGACCTTGGCGATCATCATGGCACGATTGAAGGATTGCGGCGGCGATCGCTCACTATTTTCGTGTCGTTGATGAACTCGACGACGAAGTGCTCGTCATGTACCAAGAGTTGAAGGCGTTAAGCAAAGAATCGCTCCCATACGTTCTCAATAAAGAGCTTGATATGACGGCTATTTTCGAGCATATTTTGCGCACATGCGTCGAAAGCGGTGCGCTGCAGCTTTCTGAAAGTGAGATTCGCCTCTTTGCCCACAACATTATCGTGCTTGGGCAAATGTGGGCGTTCCGTCGTTGGGCGCTGCGGAAAATGTATACGCTCGAAGAATATATTGAATGTCAGACGGAGTTTTTATTAAAGGGGATTATGGAGAAACAGAAAGCTTGAACAAAGGGGGAGAGATGATGGCGCATATTTATCGTCCGAAGCATCATGTTCGCTTTGTGACAGCGTCCAGCTTGTTTGACGGCCATGACGCGTCCATCAACATTATGCGCCGCATTTTGCAAGCGAGCGGCGCCGAAGTCATCCATTTAGGCCATAACCGCTCCGTTGAAGAAATCGTCAATGCGGCCATCCAAGAGGATGTGCAAGGCATTGCCGTTTCCTCCTATCAAGGCGGCCACATGGAATTTTTTAAATATATGTATGATTTGCTGCAAGAGCGGGGGGCGCCTCATATCCGCATTTACGGCGGCGGGGGCGGCGTGATCATCCCGCGCGAAATCAAGGAATTGCATGAGTACGGAATTGCCCGCATTTTCTCGCCGGAAGACGGCCGTCGCCTTGGTTTGCAAGGGATGATTAATGTGATGCTTGAAGAATGTGATTTTCCAACCGTGACGGCCGTGACGGATGAAATCGAACGGCTCCAAACCGGCGATGTGCAAGCCATCGCCCGGCTCATTACGCTGTGCGAATATCGCACTGAGGCAGGCCAAGAGGCAGCTGCTGCGGCTGAAGCTGCTATCGAGCAAGTGAAGACGATGGAAAAACGCGTACCGGTGCTCGGGATCACCGGCACGGGCGGTGCGGGGAAAAGCTCGCTCACTGATGAGCTCGTCCGTCGCTTTTTAAATGAAATCCCAGAGATCAAGATCGCTATTTTATCCGTCGACCCGACGAAGCAAAAAACAGGCGGCGCGCTGTTAGGGGACCGAATTCGGATGAACGCCATTCATTCGCCGCGTGTCTATATGCGGAGCCTGGCGACGCGCCATTCCCGTTCCGAGCTGTCGCCGGCGATTCGCGATGCCATTTCGGTCGTCAAGGCGGCCGGGTTTGATCTCGTCATTGTCGAAACGAGCGGGATCGGCCAAGGCGATGCCGCCATTACTGAAGTGTGCGATGTCTCGATGTATGTGATGACGAGCGAGTTCGGAGCGCCGACGCAGCTCGAGAAAATCGATATGATCGACTACGCCGATTTGATCGCGATTAACAAATTTGAGCGCAAAGGGTCAGAAGATGCGAAACGGCAAGTGCAAAAACAATATCAGCGCAGCCGCCAGCTGTTTGATCGCGACGTATCGGAAATGCCGGTATACGGCACGATCGCCAGCCAGTTTAACGATCCGGGCACGAATACGCTCTTTGTCGCACTCGTCGATACGATCAACCGGAAAACAGGGACGAACTGGAAGACAAGTTTAAATACGGTTGCCAACGTTGAAAAGCATAACGTCATCATTCCAAATGAGCGCCGCTATTATTTGCGTGAAATCGCTGAGACGGTGCGTTCGTATCATCGCCGCGCCGAACAGCAGGTGGAGATTGCGCGCCGCTTGTTCCAAATTGAAGGGGCGATTGAAGCGGCCAATGAGCGCGGCGAGTCTGACGATGTCATCCGCGCGCTCGAGACGCTCAAAGCCGATTATGAAGCGAAGCTGACGCCGGAATCGAAACGTATTTTAGCGACATGGGAAGAGACGAAGGCGAAATATGCCGCCAAGCAACTTGTGACAAAAGTGCGTGATAAAGAAATCGTCACTGAGCTGACGACAAAAACGTTGTCCGGCTTGGACATTCCGAAAGTCATCTTGCCAAAATTTAAAGACTACGGAGAAATTTTGCGCTGGGTGTATAAAGAAAACGTCCCTGGCTCATTCCCGTATACGGCTGGCGTCTTCCCGTTCAAGCGTCAAGGGGAAGACCCGAAGCGTCAGTTTGCCGGCGAAGGGACGCCGGAGCGCACCAACCGTCGCTTCCACTACTTATGCAAAGAAGACAAAGCGAAACGGCTTAGCACGGCATTTGACTCGGTCACGCTCTACGGCGAAGATCCGGACTATCGACCGGATATTTTTGGCAAAGTTGGGGAAAGCGGCGTCAGCATTTGTACGCTGGATGACATGAAGAAACTGTACAAAGGGTTTGATTTGTGCGACCCGCTTACATCGGTGTCGATGACGATCAACGGTCCGGCTCCGATTTTGCTGGCAATGTTTATGAATACGGCCATCGACCAACAAGTCGAAAAGCGGGAACAAGAGCTTGGTCGTCCGCTTACGCCGGAAGAGTACGAACAAGTGAAAGCCGCGACGCTGCAAACGGTGCGTGGCACGGTGCAAGCCGACATTTTAAAAGAAGACCAAGGACAAAATACGTGCATTTTCTCGACCGATTTTGCCTTAAAAATGATGGGCGACATTCAAGAATATTTCATTAAGCATCGTGTCCGGAACTATTATTCAGTGTCGATTTCCGGCTACCATATCGCTGAGGCTGGGGCGAATCCGATTACCCAGCTGGCGTTTACGCTCGCCAATGGCTTTACGTACGTCGAATATTATTTAAGCCGCGGCATGCATATCGATGATTTCGCGCCGAACTTGTCGTTCTTCTTCAGCAACGGCCTCGATCCGGAATATTCGGTGATCGGCCGTGTCGCCCGCCGCATTTGGGCGGTCGTCATGCGCGAAAAATACGGCGCCAACGAACGAAGCCAAAAGCTGAAATACCATATTCAAACGTCTGGCCGTTCGCTTCACGCCCAAGAAATCGATTTTAACGACATTCGTACGACCTTGCAGGCGCTTCTGGCGATTTATGATAACTGCAATTCGCTCCATACGAACGCTTATGACGAAGCGATTACGACGCCGACCGAGGAGTCGGTCCGCCGGGCGATGGCCATCCAGCTCATTATTACAAAAGAGTTTGGCCTAGCGAAAAACGAAAATCCGCTCCAAGGCTCGTTCATTATTGAGGAGCTCACCGACCTCGTCGAAGAAGCGGTCTTGCAAGAGTTCGAGCGGTTAAACGACCGCGGCGGCGTGCTCGGAGCGATGGAAATGCAGTATCAGCGCGGTAAAATTCAAGACGAATCACTCTATTACGAGACGAAAAAACATAGCGGGGAACTGCCGATTATCGGCGTGAATACGTTCCTCAATCCGAACCCGCCGTCGGAAGATGAACTGAACAACCTTGAGCTCGCTCGGGCGACGTATGAAGAAAAAGAGCTGCAAATCCGCAATTTGCGTGAATTCCAAGAGCGGAACAAAGACAAAGTCGGCCCGGCGCTCGAGCGCTTAAAACAAGTGGCAATTAGTGGCGGTAACATTTTCGAAGAATTGATGGAAACCGTCAAAGTGGCCAGCCTCGGGCAAATTACCCGCGCGTTGTACGAAGTCGGCGGGCAATACCGACGGAATATGTAGGAAAGCGTGTTCGTCGGCCTCCGTCAGCGGCGGCGATCCGCCCTTTGACCGGCACTATACAACCGCTTATGATTCTTCGCTCTCCTAGAGTCAAAACGGGAAATGTTATTGGAAGAAAATGTATCTCATTGGACGGATAGGTCGGAAAGAGGGCTGCCTTTGCTGCGAGGCGGTCCTCTTTTTGCTTTTTTCGCTAAATAGCTAGCATAAACGCCACCAATTTGTTTATAATGAATGGTATGTATTCCACTTGCATTCATTTGTTTCATTATATAGAAGGGGAGTGCTGAATTTGAGCCTGCAGCAGCAATACTCGCCAGAGGAATTGCAGGAGATGTCGTTCGTCGAGTTGGCGAACCTCATTTTGCTTAATAAGCGGGAGGCGCTGCCGTTTGACCAAATCGTCCGTGAAGCAGCGGCATTGACCGGCGCAACGGAGGACGACATCGCCGCGCGGCTTGCCCAGTATTACACTGATTTAAACATCGACGGACGGTTTATTTGCGTCGGGGAAAACGTCTGGGGGCTGCGCGCATGGTATCCGTTTGACCAGACCGAAGACGAAACGGTGACGATTGTCAAGCCGAAGAAGAAGAAAAAAGTGCTTGATGACGAATACGACGATTACGAAGAGTTGCTTGACGAAGAAGATCTTGATTATGACGATCTCGATGAATACGATGACGAAGAGCTTGAGGTCGACGACGAAGAGCTGCTTGAAGATGAGGAGTTCGACCTTGACGAAGATGTCGATTTTGAAGACGACGTGCTCGATGACGAAGAGTTTGAACTGGACGAAGAGCCGCTTGACGAAGATCTGATCTCGAGGAGACAGAGGAAGACGAATAACCGCTTGACTTTGCCGAGGGAACTCGGTACAATGTGTGTTGGGCTCTTAAAAAACGGACGAATGGAATAATCGCTCCCTTACATATCGTAAGTGGAGCGTTTTTTATTTGCGCCTTTCGCAAACACTGAAACTGTTACTGTAATTTCGGCAAGGGGGAAGACAAGATGACAAAGTACATTTTTGTGACGGGCGGTGTCGTTTCTTCGCTAGGAAAAGGAATTACGGCTGCGTCGCTCGGGCGACTATTGAAAAACCGTGGATTGAACGTGACGATCCAAAAGTTTGACCCGTACATTAACGTTGACCCAGGAACCATGAGCCCGTACCAGCACGGTGAAGTGTTTGTCACCGATGACGGCGCGGAAACGGATTTAGACTTAGGGCATTATGAGCGGTTTATCGATATTAATTTGAACAAATACAGCAACGTCACCACCGGAAAAATTTATTCCGCCGTTATCCGTAAAGAGCGGCGCGGCGACTACTTAGGTGGTACGGTGCAAGTCATCCCGCACATTACGAATGAAATCAAAGAGCGCGTCTTCCGCGCCGGGAAGGAAACGAACGCCGATGTCGTGATTACGGAGATTGGCGGTACAGTCGGTGACATCGAGTCGCTTCCGTTTTTGGAGGCCATTCGTCAAATCAAGAGCGATGTTGGCCGCGAAAATGTCATGTACATTCATTGTACGCTCGTGCCGTACATTAAAGCGGCTGGAGAAATGAAAACGAAGCCGACGCAGCATAGCGTGAAAGAACTGCGCAGCCTCGGCATTCAACCGAACATCATTGTCGTGCGCACGGAAATGCCGATGCCACAAGAAATGAAAGACAAAATTGCACTGTTTTGCGATATCGACCCGAAAGCGGTCATTGAATCGTACGACGCGGATACGCTATATGCTGTTCCGCTCATGCTGCAAGAACAAAAGCTTGACCAAATCGTCTGCGAACATTTGCGCCTCAACTGCCGCGAAGCGGATATGACGGAATGGAAAGCGCTCGTGGAGAAAGTGCGCAACTTATCGAAAACGACGAAAATCGCCCTCGTCGGCAAATACGTCGAACTGCCGGACGCTTACATCTCGGTCGTTGAAGCGCTCCGTCATGCCGGCTATGCGTTTGATACGGACATTGACATCCAATGGGTCAATGCGGAACATGTGACGCGCGACAATGTGGCCGAGCTGTTGAAAGATGCTGATGGCATTCTCGTTCCGGGCGGGTTCGGCGACCGCGGTGTTGAAGGGAAAATTGAAGCGATTCGCTATGCCCGTGAACAGCGTGTGCCGTTCTTAGGCATTTGCTTAGGGATGCAGCTCGCTTCGATCGAATTTGCTCGTCATGTCGTCGGCCTCACCGGCGCCCATTCGGCTGAATTTGACCCGAATACGCCGCATCCAATCATCGACTTGCTTCCGGAACAAAAAGATGTCGAAGATTTAGGCGGTACGCTCCGTCTCGGCTTGTACCCGTGCAAGCTGCAAGAAGGGACGCTTGCCCATGCTGCGTACGGCGATGAAGTCATTTATGAACGCCATCGTCATCGGTACGAATTTAACAACCAATACAGAAACTTAATGGAAGAGCATGGCTTCGTCTTCTCTGGCACAAGCCCGGACGGACGGCTTGTTGAAGTCATTGAGCTGAAAGACCATCCATGGTTTGTCGCTGCTCAGTTCCATCCGGAGTTCACTTCGCGTCCGACGCGGCCGCAGCCGCTGTTCCGCGAGTTTGTCAAAGCGTCGCTAAAACAGTGACGAAAAAACGGTGTCCGTTTGTCGGACACCGTTTTTTGATGGTTTCATTCGATGGACGCACCTGTTTTCATAGCGGTGGTTACTTATACTCCTCCAAAATTTCATCAAGTAGCACAAGCAGTCCGTAGTAGATGAACGAAGCGGTAACCACCGTTGGCATGGCGATGCGGCGGCCATCTTCTGTCGGTACGAGCGGACGCGAGAGTTTGCTGTCAATATGGATAGCAGCGATATCCGCTAATCCAGGTTCGTCTTTGACAAGCGTTGCGACAGCGACCGTATCAACGCCGCGTGCTTGCAGCTGTTCAACGAGTCGGATCGCCTCTTCATCGTTGGAAAAACGGGCGAACACAAGCGCCCGGTCTGTTTCGTTCCAATCATCTGCCGCCTCCGGTTCGAGGCGCGCTGCTTTTGGCAGTGAATCCGGGCCGAGAAGGGCAGCAGTGACGACCGCATCCAGCTCGCCTGTCCCATATAGCCAAATGCGCCCGTCGCCAATGGCTGCTTGGGCGAGCAAGCGCGCTCCGTCCTCCAGCGCCAGTTCTTCATCGGCGGTGATTTTTTGCAACAGTCCGATCGTTTGTGTCGTCAAAATTTTCATCGTTCGGCCTCCTTTCGACGTTATTATACAAAACGCACAAATGGCAAGAAAAGCAAGCAGGAAATACGTTCGGAAAATGCGAAACATTAATAGGGAGAAAAAAGGAATAGAGGTGCATAACCGTGGGGAACAAAATTTTGATAGTCGACGACCAATATGGCATCCGCATTTTGTTAAACGAAGTGTTTCAACGCGAAGGATATGTGACATACCAGGCGGCCAACGGTATGCAGGCGCTTGAAATTGTTCGCAAACACCATCCCGATCTTGTGCTTCTCGATATGAAAATTCCCGGCATGGACGGTATTGAAATTTTAAAGCGGCTGAAAGACATTGACCCAGATATTAAAGTGATCATCATGACGGCGTATGGAGAGCTTGATATGATTCAGGAAACAAAAGAGCTCGGCGCGCTGATGCATTTTGCCAAGCCGTTTGATATCGATGATTTGCGCGCTGCCGTTAAAAAACATATTTCTGTGTAGAAGTGCGTTTTTAGCTGCTGGTACAACTTTAGCAGAATAAAGACTGGAAATGTTGCTGTTTTGCTGACAAGTTGGTATGCTTATAACGTAGATGTATTTTGCGCCTGTGGGCCTACGTTCCGCCATGGCGACAAAGACGACGATCAGCTAAGGAGGATGTAACCATGCCGTTAGTATCGATGAAAGAGATGCTCAACGAGGCGCTGCGCGGCAAATACGCGGTCGGCCAATTTAACATTAACAACTTAGAGTGGACGCAAGCCATTTTAGCGGCGGCTGAAGAGGAAAAATCGCCGGTTATTCTCGGCGTTTCCGAAGGGGCAGCTCGCTATATGGGTGGCTTTAAAACGGTCGTCAACATGGTGAAAGGCTTAATGGAAGACATGAACATTACGGTTCCAGTTGCCATTCACCTTGACCATGGTTCGAGCTTTGAAAAATGTAAAGCGGCAATCGACGCCGGATTCACCTCGGTCATGATTGACGCCTCCCACCACCCGTTTGAAGAGAACGTCCGCATCACCTCGCAAGTCGTTGAATACGCCCATGCGTGCGGCGTTTCTGTTGAGGCCGAGCTTGGCATCGTCGGCGGGCAAGAGGCGATGTCATCGGTGAAGGTGTCATTTACGCTGATCCGAAAGAATGTGAAGAGCTTGTCAAGCGGACAGGCATCGACTGCCTTGCTCCGGCGCTCGGTTCGGTGCATGGCCCTTACAAAGGGGAGCCAAAACTCGGATTTGCGGAAATGGAACAAATCCGCGACTTAACCGGCATTCCGCTTGTGCTTCACGGCGGCACCGGCATCCCAACTGAGCAAATCCAGCGCGCGATTTCCCTTGGCACATCGAAAATCAACGTCAATACGGAAAACCAAATCGCCTTTACGAAAGTCGTTCGCGAGTTGCTTGCGAAAGATGCAAACGTTTATGACCCGCGCAAAATTATCGGCCCAGGCCGCGATGCGATCAAAGCGACGGTCATCGGCAAAATGCGCGAGTTCGGTTCGTCCGGAAAAGCGGCACAATAACGCGAAAACGGCAAGATCGGCTCAGCAGGCGGCTTTCAGCCGCCGCCCGGGCTTGCCTGCTTGCGCCCAAATCACGGCAAGGAGGGTCACTTATGAAATTTTTTATTGATACGGCAAATTTAGAGGAGATTAAACACGCTCACGAACTCGGTATTTTAGCCGGTGTAACGACTAACCCAAGCTTAGTGGCGAAAGAAAACGTCTCGTTCCACGATCGGTTGCGCGAAATTACGTCGATCGTTTCCGGTTCGGTAAGCGCCGAGGTTATTTCAACTGATGCGCCAGGCATGATTGAAGAAGGAGAAGAGCTGGCGAAAATTGCTCCGAACATCACGATTAAAGTCCCGATGACGCCGGAAGGGTTAAAAGCGGTAAAAGCGTTCAGCGAAAAAGGCATCAAAACGAACGTCACGCTTGTGTTTACCGCCAACCAGGCGCTGTTGGCTGCGCGCGCCGGCGCGACATACGTCTCTCCGTTCCTCGGCCGCCTCGATGATATCGGCCATAACGGCTTAGAGCTCATTTCCACAATCGCTGACATTTTCAACATTCATGGCATTGAAACAGAAATCATTGCGGCTTCGATCCGCCACCCACACCATGTGACAGAAGCAGCTTTGCGTGGGGCGCATATTGCCACCGTACCGTACAAAGTGCTGATGCAATTATTTAACCACCCACTCACTGACCAAGGAATTGAGAAGTTTCTCGCTGACTGGAATCGGCAACAATGAGAATAAGGCCTTTGCCTCCTAGGTTAAGCGGGCTGACCTTGCCGCGTTCGGGCTGGGGAATTCAGCCCGCCTGACCACTTTCTCGTCCCTAGGGGTGAAGCCAACTTCCGAGCAAAGAAGGGAGACGACGATGGATAAAATAAAAATTATCGGCGGGGATCGGCTGCAGGGGACGATTAAAGTGAGCGGCGCGAAAAACAGCGCTGTCGCCTTGATTCCTGCGGCGATTTTAGCCGATTCGCCGGTGACGATCGAAGGGTTGCCGGACATTTCCGACGTGCGCATTTTGGGAAGCTTGATCGAAGAGATCGGCGGTTCGTTTTGGTTTGACGGCAAAAAGGCGATCATCGATCCGACGAACATGGTTTCTATGCCGCTTCCAAACGGAAAAGTAAAAAAACTGCGCGCTTCGTACTATTTGATGGGAGCGATGCTTGGCCGGTTCAAAAAAGCGGTCGTCGGCCTGCCGGGCGGCTGTCATCTCGGACCGCGCCCGATCGACCAGCACATTAAAGGATTTGAGGCGCTCGGTGCAACGGTAACGAACGAGCAGGGCGCCATTTACTTGCGCGCTGAGGAGCTCCGCGGGGCCCGCATTTTTTTGGACGTCGTCAGCGTCGGTGCGACGATCAACATTATGCTGGCGGCGGTGCGCGCCAAAGGGCGGACGATTATCGAAAACGCCGCGAAAGAGCCGGAAATCATTGATGTGGCAACATTGCTTTCG
>SPLK01000496.1_pt1 | contig 10886 bp, 9 predicted proteins | sample 2456111 | NCBI WGS metagenome assembly SPLK01 (sample SAMN11156906, study PRJNA527647) | hot springs metagenome | biome: Geothermal region; feature: Hot spring; material: tree branch in hot spring; isolation source: hot spring sediment rich in lignocellulosic material ... | reverse complement strand
CGTCGCCCGCCTCTCCCGCCGGCTGGCGCTGACCATGGCCGCCGATCCCGCTCGCATCGAGCAGGACCTCATGGCTCTGTTCCCCAAGGGCGAGTGGCCCACGCTGCCCTTGCGGCTCATCTACTTCGGCCGGGAGGTATGCGTGGCTCGGCGCCCCCATTGCGATGCCTGCGAGCTGGGGTCCGTCTGCCCGGCGGGACGGTACGCGGGCGCCACACCGTGGCTGGCCGATGGCCGAGAGAGGGCTGGCAGGCCGGCGGGTGGTGCGGCAGAGCCTGGGGAGTCCTCCAGGGGAGCCCGGTCCCGGTGACGCCGCACCGATGGGCGGCCTCCCGAATCCTATGATGACAGCACGGCAGGGCCCTGGCCCTGCCCGCGGGGAGGTCCTGCATGAAGCGTCTTGGTTTGCGGTGGTGGATCCCGGCCGCGGCCATCGCGGCGTTGTCGCTGCTCACCGCCCTGGCGTCGGCCCCGGGAGCGTCCGCCGAGGGTGACGCCTCGAGCGAGCGCACCCTGACGGTGACGGGGCGGGCTACCATCACGGCGCCCCCAGACGTCGCCCGGATCACCCTCGGGGTGGAGTCGCAGGCGCCCTCGGCCCGCCAGGCCCACGAGGCCAACGCCCGCAAGGTGGAGCGCATCGTCGCTACGCTCTCGGAGCTGGGCGTGGCGACCCGCGACATCCAGACGGCCGGCATCTCCCTCACGCCCGTCTACCGCACCGAGGAGCGGGGAGGTCAACCTCGCCTGACAGGTTATCGCGCCACCTATACGCTGCACGTCCGGGTGCGGCCGGTGGAGCAAGCGGGCACGGTGGCCGACGCGGCCGTCCAGGCGGGTGCCAACCGCATCGAGAACATCCAGTTCACCGTCGAAGACCTGGAGGCCATCAAGCAGCAGGCGATGCGGCAGGCGGTCGCCGACGCCCTACGCCAGGCTCAGGTGCTGGCCGAGGCCGCAGGGGTCCAGCTCGGCAGCCTGCTGACGCTGCGCGACGCCTACTTCGGTTCGCCGGAGATGCCGGCGCGGCTGCCGCTGGCGCGACTGTCGGAGGCGTCCGCGGATACGCCGGTCCTGCCGGGCGAGCTCGGCTTCCAGGCCGCTGCCACGCTGGTCTTCGAGCTCCGCTGAGGCGGTCCGGCCGGGTGCGCCCGGCGACGATTCGCGGCCGGTGGGGATTCGCATCTGGCGCGCCTTCGCCTTGACGCCGACCCCGCCCCCGTGTTAGAAGCATTCGCAAGGTTTGCACGCTGCCGCGCGGGGGCGGGTGTCGGGGTGAGCATCAACCCGATCCACGTCATCTTCGGCCTCAAGCTCCGCCAGGCGCGGCTCAGCCAGGGCCTCTCCCTCACCGAGCTGGCGGCGCGCGCGGGGCTGTCGCCCTCCTACGTCACCGAGATCGAAAAGGGCCGCAAGTACCCCAAGGCCGACAAGATCTTGCGCCTGGCACGGGCCTTGGGCTACGACTACGACCAGCTCGTCTCCCTGCGCCTGGAGCCGCCGTTGCACTTCCTGGAGAGCGCCCTCAGATCCCAGGTGCTCCAGCAATTCCCGCTGGAGCTCTTCGGGGTGGATCCGGCGGCCGTGCTGGGGCTGCTGACCCGCTCGCCGGTGGAGATCGGCGCGCTCGCCCAGGCCCTGGCCGACGTGGCCCGCGGCTACAACATCCGGGAGGAGCACTTCTTCCGCGCCGCCCTGCGCTCGTATCAGGAGCTGCACGGCAACTACTTCGAGGAGCTGGAGCGGGAGGCCGTGGCCTTCGCCCGGTCCGTGGGGCTCGACCGTTCGCTGCCCGTGCCCGAGCCAGCCCTGCAGGAGGTGCTGCAGGGCCGCTTCGGCTACGAGCTGGGCCTCATCCCGGCGGGCGCCCGTCCGGCCCTGGCGGCCTATCGGGCCATCTTCTTGCCGGGCCGGCGGCCCCGGCTTCTGCTCAATCCCGCCCTGACCGGGCCTCAGCGCAAATTCGTACTGGCCCGGGAGGCCGGCTACCGGGTCCTCGACCTCGGCGAGCGCGCCCTGACCAACCCTCCCGACCGGGTCGACTCCTTCTCGCAAGTCCTCAACGACTTCAAGGCGGCCTACGTGGGCGGCGCCATCCTCATGCCGGAAGGGCCGGTGGTGGCCGACCTGGCCGCCCTCTTCGAGCTGACCACGTGGCAGCCGGAGCGGCTCTACCGGCTCCTGGAGGCCTACGACGTGACGCCCGAGACCCTGCTGTACCGGTTCAGCGAGCTGGTGCCCCGCCACTTCCAGCTCAAGGTGCACTTCCTGCGCTTCTCCGAGATCAACGGCACCTATCGCCTCTACAAGCACCTCAACATGAGCCAGCTCTCGCTGCCCAAGGGCTTCGACCTCAAGGAGCACTACTGCCGTCGGTGGCTGACGGTCCGCCTCATCCGAGAGCTGGCGCGCCTCGGCCAGCCGGGCCCCCTGCTGGGCATCCAGCGGTCGCGGTTCCTCCAGTCGCAGCGCGAGTTCCTTTGCCTGGGCTTCGCCCGGCAGGAGAACCTGCCGCCGTTCTTGCGCACCAGCGTCACCCTGGGACTGCGCATGGACGACGAGCTGCGGGTCCGGGTGCGCTTCGCTTCCGATCCGGGCATCCCCGAGGGCCTGCTCAACGAAACCTGTGAGCGCTGCCCCCTCCCGCCGGAGGCGTGCCATGAACGCGCCGCACCTCCGGAGCGATGGGAGCAGGAACAGGCCATCGACGAGCGTAGGAGGGCCTTGGAAGAGCTCATGCGCGACGGAGCGCCGGTCAGGGACGTCCCCTCCAGCGCGTCGTCCGCCACCGGGTAAGGAGGTGCGCGATGTCGCCGTCTGCCGAGGAGGTCCGATCCTCCAGCGAGTTGGCCGAGCTCCTGGAGATCCTGGGCACGGTCGCCGATCTGCACGCCGCGTCGGCAGTGCTCCACTGGGATCAGGAGACCCAGATGCCCGAGGGCGGCGCCACCGACCGGGCCCTGGCGCTGTCGACGCTGGCGCGGCTGGGTCACGAGGCCTTCGTCCAGCCCCGCGTCGGCGAGCTCCTGGCGCGCCTGGAGGAGCGGACGGCCGAGCTGCCTTACGACTCCTTCGAGGCCAGCCTCGTCCGGGTGACCCGGCGCCACTACCAGCGTGCCATCAAGATCCCCGCTCGGCTGGCCGCGGAGCTGGCCGAGGCCGCCTCGCTGGCCACCGATGCCTGGACCCGGGCCAAGGCGGCCAACGACTTCGGTGCTTTTGCCCCTCACCTGGAGCGCAACGTCCGGCTGGTGCGCGAGGTGGCCGATTGCATCGGCTACGCGCAGCACCGCTACGACGCCCTGCTGGACGAGTACGAGCCCGGCATGACGCTGGACGACATCCGCCCCCTCTTCGCCCGGCTCAAGGATCGTCTCGTGCCCCTGGTGCGAGCCATCGCCCAGCGAGCCGAGGCGGTGGACGACGCCGTCCTGCACCAGGGCTACGACGAGGCCGGCCAGTGGCGCCTGACCGTGGAGGTGCTGCGCGCCATCGGCTACGACTTCCAGCGAGGCCGCCAGGATCGCTCCGCGCACCCCTTCACCACCAGCTTCGGCCCCGGCGACGTGCGGGTCACGACGCGCATCGACCCCAACGACTTCTCGTCGGCACTGTACTCCTCCATCCATGAGGGCGGACATGCCCTCTACGAACAGGGGATCCCCGAGGCCCTCCGGCGCACGCCGCTGTTCGACGGGGCGTCGCTGGGGATCCACGAGTCGCAGTCCCGCCTCTGGGAGAACGTGGTGGGCCGCTCCCGGGCCTTCTGGCGCTTCCTCTTGCCCAAGGCCCAGGCCATCTTCCCCGAGCAGCTGGGGCGGGCCGACGCGGAGACCCTCTACCGGGCCGTCAACCGCAGCCAACCCAGCGAGATCCGCACCGAAGCCGACGAGGTGACCTACAACCTCCACATCTTCCTGCGGCTGGAGCTGGAAGACGACCTGCTCGAGGGGCGCCTCTCGGTGGCCGATCTGCCCGACGCCTGGAACGCCAAGATGGAGGCCTACCTGGGGCTGCGTCCCCGAGACGACGCCCACGGCGTGCTGCAGGACATCCACTGGTCCCACGCCTCCATCGGCTACTTTCCCACGTACACCCTGGGCAACATCCTGTCGGTGCAGTTCTACGAGCAGGCCTGCCGGGAACGCCCCGAGATCCCCGACGCCATCGAGCGCGGCGACTTTGCGCCGCTGTTGTCGTGGCTGCGCGAGCGGATCCACGTCCATGGGGCCAAGTTGACGCCGCAGGAGCTGGTGCAGCGGGTAACGGGCGGGCCCATTCGCATCGAGCCCTACGTGGCCTACCTCGAGCGCAAGTACGGCGAGCTGTACGGTCTGCGATGAGGCGCCCGGGGACGAGACGCCCGGGCCTTCATCCATCCCGGGCGCCCGTCGCCTGCATCAGCCGCCGGTAGACGTCGAGGTGCGCCCGCGAGAAGAGCACGAATCGCACCTCCCTAAGCGGCAGGCCACCGCTGGCCACCCGCTCCCGCACGAAGTCGGTGACGGCCTGCAGGGCCACCGGCGCGGCGAGCTCGACGGGGTACCCGTAGGCGCCCGTGCTGATGGACGGAAAGGCGATGCTCTCGAGCCCGCGCTCCGCGGCCAGCGCCAGCGCGCTCCGGTAGGCCGAGCGCAGGGTCTCGGGCTCTCCATGCCCGCCTCCCCGCCAGATGGGGCCGACGGTGTGGATCACCCACCGGGCGGGCAGCCGGCCTCCCGACGTGATGACGGCCCGCCCCGGCGGCAGGGGGCCCTGGCGCGCCACGATGGCCCTGCACTCCTCCAGGATCCGGGGGCCGCCGGCGCGGTGGATGGCTCCGTCCACCCCACCGCCTCCCATGAGGCTGGAGTTGGCCGCGTTGACGATGGCGTCGACCGCCTGTCGGGTGATATCGCCCTGCAGGGCCACCAGGCGCACGCCGTCCACCTGGAGCTCGATGCCCTCGGCTTCTGCCGCCTCCATCCTCGCGCCCCCCTTCGATATAATGGCATACACCATGGACCTTCCGTCGGCCCCCTCGAGCCGGTCGGCATCCCTGGCCATCCGCGGCAGATGGCGGTCGCTGATGCGCTGGCTGTGGATGGTCGCGGGCATGACCCTCATCGCGTGGGGCATCCGGCTGCAGGTGGTGGCGAGCCTGGGGCTCGGCCCTTGGGACGTGCTCCACATGGGGCTGAACCTCCGCTTGCCCATCACGTTCGGCCAGGCCAACCAGCTGGTGGGCCTGGCGCTGGTGCTGGGAGCCTGGGCCATGGGCGAGCCCCCTCGCCTGGGCACACTGCTCAACATGTGGTACGTGGGCGCCGCCTACGACCTCATCGAGGCCTGGCAGCTGGTGCCCCTGCCCCGGGGGATGCTGGCCGCGTGGGTGGCCCTCCTGGCCGGGATCGCGCTGCTGGCGGTGGGTTCGGCGTGGTATCTGAGCGCCGGCCTCGGCGCCGGCCCTCGTGACGGCATGACCCTGGCCCTGGCCCGGCGCCTCGTCCGCGGACGGATCGGACGCCGTGCCCCGGCGGGCGCCCGAGTGCGCAGCGAGCCCGGCGTCGGCATGGCCCGCGTGCTGCTGGAGGGCAGCGCCACGCTGGCCGGCTACGCCCTGGGCGGCCCCGTCGGCGTCGGCAGCATCGTGGTGGCGGCGCTGGTGGGCCCTGGGCTGGCCGTGGCCATCCCATGGTTTCGCTTCGCCCGTCGCTGGTGGCACGCCGAGCCGTCGCCCTCTTCGCCCGAGGGGTGGCCAGCAAACGGCGGGGCCGGCCACGCTCGCCTGGCCGGGGCCCCGACAGGGGCGAGACGGCGATGACCCCGCCGCGACGGCCACGGCCACGGTCGCCCCGCGTCCTGCCCGAGGACTCCTTCTTCGAGGAGCAGCTGCGGGCGCTGCACGGACATCCGGGCTCCGCCCCGGCCCGCCGCCAGCCTCCCGACCATGAGCGGCACGCCATGGAGGAGCGCCTGGCCCTCGTCCTGCGCCGGGCCGGCCTGGCCGACTTTCGCCGGCGGGTGCGGGTCGGCATCTACGAGGCGGACTTCCTCTTCCCGCGCCAGCGCTTGGTGGTGGAGCTCGACGGCCTGGTGCACCTGGCCTCCGGCGTGCAGGCCAAGGACCGTCGCAAGGACCAGGCCCTGCGGCAGATGGGCTACCGGGTGCTGCACGTCGCCAACCGCGACCTGGTCGCCGCGCCGGACGTGGTGGTGCAGCGCATCCGCCGAGCCCTGGCGGGGCACGGCCGGTAGGCGGTGACCCGCCTGCCCGTCACCGCCTCACGCGCTCGGCCCAGAGCTCCAGCAGGTGGACGACCGTCTCCACCGCCTTCTCCATCCATTGCACCGACGCCCACTCGGTGCGGCTGTGGTAGTTCATCCCGCCCGTGAAGAGGTTGGGCGTCGGCAGCCCCTGTTGGGTGAGGCGGGCGCCGTCGGTGCCCCCCCGTATGGGCACCTCCACCACCTCGAGGCCGGCTCTGCGGATGGCCTCACGCGCCAGCTCCATCACCTCGGGGTGGTCGGCCAGCCGGCGAGCCATGTTGGCGTAACCGCCCGTCACCTCCAAGGCGGTGCGGGCGCCCGGATACCGCAGCTCGAGCCCCTGGAGGGCCTGGCGCACCATCTCGTGGAGCCGGTCGAGCTCCTCGACGCTGAAGTGCCGCAGCGCCACCTTGAGCGTGACCCGCTCCATGTTGCCCTCGATGGCGTCGACGTGGATGAAGCCCAGATGACCGTCGGTCGTCTCGGGCAGCCGGTTGGCCGGCACCTGAGCGATGAAGTCGGCGGCCAGCCGCACCGCGTTGATCATGCGGCCACGAGCGGTGCCCGTGTGGGCGCTGCGGCCCTCGATGGTCACCCGCAGGTTGCGGGCGTCGAAGTTCTCCCCCGATAGCTCGCCGGCGCCGCTGCCGTCCAGCGTGTAGGCGGCCACGCACCCGAAGCGACGCACGTCGAGGAAGCCGATGCCGCGCCCCGTCTCCTCGTCGGGGGTGAAGGCCACCCGGACCGGCGGCCGGGGTCGATGGGGCTCGCGGATGAGCCGGCAGAGGGCCTGCATGATCTCGGCCACACCCGCCTTGTCGTCGGCACCCAGGAGCGTGCTGCCGTCGGAGCTGACCAGGTCGTGGCCCACGCAGGCGAGCAGCGCCGGCTGGTCGGCCGGATCCAGCACCGGTCCCGCTGGCAGGCGAATGGGGCGCCCGTCCCAGGCCCGATGCACCAGGGGCTTGACCGAGCGGCCCGGCACCCCCGGAAACGTGTCGTAGTGGGCCAGCAGGCCGACGGCCGGCCCCGGGACCGTACCGGGCAGGGTGCCGAGGACGATGCCGTGCTCGTCCAGCTCCACGTCCTCGAGACCCAGGCGCTCCAGTTCGTCTCGCAGCAGACGGGCCATCTCCCACTGCTCGGCAGTCGACGGCACCTGGGCGGCTCCCTCGGCCGATGGGCTGTCGACCTGCACGTAGCGCAGAAACTTGGCCAGCACGCCCTCCTCCAGCAGGTCCGGATCGGGTATCCTGTCAGGACGTCGCATCGTGGTCGTCACGGCCGCCTCCTCGCCAAGGTGGGTGTGAGGGACGATACGAGGATACGTCGGACGACCGCCGAAACCCCTCGTCCTTGGGAAAGGATGGCGACAAGGGCAATGCCGAAGGTCTCGCTGCTGTCGGGTATCCGCTACGATCCGGCCCGCGTGGGCGACGTGGGCTCCCTGCTGGCCGACGCCGCCCACTGGCGTCCGCTGGCCCGCCGACCGGCGGGAGGGCCGTCGCGGCTCGAGAGCGGGCCCGAGACCGGCACCAGCGACGCTCGCCCCCATGCCTCCCGCCTCTTCTCCGACTGGGCCGGCACGGTGGTGAGCGAGTGGCTGGCCAGGGGGCTGCTGGTGCGCGACGAGGAGCCCACGCTCTACCTCTACGAGGCCAGGCGCCCGGTGCCGGAGGAGCGGCGGCACGGCCCCGGAGTCGCCGAGGTGGCCTCTTACCGGGCCGTGGTGGCGGCGCTGGGGGTGAGCGAGCCGGCGCCACCCAGGCGCGTCGAGAGCCTCGACCCGGCGGCCGTCGACCCCATGATACCCGTGATGAAGGCCTTCGCCGTCGACGTCGCCCCCGTCTGGGGCCTCTTCGCCAAGGCGGCCGCGGGTCCCCGGCGTGCGCGGCTCGACGAGATCCTGGCCGGGACCGTCGAGCAGGGCGAGCCCGTCCTGGCCATCGAGGCGGGCGACGGGAGCTCCCACCGAGTCTGGCGCCTGCAGGTCGACCTCGCCCAGGAGCTGGCCGACATCCTTTCGCAGGTGCCCATCGCCGTCGTGCAGGGCGGGCTGCAGGTGGAGGCCCTCCGGCGCCTGGCGGCCCAGTCCCCCGACGGGCGGGTCAACGGGGTGCCGCCGTCGGTGCTGGCGTTTCTCACGCCCTGCGACTCGCCCGCCGATGCCGGCGAGACCCCGGCGATCCTGCCGGTGCACCGCCTGCTGCTGGCATCGTCACGCCTCGATGCGGCAGGCGTGGAGCGGCGCCTCTCGGCCTACTTCCGCCTGATCGACGTCGCTACCGAGGCGGAGGCTCCCGCCTCCCTCGAGCTCGTCGATGCGGCGCTGGCCCAGCTGGGGCGGGCTCGCGACGAGTTCACCGGCTTCGTCCTGTACCTGGGAGGGGGGCGGGTCAAGGTGGCACGCTCCAAGGGACGCATGCTGATGGAGAACTGGACCCATCCCCTGGGCCGGACGACGTGGCGGGCGATGGACGTCAACGTGCTGCATGCGCTGGCCTTCGAGCGGGCGCTGGGCATCGGCCTCGAGGCGAGCCGCCTGCACGCGCCACCCCTCGACGTGGAGGAGTCGGCGCCGGGCGCCGTCGAGCGGGTGGACCGGGGCGAGGCCGCGGCCGCCTTCTTGCTGCCGCCCCCGTCGCCCCAGCAACTGCTGACCGTAGCCCTCGACAGCAACCCCATCCCCGCCGACTCGGTGCGCCCGTGGCCCCCCATCCCGGCGGGGCTGATCCTGCGCTGGCGACGGCCCTCCTGAGGCGGCCTACGACGGCAGGCGCTCGACGTACCGGTTGGTGATGGGGAAGCGCCAATCCCGGCCGAAGGCCCGGGGGGTCACCTTGACCCCCGGGGGCGCCTGCCGCCGCTTGAACTCGCTGCGCGCCACCATGACCGCGAAGCGCTCCACGGTCTGGGGCCGGAAGCCCATGGCGACCAGCTCGGGAGCGTCGCGGTCCTCCTCGACGTAGGCGGCGATCATGGGGTCCAGCTCCTCGTAGGGCGGCAACTCGTCGGTGTCGCGCTGGCCGGGCCGCAGCTCGGCCGAGGGGGGCTTGACCAGTACCCGCTCGGGGATGACCGGCTCGTCCCCCCGACCATTGCGCCAGCGGGCCAGGCGGTAGACCCAGGTCTTGGGCAGGTCCTTGATGACGGCGAAGCCGCCGGCCGTGTCGGCACCGTACAGGGTCAGGTAGCCCACGGCCAGCTCGCTCTTGTTGCCAGCCGTCAGCACCAGCCACCCGAACTTGTTGGAGAGCGCCATCATCAGCGTGCCGCGGATGCGGGCCTGCAGGTTCTCCTCGGCCGTGTCGAAGGGACGTCCGCCGAAGAGAGGATCCAAGGCCTGCAGGCAGGCCGCGAAGACGGGCTCGATGGGCACGACCTCGCAGCGGATGCCCAGGCGCCGCGCGACCTCCTGCGCATCCTGCAGGCTCTCGGGGGAGGTGAACCGGGAAGGCATGGTCACGCCCACCACCCGCCGGGGCCCGAGGGCGTCGACGGCCAGGGCCGCCACCAGCGACGAGTCGATGCCGCCCGACATCGCCACGGCCACGGTTTCGAAGCCGTTCTTGGCCACGTAGTCGCGCAGGCCCAGACGCAGGGCACCCCACACCTCCGCCTCGGGCTCGGGCAGAGGGTGGACATCGGTCACCACGGAGACCGGGGCCGCTGGAGGGGCGGGGGCCGACGGCCGTGCCGGCGGCAGGTCGAGGGCGACCATCTCGACGGCCGGTGCTGCCTCGTGCTGGCTCAGGTAGAGCCGCTGCTGGCGGCGCCGGGGGTCGTGCAGCCGGCGGTGAAAGACCGACGCCGGGTCCACGTCGGCCACCACCAGCGCCTCCTCGAAGCACGGGGCTCGCGCCACGGTACGGCCGTCCTCGTCGATGACGGCGCTGCTGCCGTCGAAGACCAGCTCATCCTGGCCGCCCACCATGTTGACGAAGGCCAGGGCCACGCGATAGTCGGTGGCGCGGGTGGCCAGCATCCGCTCCCGCTGGGCGATCTTGCCCATGTGGTACGGCGAGCTCGACAGGTTGACCAGCAGCTGGGCGCCCCCTACCAGGCTCTGGAGCCGGGCGGGGCCGTCGGGGTACCAGATGTCCTCGCAGATGTTGATGCCGATGCGCCAGGGGCCCAGCTGCACCACCAGGGGCCGGCGGCCCGCCTCGAAGTAGCGCAGCTCGTCGAAGACGCCGTAGTTGGGCAGGAGCATCTTGCGATGCACCGCCCGGATCTGCCCGGCCGCCACCACCGCGGCGGCGTTGTAGATGTCGTCGTCGGCGTCGACGAAGCCCACGACCGCCACGATGGGGGGCAGGCGCCGGGCCAGGGCGTCCAGCACCCGACGGTTCTCCCGCACGAAGCCCGGCCGGAGGAGCAGGTCTTCGGGCGGGTAGCCCGTCAGGGCCAGCTCGGGAAAGGCGACGAGCTGCGCGCCGGCCTCGTAGGCCGCCGCGGCCAGGGTCTCGATCTTGCGCGCGTTACCCTCCAGGTCTCCGACGGTCGCGTCGATCTGAGCCAGGGCGATGCGCAGCCGGTGCATGGTCACGGCGAGGTGCGCACCCCCTCGACGCTGCGGGGCCCCGAGCTGCCGGGTCGCTGGCCGTAGTGGGCCAAATAGCCCTGGCGCACCCGCA
>SPLK01000495.1_pt1 | contig 10963 bp, 10 predicted proteins | sample 2456111 | NCBI WGS metagenome assembly SPLK01 (sample SAMN11156906, study PRJNA527647) | hot springs metagenome | biome: Geothermal region; feature: Hot spring; material: tree branch in hot spring; isolation source: hot spring sediment rich in lignocellulosic material ... | reverse complement strand
GAGGGCGAGACGACTCGGGTCCCGGTCGCCGTCGTGGTGGGCAACTCCACCTTCGCCCGCAACGGCTCCTTCGCCTTCCAGGGCAACCGGGACTTCGCGGCCAACCTGGTCACGTGGCTGGCCGGGCAGAGCGAGATGGTCACCATCCGACCCACCACCGCCCCGCTGCCCACCGTGCTCCTGACGGGCCGCCAGGCACGGGGCATCTTCTACGGCACCACCCTGGGCATGCCGCTGGCGGTGGTGGTGGCCGGCATGCTGGTCTGGTGGCGGAGGCGAGGCCTGTGAGACGCTCGGTCTGGACCGTGGCCGCCGGCGTCGTCTTCGTCGGGTTGCTGGCCATCTGGGCAGTCTGGATGCGACCGGCCGGCTCCCGGCAAGCGCTGGGCACGACCGTCCTGGAGGTGGAGCCCGCCGAGGTGCAGGCGCTGGTGGTCGAGCACCGCGACGGCGTCACGGTGGAGATCCAGCGAGACGGCGACGGGTGGCGGATCGGGCGGCCGCGGGCGGTGCCGGCCAGCCCGTCGGCCGTCGACTCGCTGTTGCGGGCCCTGGCGCCCCTCGAGGCGCGCCGCGTCATCGCATCCGGGCCCTCCGACGGGGCGGGCGACGGCGCCGTGGATCCGGCCGCCTTCGGACTCGCTCCTCCTCAGGCGGTGTTGACGCTGACGCTGGCCGACGGGTCGAGCCGGCGGCTGCGGATCGGGGATCCGACCCCGGTCTCCCAGGGCCTGCCGGCGTACTACGCGCAGGACGAGCGGAGCGGCGCCATCTATACCATCGACGCCTACGTGGCCGAGCAGATCACGGGCTCCTGGGAGAGCTTCCGGGAGCGCCGGTTGGTGCCGTTTGCGGTCGACGACGTCCGGCTGGTGCGGATCCGCCGGGACGACGTGACGCTGGAGGCCCGGCGCGACCCTCAGGCTCCGGTCGCCGAGAGGCGGTGGAGGCTGACGGCTCCGTACCAGGCGCCCGGCGATACGCAGGCCATCGAGAGTCTGTTGCGGGATCTCGAGTTCGCCCGGATCGGCCGCTTCGTCGACGACGAGCCATCAGCGGACGCGCTGGCCGATTGGGGGCTCGCCTCGCCTCGAGCGGTCATCGAGGTGGAGTACGTCGCCTCGGAGCAGGCCGAGACGACCGCCAACGCCGTCGTGATGGTGGGCCACGAGGCCGACGAGGGCAGCCGCTATGTCAAGCTCGCCGGCAGCCCCTCCGTCTACACCCTCCCCAAGTCGGACCTGCAGGCGGCCCTCGAGGCGGTTGCCGCTGACTGGGTCCGGCACCGGGTGCTGGGTCTGGCCCGCTCCGAGATCCAGCGGATCTCCATCGGGATGGAGGGCCGCCCGGGCCCCTACACGCTGGAGCGAGACCCCCAGGGCGGCTGGAGGCTGGCGCCCCAGGGAGAGGCGCTGGAGACCAGCGAGGTCGAGTCGTGGCTCGACTCGCTGTGGCGGCTGCAGGCCGAGGGCGTCGCCGCGGTGGGGAGGGGGGCCCAACCTCCCGAGCGAAGTACGGGGGGCCAGGCCGCCGTCATCGAGCTGACGGTCGCGGGCCATGACGGCGTCCCCGTGACCCGCCTGGTGATCCCGGTGCCCTTGCAGGCGGCGGCCGGGGACGGGGGCAGTGCGGCCCTGCGAAGGGTCTACGTGGAGCAGGGCCAGGACCGGCTGGTCTACGAGATCACCGACGACGCGCTGAGGGGAATCGAGGGCGTCATCGCGAAATGGACGGCACCCGGGCAGGGAGCCGGCTCGTCGCCCTCCGCCAGTCGCTGAGCAAGGCCGTCCTGCCGCTGCGGGCCGTGCCCGCATGGCGGGACCTGCAGCCAGCGGAGGTGCTGATGCTGACAGCCACCTACGGGCAGGGACACATCCAGGCTGCCCGGGCCCTGGCGGAGGCCATGGCGGTGGTGCGTCCCGGCATCCAGACGGCCAGCATCGACTTCTTCGACCTGATCAATCCGGTCTTCAACGCCGCCACCCGCCTCGCCTACATCTACTCGGTGCGCAAGGCGCCGGTGCTGTGGCGGGAGTTTTACGAGCGCACGGCGCGCATCGACCCCGACTCCTTCCTGCAGCAGCGGCTGTACCACCTGGGGGAGTCGGCGCTGCGCCGCACCATCGAGGCGACGCAGGCCCGTGTTGTGGTCTCCACCCACCCGACGCCGGGCGGGGTGGTGGCCGAGCTCCATCGCGACGGCAAGCTTTGGCCCGAGCCCGCGTTGACGGCGACGGTCATCACCGACTACGTGCTCCACAGTCAGTGGGTGCACCCATCGACCGGCCTCTACCTGGCGTCGTGCCATGACGTCGCCGACGAGCTGATGGCGCGGGGCATCCCCGCCAGCCGGATCGAGGTGACGGGCATCCCCATCCGGTCCGGCTTCCGCCGGCCCGTCGATCGGGAGGTGGCTCGCGCGCGGTGGGATCTGGATGCCGATCGGCCCGTCGTGGTGATGCTGATCGGGGCTCACGGGATGATGCGGGGCGCGGTCGAGGCGTGCCGTCGGCTGGCGCGGCTGGCTGAGCCGCTCCAGCTGGTGGTCGTGGCCGGCTTCGATCGCCACCTGCAGGCCACCCTGGAGGCGGAGCTGGCCGGCTCGCCGCATCCGGTGCGGGTGCTGGGCTTCGTCGAAGAGGTGCCGGCGTTGATGGCGGCCAGCGACGTGCTGGTGACCAAGGCGGGCGGGCTGACGGTCTCGGAGGCCCTGGCCATGGGCACGTGCACCGTGGTCTACTCGCCCATCCCCGGCCAGGAGGAGGGCAACGCGGCGTACCTGCGGCGGCACGACGCTGCGGAGGTGGCCTCGTCGCCCGCCGAGCTGGCCTTCGTCGTCGAGGGGCTGCTGCAGGCACCCGAGCGCCGGCGCCAGCTAGCAGAGCGTGCCCGCCAGCTGGGCCGCCCCGATGCCGCCACGGAGGCGGCCTCGCTGATCCTGGGGCGCGGCCTGCCGTGAGCGGCACGGGCCTCCTCCTGATGGGCCTGGCGGGTGCCTGGACCGCGCTGGCCGCTCTCTCGTACACCGTGGGCGCCGACATCTGGTATCGCGGGCTGGGATGCGGCGTCATCCGGGAGGGGCCCGGGGCCGGCGAGCAGCTCGCGCTCACCTTCGACGACGGGCCCGACCCCGTCTGGACAGCCCGCATCGCCTCCGCCCTGGAGGCCTTCGGGGCCAGGGGCACCTTCTTCGTACTGGCATCGGGGGCCCGCCGCCATCCCGCCGTCGTGCGCAGGTTGCTGGACGGGGGGCACGAGGTCGCCCTGCATGGGTACGACCACCGTCCGCTGTGGCTGACGGGACCCCGCGAGAGCTGCCGGCGACTCTTCGAGGCCGTCGCCGTGCTGGAGAGCATCCTGGACGGCCAGCGGCCGCGCTTCTTCCGTCCTCCGTGGGGCCACTTCAACCTGGCGGCGGCTCGCTGCGCCCGGGAGCTGGGGCTGCAGCTGGTCTTGTGGTCGCACGCACCTCCTGACTGGCGAGCGAGGACTCCCGCCGGAGAGCTGTCCCGGCACCTGCGGGAGGCCCTGCGCCCCGGCGCCATCGTGGACCTGCACGACGCCGGGCCCGGCGACCGTCCCCTGGTGCTGGCGGAGGTGCTGCCCGAGGCGCTGCAGCTCGGCCGGAGCCGGGGGCTGCGGTTCGTCACTCTGTCGCAGCTCCTGCACGACGATGGCGGGGCGGCGCTGCGACGGGCCCGTCCCATCCGGCAAGGGGAGGCCATCCACACGTGAGCCGGCCGACCCACGCGCGCGGCCGCGGAGCTCGGAGCCGATGGCGACAACTGATGGCGTGGGCCTGGTCCGGGTGGGAGTGGGCCTTCGCTAGGATCTTCCGCCTCTACCAGGTGCCGGGAGCCGGCGACGGCGTGCTGCGTTTCGGTTTCCGCCGGTGGCGGGGCCCGGCCGTCCGGCTCGGCGATGGCACCGTGGTGCGGCGCGGCGACTGGGTCGCCGAGGTGCACATCACCAGCCCGCGGGTGCTGGCCCGGAGGGACGTGGCCAGCTCCTCACTGACACGGCTGGTCTTCGTCCTCAGTGCGCAGATGCGCTCGGCGCTGCAGGCTCTGGCGCGCGAGATCGAGTCGGGCCGCCTGACGGTGCCCGTCGTCGCGCTGTACGGCAAGACGCTGCTGCACCGGGGGGCGGCCAGACTGGGCTTCGAGGTGCACGATATGCCCACGGGGATGGGCTCGCGGCTCCTGGCGGCCTACGAACGCTGGCTGGTGGCCCTGTACCACCCCCTGGCCCCCGGCACGGGGGCGATGGGCGAGCGGATCAAGATCGTCTGGCTCTCTACAGGGGCCCTGCTGCGGCGCTACGGCCAGACCATCGACGACCGGACCGGGGCGCCGGCCGAGGCTCCTTCGTGGTATACTGCGCCAGGCAATCCAGGGGAGGGCACGCGAAGGTGATCACCCTGACAGCGGAGGCGACCACCCAGTTGAGGAGGCTCCTGGCCGAGAAGAACCGGCCGGGGCTCTTCTTGCGGCTCTTCGTCCAGCCGGGGGGATGCCGGGGCTTCTCCTACGGCATGGCCTTCGACGACGAGATGCGCGATGACGACGTGGTCGTCGAGCACGAGGGCGTGCGCATCGCGGTGGATCCCCTCAGCGCCCGGCTGCTGGAGGGCGCCCGCGTCGACTACACCGACGCCCTGATGGGCGGCGGCTTCACCATCACCAACCCCAACGCGGTCTCCACCTGCGGCTGCGGCCGCTCGTTTAGGACCCGGGGGAGCCGGGGCAATCCCCAGTCCTGCTGCCACTGACGGGCCACCCCGCGCCGACGTCGAGCCCCATGGGTCCCGCCACGCCCCATGTATACACAGGTGGCGGCCCTTTCGCTGCCAGCGAAGGAGTGTTATAATGCATCGGAACGTTGCATGGATGCACACTGCCTCAACACACGAAGCCGGGGGGAGTGCCCGTGTCGGCAACGGAGCTGACGCTGAAGCTGGCCGGTGAGGCCGGCCAAGGCGTCGAGTCGAGTGGAGCGGGCTTCGCTCGGGCGCTGCACCGCGCCGGGCTGCACGTCTTCACCTGGTCCGACTACATGTCCCGCATCCGCGGGGGCCACAACTCCTTTGCCATCCGGCTCAGTGCGCAGGCGCCCGTGGCGGCCCCGACCGACCGGGTGCACCTGTTGCTGGCCTTCGACGAGGCCAGTGTCGACGCCCATCTCTCCGAGATGGAGCCGGGCGGCGTCTTCCTGCTGGACGAGCCCCTGGCCAAGCTGGCGCCCAAGGTCGAGGGCGGCGGCGCCCAGGCGCTGGTCGCGCCCTTCACCCGTGTCGCCGAGGAGGCCGGCGGCAACAAGGTGATGGCCAACACCGCGGCGCTGGGCATGGCAGCCGCTCTGATCGGCGTCGGCCTGGAGACCATCGAAGAGGTGATCCAGGAGAACTTCGGCCGTCGCAAGGGCTCGGGCGTGGCCGAGGCCAACTTGAGGGTCGCGCATGCCGGCTACGCCTTCGCCAGGGAGAACTGGCAGGGGCGCTTCCGTTGGACCCTGCCGGCGGCCCGGGTCGATGGGCGCCGCGCCATCCTCATCAACGGCAACCAGGCCCTGGGGCTCGGGGCCCTGGCGGGCGGGTGCCGCTTCATCGCCGCCTACCCCATGACGCCGGCGTCGTCGCTCTACGAGTGGCTGACCGCGCAGGCCAACCGCTACGGGCTCGTCTCCAAGCAGGCCGAGGACGAGATCGCCGCCATCGCGATGGCCATCGGGGCCGGCTATGCGGGGGCACGGGCCATGACGGCCACCTCCGGCGGCGGCTTCTCGCTGATGGTGGAGGCGCTGGGGCTGGCCGGCATGGCCGAGGTGCCCGTGGTCGTGGTGCTGGCCCAGCGGCCGGGCCCCTCGACGGGCATGCCGACCCGGACGGGTCAGGGTGATCTCCTCTTCTCGCTGCACGCCTCCCAGGGCGAGTTCCCTCGCATCGTGCTGGCGCCGGGCTCGCAGGAGGAGTGCTACGAGGTGGGCGTACGGGCCTTCAACCTGGCCGAGCGCTATCAGTGCCCCGTCATCGTGCTGACCGACGGCTTCCTGGCCAACAGCTTCAAGACATCGCCTGAGGCCAGCTTCGACATCACCGGGGTGGCCATCGATCGTGGCGAGTGGCTGTCGGCTGACGAGGTCAAGTCGTTGCAAGGCCCCTACGCCCGCTACAAGCTGACTGCGTCGGGCATCTCGCCGCGTGCCCTGCCGGGACTGCCCGGCGCCGTGCAGATGGCCTGCTCCGACGAGCATACCGAGCTGGGACACTTCGAGGACGAGGACGCGGACAACCGCATCGCCCAGCAGTCCAAGCGAATGCGCAAGCTGGAGGCGGCCAGGGCCGAGATGCGGCCGCCGGAGCGGTACGGGCCCGAGGAGGCCGAGATGACCCTGGTGGGCTGGGGGTCGTCCAAGGGCGCGCTGTACGAGGCCGTCGACCGCCTGGTGGCGGAGGGCGTCTCGGCCAACGCGTTGCACTTCGTCGACATTTACCCCTTCCCCCAGGCGGCCGCGCAGGCCATCGAACGGGTGCGCTACCTGGTCGTCGTAGAGGGCAACTACACGGGGCAGTTCGCCCGGCTGTTGCGCGCGGAGACGGGGCGCAAGGCCGACGAGGTCATCACCCGCGACGACGGGCGCCCCATCACGCCGGGTTACATCCTGTCTCGCCTGGAGAGGGTGGCCGTCCATGCTGGACGCGAAGCTGTATAACAGCCCGGTCCGCCCGACCTGGTGCCCGGGTTGCGGCGACTTCGGCATCCTCAATGCGGTCAAGCAGGCGCTGTCCGAACTGGAGATCTACCCTCACGAGGTGGTCTTCGTCTCGGGCATCGGCTGCGGCAGCAAGTTGCCCGACTACATCCACGCCAACGGCTTCACCACCTTGCACGGGCGCGCGTTGCCGGTGGCGCAGGGCATCAAGCTGGCCAACCCCAAGCTGCACGTCATCGCCGTCACGGGCGACGGCGACGGCTACGGCATCGGCGGCAACCACTTCCTGCACGCGCTGCGCCGCAACCCCAACATCACGCACATCGTCGAGAACAACATGGTCTACGGCCTGACCAAGGGGCAGACGGCGCCGACGTCGCAGCGTGGCTTCGTCAGCAGCACGACGCCGGATGGCTCCATCGAGAAGGCCGTCAATCCCCTCGCCCTGGCCATCGCGGGCGGCGCCTCCTTCGTGGCGCGCGGCTTCTCCGGCAATCCCAAGCACCTGGCCAGGCTCATCGCTCGGGCCATCCGCCACGAGGGGTACGCCCTGGTCGACGTGCTGCAGCCGTGCGTCATCTTCAACCGCATCAACACCTACGACTGGTACCGTGAGCGGGTCTACCTGCTCGACGACGACCCTTCGTACGACCCGTCCAACTACGAGGCGGCCTGGGAGAAGGCCCACGAGTGGGGCGAGCGCATCCCGCTGGGGGTCATCTACGAGGTGACGGGCGAGCCGTCGTACGAGGCGCAGGTGCCGGCGCTCAAGGAGGGGCCCATCGCCACGCAGGAGCTGCGACCCCTGAGCCTGGAGCAGGCCGAGACCCTGCTGCGGCAGTTCCGCTAGACGAGCCCCACGTCCCCCAAAACCGGCACGGTCGGGGCCGGCTCCGGAGGGGCCGGCCCCGATCGCGCGCGGGGCATAAGGCGGGGCCCGGCGGAATAGCCAAGAGCCAGAGGTCGTCCAGCCAGGGAGAGGAGGGGCCCCTTGCACCCTCGGCGGGGCTTTTGGCTCGGGGCGACCATCGTCGCCACGATGCTAGCGGCGCAGGCGTGGACGGCCGCGACGGTCGTGGCGGCGACGGGACCCGCATCCACCGGCCCGATGATGGGGGTCTGCGCCGAGGCGGAGACGCTCGGCGTGCCGGGCCGCCCCGATCCGCCCGACGCCGTGCGGGAGCTGCAGCTCGGGCTGCGCCTGTTGGGACGGTTTGCCCACCCCATCACCGGCCTCTACGACGAACGGACCCGGGAGGCGCTCCGGCGCTTCCAGGCGGAGCACGGGCTGACCCCGGACGGGGTGGTGGGGCCCCGTACGTGGGAGGCGCTGGCCCGGGCCTACGAGGAGGAGGCTGCCGGACTCGTCGCGACGCAACGGGCGGCACCGGGGTCGGCAGACGCCCGTCCGCTGCCCTCCCATCCGGACCGGCAGGCGGGCGGTTACTGGATCGTCATCGACACGACGGCCGTCGAGCTGACGCTCTACCAGGGCGAACAGGCGGTGCGTCGCTGGCCGGTCGCGGTGGGCAAGCCGTCCACCATCACCCCGGTGGGCGAGTGGCGGGTCATCCGCAAGGCTCGTGACTGGGGCGGCGGCTTCGGCACGCGCTGGCTGGGCCTCGACGTCCCCTGGGGCATCTACGGCATCCACGGCACCAACAAGCCCTGGTCCATCGGCACCCGCGCCAGTGGAGGGTGCATCCGCATGTTCAACGAGGACGTGGAGCAGCTCTGGGACATGGTGCCCGAGGGGACGCCGGTCACCATCGTGGGCGTGCTGCCCGAGGCCACGTGGGACAGCCCCATCGGGTCGGGGGCCACGGGCTGGAACGTCCCCGTCCTGCAGTGGGCCCTTCGAGATCACGGGTTCGACGCCGGGCGGGCCGACGGCAAGATGGGCCCCCAGACCATGCAGGCCGTCGCCGAGGCGCAACGTCAGTGGGCCCTTCCCCCCGTGGCGGCGGCGACCCCGGACCTCTTCAGGGCCCTGGGGCTGAGATGGTAGGTGGGTGGCAGCGTGACGCGCCGGCGCATCGTACCGTGGTGGCCCGTCGTGGTCCTCGTGGCGGCCGCTCTGCTGGTCGGTTGGGGCATCGGCAGCCTGTACGATCCCGTCGTCTCGGCTCTCTCCCTCCCCCGATGGCCCTGGTGGGGGCCCCGGGTGCGAGTCGGTGAGCGGGAGTTTCGCCCGGACCTGCGCCCCCGACCGGACGTGACGATGGATCTGCAAGTGTGGGACGTGGACCAGCCCGCACGGCGCGAGGCCGGTGGATGGCCCCAAGTGCTGGCCGAGGGGATCGAGGCCTTCCGGGCACGCTACCCCAACGTCACGGTGCAGGTGAGGGTGCTGCCCTGGAGGGAGTACGCCCGGGCCGTGGGCGAGGCCTTGCGGATGGGTGAGCTGCCCGACGTGCTGGGTACCCCCGACGCCATCTACCTCCTCGACGAGCGATGGCAGGTGCCCCTGCGCAGGTACATGGAGCCCCGGCTCCCCCGGGTACGCTCCCTGGCCATCATGCCCGGCGCCTGGGACCTCGTCAGCCGGGAGGAGGAGTGGTGGGGGGTGCCGCGGTGGGTGGAGTGGTACGGCTGGCTCAAGAGGGCGGGCGCGGCGCCGGAGCGCGTCTGGTTGGATGCGGGGCATCCCCTCACCTGGCGCTACCTGGCCATGACCCTGACGCCACCCTCCCCGGAGCCGGTCTGGCAACGCCAGCGGCTCGAGGCAGCCGCCGCCTGGATGGCCGCCGCGCCTCTCGGCGGGGGGAGGGTCCAAGGCGGCGTCCCGCTGTACCGGCCCGACCTGAGTCTGCTCGAGCCCCTCTACTCCGGGGAGGCGGACGCCGTGGGACCGGTCAGCGGGAGACTCCTGCGGCGGCTGGGCGCGTGGCCGTATCCGGGGTCGGCGACAGCCGACGTCTCCTTGGTCGCCGCTCCGGGCGACGTGGAGGAGGCGAGCCGGCTCCCCGGCCCCCTGCTGAGCGCCAGCGGCTACCTGGTGCTGGCCCGGCCTGGCGCCGATGACGTGCGGGTGCAGCTGGCCTTCGAGCTGGCATGGCACCTGGCGCGCTGGACCGCCCGGGCCCTGGCCGACTCGGAGGGCGTGGTACCCGTCTGGAACCCGCAGTGGCAAGAACCCGCCTCTCGCCGGCAGCTCAGGGACGCACCGCCGCCGGACGCCATCCCCTGGTGGCATGGCCTCGCGTTGCCGCCGGGCATCGACGTGCTGCTGCAGACGCCGGCGGCACCGGAGGGCCCTGGCGCACCCGGCGCCTCCTCGGGCGGCGGGGCGCCTCTGGCGGCACCGGGCCCGGCCGTGTGGGGCGCCAGACCATGGCAGGAGCTGTCGCACGAGCTGGATGCCGTCCGGGAGGCGGCGGACCGGCTCGCGTCCGGACGGACGGGGCTGGCAGTCTTCCTGAAGGAGGCCGCGTCTGGCGTGACGCCCACGCCCTCGGAGCCCGCCCCAGCGCAACCGTGAGCCCGTGGCGGCGGGGCGCGCTGCGTCCGTCAGGCAGGGGCGGAGAGCGGCGACGGCTGGGAGCGGCGCACCAGCGCCCACCCCCGCGGGGTGAGGCGCCAGCTCAGCCCGGCGGGGGGCGACCACGAGGCCCCCTGCGCGGTCAGCGGACATGTCGCTGCCACCGGGCAACCATGGCAGGCCGGCTCACCGGCCGACGGAGCAGGGCATGCCTGGCCCAGGGGGGCCGGAGTCACCAGCCCCAGCGCAGCCAGCTCGCGCAGCATGAGGCGCAACTGCTCGGGGTCGACCCGAAGCCGGCCGGCGAGGTCCGCGGCGCTGTCGTCCCGCCCGGAGGCCATCGCGTCCAGGAGGCGAGCCAGGGGTCCCTCGCTCAGGCCGCCCACAGCTGCAGGGCCCCCCAGTGGGCCACCCATGCCAGCCCGCCCGCCAGGAGCAGCGAGTAGCCGACCGAGACGAGGGTCCACCGCGTCGAGCCGATCTCCTGGCGGATGGTGACGGCCGTGGCCAGACACGGCGTGTAAAAGGTGTAGAAGACGAGGTACGAAAGTGCCTGCGGCACCGTCAGGGCAGCACGCAGTGCGGCGCCGAGACCCTGGTCCGCGCCCGCGGCGTACAGCACCGCCAGGGTGGGTAGCGAGGCCTCCTTGGCGAGGAAGCCCGGGAAGAGGGAGACGATCATCCGCCAGTCGAAGCCCAAGGGGCGTCCGAGGGGCTCCAGCAGGTGGCCCAGCCAGGCAGCGAGGCTCGACTCGACCGACCCCGAGGGGA
>SPLK01000494.1_pt1 | contig 10975 bp, 15 predicted proteins | sample 2456111 | NCBI WGS metagenome assembly SPLK01 (sample SAMN11156906, study PRJNA527647) | hot springs metagenome | biome: Geothermal region; feature: Hot spring; material: tree branch in hot spring; isolation source: hot spring sediment rich in lignocellulosic material ... | reverse complement strand
GGGGGAGCGGTACACCGTGGCCTTCATGGCCCCGCCCTACCCCATGGACCTGGCCCAGGCCTTCGCCCTCCTCCTGGAAAGCGGCCTGGTGGAGCCGGGGGGGCTTTACATCCTCCAGCACCCCAAGGGCCTGCACCTTCCTTTAGGGGAGCGCCGGGTCTACGGGGAGAACGCCCTTACCCTGGTGGAGGTCTAGATGCACGTGGTCTATCCGGGAAGCTTTGACCCCCTCACCAACGGCCACCTGGACGTGATCCAGCGGGCGAGCCGCCTTTTCCAAAAGGTTACGGTGGCCATCCTGGAAAACCCCAACAAGCGGGGCCAGTACCTCTTCAGCGCGGAAGAGCGCCTCGCCATCGTCCGGGAGGCCACCCAACACCTCCCCAACGTGGAGGCCCACACCTTTAGCGGCCTGTTGGTGGACTTCGTGAAGCGGGTGGGGGCCCAGGCCATCGTGAAGGGGCTGAGGGCGGTTTCCGACTACGAGTACGAGCTCCAGATGGCCCACCTGAACCGGCAACTCCTGCCGGGCTTGGAAACCCTCTTCATCCTCTCCGCCACCCGCTACTCCTTCGTGTCCAGCACCATGGTGAAGGAGATCGCCCGCTATGGGGGGGACGTGTCCAAGCTGGTCCCCCCGGCCACCTTGAGGGCCCTAAAGGCCAAGTTCGGCCGGTAAAATCCCCCTTATGAAGGCGCTCCTTTCCGTTTCGGACAAGCGGGGCCTGGTGGACTTCGCCCGGGGGCTTTTGGAGCTCGGCTTCGGCCTTCTCGCCACGGGGGGGACTTACCGGGCCCTTAAGGAGGCCGGCCTTCCCGTCACCTACATCTCCGACTTCACCGGCTTCCCCGAGGTCCTGGAGGGCCGGGTCAAGACCCTCCACCCCAAGGTGCACGCGGGGCTTCTCGCCCGGCCCGACCAGGAGGAGGAGCTGAAGGCCCTTGGCTTTGAGCGCATCGCCCTCCTTGTGGTGAACCTCTACCCCTTCCGGGAGACCGTGGCCCGGGGGGCTTCCTTTGAGGAGGCCCTGGAGCAGATCGACATCGGGGGCCCGGCCATGCTCCGGGCCGCGGCCAAGAACCACCGGGCGGTCCTCCCCGTCTGCGACCCCGAGGACTACCCCGCGGTGCTAAAGGCCCTAAGGGAGGGCCCCACCCCGGAGTTCCGGCGCGCGCTCGCCCGCAAGGCCTTCGCCCACACCGCGGCCTACGACGCGGCCATTGCGGAATGGCTTGCCGGGGAGAAGTTCCCTGAGGAGAAGTTTTTCGTTCTGAAAAGGGTTTCCCCCCTGCGCTACGGGGAAAACCCCCACCAGGAGGCGGCCCTTTACCGGGTGGAGGGGGAGGAGGGGCCCCTTCTCCAGGCCCAGGTCCTTCAGGGCAAGGCCATGAGCTTCAACAACTACCTGGACGCGGAGGCCGCCTGGAACCTGGTCTCGGAGTTTGAGGCCCCGGCCTGCGTGGCGGTGAAGCACCAGAACCCGTGCGGGGTGGCCCTGGGGGAAGGCCCCCTCGAGGCCTACCAAAGGGCCTACGCCGCGGACCCCGTGTCCATCTTCGGCGGGATTGTGGCCTTCAACCAGGAGGTGGACGGGGCCACGGCGAGGGCCATGGGGGAGGTCTTTTTGGAGGTGGTCCTCGCCCCTGGCTTTTCGGAAGAGGCCCTGGCCGTCTTTTCTAAGAAAAAGAACCTCCGCCTCCTCAAAGTCCCTGCTCCCGCCCGAGGGCCCTACCTGGACCTCCGCCGCCTCCGGGGCGGGGTGCTCCTCCAGGACGCGGACACGGAAGACCCCGTGGCCCCCAAGGTGGTTACAGCGAGGGCCCCTTCCGAGGCGGAGTGGCAGGACCTCCTTTTCGCCTGGAAGGTGGTGAAGCACGTGCGCTCCAACGCCATCGTGGTGGCCAAGGGGGGGGTGACCCTGGGGATCGGGGTGGGGCAGACGAACCGTCTCCAGGCGGCCCGGCACGCCCTCGAGGCCGCCGGGGAAGGGGCGAGGGGCGCGGTGCTCGCCTCCGATGCCTTCTTCCCCTTTGACGACGTGGTGCGCCTGGCGGGCCAGTACGGGGTTTCCGCCATCATTCAGCCTGGGGGCAGCGTGCGGGACGAGGACTCCATCCGGGCCGCGGACGAGCTTGGGATCGCCATGGTTTTCACCGGGGTGCGGCACTTCAAGCACTAGGCCCCTTCCAGAGGATTTAGCCAAAGGAGGCCGGGGAAGCGGGCAAACCCCTTGTCCGCGCTCACCAGGACCGCGCCCCGTTCCAGGGCCAAGGCGGCCAGGTAGGCGTCGTTGAGGTCGTTCCCCCTTAGGCCTAGCCCTTCCGCCAGGACTTGCAGGATGCCCAGGTGGCCCGGCCCCGGCTCCACCCTTTCCCAGTTGGGAAGCGCCTTTAAGGCCCTTAGAAAGGCAAAGGTTTCCGGCAAGGGGCTGGCTTTGGCCCCCAAGGAGGGCAGGGTGTTGATGCGGAGGAAGGCGAGCTCCACCACTTCCGCCGTGCCTATCCTTTCCCCTTGGCTCAAGACCTCCTCGAGCCAGCGGCGGCAGGGGGCGTGAAAGGGCGAGTCTTCCCGGAAGGCGTAGATGAGGACGTTGGCGTCCAGGAGGTACATCAGCGGGAGGGGAGGGTTTCTTCCGCCAAAAGGGCCTTGATGGCCTCAGGAGTGAGGTCAAAGGGCTCCGTTCCCCGGTAGGTGGGAAGGGGTTTCCTGGTACGCTCCTTTAGGAGCTTCTCCCTTAGGGCCTCTTCCAAAAGCTCTTCCAGGGTGCGCCCCTCTGCCTCTGCCTTGGCCTGGGCCAGTCGGTAAAGCTCTTCCCGCAGGTGGAGGGCGGGCATACCCTTACTATAGCCGGGCCCCACTTGCCCACGCAGAAGTTGCGGAAGACCCGGTCCACCACCTCTTCCGTCACGTCCCGCCCGAGAAGGGCGTTCAGGGCCCGCACCGCCTCCTCCAGGGCCAGGCCCATGAGGTCCTCGGGGAGGGTGAGGGCCTCCTCCAGCCGCTCCTTGGCCCGGAGGAGGGCCTCCTTCTGCCGGTCGCTGAGGAAGACCCCGCCTTCCCCCTCCTCCCCCAGGAGGGCCTCGCGGATGCGCGCCTTTAGGGCCTCAAGCCCCTCCCCCGTGAGGCTGGAAACCCGGAGGTACCGGGGGTCTTCCCAAAGGGGCGGGAGGTCGGCCTTGGTGGCCACGTAGATCGTCCTCGGGGGAAGGGGGGGCGGGGTGGGCCTGGGGGCGCTGCTGTCCGCTAGGTACAGCACCAGGTCCGCTTCCTCCGCGATCCTCAGGGCCCTTTCCACCCCGGCCCGCTCAATGGGGTCTTCCGTCTCCCGCACCCCCGCGGTGTCCACGGCCACGAGGGGGATGCCGAAGAGCTCCAGGGGGGCCTCGAGGTAGTCCCGGGTGGTGCCGGGGATGGGGGAGACGAGGGCCCGTTCGTAGCCGAGGAGGGCGTTCAGGAGGCTGCTCTTCCCCGCGTTCGGAGCCCCGATGAGGGCCAGGCGGGCCCCCCTTTGGGCCAGGGCCGAGGCCCGGGCCTGGGCGAGAAGGCCCTCCACCTCCCCAAGGGCCTCCCGGATGACCGTTGCCGCCTCGTGGGGCTCCACCCCCTCCTCGGGGTAGTCCAGGAGGGCCTGGACGTGGGCCAGGAGGTCCAGGAGCTTACCCTGTAGGGCCTCTATCCGCCGGGAGAGGGCCCCCTCGAGGCCCCGCAGGGCCTGCCGCCGGGCAAGCTCCCCTTCCGCCTCTATGAGGGCCAGGACGGCTTCCGCCTGGGCCAGGTCCATCTTCCCGTTGAGGTAGGCCCTCAAGGTGAACTCCCCCGGCCCCGCCATCCGGGCCCCCGCCGCGAGGAGGGCCTCCACCGCCCGGCGGAGGACCGCGGGGGAGCCGTGGAGGTGGAACTCCAGGAGGTCCTCCCCGGTGTAGGACCGGGGGGCGCGGAAGACGAGGAGGAGGGCTTGGTCTATGGCTTCACCGGTCCTCGGGTCCACCAGGTGGCCCAGGGTGAACCGCCCCCCCTTCATCCCCCTGGGGTCTTTGCCCCGGAAGACCCGGGCCCCGATCTCCAAAGCGCCTTTCCCCGAAAGGCGCACCACCCCGATGGCCCCCTTCCCCGGGGGCGTGGCCACGGCGCAGATGGGGTCTTTGAGGTGCATCAGAGGGCGTGGCGTAGGGCTTCCAGGGTCTGGTCCAGGTCCTCTTCCGTGTGGGCCACGGAGAGGAAGGCCGCCTCAAAGTTGGAGGGGGGCCAGTAGACGCCCCGGTCCAGAAGCCCGTGGAAGAAGCGCTTGAAAAGCTCCGTGTCCGTCCTTTTGGCCTCGGCGAAGGTGCGCACCGGGCCTTCGGTGAAGAACACGGTGAGCATGGACCCCACCCGGTTCACCGTGTGGGGGATGCCCTTCTCCGTGCGGACCGCGCTTCAGCCCTCGTCCAGCCGCTTTCCCAGATCCTCCAAGTAGGCGTAGTGCCCCGGGTTTGCCTCCAGGATCTCCAGGGTGGCGAGCCCCGAGGCCATGGCCAGGGGGTTCCCGGAGAGGGTCCCCGCCTGGTAGACGGGGCCTAGGGGGGCCACCTTCTCCATGACCTCCCGCCTTCCCGCGTAGGCCGCGGCGGGGAGGCCCCCGCCCAGGACCTTGCCCAGGGTGACCAGGTCGGGCTTGAGGCCAAAGAGCTCCGTGGCCCCGCCAAAGGCCAGGCGGAAGCCGGTCATGACCTCGTCGGCGATGAGGAGGACCCCGTATTCCTTGGCCTCGTGGAGCGCTTGTAGGAACGCCTCCGTGGGGACGAGGACCCCGGCGTTCCCCACCACGGGCTCAAAGATGATGGCCGCGATCTCCTCCCCGCGCGTTCTTAGGACTTCCCGGAGGCTTTCTGCGTCGTTGTACTCCAGGACCAGGGTGAGCCGGGCGTAGGTCTCGGGGACGCCGGCGCTATTTGGCACCCCGAAGGTGAGGGCTCCGCTTCCCGCCTCCACCAGAAGGCCGTCCGCGTGGCCGTGGTAGTTCCCCCGGAACTTCACGATAAGGTCGCGCCCCGTGTAGCCCCGGGCGAGCCTCAGGGCGCTCATGGTGGCCTCGGTCCCCGAGCTCACGAAGCGCACCAGGTCCACCCAGGGGTAGGCCCGCTTCACCTTCTTGGCGAGCTCCACCTCCAAGGGGTGCGGGGCCCCGAAGGTGAGGCCCCCTTCCATGGTCTTTTGCACCCGCCTCAGGACCTCGGGGTGGGCGTGGCCCAGGATGAGGGGCCCCCAGCTCAGGACGTAGTCCAGGTAGCGGTTCCCGTCCAGGTCGTACACGTAGGCCCCTTCCCCCCGGACCAGGTAAGGGGGGGTGCCCCCCACGGCGCGGAAGGCGCGCACGGGGCTGGATACCCCGCCCGGGATGTGCCTTTGGGCCTCTTGGAAGAGCGCTTCGGAACGCGTGCGGTCCATCCCCTTTACTTTACCGCCCCCCGCCCTCGAGGCGGGGGCCCCGGCCACCTTGACGGAAGAGACCAGCCAGGCTGGTCCCAAACTGTGGAGCGCATCTGGCCCCTCCAGGAAGCCAAGGCCCGTTTTTCCGAGGTGGTGGAACGAGCCCTCCGGGGGATGCCCCAGGTGGTGAGCCGACGGGGGAAGGAAAGGGTGGTCCTCCTCCGCTACGAGGACTACCTGGCCCTGAAAGGCGAGACCCAGTCCCTCCTCGCGGCCCTCCGCCCGCCCGAGCCCTTGGAAGAGGAGCTGGTGGAGGCCCTCTTCCGGCGGGAGGAGGCTCCTTACCGGGAGGCCGGGCTTTGAGCTACCTTTTGGACACCAACGTGGTTTCGGAGACCGCCAAACCCCGGCCAGGCCCTAAGGTCCTGGCCTGGCTGGCCCACAGGAGGCCTACCTCTCCGCCCTCACCCTGGGGGAGCTGGTCCAGGGCCTGGTCCGGGCCCCGGAGGAGAAGAAGCCCCCCCTCGAGGCCTGGCTGGAGGGGATCAAGGCCCGGTTCCGGGGGCGGATCTTCCCCTTGGACGAGGGGGTCATGGAGGCCTGGGGCCTCCTTACCGGCACCGCCTTCCTGCAGGGCCGCCCCCTTTCACCTCTGGACGCCGTGCTGGCCTAAGGCACGGCCTGGTCCTGGTGACCCGGAACGCCGCCCACTTCCAGGGGCTTCCGGTGCGGGTGCTGAACCCTTGGCGGGGGGCCTAGTAGCTCAGGGCCTTCCTCAGGGCGGCGAGGACCCTCCGGGCGTTCGGGCGGTAGAGGTGCTCGATGGCGCTAAAGGGGGGGTAGGGGGCATCGTACCCCGCCACCCGGAGGACGGGGGCTTGGAGGTAGTCCAGGGCCCCTTCCGCGATCCTGGCCGCCACCTCCGCCCCGAAGCCGCCGGTGCGCATGGCCTCGTAGACCACGATGGCCCGCCCCGTGGCCCGCACGGCCTCGAGGACCGTCTCCTCGTCCAGCGGCACCAGGGTTTCCAGGTCCACCACCGTGACCTCCACCCCTTCCCGCCCTGCCACCTCCGCCGCCTCCAGCATCACCTCCACCATCCCCCCGTAGCCGATGAGGGTGGCGGCCTTCCCTTCCCTTAAGACCCTGGCCTTCCCCAGAGGGAGGGTGTAGTAGCCCTCCGGAACCTCGGCCCGCGCCCCCCGGTAGAGCTTGATGGCCTCCAGGAAGAAGACCGGGTCCTCGTCCTCAATGGCCGCGAGGAGGAGGCCCTTGGCCCTTTCGGGGCTAGAGGGGATCACCACCTTCACCCCCGGGGTGTGGCAGAGGAGAGCCTCGGGGGAGTCCGCGTGCTGCTCCGGGGTGTGGACCCCGCCCCCGTAAGGGGCCCGCACCACCACGGGAAGCCCCACCCGCCCCCGGGAGCGGTGCCGCCAGCGGCCCAGGTGGGAGAGGATCTGGTCCAGGGCGGGGTACAGGAAGCCCGCGAACTGGATCTCGGCCACGGGCCGCATCCCCCCCATGGCCAGGCCGATGGCCAGCCCCAGGATGCCGCTTTCCGCCAGGGGGGTGTCAAAGACCCGCGCCTCCCCGTGCTTGGCCTGGAGCCCCTCCGTGACCCGGAAGACCCCCCCAAGCCGCCCCACGTCCTCCCCGAAGACGAGGACCCTGGGGTCCCGTGTGAGGGCCAGGTCCAGGGCCTCGTTGATGGCCTGGACCATGTTCAGGACCCGCGTCTTTTCCTTCACCATACCTCCTCCAGGTGAAGGCCCTGCCTCAAGGCCTCAAAGGCCCGCCTTTGGTCGGGGCCCATCTCCTTGTACACGTGCTCCACGATCTCCTCGGGGCGGGGCTCGGGGGCGCTGTCCGCAAGGGCGAGCTCCCGGGCGAACTCCTCTTCCAGCTCCCCTAGGAGGGCCCTTTCCTCCTCCTCCCCCCAAAGCCCCCCTTCCTCCAGGGCCTTGCGGAAGCGGAGGACGGGGTCCTTCTTCCGCCAGGCCTCCTCCTCCTCCCGGGTGCGGTAGCGGGAGGGGTCGTCGGAGGTGGTGTGGGGGGCCAGACGGTAGGTGAGGGCCTCCAGAAGGGTGGGGCCCTCCCCCTTGCGGGCCCTTTCCACGGCCTTCTTGGCCTCGAGGTACACCGCCACGGCGTCGTCCCCGTCCACCACCACCCCCGGCATCCCGTACCCCTCCGCCTTTCGGGCGATGTAGTCCACCCGCATCTGCCTATGCCGGGGCACGCTGATGGCGTAGCCGTTGTTCTGCACCAGGAAGACCACCGGGGCTTGGAAGACCGCGGCGAAGTTGAGCCCCCGTGGAAGTCCCCTTCGCTGGTCCCCCCGTCCCCAATGCTGGTGGCCACCACCCACCCTTCCCCCCGGTACCGCCCGGCCAGGGCCAGGCCCACCGCCTGGGGGATCTGGGTGGCGATGGGGATGTAGGGGTTTACCGCCCGCACCCCCTCGGGGAAGCCCCAGCCCGCGGGGTGGGCCCGCCAGTAGAGGAGGAGGACGTGGATGGGCACCCCCCGGGTGAGGAGGAGGGCCGTCTCCCGGTAGGAGGGCACCACCCAGTCCCCCTCCCCCAGGGCCAGGCCCACCCCCACCTGGGCCGCCTCCTGCCCCATGAAGGGGGCGTAGACCCCAAGCCGCCCCTGGCGCTGGAGGGTCATGGCCTTCTCATCAAAAAACCGGGCCCGCCGCATGGCCCGGTAAAGCCTCAGGGCTTCCCCCTTTTCTAGGGGAAGCTCGCCTCTTTCCAGGTACCCCACCGGCTTTAGCTTCACGCCTGGGAGTTTACCACAGCCCCAAGGCGCTCCAATGCGAGCTCCAGCTCCTCCTCCTTCTTGCAGAAGGCGAAGCGGAAAAGCCCTTGGGGCGGGTCTTCCCGGTAGAAGGCCTCCCCCGGGATGAGGGCCACCCGCGCCCTTTCCAAGAGGCGGAAGGCCTCCCACCCCGGAAGCTCGGCCATGAGGAAGTAGGTCCCCTGGGGGAGGAAGGCTTTGAGGCCCAGGGCCTTTAGGCCTTCGTAGAGGAGGTCCCGCCTTTTCCGGTAGCCCTCCCGTAGGGCCTCGTAAAACCCCTCCCGCCGCGCCACCCTTAAGGCCTCCGCCACCCCGGCCTGCAGGGGGCTTGGGGCGGAGAAGCTCGTCCACTGGCGCATCCCCGCCAGGGTCCCCATGTAGTCCTTCGGCCCCACGATCCAGCCCACCCGGTAGCCGGTGGCCTCGAGGCGCTTCCCCGCGCTCCCCACGGTGAAGGTCCGCTCCGGGGCGAGGTCCTTTAGGCGGGGTGGGGGCGAGGGGGTGTAGTAGAGCTCGTCGTAGACCTCGTCGGAGATGAGGAAGAGGCCCTTCCGCCGGGCAAGCTCGGCCACGGCCTTAAGCTCCTCCTCCCGGAAGACCAGGCCCGTGGGGTTCATGGGGGCGTTGAGGAGGAGGGCCCGGGTCCTTTCCGTGACCGCCCCTTCCAGGGCCTTTAGGTCCAGCCGGAAGCCCTCTTCCCCGAGGTCCAGCCGGACCAGCCTGGCCTCGGCCCCCGCCAGGAAGGCGTCCGGCAGGTACACGTCAAAGAAGGGCTCCAGGACCACCACCTCGTCCCCCGGGCCCACCAGGCTTTGCAGGAGGACGTAAAGGGCCTCCGTGGCCCCCGAGGTGACCACCACGCCCTCGGGCTCCACCCCGAACTCCTCGGCCAAGGCCTCCCGCAGAAGGGGCAGGCCCGCCGGGGGGGCGTACTGGTCGTAGCGGCCCAGGGCCCGCCCCACGGCCTCGAGGAGGAAGGCGGGCGGGGGGGTGGAGGGGAAGCCCTGGCCCAGGTTCACCGCCCCGAGCCTCGCGGCCAGGGCGCTCATCTTGGGGAAGATGCTCTCCTTGGCGGCTTGGGTCCGGGGGTGGAGGCGCATGACCCTAAGTCTACACCGCCCTGGGGTACGATAGGATGTGACCTATGCGCCTCACCGTTTACCTCCCCGATGACCTAGCCCAAGAGGTAGAGGCCTACCGGAGGGCCCACCCGGGAAAGAGCCTTTCCGCCCTGGTGCGGGAGGTCTTGGAGCGGGAGCTTCGCAGGCGCCCGGAGGCCCTTTTGGAGGTGGCGGGGCTGGTGGAAGAGGCCAAAACCCCGGCCCGCGTCCACGATGCCCTCATCCGTGAGGAGCGGTGATCCCTCGGGAACTGGTCCTGGACGCGGGGCCCCTCATCGCTCTTTTCCACCAGCGGGACCCCGACCATGAGGAGGCCCTAAAGGGGTTCCGGCTGCTTGTAGGGGCCCGCACCCGCCTCTTCGTACCCTTACCTGTGCTCTTTGAGGTCTTCAAGTGGCTCCGCTTTGAGGCCGGGCCCAAGGGAGCCCGGGAGGGGCTAGCTAAAATGCAGGAGGCCCTTTTGCCTGTGCCCTTCACCTTGGAGGACCTAGAAGCAGCTCAACACCTCTTGGAGGGCCTCCCTGAATGGGGCGGGACCCTCGAGGATGCCAGCGTGGTCCTCCTCGCCCTGCGCCTGAAGGCGCCCGTGTGGACCCTGAACTACCGCGATTTTTCCGCCTTTACCGCCCTCCAGTTTTGGACCCCTTAGCCCGCGATGCGGAGAAGGGCCAGGAAACTTTCCAGCTCCAGGCTCGCCCCCCCCACCAGGCCCCCGTCCACGTTGGGCTGGGAGAGGAGGTCGGCGAAGTTCTTGGGGTTCACGCTCCCCCCGTAGAGGATGCGCACCCGTTCCCCAAAGCCCGCCCCGTACCGCTCGGAGAGGGCCTGGCGGAGGGCCCGGTGCATGGCCTCGGCGTCGGAGGGGGTGGCGTTTTTCCCGGTGCCGATGGCCCAGACGGGCTCGTAGGCCACCACCAGGGCCTCGGGGGCAGGGGGCTCCACGCCCCGGAGGCTTTCCAGGAGCTGGTTCAGGGTGTAGGGCACGGCCTCGCCCCGCTCCCTGACCTCCAGGGGCTCCCCCACGCAGAGGATGGGGGTGATCCCCTCCTCTAGAAGCCTTTTTGCCTTCTCCGCCACCAGGGCGTCGGTTTCCCCGTGGTAGCGGCGGCGCTCCGAGTGGCCCACGATGGCGTAGCGGCAGCCGAGGTCTTTCAGCATCCGTGCGGACACCTCCCCGGTGTAGGCCCCCTCCCGGTGGGCGGAGACGTCCTGGGCTCCGTAGGCCACCTGGCTCCCCCCCAGGACCTCCTTGGCCACGGGGAGGATGGGGAAGGCGGGGAGGACCGCCGCTTCGGAATCCAAGGGGGGGAGGAGCCGTTTCAGCTCCGCAAGCCAGACCCGGGCCTCCGAGGGTACCTTGTGCATTTTCCAGTTGCCTGCCACCAGCACCCGGCGCATGGGGCCATCTTATCAGGCCCTGGCCGGCTTTTGCCTCAGGCGGCGGTGGGCTTCCTTAAACCCCACCAGCTTCCTTTTTTCCTCGTCGTGGAGGTGCAGGTCCGCGAAGGCGATCTGGAAGGCATCCTTTAGGGTCACCGTGGGGGCCACCTTCACCAGGTCCACCTCCTCCTGACCTTGGGCAGGTGGTAGTTGGGGATCTTGGGGGCCAGGTGGTGGATGTGGTGGAAGCCGATGTTCCCGG
>SPLK01000493.1_pt1 | contig 10977 bp, 11 predicted proteins | sample 2456111 | NCBI WGS metagenome assembly SPLK01 (sample SAMN11156906, study PRJNA527647) | hot springs metagenome | biome: Geothermal region; feature: Hot spring; material: tree branch in hot spring; isolation source: hot spring sediment rich in lignocellulosic material ... | reverse complement strand
GGCGAAAAAGATATCCGGATTAATCATCGTTGCCGCCGTCTGCGCCCCGCGCAGCCCGACTTCCTCTTGGACCGTCGCTCCGGCATACAACACGTTTGGCACGGTTTCGTCTTTCAGCTCTTTTAACAGCTCAATGGCAAGCCCGCAGCCAAACCGGTTGTCCCACGCTTTGGCCATCACCGTTTTCCCGTTTGCAAGCGGAGTGAACGGGCTGACCGGCACGATCGGCTGGCCTGGACGAATACCGATCCGTTCAGCGTCCTCACGGCTTTCCGCGCCGATGTCAATGAGCATATGTTTGAGTTCCATCGGTTTGTTGCGCTGCTCCTCATTGAGCAAATGCGGCGGAGTCGAGCCGATGACGCCAATGACCGGCCCGTCGTCCGTGATAATTTGCACGCGCTGGGCGAGCAGCACTTGATTCCACCAGCTACCGAGCGTTTGAAAGCGAATCATGCCGTTATCGGTAATCGCCGTTACCATAAATCCGACCTCGTCCATATGGCCAGCGACCATCACCGTTGGACCTGTCTCATCGCCACGCTTGACGCCGAAAATGCTGCCGAGACGGTCTTGCACGATCTCATCGGCGTATTTGGCGAGCTCTTTGCGCATAAACTGCCGCACCGCGTGCTCATGGCCTGGCGCCCCTGGCAGTTCGGTCAACGTTTGAAACAGTTGCAGCGTTTCTACGTTCATCACGGTTCTCCCTTTCTTTTCATTCATTGCCTTCTGTTTTTCCGCTCTGCTTACATCTTCCGTCAAAATAGGCTATACTAATCCGTATCAAGGCAAAAGGAGGAACAAACGCATGGCTTGGAAAAAATGGCTTGTTGGCGTTGCCGTCGGTGCCGCTGCTGTCTGCGCCATCCGCGCCGCGTCACGGCCCGCACTTCTCCCCCCGGAAAAAGCGCTGGCGATGGCGAAGCAATCGCTCAGCGGGACGCGCCCGATCCGTGGTTCATGGATTCAATCCGCTCCGGAGCGCTATGAGAAAAACGGGTTGACATACACCGTCTACCGCGGCGGCATTTGCCGTGATGACAGGGATGACGAGTTTTGGGTGAACGCGTACACCGGCACCATCGTCGACACGAAACCGCTATAGCGTCGGCCGGTTTCGCTTCACTTGCTCTGCGATCGTTCCGTCTTCCCGCCATTTGACAGCGCGGTAATAGGCATCATGATAAAACGTAAACCAAGCGTTCCGCTCGATGCCGTACGGAAGCCACCGCTGTTTGGCGAAAATCGAGTCCATCGGGTAATCATCATACGCCATCACCCAAAGGACGTTTTGATGCGCATGTGTGCCGAGCAAATCGCCGAGGTGGATGGCCATCTCCCCATCCGATTCGATCAACACAATCGCATGGCCGGCGCTATGACCGCCGGTATGTATGAGGCGGATACCGGAGACGACTTCCGTTTCTTTCGTAAACGGAATGACCTGTTCAGCAATCGGCTCCCAGTTTTCTTTCCAATACGTATTGCGCGAGCGGATGTTTGGAGCGCGCATTTCCTCCCACTCCACGTCCGAAGTGATGATCGCTGCGCGCGGAAACGCCGGCACAAGCCGCCCGTCTTCCCAAACCGTCAACCCGCACGCATGGTCAAAATGAAGATGGGTCATGATGACGATGTCAATATCGCCGCGCGTCAGCCCCAGCGCAGCGAGCGACTCGTCAAGCGACGATTCCTCGGTGACGCCGAAATTGCGCTTTTGTTTATCGGTCAGTTTGCCGTTGCCGATGCCGGATTCAATGAGCAGACGTTTGCCGCCAGCCTCCACCAAAATGGGATCCGTGCGCAGCTCAATTTGGTTTTGGTCATTCGGCGGATATTTTTTCGACCAAAGCGGTTTCGGAACGACACCGAACATCGCCCCGCCGTCAAGATGAGTAACGCCTCCGTTCAACCATGTCAATGTCACTTGTCCAACTTGTAATTGTTCCATGTTCCTCTCCCCCCTTATTCATTAGTGTACCATTTTCTTCATCGGCCGGAAAGGATGGAACGCTCTCCCATCGACGTTTACGCTTAGAAGTGGGAGGTTCTTAGGAATACCCGCCTCACAGCCGGCTGTCAGCCAAGCCATCCCCGTGCGTCCGAAAGTTGGTGAGGGCACGGATGCATCCTCCACTTATGCTCACGAGGAAACGTGGTGAGACCGGTTCAGAGCACTAAAAAAACCCGACCAAACCGGTCGGGCCGTTATGACTGCTGTGGCGGACGAAGCGCCTCGCAGCGGTAAATGCGGTTGCCTTTTGCTGAAAATTTTTCTTCGTACTCGGTCATGACGTTACCGACAATATCGCTCCGATGCAAATCCAATTGGACCGCCGCGAGCACAAACCCATATTGTGACAGGCTGACAAGCGAATACTCAAAAAACGACTGATTGTCCGTTTTTAAATGAATGTCCCCGTCCGCGGACAAAATGCGATCATAAAGCGCCAAAAAATCCCGATAGGTCAGCCGCCGTTTCTCATGCCGCTTTTTCGGCCACGGGTCGGAAAAGTTCAAGTAAATACGCGCGATTTCTCCGTCAGCAAAAAATGAGGTGAGATCTTTCGCGTTGGCATTGAGCAACCGCACGTTTGGCAGCTCGCTCTCGATCAGCTTATCCAGCGCCGACACGAGCACGCTCGGATACAACTCAATGCCGATAAAATTGACGTCGGGATGCAGCTTCGCCATTTCGGTAATAAATTTTCCTTTTCCAGTGCCGATTTCAATATGGATCGGCCGGTCATTGCCAAACAGCTCATGCCAACGCCCGCGCCTCGCTTCCGGGTCAGGGATGACATACTGAGGGTAAGCGGCGATTTTGTCTTTCGCCCATGGTTTGTTGCGCAAACGCATATTGACACCTCTGTCTCGTTTCCGTTTGTTGTTTTGATGCTACCTTGTTAGTATAACCGCGCTTGAAGAAGCAAACGCCTAGGCATAAACACCGTTAGGCCCGGGCATATTAAAACCGTACAGCTTCGCTAAAGGATGGTGAACGGCATGCCGCTCGACCATAACCATCAATTGACCGTGCTCCGCGATATTTTGTCTGAACACCAACTTGATTGTTGCGGAACGGTTTCCGAATGTGAACAAATCGAACGGCTTGTCAAATCGCTGCTCGCCAACAATGAGGTGAGCGCGAATGTCAAGCAAATTCTCCCGAACATTTACGCCTATGGCCAAGGCGGAAAATATAGCCCCGATTTAAACGCCCATATTTCCGCGCATCAAAGCCAGCTCGCCGATTGGGTGAACGAGCTGTCATAAACAGCGCGGCTAAGACTGGTCAAACATGAGAGGCCGTGAAACGTTGCCAGCGTTCTGTTTTCTTTTTCGAAGACCGTTTCGGCAACGTTCAACGGCTTACTGTTCCGCTATAATGTACTGCAATAATTGCAACGATTGTTCCCTTTCTTTTTGACTATCCTTCCCTTTCGGCCAAAACAGTGAATGCAATGTATGGGCGATGGCATACCATTTCAGACGGAGGGCAAGTCCCTCCGTCCATGCCAATCCATACTGATGAAGCCACACTTCCCACTCAGCGCGCGGAATGTATAAATGAAGCAACATGCCGATGTCAATGGCCGGATCCGCAATAACAGCTCCATCCCAATCGATCAAGTACAATGTGCCGTCATCAGCAAGCAGCCAATTGTTATGGTTAATGTCACAGTGGCAAACGACGTGCTGATCATCAGGCAAGAACGTACATGTTGCCTAAGCCAGCTAAGCGCTTCACGAACGGCCGCAGCGCCGATCGGATGACGTCGTTGCCGCTCGGTGAGCGCAGCGAGCATCTTCTCGGGATGCAGCGGCGTTTTGCCGAGCCGCTTAAGCATCGTCACCAGCTCTTTGGAGCCATGAATTTTCCGCAACAACGCCGCCACCTGTTCGCTTCCCATCTCATGCGGCTTCAGCTCCCGGCCGTTCAGCCACTGCTGGGCCGTAAACACATCGCCATTTTCCATCCGTTTCGTCCAGACGAGCTTCGGGACGATCCCTTCCGCCGACAATACGGCAAGAAACGGGGAAGAGTTCCGTTTCAAAAACAGTTTCTTCCCTTCATATTCGGCAAAATACGCATCCCCTGTTGCACCGCCGGCCGGAGTGATCTCCCACTCCTTACCTAGTAACTGTTCCAAAGCATGTTCACCTGCGACTTAAAAAATAGAAAACGTGTCCGTTTGCTTCTTCTTGTGCACAAATAAAAAGGACGGCCGTGCCGCGTCCTTCTTCCGTCCGTCTTACTTGTATTATACTGAAATACCGCCCCGGCATGCAAACATTTTTCTTACCAAGACACTTGCATAAAACTGCCAAAGTCTGCACAGCAAAACAAAAGGGAAGGAGTTTTCCCATTGGGATTCCGCTCATCCCGCATTTTCATCGGCATTCATCGCTTCTGTTCTGACAAGCACCCATGTACCGATACCGTCAAGGTCAACAACATGGCGCACCCGTCGGAGCGGAATCGTCCCGCTTTGCTCTCCGTCGCAGACGACGTCCCATTCTTCTTGATCGGGAAGAACAATTGTCTCCGATTTCTCTTCATGATGGTGAATGACAATGATGTCCCCCCACGGCCCGTAGACGGCGACATCGCGCAGCCAATAAGCGATCACTGACGGCGGGGTTGGTTCAAGAAACTCGAAATGGCGCAACACCTCCGCCTCTGTCGCGAGGCGAAACGCACCGTGCGCCCGACGAAGAGCGATCAGCCCTTGAACATAGCGAACGTCGTTTTCATAGCGGCTTTTCTGCTCCCAATCGATCCAATTCACCTCATCAGGTGCCTGATAGCTGTTGCCATCTCCCCCTTTTGTCCGATAAAACTCCTGACCGCTATGCAAAAATGGAATCCCTTGCGCCAATAGAACGATCGCCGTGGCGAGCTTTTGCCGTTTGCGCCTAATCGCTTCTGATTCGTAGCCGTTCGCAACTTCCATCTTATCCCAAAAAGTATGATTATCATGACATTCTACATAGTTCAACGATTGGAGTGGATGACAAAACAGCCCGCCTAACGCCCGCAAGCTGCCGGCGATGACCGTTTTCGCCTGTTCGCGCCCGCTTGCATCGCCGAGTGCAAAGCCGCGGCTTGGCAAATGGAACGTGCTTCCTTTGATCGTATCGCGGAACCGATCATTGAAATAGGCAATGCGCGGCAACTTCCAAGCGTTGGCCATCGTCGCTTTTTGCTCTGGCGCAAGCGGTGTCGGCAAGTCCCAACCTTCCCCATACACGAGAATCGATGGATCGATTGCATCGAGAGCGTCACGCACGACTTTCATCGTCTCTATATCATGCACACCCATCAAATCGAAACGAAATCCATTAATGCCGTACTCTTTCGCCCAAAAGATGACCGAATCGACGATCCACCGACGGGCCATCCGCCGCTCAGAAGCGATGTCGTTGCCGACGCCGGTGCCGTTGGCTGGCTGGCCATACGCATCATAGCGGAAATAATACCCGGGAACAAGCTTCTCCAGTGATGACTGCTCCCGATCGTAGACATGGTTATATACCGCATCCATGACAACACGCAAACCATTTTCGTGCAGCGTTCGAATCATTTGTTTTAATTCAACAATGCGCGCGTAAGGATCGGTCGGATCGGTTGCATAACTTCCTTCCGGTGCATATAGATGAAGTGGATTGTATCCCCAGTTATACGAGGCTGACGGATCGCGTTCATCAACTCCAGCAAAATCGGTAAACGGCATAATCTGCACATGGGTGACACCCAGCTCTTTTAAATAGGAAAGCCCGGTCGATGTTCCGTTCGGCCCACTTGTATTCGCTTCCGACAACCCAAGATACTTCCCTTTATGGGCGGCACCGCTGTCGGGGTGGCTCGTAAAATCACGGATGCTTAATTCGTAAATAATGGCGTCAGTCGGTGATGTGAGCGGCGGCAACGGACGAGCGGATGGTGCGAGCTTCGTCTTTTCCCAGTCGATGATCACGCCATACTCACCATTGATGGAAACAGCGGTCGCATATGGATCCACTGCCTCGCGCCATACGCGGTTAATGCAGGCAACATACGTATAATACGTTCGTTCCCAGTCGCCGGGTACGACCGCCGACCATACACCGCGCTCCCTCGCTCAAGTGGCACATAGCGGGCATCACCGCTATCTGGGTGGATCAACTTGACGTTGACGGCGGTTGCCGTCGGTGCCCAGACGCGGAACACCGTTTGCTCCTTCGTGTAGTCCACTCCTAGCTTTCCTTCGTAAAAAAATTGATCATCGAACGCCGGCGTCCGCACGACAGCACCGATTTGCACATCGGTTCTCTCCCCCGAACGGGCACGAACCCAATAGGTCGCCCCAAACTCGAACGCAGACGCAAATCGACATACATATTTCACCATATCGCCTAAGTCCTCGAGCTGCTGCACGGAAAGCGGAATTTCCTCTCCGCTCGGTGCCACCATCGTAAATGGCGCCATCTCGTCAGGGCAACACGACTTCGGTACAAGCACGGTCAATTGATCCATCTCGTCCAAATAGGCGACAAACGTTCGGTTAATATGAAGCATATTGGCTCACCCCCTTTGTGGCCTCCCGTTACTACTATCATACGCAAAAGAAAAAGGGCGGTGCCAAAAAATCGGCCGGTTCGCCCCATCGATGCACAGATGCTTTTATTGTTGCCATTCTTCGTTGTAAATATTCCCATCAAGGCGGGGGCTGTAAAAACTGGCGCAGTGGCCAAGCAACGCCTCAGCCGCCTTCAACTGCTGATGCCGAAGCGGAAGGGCTGAGCGGCGCAAGCGGGAAAACCATTGTTCATAATTTCGTTTATCAATATAGTGAACAAAAGGAAAAAGATTGCTATGGTCAATGTAGCCATAGCGGTTTAACAGCACAAGATGAATCGGCCAATCGATTTGATGTTTTTGGAAAATATCAGAAACGACTTGCCCTGTCCGGCGCAGCGACACGACCGGGTTCACCCGCTTAACCTCTTTCATTCCGGCCCGCTCCGTCCAAAACCGGTCTGCGGATACGATCACAATATTGTCCGGACTTCCCTCGACAAAGGCGATGCACCAAGCCGCCGTCGGCGTCAGGATGACCGTCTCGAGCTCGACCTGCGCCTTACCGGCCATAACGACCGGCTGGTAAAAACATAAATACGTATCCGGAAACCGCTGCAAAAAATACTTCAACGTTTCATCGCGATACAGCTCGTCGTCAAGCGGAGAAACGTACATCATCGTCGAACTGGCCCATTTCAGCTGAAGCTGAAACAATTCGTCAAGAAATTGACGCTTCAGCTCCTCAACGGTGGCCGCACGGTTGACCATCGCAATAGCGGCTGGCGCCTCTTCTTCCTCTTCCAATGCCGTGTCGCGCCGCCACCGCTTTACGAGCCGTCCCACCATGATGGTTCGTTAAGCAAAAAATCCCACGTCTCTTCCGTGCCCGTTTGAACGCTCATGCCAGCATCGTGTGCCGCTTCCCACCGTGCTTTCGCCTGTTCCCACTGCCGTTGTTTCAGCCGGATAAATTCCGGCACATAATAATACACATCCGTTTCATAGCGGGAGATACAATCCCGCATTTTCACAAGCTGTCCCATACCCTCACCTACTATTGGTTGCCCTCCGCCGGTGCACCCAGCAGCGGAAACGAGGCGATCACTTCATATTTTGGCGTCTGGTGCATATTTGTCCGGTATAGCACAATCTCCGGCACCGAAAACACCGCCGAAGCCGCCGGAAGCATACCGAGCATTTCCGGCTTAAACGGCTCGGCGCCTTGCCATTTGCGAGCGATCGTAATATGCGGGGCAAACGGCCGCCGGTCGAGAGAAAAACCGAGCGTTAAGCAAGCCTCATACACATCGCGCCGCAGCGCATTGAGCGTTTCCTCCGCTTTGACTCCTTGCCAAAAAATGCGGGGCGCTGTGCGCTCTCCGAACGTTCCGAGCCCGTCAAGTTGAAGGGAAAACGGAGCGTAGCGGGCTGCGGCTGCCGCTACCTTTTCACATAGCAGGTCCATTTTCTGTGGCGGCACATCCCCTAAAAATGCAAGGGTAATATGGTAGTCTTGTTCATGCACCCATGTACGGAACGGAAGCGATGATGCCATATCGCCCGCAAAACGGGCAATCGCTTGTTTCGCCTCCGCCGTCAGCGGAACGGCAATAAAATAATGGTTGCGTTTCATCCTCTCTCACCTGCCGATTGGTCGTCTCGTTCTAGTTTGGCAAGCCAAAGCAATACGAACACGCCAGCGAGCGTGCAAGCGCCAAAAAACAAATAAACCGTGCCAATGTGCCACCGCTCAAGCAAATACCCGCCCAAAAGCGTGCAAAACCAAGCGCCAAGGCCGTTGCTGACTGCCGAGTAAAGGGACACCGCCGTCACCTGCACCCGCTCTGGCACCAAGCGACGCGCATATTGGAGCGCGGTCGGAATCGACAGTCCAACGGAGCAGCCTTGCACGATCGTTGTCATATAGACAAACCAAAGCGGTGGATCGGCGGCATATGACAGCCAGCGGACCGCCGATATTAGCGCCGCCAAAATAAGTAGGCGCGCCATGCCAAACCGGCGGATGAGCCGATCCGTCGCTTTCATAAACGGCGCCTCACTTCCGGCAGCAAGCAAAAAGGCGAAGCCGACGCCAGTCAGCGTACCGCCGAGTTCATGAATCAACAGCCCGAAATACGAATTGTTGGCCAAAATCGGACCGAACAACAAAAACGCGGCCGTCAACAACAGTCGAAACGGGCGGAGCGAAAGCAGTCCGCCGATGTCACGCCACGTCAACCTCCCTGTCGACACCGCCGTCCGGTAGCGCGGCAGGCGAGCAGTCAACGCGGCTGCAGCTAACATCGCAAGCGAAAACGCATAAAAAATGACCGCAAAGGCGATACGTTCGGATAGCCATCCGACGACAAACACCGCCACAGCAAAGCCGATCGATCCCCATAACCGAATGGAGCCGTAGTTTCCGCCCTGTTCGTGGACATGGCGAAGGGCGAGGCTGTCCGAAATCGGAACGACAGCGCTCTGCGCCGCCGAAAGCAGCACCGTCAACGCAACAAAGGCTTCGTAACTGCCGGCGAATGAATACATGAGTCCGAACAACGCCGTCAAAACGAGCGTGATCATTAATATCCCGACCGGTTTGCGCGTATAGTCAGTCACCATGCCCCAAAGCGGTTGGGCGGCCATCGTCACGATCGGGGTGAGCGACATAATCCAACCGATGGCCGTCCCCGACAGGCGCGCTTCTTCCTGCAAATAGACAGACAAAAGCGGAGACAGCGCCCCAATGGCAAGAAAGATCAGAAAATAAAAGAGCGGAAACACCGCTTTTCGCGCCGCTGCTTCCCGTTTTAAGGCTGCTTCCATCCCGTTCTCCCCTTTCCTTGTCACAACATTGCTGTCTTGTGGGGCAACCATTCTATTTCTTAAGCCGTTCCGAAGCAGCGGTTTATTTGGCCAGCTCATAGATCGCCTGAGCGTAAATGGCAGTCGCTTTCACTAAATCGTCAATCTCGACATATTCATCTTTTTGATGGGCGACATCAGGGCGGCCAGGAAACAAAGCACCGAACGCCACCCCGGCGGTCAACGAGCGGGCATACGTGCCGCCGCCAATCGCCAACAGCCGACCAGGCTCACCGGTTTGTTCTTCATAGATGCGTTGAAGCGTGCGGATCCACTCATGATCCGGATCGACGTAATGCGGTTTCGTATCATGGAAACGCCCGAGCGTCAGGCCGCGTTCAACAGCCACGTTGGACAACGTTTGACGGATCGTTTCCCCGTCGGCCGTCACCGGATAGCGAATGTTCAACCCGATGGTCCCGCCCTGCGCACGGTCGTATGACAACACGCCGACATTCACGGTCAGCTCACCGCTCCGCTCATCCCGATACGCCAGACCGAGCTTCCGTCCGCGCGTGTCGCCGAAAAACGAGGACGCCACAAACTGGACAAACGGCCGGCTACCGCCATCTAGCGGAAGGCTCGCTAAAAATTGCGCCAAGTAGACGCCGGCATTTTTGCCGCGCTCCGGTTCGGCGCCATGAGCAGCCACTCCTTCCAGCGTAAGCACAGCCGCTTCGCCGCTATGGCGGATGTTCCCGTTTAATCCGTGGTCACGGCAAAAGCGCTCATACCGGCTAGACCATTCCTCCAGCCCGGCTCCTTCGACAACGGCTTCGGCCGCATCAGGCACCATATTGTAACGGCGGCCTGCTTGAAACGAGCAAAGCGTCATTTCTCCCGTTTCTTCGCTCCCCGTCAGCCGATATTGCAAATCAGCGTCAATAATCCCTTTTTCCGCATAAATAATCGGAAAATCAGCGTCCGGGACAAACCCAATGTCCGGCATCTCTTCATGCTTGAAATAATGGTCGACACACCGCCAATCGCTTTCCTCATCCCCTCCGATGATGAGACGAACCCGCTTGCTCAGCGGCAGGCCGAGTTCTTTCACGATTTTCATTGCGTAAAACGCAGCGATGGTCGGCCCTTTGTCATCGATGGCCCCACGCCCGTAAATGCGGCCGTCCCTCACATGAGCGGAGAACGGATCAACCGTCCAGCCATCCCCGGGCGGCACGACGTCGATATGGCCGAGCACACCGATAAGCTTCTCCCCTTGTCCCATTTCCACATGTCCGGCAAACCCGTCGACGTTTTTGACGCGAAACCCTTCCGCTTGACCGCGGGTTAACATATAATCGAGCGCTTCTGCCACTTTCAGTCCAAACGGCGCTCCTGGCTGCGCCTCGCTGTCATCACGAACGCTCGGAATGCGGACAAGCGCTTGCACATCGCGAACTAAATCGTCTTTCCGTTTCCGTGCCTCCTCAATCCAGTTGATGTTCAACGTCATTCTCCCTTTCTTTTTATCACTCTTTGTTGCCAACGTATCATATCAAAAAAAGGTTGTCAAAATTTTTCATTTGTCACAACTTCGTTTC
>SPLK01000492.1_pt1 | contig 10985 bp, 11 predicted proteins | sample 2456111 | NCBI WGS metagenome assembly SPLK01 (sample SAMN11156906, study PRJNA527647) | hot springs metagenome | biome: Geothermal region; feature: Hot spring; material: tree branch in hot spring; isolation source: hot spring sediment rich in lignocellulosic material ... | reverse complement strand
GCGGGCGGTCGCGCCAGCAAGCTGGAGGAGGGCAACCGCCAGTGGCCCCGTACGCCGCCCGTCAACGGCACGGCGGGCGCCTCCTCGGAGCCGCCCCGGCGCTCCCGGCCCCCCCGCGTGACGGGGGCACCCCCGCCCGGCTCCCCGGGCGGGGGCGGCTCCAGGCGCGTCTCCGTCGCCCCCGCGCCCTCGGCCGCCACGGGCGCCAGGGTCGGTGCGGGCGCGCCCGCCAGCTCCGGAGCCTGTCCTGCGGCCACTTCCGCCAACGCCATCTCCCCGTCGGCGCGCCCACCCCGGCGGCGGCCCCGGCTCGCGGGCACCGGCAGCACCGCCTCGGGAGCGCCCTCGCCGTCCGGGGCGGCCGCCACAGCCGGTGCCGCCCCCCGGCGCCGCGGCAGCAGCCCCACGGTGACCTGCCAGCCGGCCCTACCCAGCCAGCGCCCCGCTCGCCAGGCTAGCGCCAGGGCCAGCCGCACCCCGGAGGCGCCGGCGCGCACGGGCGCCTCCAACAGGCGAGCGGGCGACACCTCGAAGGTGAGCGCAGCCGCGGCCAGGAGCATCAGCGCGACGGCCAGGTAGGCGCCGCTCAGGCCGACCGCCTGCTCCAGCCACCGCGCCAGCCACCGGCCCGCCTGCCCGCCGGGGCTGGCGAAGAAGGGCGCGCCGGCCGGCCGGTAGGCGCTGGTCCATCGGCCGACGCCCGTCGCCAGCTCCAGCAGCGCCGAGACGCCGGCGACCGCCGCCACGGCTCCCCCGAGCCGCAGCACGGTGCCGGTCGGCTCGGGCTGGCGCACCAGGCGCCACCCGACGCCCAGGGTCGCCAGCAGAGCCAGAGCCGAGGCCAGCCCCAGGTGTCGCCACAAGACGGCCGCGATCCAGGCGCCTGCCTGCCCCGCCTGGCCCCAGAAGAGGGCGAGTCCGGCATAGAGGACGCCGAAGACGACAGCCAGGCCGGCCAGCTCGGCTTGCCAGCGGTGCGACTTCACCGCGTTACCCCTCCATGAGCGCGATCATCCCGGCCATGCGGCCGCTCCGAGCCCCGTCACGGCGATACGAGAAGAAGAGCGCCGGGTGGCAGGCCGTGCAGCGCCCGTCGACCCACAGGTGCTCGTGCCTGAGCCCGCTGCGCAGCAGAGCCTGCCGGGCCGCCTCGGCCACGTCGAGCCAGAAGCGATCCCCCCGCCCGGCCCGCAGGTACCGCGGCAGCCCCTGCCCCGACGGCGCGGAGTCCACGGCCCGTCTCAACGCCTCCGCCACGTCGGGCCCCACCTCGTAGCAGCAGCCGCGGATGCAGGGCCCCACCCACGCTTCCAGGTCGGCGGGATGGCTCCCTGCCTCGCCGGCCAGCACCTGGACCGCCGCCGGCACCACACCGGCGGCCAGCCCTCTCCACCCGGCGTGGACAGCAGCCACGGCCCGCCCCCGGGGGTCGGCCAGTAGGACCGGCGCGCAGTCGGCCACCAGCACGGCCACGGCCTGGCCGGGCTCGGTCGCCACCAGAGCGTCGCCCCGGCCGGCCACCCTCCATCCGCCCGGCCCCGGCTGCCCGGCGGCGGCCGAGTTGACGCGCAGCACGTCGCGGCCGTGCACCTGGCTGGCCACCCAGACGCCGCCCTGCGGCGCCTCCCCGAGCCCCAGCCGGGCCGTCGCCCGGCGGCGGTTGTCGGCGACCCGGTGCGGGTCGTCGCCGACGGCGGCCGACAGGTTGAGCCACCGGTAGGGGCCCTGGCTGACGCCGCCCCGCCGGTCGGTAAACAGCCAGGCGACCCTCCGGGCAGCGCTCGCCGGCCCGCTACTCCGCATCGGCAGCGGGAGCCGGTCCCTGCCCGGCCCGGTCCAGGAACTGGCGCACCTCGGCCACGAAGCCCGTCACGTCCTGGAAGTCGCGGTAGACCGAGGCGAATCGGACGTAGGCGACCGGATCCAGCTGGCGCAGCTCCTCCATCACCCGCTCCCCGATGAGGCGGGAGGGCACCTCGTATTCGCCCTGGGTGCGCACCGCCTCCTCGACGCGGCTGACCAGCTCCTCGATGCGTGCCACGGGGATGGGGCGTTTCTCGCACGCCTTCATGACGCCCGCCAGCACCTTCTGGCGCGAGAAGGGCTCCCGCCGGCCGTCCTTCTTGACGACCATGAGGGGGATCTCCTCCACTCGCTCGTAGGTGGTGAAGCGCCGCCCGCAGCGGGGGCACTCACGACGGCGGCGAACGGCGGCCCCCTCCTCCGTGAGGCGGGAGTCGATGACCCGGGTGTCGGGCTCCGCGCAGAAAGGACACCTCACCGGGCAGTCGCCCCGCGACCCATCTTATCACAGGCCCTGGGTAGGGGGGTCGGGGCCCGGCCGGGGCGAGACGCTGCCGGGGAGGTCGACCAGGATGACGTCGATGCCGACCTTGACGATGTCGTGCCACGCCACTTCGATGTCCCGATCGCGCCCGCGAAACCACCCGGGGCGTCCACCGGCCGGCAGCACCAGGGAGCGGATCCGCCCCGACTCCACGTCGATGTCGAGGTCGTAGAGGTAGCCCAGCTTGCGCCCGTCGGAGACGTTGACGACGTCCTTGGCCCGCAGGTCTGACGCCCTCACCCTCACCCCAACGCCCCCCGGACGGCCCTCCTGCGGGATGAGATCGAACGGTGGCGGACCGTCTCCTCTTCCCTCATCTTATGGCGGTGGCGCCCGGCCCTACCACCAGTGCCAGGGCAACCACCGCACCCACCGGGGCCGGGACGGCGCGGGCTCGGAGGAGGCGGTGAGGGCGCCGGTGGGCGCTGCCCCTTGGGTAGCCGGTGCCCCGTCGGCGGCATCGCCCGCTCGCGTGGCCGGAGGCTCGAGCGCTGGGGTCGACCGCCCCGACTCGGCCGCCTGGGCAGCCGGCGTCCCGTGGGGGCGCTCGGCAGGGCACAGCGACGGGAAGACGACGCACCACCAGTTGCGGCCGGCGGCCGCCCCGATCAGGACCCGCACGCCGAGGTACCAGCCCGCCGGGTAGAGGCGCCCGGCGTCGTCGACGCTGACCGGATAGAAGGCGGGGCCCACCGTCACCCGCACCGGGCGCTGGCCGGAGGCCCGAGCCGCCGCCTGCTCGAGCACGGGCGCGCGGGCGCGCAGGTAGGCGGCCATCTGCCCGGCGTCGACGAGGGCCGACGGCGGAGCCGAGCGCTCAAGCCGGACGACCGCCTCTCGCACGGCCTGGGCCGCCTGCCGCTTGGCCTGCTGATCCTCGGGACGGTCCGAGTGGGCCACCACATGCAGGCGCAGCAGGCCCCACTCGCCCGTCGCCCCGGCGGCCACCCCCGGCCGCGCCGACGCGGAGGCGCCGCCCGGGACGGCCACCGCCAGGACCGACCCCACCAGGGCGGCCACCGCCGCCGCCACGGCCACGCTCGCTGCGCGTCCATGCCTCCTCACGGTCCCGCGGCCTCCCGGCACCCCGGCTCAGCTCGTCATGTGGCGGCGCAGCTGCTTGAGAGCCGCCTTCTCCAGACGCGAGACCTGCGCCTGGGAGATGCCGATGGCCTCTGCCACCTCCATCTGCGTCTTGCCCTCGAAGAAGCGCATGCTCAGGATCCGCTGCTCCCGGGGGCCCAGCCGGCGGATGGCCTCCCGGATGGAGATACCCTCCAGCCAAGTGCTGTCCGGGCTGGGGTCGTCGCTGACCTGGTCCATGACGTAGATGGGGTCCCCGCCGTCGTGATAGATGGGCTCGAAGAGGGAGACAGGCTCCTGGATGGCGTCCAGGGCCGCGACGACCTCCTCCCGGGGGACGTCGAGCTCCTCCGCGATTTGCGCGACGGTCGGCTCGCGCGAATACTTGGAGGTGAGCTGATCGCGCACCTGGAGCGCCTTGTAGGCCACGTCGCGCAAGGACCGGCTCACCCGGATGGGGTTGTTGTCCCGTAGGTACCGCCGGATCTCGCCCACGATCATCGGCACCGCGTAGGTCGAAAACTTCACGTTCTGGCTCAGGTCGAAGTTGTCGATGGCCTTCATCAGGCCGATGCAGCCCACCTGAAACAGGTCGTCCACGTACTCGCCCCGGCTGTTGAAGCGCTGGATCACGCTCAGCACCAGCCGCAGGTTGCCGCGGATCAGCTCCTCCCGGGCCGTCGGATCGCCGTTGCGCATGCGCACCAAGAGCTCGCGCATGCGCGCGTTGGTCAGGACCGGCAAGCGAGACGTGTTGACCCCACAAATCTCGACCTTCGTGTTGTGTGCCATGACGCCCACCTTGATGCAGCCTCATCGCGAGTATGGCCGGCCCGGGCAGGGGCTATTCGGGTGACCACGCATGGCGCGGCGGGGCCCTTCATAACCATCCACGACAGAGGGCACGGCCCGCAGCCAGGTCATCGCCGAGGGGTTGGGGGATGGCTGGGCTCGCCTACCTGGTGGCCAACCTGGTCTTCGACTACGCGCTGTTGTGGGCGACGGGACGTCTGCACGGGCGGCCGGCCGTGCCGTCTCGCCTGGCGCTGGGCGCCTGGATCGGGGCGGCCTCCTTCACCCTGCTGCCGCCCGCCGTCTCGCCACTCCTGCTGGTCTTGTCGTCCCTGGCCGTCTCGTGGCTCATGATCGCGGCAGCCTACCGGGTGCCCCGGCTGCGCGCCCTGGGCACCCTGGTGGCCACGCTGTGGGCCGTGGGCTGCGTGGCGGCGGGAGCGGGCATGGCCGCCCAGAGCCTGCTCGGAGGGGCGGGGCCCCGCGCCACGGGACCCCTGGTCTCGCTGGGGACGCTGGCAGCCGTGGCGACGGTGGTGCGGCCCAGGCTGGCCGCCGCCGCCCTGGCCCGGGCGCTGCGGGTGCGGGTGGTGCTGCGCTTCGAGCACCAGCGCCTGGAGGTGGTGGGCCTGGTCGACACCGGCAACCGCCTGCGGGAGCCGGTGGAGGGGCTGCCCGTCATCCTCGTGGACCCGGGTGCGCTGGCGCCCCTGCTGGAGCCGGCGCTGCGAGACCGCCTGGATCGGCTGGCCCGGGAGCCCCTGTCACTGGCCGTGCGGCTGCCGGCGCTGGCACCGCAGTGGGCCCGGCGCTTCCGGCTGGTGCCCTTCCGGGCCGTCGGCACCGAACGGGGGGTGATGGCCGCCTTTCGAGCCGATCTGCTGGTGTTGCACGGGGCCGGAGGCCCGCCGTTGCGGCTGGGGCCGGCGGTGGTCGCCCTGTCGCCCACGCCGCTGGAGCAGGACGAGGCGCAGGCCTTGATACCGGCCGAGTACGTGACGGCACCGGGCCCGTCGTCCCAGAGGGACCGGCTGGAGTCGGCGGGCTAGGAGCGGGAAGGAGGAGTCGTCGGTGTCGAGACCGGGTGAGTGCATGCGACGGGGCCGAGGCGTCGTGGCGTGGATGAGCGCCCTGGCCACCTGCCTGCGGCAGCGACTCGCCACCTGGGGGCGGCGCGCCCTGGCGCACCTGGTCGGCTACGTCGGCCCCACCTCGGGCGAAGTGCTGCCGCCGCCGTTGACGGGCGAGCAGGAGGCACGCCTCATCGATCAGCTGGCCGTGGGCGACCTGGCGGCGCGCTCGCCTCTCATCGAGCACAACCTACGGCTGGTGGTCTACATCGCCCGCAAGTTCGACAACACCGGCATCGCCATCGAGGACCTGGTCTCCATCGGCACCATCGGCCTCATCAAGGCGGTCCACACCTTCGACCCCGGCCGGCGCATCAAGCTGGCCACCTACGCCTCCCGCTGCATCGAGAACGAGATCCTGATGTTCTTGCGCCGCCACGCCAAGACACGGGCGGAGGTCTCCCTGGACGAGCCTCTCAACACGGACCGGGAGGGCGACGAGCTGCTGCTCTCCGACATCCTGGGCACCGAGAGCGACGTCGTGCGCCACCTGGAGGACAGCGTCGAAAAGGAGATGCTCCACTCGGCCATGGAGCGCCTCAGCGGCCGGGAGCGGCGCATCGTGGAGCTGCGCTTCGGGCTGGTCGATGGCGAGGAGCGCACGCAAAAGCAGGTGGCCGACCTGCTCGGCATCTCCCAGTCCTACATCTCCCGACTGGAGAAGCGCATCATCAAGAAGCTCCGCCAGGAGCTGGCCGCCATGGTGGCCACGTGACGGGCTCGTCGCCTCAGCGGCGGCGCAGGAAGGGCGGGATGTCCAGATCGTCCTGGACCAGGGGCCGGATCTCCAGGGTGCGGTCCTCCCTGGCCGGCACGCCGCCGCGGACGCGGGTGGCCTGGCCGGGGCGCTGGTCATCGCGGCGGTCGTCGGAGAAGCCCGTCGCGATGACCGTCACCTTCACCTCGTCGTTGAGGGAGTCGTCGATGACCGCCCCGAAGATGACGTTGGCCTCGGGGTCGGCCGCCTCGATGACGACCTGGGCCGCCTCGTTGACCTCGAAGAGGCCCAGGTTGGAGCTGCCCGTGATGTTGAGCAGCACGCCCTTGGCGCCCTGGATGCTGGACTCCAGCAGGGGGCTCGAGACCGCGGCGCGAGCCGCCTTGACGGCCCGGTCCTCGGAGCCGCTGGCGCGCCCGATGCCCATCAGCGCCGACCCGGCGTTGGACATGATGGTGCGCACGTCGGCGAAGTCGAGGTTGATGAGGCCCGGTACCGTGATGAGGTCCGAGATCCCCTGCACGCCCTGGCGCAGCACGTCGTCGGCCAGCCGGAAGGCGTCGACGATGGAGGTCTTCTTGTCGACCACCTGCAGCAGGCGATCGTTGGGGATGACGATGAGGGTGTCGACCCGCCCCCGCAGGTTGGCGATGCCCTCCTCCGCCTGCCGCATCCGGCGGCGCCCCTCGAAGGAGAAGGGCCGGGTCACCACCGCCACCGTCAGGGCCGCCACCTCGCGGGCGATCTCGGCCACCACCGGCGCGCCGCCGGTGCCCGTGCCCCCGCCCATGCCGGCCGTGATGAAGACCATGTCGGCGCCCTGCAGGGCCTCGCGGATCAGGTCGCGGCTCTCCTCGGCCGCCTTCTGCCCGATCTCGGGCATGGAGCCGGCCCCCAGGCCCTTGGTCAGCTTCTCGCCTATCTGGAGCTTGTGAGGGGCGTTGGAGAGGGCCAGGGCCTGCGCATCGGTGTTGATGGCGATGAACTCGACGCCGCGCAGCTCGGCCTCGATCATGCGGTTGACCGCGTTCTGCCCGCCGCCGCCGACGCCGACGACCTTGATGTTGGCGTAAGGACCAGAGTCCAGCTCGAATCGGGCCATGTCGAGACCGCCCCCAACTCCCAGCCGGTCGCAGCCAGCACGATAGTTCCGCGGGGTCCACTGTCATCCTCTGCACCATCAGGACGGGCCCCGTCTTTTTCCTAGCGGGGTCGCCAGGTGGCGCGCAGCGGGTCGCGCAGGTCGGCCTCGAAGGGCCGCGCGGAGCCCAGCTCGGCCACCAGCGCGGCCAGCACCTCCACGCGTCGCGCGTCCCGGGCCGCCTCGTCGGCGTCCATGCGTGCGACGCCCCAGCGGATGACGCTGCCGTCGGTCAGGTAGACCCACCGCTCGCCCGCCTCGTCGACGTGCAGCCCCGCCAGCCGCTCACCCAGCACCGGCCCCAGCTCGCTCACCAGCGCCGCCGCCTGCACCAGGCGGGGCGGGCCCGGTCTGGCCACTGCCAGGCCCTCCCCCGGCTGCACCACGCCGGTCAGGGCCGGATGCGCCCCGGGCCTGGTCGCGGGGCCCAGCACCACACCGAGGCGGTCCACCTCCCAGAAGCGGTCCGCCACCGGCACCTCCGCCACCGGGTCCCGTGCCAGCACCGCCACCTCCAGCGTCGACGGCAGGCGGCGCACCAGCCAGGCGCGTGCCACCCGGGGCTCGCCGGCCGTGGCTGCCTGGACGTCGGCCGCCTCCACGGCCAGCAGGTTGGCGCCACGCTGCCGGGCCAGGCGAGCGGCGATGCGCTCGGCCGTGGGGCCGTCGGCGCCTACCACCACCACCTCTTGCACCCGAAACAGCGGCGAAGCCAGCACCCCGTAGGCCCCGACCGTCATCGCGATCACCATCAGCGCCCCGGCCGGGGGCCACCAGCTCGTCCCCCGCCGCGGGCTCGGTGCTGCTGCGGTCGGCAACGTCGCGCCCCCTCTCGCCGGGCCCGCTGGCCGCGGACGTCGCGCGCCGACCGGCCGGGGGCAGCCGGCGGGCCCTGCCTCAGCCGACGCCCCGCTCGATGCGTGCGCCCACCTGCCTCAACTTCCGCTCGAGGGCCTCGTAGCCCCGGTCGAGGTGGTGCACCCCGCGGATCTGGCTCGCGCCCTCGGCGGCCAGCGCGGCCAGCACCAGCGCCGCCCCGCCCCGCAGGTCGGGCGCCTCGATGCTGGCGCCCGTCAGGGCCGGCACCCCGCGGATGATGGCCACTCTCGACTCGACCGTGATGTCGGCGCCCATGCGCCACAGCTCGCGTACGTACTGGAACCGGTGCGAGTAGATCTCCTCACGGATGACGCTGGTGCCGAGGGCCACGGCCATCAAGGCGGCCCACTGCGGCTGCACGTCGGTGGGGAAGCCCGGATACGGCTGCGTCCGGATGGAGACCGGCGCCGGCCGCTCCGCCGGCCCCACCACCTCCATGGTCGAGCCCTCGGCCTCGACCCGGGCGCCGGCCGCCTCGAGGCGGGCCATCACCGCCGCCACGTGGTCGGGCCGCACCCCCTCGAGCCGCAGGTGCCCCCGTGTGATGGCGGCCGCCACCATCCACGTCGCCGTCTCGATGCGATCGGGCATCAGCTCCCAGGTCGCCCCGCCCAGCGACGGCACGCCCTCCACGCGCACCGTGGAGCCTCCGGCGCCCTCGACCCGGGCGCCCATGGCCCGCAGGAAGCCTTGCAGCTCCACCACCTCGGGCTCCCGGGCCGCGTTGGCGATGACCGTCGTGCCCTCCGCCAGGGTGGCCGACATCATCAGGTTCTCGGTGGCCCCCACCGAGGGAAAGTCCAGGACGATCTCGGCTCCGTGCAGCCGTCGGGCTCGCAGCGTGATGAAGCCCCCCTCCTGCACCACCGTCGCACCCATGGCCTGCAGGCCCTGCAGGTGCAGATCGAGCGGCCGCTCGCCGATGTTGCAGCCGCCGGGTTGGCTGATGCGCACCCGCCCGGTGCGCGCCAGCAGCGGGCCCATCAGCTGCACGCTGGCCCGCATGGTGCGCACCAGCTGCGGTGGCGGCTCGCCCTCCAGGGATCCAGGCGCCTCGACGCGCACCTCGCCCGGCCCTGTCCACCTCACCCTTGCGCCGATCCCCTCCAGGAGCCCCATCATGGTGGCCACGTCGAGGATGCGGGGCACGTTGCGGATGACGCAGGGCTGCCGGGTGAGCAGGGCCGCCGCCATCAGCTTGAGGGCCGCGTTCTTGGCGCCGGAGACGTGGATGGTGCCGGCCAATGGCACACCACCGACGACGGAGAGCCGATCCACCGGAGCGTTCCCCCCACCGGTGCTCCATGCTATGCGGGGGGGAAGGGCCCGGTGCGCCAGGGCTCGGCTCACGCCGAGGCCCGGCTCTGCATGGCGTAGCGCAGCACCAGTCGCGCCACCTCCTCGGCCGCCTGCGGGCGCCCCAGGCCCCGGCTGGCCTTGGACATGGCCGCCATCCGGGCCGGATCCGCGAGGAGCTCCCTCACCACCTCCACCAGGCGCCTGGCGTCCAGGGCCTCGTCGGGTACCACCACCGCCGCCCCCGCCCGCTCCAGCACCCGGGCGTTGGCGTCCTGGTGGCGGTCGGCCGCATGCGGGTACGGCACCAGCACCAGCGCCAGCCCGCGGGCCGTCAGCTCCGCCAGCGAGATGGCCCCCGCCCTGGAGATGGCCAGGTCGGCCACCGAGAGGGCCGCCGCCATGTCCTCCAGGTAGGGCACCAGCGTCACGTTGCCCAACCGCGCCCGCTGACCCTCGACGGTGGCCTCGGGGGCGTGCTGGCGCAGCAGCGCCACCGTCGCCTCAAACTGGGCTCGCCCCGTCGAGGCCAGCACCTGCACGCCGGGGATGGCCGCCAGCTCCCGGGCCGCATGCACCAGCGCCTCGTTGAGGCGGCGGGCTCCCTGGCTCGCCCCCACCACGAGCACCGTGCGGCGGGCCGGATCCAGCCCCAGCCGGCGCGCCGCCTCGGCCCGTGGCAGGCCCTCGGCCACGGCTCGGCGGATGGGGTTGCCCGTCACCTGCACCCGGCTGCGCACCGCCGGGGGCAGCTCCCGGGCCGCCTCCTCGAAGCCCAGCGCCACCACCCGGGCCCACCGGGCCAGCAGGCGGGTGGCGCGTCCGGGCAGGGCGTTTTGTTCCTGCCAGACGATGGGGAGCCCCAGGCTGCGGGCCGCGGCCACGGCGGGCGCCGACCCGTACCCACCCGTGGCCAGAAGCGCCCGGGCGCCGTGCCGGCGCAGCGCCGCCCGGGCCTGCCAGGCGCCCCGCACCATGGCCGCGACGAACGTGAAGGCCCCGCCTGCCGCCAGCCGTCGCGGCGCCGGCTCGCCCACCACCACCGTGAAGCGCTGACCGTGCCGCGCCAGGATCTCGGGCCCCAGGCCCCGGCGGGTCGTCAAGAACCAGACGGCCACCTCCGGCTCGAGCCGCTTCAGCGCCTCGGCCACCGCCAGGGCCGGGTAGATGTGACCGCCCGTGCCCGCCGCGACGATGGCGACGCCGGGCGGCGCCGACCGTCCCGCCTGCGCTCCGATCGCCTGGTGCGGCTCCACCTCAGACCACGCTCTTTCGGGAGAGTGCCAGCAAGACGCCCACCACCGTCAGGCTGCCGATCAGGGAGCTGCCGCCGTAGGAGAGGAAGGGCAGGGGGATGCCCGTCACGGGCAGAACCCCGCTGACGACGCCCATGTTGATCAGGGCCTGGCCCACCAGCAAGAAGACCAGGCCGGTGGCCAGCACCTGCTGGTAGGGATCCCGCAGGCCCAGGGCGATGCGATAGCCTCGCCAGGCGACGACGCAGAAGAGCACCACCACCGTCATCGCCCCGACCCAGCCCAGCTCCTCGCCCAGGATGGCGAAGATGAAGTCCGTGTGGTGCTCGGGCAGGTAGGCGAA
>SPLK01000491.1_pt1 | contig 10996 bp, 8 predicted proteins | sample 2456111 | NCBI WGS metagenome assembly SPLK01 (sample SAMN11156906, study PRJNA527647) | hot springs metagenome | biome: Geothermal region; feature: Hot spring; material: tree branch in hot spring; isolation source: hot spring sediment rich in lignocellulosic material ... | reverse complement strand
GCCCAGCATGGTGGCGGCGCTGGTGGGATGCGACGACGTGGCGGCCCGGCAGGCGGCACGCCCCTCCGCGGGACCCGGGCGGCGGGACGGGTCGCCCAGGTCCAGGTCGTAGAGCACCGCGGCCACCACGATGGGCACCCTGCCGGCGGGCGTCTCGAAGCCCACGCCCTGCTCCTCGCACCACGCCATGACCCCCGAGGCCGCATCCAGCCCGTACGCGCTGCCACCGGTCAGGAGCACGGCGTGGATGCCATCGACCAGGTTGCCGGCGGTGAGCACGTCGGTCTCGCGGGTGCCGGGCGCACTGCCGCGCACGTCGACGCCCGCCGCCGCTCCCCGCGGGAAGAGGAGCACCGTACATCCCGTGGCTGCCTCGGCGTCGGTCCAGTGACCGATAAAGAGGCCCGGCAGCCCCTCGAGCGTCGCCAGGATCCCCCGCCTCCGCCGGGAACTTTACCACAGAGGGAGATCCGTTGGAAGGCAAGTACCTGCCCGACGAGCAGCCCCTCGGCGGCCGCACCATCCTGGTGGGCGTCTCGGGGGGCATCGCCGCCTACAAGGCCGTGGACGTGGTGCGGCGGCTGGCCCGCCTGGGGGCGGACGTGCACGTCGTGATGACCCGCGCCGCCACCCGTCTGGTGGGGCCCGCCACGTTCCGTGAGCTCTCCTACAATCCCGTCATCACCGACCTCTTCGAGCCTCATCCGCGGGTTGTCATGAGCCACGTGACGCTGGCGCGCAAGGCAGACCTCCTCTGCATCGCTCCCGCCACCGCCGACGTCATCGCCAAGATGGCGGCAGGCATCGCCGACGACGCGCTGACCACCACCTACCTGGCCTGCCGGGCCCCGGTGCTCTTGGCCCCCGCCATGAACGACGCGATGTGGGAGCACCCGGCGACCCAGGAGAACGTGGGCCGATTGCGGGCCCGGGGGCACGTGGTGGTGGGCCCGGCCCACGGCCCCCTGGCCACGGGCCACGAGGGGCCGGGCCGCATGGAGGAGCCGCACCGCATCGTCGAGGAGGTCCGTCGCCTGCTGCACCCCGTCAAGGACCTGCTCGGCCGGCGCATCCTGGTGACGGCCGGTCCGACACGGGAGCCGCTGGATCCCGTGCGCTTCTTGAGCAATCGCTCCAGCGGCAAGATGGGCTACGCGGTGGCCCGCATGGGGCGCTATCGGGGGGCCTCGGTGGTGCTGGTCTCGGGCCCCACCTGGCTGGAGCCTCCGGCCGGCGTCGAGGTGGTACGGGTGGAGACGGCGGAGCAGATGCAGGCGGCGTGCCACCAGTGGCTGCCCGAGGTCGACGCCGTCGTCATGGCGGCGGCGGTCGCCGACTTCCGGGCGGTGTCACCGTCGGAGGCCAAGATCAAGCGAGAGGCCGACGGCGCCCCGGGCAGCAGGGACGCCGCCGGAGGGCGGCGGCTGCTGCTGGAGCTGGCGGCGGTACCCGACATCCTGGCCTCCCTCGCGCAGCGCCGCCGCCCCGGGCAGGTGCTGGTGGGCTTCGCGGCCGAGACGGGCCGGCTCGAGGACCTGGCCCGGGAGAAGCTCCGGCGCAAGGGCGTGGACCTCATCGTGGCCAACGACGTCACCCGACCGGGGGCCGGCTTCGAGTCGGAGACCAACGCCGCGATCCTGCTGGGAGCCGACGGCACCCGTATCGAGGTGCCCCTGGTGGCCAAGGAGACCCTGGCCGACCGTATCCTGGACTGGGTCGCCGCCCGGCTGGCAGGCCCCCACCGGGACTGAAGTCCCGGTCGCCCACCGAAGCCCGCCGGGCCCCTCCACCTACCGAAGCGATGGCATTGCCAGAACCGCGCGACTTTGGTATCCTTTGGTCGACGCCCCGGGCATAGGACTCACGTCCCAGTGCCGCGGTCCTATCTGCCGAGGCGCGTGACGCGCCAACTCCATGCGGCGAGGAGGCGACCCCATGTCCAGGCGCGCGTGGTGGACGGGCACCCTGCTTCTGCTCCTGCTCGCGGCCCCGGCCGCGGCGGCCGCCAGCCAGGGCACCAACGCCAGTCAGAGCATCACTATCAACGTCCCTGCCATCAGCTTCGTCAGCGTGGCCGGTGGCCCCATCACCTTCGACTTCGCCCAGACCCACTGGCCCGGCGACCCCGAGATGGGCGGCGCCTTGTCTGACGTCTCGCAAACGCTGAGCGGCACGGCCACGGTCCTCTGGCTGACCAACGCGAGCCAGACCAGTCCCGTCAAGATCACCGTCAGCGTTAACGAGGCACCGCCGGAGTGGGTCAGCCTCTTCAAGGTCGCGCTGGCGTCTCCCCGCCTGCAGGCCGGCAGCGGCAGCTGCGGAGAGATCCTGAGCGACGGCGTGCCGCTCACCACCTCGGCGCGGCCCTGGTCACCGGCATCCACAACAAGGTCTGCATCGCCGAGGCCACCTACTCGGTCGCCGTCGATCTGGACGGCCACGGCACCTACAGCCCCACCGTGACCTGGACCATCGGCCCCTGACGGGCCGGAGGCGGGTTCGGTCGTCGTGCGCGAGGTCGGGCTGCTGATGGCAGCCCTGGCGGCCTGGGGGTTGGCGGGCGTCTCCGCCGTGGCGGGCCCGGCGCCCGGCCCCCAGGTCGTCGTCTCCGGCGACTGGACCCTGACCGTCGAGGGTACGGGGATCCCGACCCTATCGGACCTGACAGCCTTGCCGACCGGCTGGGAGAGCCCGATGCCCGTCGCTCGAGCCACCATCCGCCGGGCGGGGGGCCGGTCGCCGGGATGGCAGGTGCTCATCCGGAGGGTCGACGGCCTGTGGCCGTCGGGGGTCACGCTCGAGGCCTGCCTGACCGACCAGGGACGGGGAGGTACGGTGCAGAGCCCCTACCGGTGCTCGGACCGTTCATTCGTCGAGGTGGGCACGCAAGACGCACTCTTTTTTTGGGGGTCGGGCAATCCGTCCGACGTCGGGATCGGGCTACGCCTGTCGGGGATCTCCGTCGACGTCCCGCCCGGCATCTACATGACGGCGGTGGTGTACACCATTGTGGCGGGCTCGCCGTAGCCCCTGGCCGTGGCTCGTTTTGCTGGTAGCGCTGGTCGCCACCGGCGAGGGTCGGGCTCAACCCCGGATCGGCCTCATGGGCGACCTGGTGCACGCCTACACGGTCCAGCCCGGTCAATCGGTCGAGGGGCTGGTGGTGCTGGCCAACCCCCAGGACCGGCCCCAGACGGTGCGGCTCTATCTGCAGGATTACCGCACCGACGACCAGGGACATCCCGTCTACGCCGAGCCGGGAAGCCACGCCCGCTCCAACGCTCGGTGGATCCGTCTCGGGCAGTCGACGGTGACGGTCCCGCCCGGCGAGCAGCTGGCCGTCGCCTACGCCATCCGCGTCCCTCCCGATGGCACCCTGACGGGCACTTACTGGAGCGCGCTGATGGTGGAGCCCGCCGAGGCCGAGCCCGGGGCGGCCTCGCCGGCACCCGAGGGCCCTCGGGTCCGCATCCGGCAGGTCTGGCGCTACGCCATCCACCTCGTCACCGACATCGACGGCCCGGGCGAGGCGCGCCTCGCCTTCGTGCGTCCCCGCCTGCTGGAGGATGCCGGTGGCCTGGCGCTCCAGGTCGACATGGTCAACGAGGGCGTGAGATGGCTCCGGCCGCAGGTCTGGCTCGAGCTCTACGACCAGGAGGGCCGCCTGGCGAGGCGCGTGGATGGGGCACCGGCCCGCCTCTACCCGGGTGACGTGGCACGCCAGCGCCTCGAGCTGGGCTCGCTGCCCCCGGGCCCCTACGAGGTCCTCCTCGTCGCCGACAACGGCGATGCCCATGTCTTCGCCGCTCACTACCGGTTCGTCGCGGGCTCCCCCTGAGCGCCCGTCGCTGCCCGGGCGCGGATGGGAGGCGGCTGGGGGCCTCTTGTTGGCGGTGCTGCTGGCCGTCTCGCTCCCGGTCGACCTCGGCGTGATGGCGGCGGCCCCCGTGGCTGACGGAGCGCCCCTGGGGCCGGCGCTCCTGGCGCGGCCGCTGACAGGTGCTGCCACGGCGGCGCCCGGCTCGCCGGTCGCGCTCCTCGCGCGTCTCGACAACGCGGGCTCCGTCCCGCTGGAGCTGACGCCCAGCGCGGAGGCGCCGGCGGGCTGGGAGCTGATCGTGCCCCCTCCGGCCGTGCGGCTGACCCCTCGCGCCTGGCGCACGGCGCTCATCGCGGTGCGGCCCGGCCCGTCGGTCCCGGCCGGCTCGTACGAGGTGGCCGTCACGTGGCGGGACGCGTTCCACGGGGTCTCGGCCTCGGTGCGCTTCCGGCTGACGGTGCCGGCCATCGGGAGGCTCGACGTGGCCCTCCTGGAGTCGCCGGCCTACGTCGTCGCCGAGGGTTATCAGCTGCGTTTCGTCGTGCGCAACGCCGGTAACCGGTTCGAGCGGATCCATGTGCAGGCGAGCGACAACCTGGGGTTCGCGATCCGGGCCCAGCCCGGGGCGCTGCGGCTCGATCCCGGTCAGTCGGCGGTCGTCACGGTCTCGGTGGAGGTGCCCTCCGCGCTCGCTCGCACCGTCTACCACCGGGTCGTACTGGCCGTCTCCAGCGAGGACGACCCCGAGGTCCGGGCCGCGGCAGCCGCGTCGGTGGAGGTGGTGGCACGCTCGGCCCCGCTTCGGGCGGCCTACCGGTGGTTTCCCCTGACGGCCACCTGGACGAGCCACGCCACGCCCTCCGGCCTCAGCCTCGACTGGAGCCTGGTGGGGAGCGGCCGCCTCCGGGAGAGCGGTGATGGGACGCTGGCCGTCCACGTGTCGAGCCAGGCAGCCCGACTCACCTACCGCCTTCCCTGGCTGACGGTGACGGCAGGCCGACAGCCGTTCTCGCTGTCGCCCCTCACCCGTTTCGACCGGCCAGGCGACGGCCTCGACGTGCGCGTCCGGGCCGGCCCCTGGGAGTCGGTGCTGCAGGCCATGGTGACCCCCGACGGCGTGGGACTGGGAGCCCGCCTCGCCTACGCCTTCGACGGCGTAGACGACGCCTCGTTGCAGCTGGCCACCCTGCCGGAGACGGGGGAGGTGGTGGCGTCGGCCACCGCCCGGATCACCCCCTGGCAACGCCTCTACCTGGAGGCCGAGGCGGGCTGCACCGGTCGGCTCGAGACGGGATGCACCTCCCACGCCCTGCGGACGGACGCCACACTCGCCCTGGCGCGCTGGAGCCTCTCGGCCCGCTGGGACGACCGCGAGGCCGGGTACGCAGGCCGTCCGGCGGGCGAGCGCCAGCGCGAGGCTACCCTGGCGGTGGACCTCCCCGGGTCGTGGCGACTCTCGGGGACCGTGCGCCAAGCCCTCTCAGGGGCGCCGGGGAGCGGCACCGCCGCCACGACAGCCGAGCACCGACTGCGGCTCACGGGCCACAGGGGCGGCAGCACGGGATTGAGCCTCGAGCTCGGGCGTCGCGAGCAGGCTAACGAGGCCACCCACGTCCGGCAACGGATGGACGAGACGCGGCTCTACGTCAGCTACCACATGGACGCGGGGGCGCTGGTGGCCCAGGAGATCGCCTACGCCCGATGGCAGGATCTGCCGGAGGGCCCCCGGTCCGCCTCCTGGGGCTACGGCCTGTCGGCCTACCTGCCCGTCGGCGCGGCCAGCGTGGGGCCGTTCCTCCGGGTGGAGCGCCCGGTGGAGGGAGAGCAGACGGGCGGCTTTCACCTCTCGGGGGGCGTGCAGTGGCGGTGGCGACTCCCCCGCTCCATCTCCATCGCAGTGACGACGGGGTGGAAGGGCGGCCCCACGGCCGAGCAGACCGCCTCCGTCGACCTGCGCTACCAGCCGCCGGCCGCAGCCGGGCTCCGGTTCACGCTGCAGGCCGCCCGCACGGACGTGTCCCCCTGGTCGTGGCAACTCAAGGCCACCTACCAGGCACCCCTGGAGCTGCCGACGGGCAAGCGCCCCGACGTGGGGAGCCTGGACGGTCGCGTCGTCGACGCCGATGGCGCCCCGGTGCCGGGAGTGGTGGTGCGCCTGGGCACCCTCTCGGCCGTCACCGACCGCGACGGCCGCTTCGACTTCCCCGCCGTCAGCCCCGGCGTCTATTACCTGACGCTGCGCACCGCGCCTGTCGAGAAAGAGGTCTGGAGCCTGCCGCAGACACCCTGGCGGGTCGCGGTCGCGCCCCGCCAGCGCCTGCAGCAGACCTTCCGGCTGGTGACGCCCGCCCGCGTGCGGGGCCACGTGGAGGTGGCCCTCGACGGGAGGACGCCGGAGCGATCCGGCGATGCTCCCGCGACCGTCGTCGCCCCTCCCCCCGTCTCGGTGGGGGGTCTGGTGGTCGAGGCCATCGGCGACTCGGGCACCCGCACGGTACTGACGGCGACGGACGGCAGCTTCTCGCTCGATGGACTCCTGCCCGGGGCCTACCGTCTGCGACTGCGACCCGAGGGGCTGCCCCCGCTCCACGTGCCGGACCCCGCCGAGGTGACCGTCACCCTGTCCCCCGGCGAGCGCCGGCACGTCATCCTCACCCTGCGGCCGGTCCTGCGGCGCATCGAGGTGTACGAGGGTGGCGAACTGGTACCCGAGGCACCCGCGCCCTAGCAGGCCCCCCTTCGAGACCTTGCGTCCCGTCCACCGCCAGGGCGTCGCCATCCCCCTGGGGGAGCAAGACGCCCGCGCACGCCCACGCCGGCCTGCGCCGCCCGCTCCAGGAGGCGCCGTCCCAGCGCCACGTCCTCGAGGGCCACCCCGTGAGCCTGTCCCGCCGCCTGGAGGCGAAAGGCCGCCTCCCCTGCCTCCGGGGCGTCGTCCACGGTCACGAGGCGGGCGACGTCGGCGTCGCTCAGGAAGATCACGCGCGCCCGCCCCGCTCCACCCACCGGTGCATGCGGAGGATGCCCTCGCGCAGCTGCTCGCGCGAGGCCGCATAGGAGAGGCGCACGAACTGCTGGTCCTCGTCGGGGGCTGGGGTGCCGAAGGCCGTCCGCGCCAGCACCGCCACCCCCGCCTCCTCCAGAAGCCGGGAGGCGAACGTGCGCGCGTCGGGCGCCCCCACCCGGCGACACGCCTCCGTCACGTTGGGGAAGACGTAGAAGGCCCCTGCCGGAACCCCCACCCGCACGCCCGGCACCTCGTTGAGGAGCCCCACCACCAGGTCCCGGCGCGCGGCGAACTCGGCCACCATCTCGCGCACCGGCTCCTGCGACCCCTCCAGCGCCGCCACCCCGGCCATCTGGGTGAAGGTGGCGGTGCAGGACTCCACGTTGGTCACCAGCCGCGCCACCGCCTCGGCGATGGGCACCGGCATGATCCCGTAGCCCAGCCGCCAGCCGGTCATGGCGTAGGTCTTGGAGAAGCCGTCGAGGATGACGGTGCGCTCGCGCATGCCGGGCAGGGAGGCGATGCTGGAGAAGGGCCGGTCGAAGACGATGCGCGAGTAGATCTCATCGGACAGCACCCACAGATCGTGCTCGATGGCCAGCCGCGCCACCTCCGACAGCACGTCGGGACCCAGCACGCCCCCCGTGGGGTTGTGAGGGGAGTTGAGGATGACCAGGCGCGTGCGGTCGGCGATGCGCTCGGCCAGCTCCGCCGGGTCGAAGGCGAAACCCCGCTCCTCCCGCAGGTAGACCGGTACCGGCACGGCGCCGGCCAGCCGGATGGCCGACTCGTAGATGGGAAAGCCCGGGTTGGGGTAGATCACCTCGTCGCCCGGGTCCACACAGGCCAGCAGCGTGTAGTAGATGATGGGCTTGGCCCCCGGCGTCACGACCACCTCGTCGGGCGATAGCGAAAGCCCCCGCAGCCGCCCTGCGTGGCGAGCAATCGCCTCCCTGAGCGGCGCGATCCCCGCTGACGGCGAGTAGTGGGTGTGGTTGTCCCGGATGGCGGCGATGCCCGCCTGCTTGATGGAGTCGGGTGTGTCGAAGTCGGGCTCGCCGATGGCGAAGTTGTACACCTTGCGACCCATGGCCTCGAGGCGCTTGACCTGTGCGAGCACCTCGAAGGCCGTCTCCGTGCCCACCGCATCCATCCGCGTCGCCCTCGCCGGCATGGACGCCCTCCCCCCGCAGGTCCGCATGCTCACGGCGCGCCGAGTTCGCCCCGGGCCGGCCCGACTCCTGGGCAGGGATCGGCAGGGGATCGACAAACCCACATACCGACCACGAAGGGGGTGCAGCCGCGGTGGCGACGGCGACCATGCAGGCGGTGCGGTTTCACCGGCACGGCGGGCCCGAGGTGCTGGAGCTGGAGACGGTACCCGTCCCGGAGCCGGGCCCCGGTCAGGTGCGGATCCGGGTACGGGCCGTGGCCCTCAACCACCTGGACCTCTGGAACCGCCGAGGCCTGCCGGGGCGCACGGTGCCGCTGCCGCGCATCCCGGGCGCCGACGTGGCGGGCGAGGTCGACGCACTCGGCCCGGGAGTGGCCGGGCTGGACCCGGGTGCGCGGGTGATCGTCAACCCCGGCATCAGCTGCGGCCGTTGCCGGGTCTGCCTGGAGGGCCGCGACAACCTCTGCCCGCACTACGAGGTGCTGGGCAACCGCACCGACGGCGGCTACGCCCAGTACGTGGTGGTGCCGGCCGCCAACGTCATCGCCATGCCCGGGCGGCTCGACTTCGTGGAGGCGGCTGCGGTGCCGCTCGTCTTCCTGACCGCGTGGCACATGCTGGTCACCCTGGCCCGCCTGCAGCCGGGCGAGACGGTGCTCGTCTGGGGAGCCGGCAGCGGCGTCGGGTCGGCGGCCATCCAGATCGCCAGGCTCCTGGGCGCGCACGTCATCGCCACGGTGGGCAGCGCCGACAAGGTGGCACGGGCCCAGCGCCTGGGGGCCGACGTCGTCCTCGACCACCACCGGCAAGCCGTCGACGAGGAGGTGCGCGCCCTGACCGGACGGCGCGGGGTCGACGTCGTCTTCGAGCACGTCGGCCAGGCCACGTGGGAGAGGAGCCTGCGCAGCTTGACGCACGGCGGTCGCCTGGTCACCTGCGGCGCTACCACGGGCTACGAGGGGCTCACCGACATCCGCTACGTCTTCTCGCGGCAATTGCAGATCCTGGGCTCCTACATGGGGAGCAAGGGTGAGCTGTTGCGCCTGCTGCCCTTCGTCGAGCAGGGCCGCCTCCAGCCCGTGGTGGACCGGGTGCTGCCCCTCGCGCAGGCCGCCGAGGCTCATCGCGTCGTGGAGGAGCGCCGCCACTTCGGCAAGGTGGTGCTGCAGGTGCCCTGACGGCCCGTCACCGGCTCCGCCCCCGCCCCCGTCAGAGCGGCCAGCGAGACGGCAGCTCCAGCATGCCCGCCTCCCCCGGTGCCACGACGGGGTTGACCAGCCGCCCGATGCGCTCGATCTCGACCTCCACCTCGTCGCCCGACCGCAGGAAGACCTGCGGCGTGCGGTAGACCCCTACCCCGTGCGGCGTGCCGGTCGCGATGAGGTCGCCGGGGAGCAGCGTGATGCCCCGGGCGATGAAGGCGATCAGCTCGCGCACCGGGAAGATCATCTCGGCCGTCGTCGACGCCTGGTAGGTGACCCCGTTGACCCGGCAGGCGATGCGCAGGGCCTGAGGGTCGGCGATCTCGTCGGCGGTGGCGACCCAGGGGCCGACGGGGGCGAAGGTGTCTTGCGACTTGCCCCGTCCCCACTGGCCGTCGCCCTTCTGGAAGTCTCGGGCCGTCACGTCGTTGAACGTGGTATAGCCGAAGACCACCTCTAGGGCCCGCTCCGCCGGGAGCCCCTTGCAACGGCGACCTACGATGACCGCCAGCTCCGCCTCGAAGTCGACCTGGGTGCTGCCCTCGGGCAGGGCGATGGGGCGGCGGTGCGCATTGAGGGCGTTGGGCCACTTGGGGAAGAGCACCGGCTGGCGGGGCGGCTCCACGTGCTGCTCCCGGCAGTGGTCCCAGTAGTTGAGCCCGATGGCGATCATCTTGGAGGGCACCAGCGGAGGCAGCCAGACGATGGAGGGGGCATCGGCCTCGATGAGCTCGTCATGCTCGCCGGCCCGGGCGGCCTCCACCAGCCGGCGCACCGCCTCCATAGGGCCCGGGTCTCCGGCGGCGAAGGCGTCGACCAACCGCTTGAGGCTGAGGGGCAGGCCCTGACCGCTCCAGCGCGGCAGCCGGGCGGCCCTCGTCACGTCCACCATGTAGGCATCGAGGCGTACCACGAGATGGGCTTCGTCACCGCGAAGGATGGTAGCCAGGTGCACGACGTCGCGCTCCTCTCTCACAGGAAGAGATCCCGTTCGGCGGGCCGCACCAGCCTGGCTGCCGTCGCCTCGCCCTCCCCCGCGATCTGGATGGCCCGGCGGGCCTCGAAGAAGCCCCGGGCCACCACCGCCGGGATCCCCTCGTCGGCCTGCCCCATCACCAGCGTGGCCGCTGAGGCCAGCTCGTCCGCCACGGCCTCCAGGGTGCTGCGCAGCGTGTAGCCGAACAGATCTTGCCGGCCCACTTCGGAGAGGACCGGCCCCATGCCTGCTACCCCGATGCAGACGCCGACCGCGCCCTCCCGGAAGGGTCGGCCGTGACTGTCAGCGATGATGACGGCCGGGGCCACGCCTGTCTTGCGGTAGAGGTCGTAGCGCAACCGCCGCGCGCTCCCGTCGGGATCCTCCGGCAGCAGCAGGACGGTCTCGCCCTCGCCGCCGGCGTTGGAGCGGTCGATGCCGGCATTGGCGCAGACGAAGCCAAGCCGGTGCCGCGCGATGACGAGCCCGGGGCGCACCCGCACGATGGCCTGCGACTCGCGCAAGATCAGCTCGCACAGGCGCGGATCCTTGCCCGACTCAGCGGCCAGGGAGCGGGCGGCGCCCGAGGGCTCCACACCCTCGAGGGCGATCAGCCGCCCCTCGGCTCGGGAGACCACCTTGTGGGCCACCACCAGCACGTCGCCCTGGCGCAACTGCAGCCCCTGCCCGCGCAAGGCGCTGGCCAGCAGCTCGGCCACGTCGTCGCCCCGCTCGACGACGGGCAGGCCCACGACGGGGTAGAGGTGCAGCCCCGTCAAGCGCGCAGCACCGCCCCCGTGCTGGCCGAGGTGACCAT
>SPLK01000490.1_pt1 | contig 11000 bp, 8 predicted proteins | sample 2456111 | NCBI WGS metagenome assembly SPLK01 (sample SAMN11156906, study PRJNA527647) | hot springs metagenome | biome: Geothermal region; feature: Hot spring; material: tree branch in hot spring; isolation source: hot spring sediment rich in lignocellulosic material ... | reverse complement strand
CTTATGGGGATTTTACTGTGGCCACGGACACGGGCCCTGGAGCAAAACTTCCGCACGATGAAAAGCGCCCTGGACCTGCGTCCGGTCTACCACCGGCTGGAGGACCGGGTGCGGGCCCACGCCTTTTTGTGCATGCTGGCGTTGTACGTGCGCTGGCACATGGAGCGGGCGCTTGAGCCCCTGCTGGCGGAGGATCCCCGTCAGTCCTTCGAAGGGCTGATGATGCAGCTGGAGACGCTGCAGCGCCACACGGTCGAGGTGGCCGGCCAGGAAATCCAAATGCTCGGTGAGCCCGAGCCGCTGCACCAGCGGATCTTCCAGTTGCTGGGGGTTCCCCTGGCGTAGCCAGAAGGCTGAACGCTTGAATCCCACTCCGTTGGCGTCATTGCCGTGATTTGAGGGATATCGGGCTTGCTGAACTTCCGACTAGCGTGTCGTGCTGTGCCTGCAGGGCCTGGCGGATGCGCCGCACCAGAAACGCCGCCACCAACAGCGCCAGCGAGACGACGTAAAGCCGCTCCGACGAGGGCGGCTGGAGGGTGACCGCCACCCGAAAGTGCGTCTCTCGGGAAGGCGGCGGAGCATCCTTCCGCGGAACCCCGGGGCCGGTCGATCACCTCTTCGCGCTGCACCTCGGCCCTGAGGGTATGCAGGGCTGGGGCCTGCTCAACCAACAACCGCTCCGCCGCGCGGCCTTCGGAGCCGCCTCGCAGGTAAAGCGCTGCCGCGAAAGCTGCTCGGCGGCTTGGCTCAGGCGCTTGGGCCAGGCCGCCACCTCCTGCTCCAGCGCTTTTCCAGGCGGCGGTCCCGCGCCGTCGACGCACCAAGACGAACTGGTACCTCCGCCACTAAAGAGCCGCCCCGGTCTCCCAGACCCAGTACTGCTCGGCTTTACGCCGCTCGGCCAAGGCACCGACCACCTGCCACTCTCCCCGCTGCCAAGGCTCCCAGGTGACCTCCTTCAACGCTACTACCGTGATTTGAGGGGCATCGGGCTTGCTCTGAACTTCCGTTTAGGAAGGGTAAGGGCGCGAGTCGCCTAGATCTTCCGTGACGCCACAGCGTCTACGGTCTTCATGAGCAACTCCATTGCCTCGTCGGATTGTTTCATCGCCACCGCGGTAAAGAGGCAGTCGATCACAACGAGCTGGGTCAACCGGGACGTCATGGCGCCTCCCCTAAGCCTGGTGGCCTCGTGTGCCGTGGTGCAAAGGACGATATCCGAGCCCGTGGCCGCAGGCGATGTCGGGAAGTTCGTAATGCAGATAGTACGCGCCCCGCCCTTGCGCGCGAGATTTGCCACGTCAATGGCTTCACGCGTTCGACCGGAGTGGGTTATCACGACCGCCACATCCTCGGGTCCGAGCAGAGCGGCTTGCGTAAGCTGGGCGTGGGTGTCGAGGTAGCTGAAAGCAGTCATACCAATGCGCATGAACTTGAGTTGCGCGTCCTGGGCCACTACCCCGGAAGAGCCCACACCGAAGAAGAACACCCGCTTCGCCCCGTGTATCGCCTCCGCGGCGAGCGCCACAGCGCTCGGGTCCAATACGCGGGCTGTGTCCTCAATCGCCTGAAGGGTCGTGGTGAAAATCTTCTCGCAGATAGTGGGAACGTCATCCTCGGGCTCCACCTTGCCAAATGCGCCCGCTCTGCTACTGGCAATCTCCCTCACTAAAGCTAGCTTGAGCTGGGTGAACCCAGTGAACCCTAGTCGCTGGCAGCACTTGACTACGGTCGACTCGCTCACTCCCACCGCCGCCGCCAACTGAGTGGAGGTCAAGCCCGCGGCGGATTCCGGGTGTTCCATTATGAAGAGCGCCACCTTTTGCTCAGCAGGGGCAAGGGCCCCGTATCCGCCTCGGACGACTGCAAGACAGTGGTCAGGTACTCTCGCGATCTGCGCCATGCTTTTCCCTCTCGTTTCAGCCATTCACCCCGCGCCCTTTGCCTTCAAGTCTTAGACCTGGCGTCGCACAACGAACCCGCAGCCGCGTCCTACAAGGTCAATCCGCTTCCGCACGCGTACATCCCGGGGATGGATACAGGTAGTTTTCCCCCAGGCTTCGTCACACCGAAGATGACCTCCGCTACTGCTTGCATCGTGCACTCCCTGAAGCTGTACGCGACTATGTACGTCTTCACCGCCGGAAACTTCTCGATATCGTATGGGTTCCTCATGGCGACGACGATCAGGGGCACCCCCGTACCGAGCAGAGCATTCACGAGTGCCCCCTGCTGCTCGTAAAGATGTGCATTAAAGGAACCAACCACGACCACGTCGACGTCGCTTGACAGCGCAAGCTTGACAGCCTCCTCTATCTCTACGGCGCCTGGAGATAGGGAAAACACGAAGCTACGGGCCCCTGGAACGAAACGGCTGATGGCACCGAGAAGGGGTGATCCTGAGAGTTGCTCGTCCTCCACTTGAGTCAGTCCTCGGATGTCAGGGGACATGACCAGGATGTTACCACACTTTTCCGGGGTCAACGGAATAAGCCCTTGGCCGTTTGCAAGGAGGGTCACCGATTGCCTGGCGATCTGTAGTGCCGCGCGACGATTCTCTTGACTCCCCACGCGTTCCAGGCCACGCAGTGAAAGATATCTTTCCGGGTCGAGCAATCCATAACGTGCCTTCAACGCAACAACGCGGCCAACCGCCTCGTCCACCCGCTCCATCGAGAGCCTTCCCTGCCGGACGGCGTCGCGCACCGCTTGGATGGCCTTGCCCTGCTCGACCTGATAGTGACAGAGAAGCACCATGTCAGCGCCGGCTTCCAGCGCGCGAATCGCCGCCTCGCCAGGGGAGAACCGCTTGCTGATGGCCCCCATGAAGAGGTCGTCGGTGAGGACCACGCCCTCGAAGCTGAGTTCGTCTCGCAGTAAGCCCGTGAGGACGCTGCGCGAGAGGGTCGCGGGGATCCCCGGCTCGGGCTCGACGGCCGGGAAGAAGACGTGGGCGGTCATGATCACCTCGACTCCGGAGCGAATGGCGGCGCGGAAGGGTGCCAGCTCCACCTCTTCTAGCCGCTCCCTGCTGTGAGCCACAGTCGGCAGGTCGAGGTGGGAGTCGACGGTGATGTCACCTTTCCCGGGAAAGTGCTTCGCGGTCGCGACAACCCCCGAACGCTGGTACGCGCGTATCATGGCCACGCCGAGCCGCGTCACCAGGGAGACGTCCTCGCCGAAGGAGCGCACGCCGATCCCGGGGTTCGCGGGGTTGTTGTTGACGTCCAGGACCGGCGCAAGATTCATGTTGAACCCCAGCGCCGTCATCTCGGCGGCCATGATCTCGGCGGCCTTGGACGCGCACTCCTCCGACCCGGTGGCGCCCAGGGCCATGTTGCCCGGAAAGACCGTGGCTCCCCGGGTAAGCCGGGCTACCACCCCGCCTTCCTGATCCACCGCCAGGAGGCATCCCACCGGATGTCGCCGTCGGGAGGCGAGCTGTTGCAGTCTTCGGATGAGTGCCTGGGTCTGGCCGAGAGTGACGATGTTCCGGGCGAAGAGGACGAGGTTCCCCACATGATGCGTGGAGATGAACTCTTCGTCGGAGGGTGTCAGCTCCGGCCCGTCGATGCCTACCATGACGATCTGACCGATCTTCTCCTCGAGGCTCATGGAGCCCACCAGCTCCATGACCTCCTTACCAAAGCGCTGCAAGGTCACCACCAGCTCCTGTCCAACGAGGTTGGCTCGCCGCCATACGGGTCCGGCTCACTGATCATGCAGATGGCAAGCGGAGAAGTGGCCGTTGCTCACCTCGCGCAGGTTCGGCTTGATCTTGCGGCAGACATCCCACGCATGGGGACACCTCGGATGGAATGGACACCCCGAGGGCGGGTTGATGGGGCTGGGCGGCTCTCCCTCAAGCTTCACCTTGCCCAGCTTGCGCTCCTTCGGGTTCCAGCCGGGGATCGCCGACATCAGGGCCTGCGTATACGGATGAAGGGGCTCGTCGAATAGCCTCTCGGCCGGTGCTGCCTCGACCACCTGCCCGAGATACATCACCATGATCCGGTCGCTCATGTGGTGAACCACATCCAGGTTGTGGGAGATGAAGACGAGCGCCATCTTGGTCTCTCGCTGGATCGCCTTGATCAGGTTGATGATCTGACTCTGGACCGAGACGTCCAACGCGGAGGTGGGCTCATCGCAGATCAGCAGTCGAGGGTTCACCGCAATGGCGCGCGCAATCGCGATCCTCTGGCGCTGACCGCCCGAGAACTCGTGAGGATACCGGCGAGCATACTCTGGGTAAAGCCCGACCCTTCGCAACAGTTCGGCGACGCGCTCCGCGGCCTCCGCCTTGCTGTCGAAGAGCTTGTGCGTATCGAGGGGCTCCCGAATGATGTCCCCGACGGTCATGCGCGGATTCAGAGAGTCGAAGGGGTTCTGGAATATCATTTGCACGTCTTTTCTGAACGTCTGCTTGATACCCTTGCGCAAGCCCCTCGAGATGTCATGGCTTCGTCCGCTCGGATCGTGGTAGGTGATGGTTCCGGCCGTCGGCTCGTAGATCTTCGCGAGGATCCTTCCCAGCGTGCTCTTCCCGCAACCAGATTCTCCTACGATGCCGATGCTCTCGCCTTCGCCGATCTCGAAGTCAACGGACTCGAGAGCCCTGACGTAACCTGTGACTTGCAGGAAGACGCCGGACCTTATAGGGAAGTACTTCTTGATGCCCGCTGCGGAGAGGATCTTCATCCGTCCGCACCTTCTTCGTACAGCCAGCACGCCACGGTATGACCGTTGACCGGCTCGAACTCAGGGGGTTCGAGCTCCTTGCACTTCTCCGTGGCCCTAGGACACCGTGGATGGAACCTGCACCCTTTGGGAAACTGGTCGGCCCTGGGCACGTGGCCTTCGACGTAAGGCAACTCCTTGCCCTTGTGATCTCGCTTGACGCGGGAGGAGAGCAAGCCCACGGTGTAGGGATGAAGGGGCTCGTTGAAGAGCTCCACCACGGTCGCCTTCTCGACGATCTTGCCGGCATACATCACGTGGACCCTGTCGGCGATCTCTGCGACCACGCCCAGATCGTGCGTGATGAAGATGATGGAGCCGTGGTACTTCCTCTGGAGCTCCTGCATGAGGTTGAGCACCTGTGCCTGGATCGTGACGTCCAGCGCGGTGGTGGGCTCGTCGGCGATGATGATCTCCGGGTTGGTGAGGAGCGCCATGGCGATCATGATCCGCTGCAGCATGCCCCCGCTCATCTCATGGGGATACTCGTCATAGCGCTTCGCAGGCTCCGGGATGTGCACCTGGCGCAGCGTCGCGATGATCCGCTCCTTCGCCTCCCGTGCGCTCCACGGCATATGCGTCTGGGCGATTTCCGACAGTTGCTGCCCGATGGTATAGAGCGGATCGAAAGACGACATGGGCTCTTGGAAGACCATGGCGATGCGCATGCCCCGGATTTGCCGCATCTCCGCTTCAGGCAAGCCGACGAGCTCGCGGTCACGAAAGACGATGCTACCCTCGATCTTGGCCGGAGGAGACTTCGGCAGCCCTAGGATGGATTGGGCCAAGACGCTCTTGCCGCAGCCGGACTCTCCGACGAGCGCCAGGACCTCCCCTCGGTCCAGATGGAAGCTGACCCCGTCCACCGCACGGACGATCCCGTCACGCGTATGAAAGTGGGTCTTCAAATTGCGGACCGTGAGGATTCGCTCTTGCTCACGTGTCATACCTTCTCTACCGTCCTATAGGGGTCGACCGCGTCCCTCAACGCGTCCCCCACGAAGTTGAACGACAGCACGGCTAGCATGATGAAGACCCCCGGCGCCATCAGCCAGGGGTGGGCTTCGATCTCGCTGAGCGACTGGGCCTGGCTCAGCAGCAGCCCCCAGCTCGTCATGGGCTCCTTGATGCCGAGGCCGAGGAAACTGATGGTGCTCTCCCCCAGGATCATGCCTGGAATGGAGAGGGTCGAGACCACGATGAGGTAGCTCAGGGTGTTGGGGATCAGGTGCCGCGTGATGATCTTCCAATCGGAGACGCCCATCACCTTGGCGGCCAGCACATACTCCTTCTCCCTCAGGCTCAGCGTCATCCCACGCATCACTCTTGCGACGCCCATCCAGCCGATGAGCGAGAGCACCGTCACGATCCCGAAGTACACCCAGGTGCTGGGCCACCTTGGCGGGATGATAACCGCGAGCGCGAGCCACAAGGGAATCCTGGGAAAGGACCGGAGCAGCTCCGTAAACCTCTGGATCAGCACATCGACCCAGCCACCGTAGTATCCCGACAGCGCTCCCACCACGGCCCCGATGAAGACGCTGAGGAACGTCCCCAGCAGGCCGACCGTCAAGGAGACCCTGGCGCCGATCACGATCCGCGAGAAGAGATCCCGGCCGAACCGGTCCGCGCCCAGCAGCAACAGCATGGCCTGGTCAGGAGGCGCCTCGGTCCCGAAGAGGTGCAGGTCCGTCTCCCAAATCCCGAGGAACCTGTACTTCTCTCCCCTTACGAAAAACTTGATGGGGATCACGGTGCTAGGGTCCTCGACATACTTCAACTCAAAGGTGACGGGGTCCCTGCTCCTCCTCATCCCGTAGATGTGAGGGCCGACCCATTGGCCTTCGGGGCTTATCCACCGGACTTTCGTAGGAGGCGCGTAGACGAAGTTTCGGTGAGTTTGCGTGAAATTGTACGGCGCGATGAAGTCCGCGAAGAGCGCCATGAGGTAGAATATCCCGAGCACCACCAGCCCGGCCACACCTAGCTTGTGCTTGAAGAAGCGCTCGGCAACTCTCTTCCTGGTTTCCATGTGGACGGCCCCACTTCTAGCTCATCCGTATCCTCGGGTCGAGGAAGGCCAGTGCGATGTCTGCTAGCAAGTTGCCGATCTGCGTGATCAGCGCGATGAACATCAGGAAGGCCATGACGAGATACTGGTCGTGATTGAGCAGCGCATTGTAGAAGAACGGGCCCATCGTGGGGAGGTTCAGCACGATAGCGGCCACGATGGTTCCGCTGAAGATGTTGGGGAGCTCGGACCCGGCGATGCTGACCATGGGGTTGAGCGCGTTCTTGACGGCGTGCCGTCTGACCTTCCGCTCGTCGAGGCCGTAGGCCCTGAGAACCGTGATGAAGGGCGAGCCCAATACGTCCAGCAGGTTCCCTCTCATCACTCTCATGAGCCCCGCGAGGCCTCCTACCCCCACCACGACGATGGGCATCCACAGATGCTGGAGGAGGTCCACGAACTTCGCAAAGCTCCAAGGGGCACCGATGAACTCGGCAGAGAATAGCCCGCCGACGGACGTCGCCCCCGCCTTGAGCGCTAAGACCATCAAGAGCAGCGCCAAGAAGAAGTCAGGGATCGAGATGCCGATGAAGCCCACGGCGCTCATGGTGTAGTCCAAGGGCGAGTAGGGGCGCAGCGCCGAATAGATGCCCATCGGAACGGCCACGAGCCACTGAAACACCACCGTCAAGAGCGCGACCATGACGGTCCAACCCATGCGTTCCCGTATGAGCTCGGCGACGGGACGCTCGTAGGCGAAGGAGTAGCCGAAGTCCCCCCTCGTGATCACATTCTTGGCCCACATCAGATACCTCACGTAGGCAGGTTTGTCGAGCCCGAGGCGCTCCCTTAGGAGCCTGATCTGTTCGGCTGAGATCCTCGGGTTGTCCAAGTACTGGCTGACGAAGTCCCCCGGTTGAAGTTCGGTGATCCAAAAGCAGATGATCGATGTCAGCACCATCATGGGGATCATGATGAGGAACCGTCTCGTTATGAAGGGCAGCATGGGCAGTCGCTCCCGCGCCGAAGGTATCCAAGGGTTGCGATGGGCCGGATGGCCGTACCGGAGCCCCTGTGGCCGTTCAGGAGGAAAGTCCCTGCACCGATTGGCGGCGGAGGGGGAGGGTCGCCCTCCCCCTCCGCTCGAGGGCACCAGTGCCCGTCAACTGGCGTCCACCATCGACGCCATCGCCGTCACTACTGCCTGAACGCCGTGTGAGACGCGAAGTATACCAGCCCCTGATCGTCCTGCCAGACGTTGCCCAGCGACCGGTTGGCCGCGAAGAGGTTCATCTCCTTGGTGACGAAGATGACAGGCACCACGTCGAAGTAGATCTCCTGCACCTCGTCGTAGATGGCCTTCCTCTTGACGGGGTCGATGGTGATCGAACCCAGGTCGAAGAGGGTGTAGAGCCTTGTCTCCCAGTCCATCATGTTCTCGGTGATGGCGGCCAGGGTATCCCTGTCCAGCGTCGAGTAGTGCCAGTAGTAGAGCTGCGTCCCAGGCTGCCAGATCGCCTTGCGGAGCTCGAGGTCCGGCTGGTTGCCGAATGCCCGGATGCCTGCCTCGAAGTTGCCGGCGCCGAACATATTGCCAACGAGCGTCGAGTCGAGGATCTGGAGGTTGACCTTGATGCCTGCCTTCTCCACGCTCTCCTTGAAGATCAGCGCGATGTCTTGATGATCCCTCGGGGAGCTGGCCACCGTGAGCGTGAACTCGACCCGCTTCCCGTTGGGGAAGAGCCTGAACCCCTCGCGGTCCCTCCTGGTCAGGCCGAGCCCATCGAGGATGGCGTTGGCTTGCGACGGGTCGTACGGCCGCATGATCTCTTCGACCTGCGGATTGTAGAAGGCCTTATTCGAAGGCAAGACGAGCCCGCCGCCAGGAATCGCGAGGCCGTTGTACACCTCGTCGATAATCCGCTCCCGGTCGAGGAGGTATTCCATCGCCCGTCGGAAGTCCGTGTTGCGGAACAGGGCCCTCAGGTCGCTATCGGCAGCATCGAAATTGAAGGAGATGTGGACAGGGCTCGGCGTCGGTTGGGTCGGCTGGGCCATGAAGACCCTGAACGGCGCCCCTGCCACCTCCCTGGCCTTCAACACAGGGAAGTCCCTGGCGGAGATCGCCATGTAGTCGATCTCCCCAGACATCAACATGGCGAGTCGCACATTGTCATCCTTGATGATGAGGTACTCTAGCCGATCGAAATACGGGAGCTGGTTGCCGAACCTGTCGACCTTCCAGTAGTGCGGGTTGCGTTCGAGCACCACCTTCTGGTCCATGACGTACTCGGCGAGCCGGTAGGGGCCATTGGCGATGATCTCCTTGGGATCCACGTTGGTCAGCCAGAGCTCGTTGACCGAGTCAGGCCGACTCTTATCGATCTTGGCCTCCAGCTTGTGCTTCGGATAGATGTAGGCGTGCGACAGGTTCATGAAGAAGGGCCCGAAGGGGGAGGGCAGGACCGCCTTGATGGTCCTGTCGTCGATCTTGACCCAACGGACCGGCTTCTTCTCGCCGTCGGAGGAGTCGACGATGGTGAACCGGTCGACCGAGTTCCCCTTGGCCACGGGGTTCATGATGAAGTATTCGAAGGTGAAGATCACGTCATCCGCGGTGAAGGGGACCCCGTCCGACCACTTCACGTCCCTGAGGTGGAAGACCACTTCCTTGCCATCGGGCGAGGTCTCCCACGACTCGGCGAGACCCGGCTTGATCTCGTTGGTGACCGGGTGGAGCTCCACAAGGCCGGTCATCATCTGCCCGATGACGGTGTAGGCGTTGCCATCGAGGGTGCCGTAGAAGAGGAAGGACTGCGGCGATGCCGGCAGCGCCAGGCGCAGCGTCCCCCCTCGGTTTGGATTGGTCAACGGCGTGAGGTCTTCTTGCTCGACGTAGGGCGCAGCTAGTACCGACGTCGCCATGAGTAGAAGGCAGGCCACGAGAACCAGCGACAGCCGTCTCATTGGATAACCCTCCCTGTGTTGAGGCGTTACGCGAGAGCCCACGCGTTCTGAGACCCCTTGCGAAAAGTGTCGCTCTCCATCGCATCGGTCCCTTTTTGGTGCGTCAACGCCTGGCGGCATCCCTCCCTACGACGATCCTGGCTAGCGCCCCCAGGAGCAGGCCAGTCATGGGCCTTCGGATGGTGACCCAGAGGGCGTAGCAGCGTGATGACCGGAAGAAGGCGCCTATCCGCTCGGTCTCGGCGATAAAAGGACCCCGAGCCCACCCGGGGGATGCAACCTTGTGGGGTATGGCCGACGGCGGGGATCTCGGTGACGGCAACACGGCCTTCACATCGCGGAGGGGGTCGGAGAAGCGGCCAACCCCACGGCGGCCAATCCCTCATGGCTGCAAGACGACTACGGGACCGGCCCTGGCCAGGAAAGCGGGGACAACCGTACACCCGATCTGCCGGTATGCCGATGGCAACACCCCGGCTATAGGGGATGGCGGGCGGGAGCAACGATCGCTCTACACAGGGAGGCCAGGTGGGGGTTGAGCCAACCATCCCGGTCGTCCCTCCAGGCTTGCTCCGTCAGCATAAGGCTTCGGTACGTGGACGAAATTATCCTTCTTCACGGTGCCCTAGGAACGAAATATCTTCCCACCATAGATACCCGTACCATTCGGCAGGAGGACGGTTCTGCACACCGGGGCGGCAGTTGTCCTACCCGTTGGCCGCCCCGTCGCCCTCGAAGCGTACGGTGAGCCTCCCCTCGTGCGCCTCGAGGCCCAGGCGGGCCAGCACCGAGCGGACGGCCGGCAGCAGCAGCGGCTCCACCAGTACCCGCTGGTGGAGATCCTCCAGCGACACCCTCAGCGTCACCAGGGCCAGGCCGGCGCCCGTCAGCGGTGCCCACTGCACGCCAACGAGCCTCGCGGCCAGCGCCCTCGCTCGCCATAGCTCCTCCAGCAGACCCCTCAGGGCCTCCTCCAGGGCCCGCACGAGCTCAGCCGGCTCCCTGCCGCCCGGCGTCGCCTCGCCGCCGCCCGCGGTCGCCTCGCCGCTCGCCGCCGCCCCGCCGCCCGCCGGCGTGAAGAACGTGATGGCGGCGACGCGTCGCCGGGAGTAGTTGACGACGGGGCCAATGTTGCCGTTGGGGATGACCCGCAGCTCGCCCTGGGCGTCCCGCAGGCGTGTGGAGCGGAGCCCGATCTCCTCGACCACGCCCGTCTGACCGGCGATCTCCACCAGGTCCCCCGGGGCGAGGGCGTCCTCCATCAACAGCGAGATGCCCG
>SPLK01000488.1_pt1 | contig 11062 bp, 7 predicted proteins | sample 2456111 | NCBI WGS metagenome assembly SPLK01 (sample SAMN11156906, study PRJNA527647) | hot springs metagenome | biome: Geothermal region; feature: Hot spring; material: tree branch in hot spring; isolation source: hot spring sediment rich in lignocellulosic material ... | reverse complement strand
CTAGTTGTCCCCGCGTACGCGGGGGTGGACCGCGAGCGTCCAGACTGCGGGCGCGCAGGACGGCGTTGTCCCCGCGTACGCGGGGGTGGACCGGCTTCGGCGCTGTCATCGACGCTCGTCAGGACGTTGTCCCCGCGTACGCGGGGGTGGACCGCCCTGCGGGAGAGAACCTGGCACGGTTGGTGCGTTGTCCCCGCGTACGCGGGGGTGGACCGACGAGATGGCCGCCTGGGTCACGCCTACGGCAGTTGTCCCCGCGTACGCGGGGGTGGACCGCCCATCGCGAGGAGGCGCTGCGACGCGCTCACGTTGTCCCCGCGTACGCGGGGGTGGACCGTGCTCCAGGGCGCGGGCGAGGGCCTGGTCAGCGTTGTCCCCGCGTACGCGGGGGTGGACCGAATACGAACGTCTCAAGCTGGACATCGAGGCCGTTGTCCCCGCGTACGCGGGGGTGGACCGCTCACGGCGCGTGCAGTAACCGGGATGTCGTCGTTGTCCCCGCGTACGCGGGGGTGGACCGAGCACCTCGGAGGGCATCGAGACGGCCACGACGTTGTCCCCGCGTACGCGGGGGTGGACCGTCCTTGCGGACGACGTTCTCATCGCGCTCGGCGTTGTCCCCGCGTACGCGGGGGTGGACCGACGAGCCACACCGAGGCCCAGGTCATCGTGGACGTTGTCCCCGCGTACGCGGGGGTGGACCGCCCGCCGTCGTCTCCCGGCCCCCGTCGCCCACGTTGTCCCCGCGTACGCGGGGGTGGACCGATGACCCGGCCCCCCTGGCCGAGAAGTTTGACGTTGTCCCCGCGTACGCGGGGGTGGACCGTGGCCGCTGAGACGTGGGCGGGGTTCGGCAAGCGTTGTCCCCGCGTACGCGGGGGTGGACCGCCTGGTCAACCTGTACCTGGAGGCCGTCTCTCGTTGTCCCCGCGTACGCGGGGGTGGACCGATGGGCGACGGGGCTACCCCTGAGACCTTCCAGTTGTCCCCGCGTACGCGGGGGTGAAGCGGTAGCCGTCGAACTGCGCCCAGCCGTGCGCCAGTTGTCCCCGCGTACGCGGGGGTGGACCGCTGTTCTCGGAGCGCGAGAGCGGCCTCGGCAAGTTGTCCCCTCGCACGCGGGGATGGACCGAAAGCGGTGGGAGCATTCATGTCTGACGCTAGGCCCTCAGGCGTCTAACCTCATTGGCGCGCAGCCCCGCGACGGGGCGTCCCGCACGCCGAGGGCCGACTCTTGAGCCTGGCACGCAGGACAGCGAGTCGGTGAGCCCGTACCAATCTTTCTGACCAAGTCCTCACAACGCTGGTGGAGGGAGGTGGAGCGATGGAGCGCCCCTTCTTGGCGCTATGGGCCAAGAGCGGAGACCCGCCGCATCCGCTTCTGGCACACATGTTGGACACCGCAGCGGTCGCGACTGTGCTTCTCGAACGCGAACCCTCCCGTACCCTATCCTCCTACGCAAGGGAGCTGGATCTCGAGCACGAGGCAGCCGCACGCTTCCTGGTCGCCGTGGTCGCCCTCCACGACCTCGGCAAGGCGTCCCCTGCGTTTCAACGGCAGTGGTCGCAAGGCTTTCGCCAAGTGGAGCAGGCGGGCTTCGCCTTCGCCCTGGCGCGATCGCCTGCCCGATTGCAGCAGTCGCAGTGGGTGCCCCATGGCGCCATCACCGAGAGAACGGTATACGACGCTTTGATTCGGCTCCGCCTCTCCGACGGCCTCGCGCGCGGCATCGCTCGGTGCTTGGGGGCCCACCACGGCTTCGCCAGCGACCTGATTCACGTCGCGAGGGCCCAGGCCCGACTCGTATCGGGTGACGGGCTTTGGGAGACGGCTCGTGAGGCGCTGGTCAAGGAGGTTTGGCGTTGCGTAGGCGTCACGGAAACCCCACAGGCCGGGTCACTCGGCTCCGCCACAGCTCTTGGACTCATGTGCCTCGCCTCCATCTGCGACTGGATTGCCTCCGATAAGACGCTGTTCCCATACGGACGTGACATGGACGACTTGGAGGCATACTGGGCCCAAGCCGTCGAGCTTGCACGGCGAGCGTTGGATATCACCGGGTGGACACCCCGGCGGCCGTTAGCGTCAACCATCGTTCCGTTCTCGCAAGTTTTCCCGTTTGCTCCCAACGAACTGCAGAAGACCGTCGGTACGGTCGTGGAGCAAGTCGTCCAGCAGGCCGATGATCCGGTCTTGGTCGTCGTGGAGGCGCCGATGGGCACGGGCAAGACCGAAGCAGCCTTGTGGGCCCATCTGGCGTTGCAGGCCCGAATCGGCCATCGGGGCTTGTATGTGGCGCTACCGACCATGGCCACGGGTAATGGGCTGTACCCCCGGGTCCGTGAATGGCTTGAGAAGATCGGCAAGCAGGGGGATGTCATCGATCTGCAACTGCAGCATGGGACGGCCTGGCTCCATCCACAATACCACCCCGTCCAGCCCCAGCACGTCGGCGACCGGGCAGGCGCTGCTGACTCGGGTCATCGCTCGGCGCCAGTCGAGGGTTCATCGGAGGCCGTCCGAGCCGCTGTCTGGTTCAGCGCAGCCCGCCGCGCCATGCTGTCCGAATACGGGGTCGGCACCGTCGATCAGGCTCTGCTGGGAGTCCTGAGGGTCCGGCACCACTTCGTGCGCCTGTGGGGGTTGGCAAACCGCACGGTGGTGCTCGACGAGGTCCACGCCTACGACACGTACACATCCGGCCTGATCGCCACGCTCCTGCGGTGGTTGAGAGCGCTTGGCTCGTCGGTCATCGTGATGAGCGCTACTTTGCCCCGCTCCCGACGACATGAGCTCATCGAGGCGTACGCTGCTTCGACCCCGCCCCAGGAGGCCGCCTACCCACGCATAACGGTCGCAGGGCCGCAAGGGGTGAGCAGTGTACCAGTGCCGGTGGAGACGCATCGCCGTGTCGAACTGCAGGCGGCTCCCCTGGAGGTCGAGGCGCTCGGCAGCACCGTGGTGGACATCCTGGGAGACGCTGGCTGCGCGGCATGCGTCGTCAACACGGTGGACCGTGCCCAGCGGTTGTACGCCGCTCTGGGACCCGGACAGCCCCTCATCGTTGGCGAAAGGCTGGTGGGTAAACGCATCGGCTCGTTGGAGGTGTATCTGCTGCACGGGCGGCTCCTCTCTGGCGACCGCCAGAGCCGCGAGGAGGTGCTGCTTGGGCGGTTCGGTAAGGAGGGGTACCGGCGAGGCACGCGCCCGCGGCGGGCCGTCGTCATCGCGACCCAGGTGGTCGAGCAGAGCCTGGACCTCGATTTCGATGTGATGATCACCGACCTCGCCCCGGTGGACCTGCTCTTGCAACGGATGGGACGACTTCACCGCTTCGACCTCGCGAGGCTCCTACCGGAGGGCTTTCCGCCACCAAAGCGGCCAGACGACCACCGGGTACCCCGCCTCTGGATCAGTGGGATGACACGCGATCTATCCGACCTCGACACTCAGGGTTGGAGCGCGGTCTATGCTCCCTACCTGCTCCTGAAGACATGGTGGGTGTTGCGCGAACGAGACAGCCTACGACTGCCGGACGACGTCGAACCGTTGGTCGACGCGGTATACGAAGCGGGGCCGCCCGAGCGCTTGCCCTACGAGTTGAGCGCCGCCTTCGACCAGGCGTATCGCGACTTCGTCGACGAGATCGGGCAGCAACGTTGGCGCGCCGACGTGATGGCCGTGCGTGACCCCTCAGCGCTGCTGGATGCCGTCTCGACGGACGACCAGCTCGAGGCAGACCGTCTCGAGGACGATGAAGACGCCGCCACTCAAGCTCCGCTGACGCGGTACGGCCGCCCGTCTATCACTGCAGTCCTGCTCCATCGCGTCCGCGGCACGCTCCATCTTGATCCCGAGGGCCTCGGGGAGTCCATCGATGTGGAGCATCCTCCGGGCGAGCAACTGGCGAGAGCGTTGCTTCAGCAGTCCGTACGACTGGGCCATCCCGGCGTTTATCGGATGCTGCGGGCCGAAGAGCCTCCGCGGGGCTGGCGACCGCACCCACTTCTGCACCGCATGCGGCTGGTAGCCCTGGAGGATGGCGTATCGGCAGTGGGAGGCGTACGGTTGCGGCTCGACCCCGAACTGGGCGTTGTGTACGAGGGTTGACTGTGATAGCGGGTTTGCCCGTTCCCCTCTGTCGAGGGGGTGGACCGTATTTGCGAGCGTTCGTTAGGAGGGACCAGGTCTTCCCCACTCGCGTGGGGGGCTATTCGTAAATACTTCGCGGCGGTCTTGACTGGTCGAGGATAGGGATGGTACCATTGGATTGTCCTTCCATGCCAAGGAATCGGTTACGAAGGGGGTGTGACGACCCATGCCTCGCTTTGACCTCGTCTCCGAACCCTGGATACCGGTGCGCGACGAAACGGGGCAACTCCGGGAGGTCAGCCTTCAGGATGCCCTCCTCCAAGCGGAGCGATTGGTCCGGCTGGAAGACCCCTCTCCCTTGGTCGAGGCCTCTATCCATCGCCTCTTGGTCGCCGTCCTGCATCGAGCTCTCGAAGGCCCTTCACGCCCGCCCGTGGACCTTTGGAAAATGGGACGCTTTCCCCCGGATCCCATCCTCTCTTATCTCGCCCGGTACCGCCACCGCTTCGACCTCTTCGACCCAAAGGCCCCGTTCTACCAAGTCCCTGACCTGCCCAGCGACGCCCCGCTCCCCTGGACTAAGCTGGAACCCCAGCGGGCGAGCGGCAATAACCCTGCCTTCTTCGACCATACCTTCGACGACCGCCCCCCGCCGGCGACCCCTGCCGAGGTGGCACGGGCGCTGCTGGTGCACCAGACTTTCACACCAGGTGGGCTGATTCGCCGCCTAGGGGTCACGGCCGGCAAAGCTGCCCCGTTGGCCTCCGCGGCGGTCTTCATCCCGCTGGGCGCCAACCTCTTCGAAACCCTGGTCTTCAGTCTCGTCCCGTACCACCCGACCGGCGACGCACCCATCTGGGAGCGGCCCCCCGTCGTTGCGGCCGATGTTACAGACGAACGGACGCGAGAGGCGCTAGCGGGACGAACCCGGGTCTACTCGTGGCTCTCCCGGGCGATCAATCTTCTGCCAGAGCCTGATGGCACCGTTCTCACCATGGCCTATGGCCCTGGCATCGCCCCCCTAGAAGAGATGCTCTACTCGGATCCGATGTGCGCCTATCTCTCCACAGACGGTGGCGGGCGCCGTGCGGCTCGTCTCTCGCTGGATCGGGCGTTCTGGCGGGATTTCGATGCCTTGTTGCCGCCGGACGCCCCCGATCGCCGGACCGTTCCCGACAAGGTACCATCCGTGATCGAGAACGCACGCCAACTGTTGGTGCTCTCGGGACGTCAAGCGGCGACGCTGCCCTTGGCAGTCATCGGGCAGGTGACCGACCAGGCGAAGGTGCTGGCCACCCGCCGCGAGGTCTACCCGTACCCACTCGCCGCGCTCGACGCAGACACTGCCGAGGTTATCATGGAGGCGTTACGCCTGGTCGAGTCCGTGGGCCAGGACCTCCGGGGTGCGGGATGGGTTGCGTGCCACGCCCTGCTCTCCCCTGGTGGGCGCAGTACGCCGGCCGACGAGGTCAGGCGGCTCCTGCAGAGCCTGCCGCTGATGCAGCAATTCTGGTCTCAACTCGAGAGAGCGTTCGTCACGTTCTTGACCCAGCTGGGCTCCACGCCCCCCGACGGAGCCCTGCAGCAATGGTGGGTCGCCGTGGGCGAGGCCGTCAAGGAGGCGTGGCGCGCCACCGAGCGTTCGCTCGGGACGGATTCTCGGCATCTGCACGCCATCAATGCTGCCGCGGGCAGGATGGCGTCGCTGTTGGCGCAGTGGAAGGAGGAGGTGAGAGCGTGACGGAAACTCGAGCCTCTCAATTCGTCCGTCGCTTGGCCGCCCTGGCGGAGGAAGGCAAACGAGACCGGGCTGCACTGGCGACGCTCAAACGGAGCCTCGCCTTCCAGCCCGGCACCTATGTGCCCTCCTTCGCGCTCGTGGAGCCGTGGGTATCTGAGGAAGGTTGGCAGCGCACTGCTTACTACCTCGTCGCGGGACTCCTGGCCTTGGACCCTCGAGTCGGGTCGATGTCGCTGCCGGAAGGCATGGCGCTTGTCTACCGCAAGCGGGATAGCCGCAGCATCGAATCGCGATTCTTGGCCCTCCTCGATGCCGACCGTGACCAATTGCCCGATCGCCTCCGCCGCTGCGTCCACCTCGTGCTGGCCGAGGAGAGCCCCGGACTCGACTGGGCATCGTTGCTCTCGGATCTGCTGGCATGGTTTCACCCGGACCGGGTCGTTCAAAGGCGATGGGCGCGCACCTTCTACCGCGCCCTGCAGGGCTCCGAGCAAGGCCGAGACTCGGAAGAGAGTCGAGACGATAAGGGGGAGCAGCCGTGAACCTCGTAGAGATTCACGTCATTCAGAGCGTCGCGCCCAACAATCTCAACCGGGACGACACTGGCAGCCCCAAGGATGCCCTTTACGGAGGCGTGCGCAGGGCGCGGATCAGCAGCCAGGCCCAAAAGAGGGCGGTGCGCCTCTACTTCAGAGAAGCCTTGACAGACGTCGGGTTGCTCGACGCCGAGCAACTGGGCCTGCGCACCAAGCGCCTCATCGACAGGCTGGTCGACGAGCTGCAGGCGCGCGGCCACTCAGCGGAGGAGGCCAGGGCTGCGAGCCGCAATGCGCTTGCTGCCATGGGGCTTGGCCTGGATAACAAGGACCAGACACAGTACCTCCTCTTCATGGGGCAGCAGGAGATCGCACGGCTGGCTGATCTGGTCGCGGAGCACTGGGAGACCTTGTCGGGGGTCGCCGCGGCCGCGGAACCTGCCGAGGAGTCCAGGAGCAAGGGCCGCAAGCGAGCCGGGCGTGCGGCGGTGCCGGCTGATCTGGCCAAGGCCTTCGCCAACGTCCTCGACGGAGGCAAAGCGGTCGACCTGGCCCTGTTCGGACGCATGCTGGCCGACCGACCGGAGTGGGCCATCGACGCTGCCGCACAAGTCGCCCACGCTTTGTCGACCCATCGGGTCGACCGCGAGTTCGACTTCTACACCGCCGTCGATGACCTACAGCCTCGTGAGGAGACAGGTGCGCCCATGATGGGGGATGTCGAGTTCTACTCGGCATGCCTCTACCGGTACGCCAACGTGGACCTGGCGCAGCTCCTGTCCAACCTCCAGGGGGACGTTGAGCTGGCCGTTCGCGGGGTCGGGGCGTTCCTCAGGGCATTCGTCCTCACGTTGCCCTCCGGCAAGCAGAATAGCTTCGCCGCCCACAACCCGCCGGGTTTTGTCGCCGTAGTGGTTCGTGAGCGTTCCATGCCCCGCAATCTCGCGGGAGCGTTCGAGCGGCCAGTACAGGGGGATCCTTCCCACCAGCGTAGCCTGTCGGGCTTGTCTGTCGAGCGGCTGCTTCAGACTTGGGAGGCCATGGACAAGGCCTACAGCAAAGGGACCCGCGAGTGGGTCGCCCTGCTCAACCTGACGGACGCGACGGTCGCCTACCACCACGAAGCGCTCCGCTCCACCCTCGATGAGGTACTGCAGGTAGCCATCGAAGGGGCGACCGAGCTCCTCAAGGCGGGTTGAAAGCCATGCCCACCCTGTTGCTGAGGCTCGCGGGCCCCATGCAATCCTGGGGGACGCGCAGCCGCTTCGACGAAAGGGACACCGGCCTGGAACCCTCCAAGAGCGGCGTGATCGGCCTGCTTTGCGCCGCGCTGGGCCGCGCTCGCTACGAGGCCATCGACGACCTGGCCAGCTTGCGGATGGGTGTACGGGTCGACCGGGAGGGTGTCGTACACTACGACTACCAGACCGCCTCTCAGGTGCTGCGGGCTGACGGCCGGGGCCTGCAGCCCACCGTCCAAAGCTGGCGCTACTATCTCTCCAATGCAGTTTTCTTGGTCGGACTGGAGGGGAGCGACGAGGCTCTCCTCCGGGAAGCGCACCAGGCCTTGCGGACGCCCCGTTGGACGCTATACCTGGGACGCAAGAGCTATCTGCCCAGCGCACCGGTGTGGCTGTCCGACGGTTTGGTCGAGCCTCCGCTCGAGCAGGCGCTCATGACCTACCCGCCGCTGGTGGAGGACGTCGGCGAGAGACTGCGATTCGTAATCGAGACGGACGTGGGGCAGCTTCGGATGGACCAGCCTCTGGCTCCCTTCAGCCAACGCCGATTCGGCGCTCGGTACGTGACCAGCTTCACGCGCCCCCGTGAGGAGGTGGGCCATGTACCTGTCCAAGTTGACCCTCAACCCTCGCCACCCCCTGGCACGGCGTGACCTCGCCAACCCATATGAACTCCACTCGACGTTGGCGTGGGTCTTCGAGGCCTACCCCGATGAGCGGCTCTTGTGGCGCGTCGAGCGGGGCCTTCGCGGGCCCGGCCCCGTGGTGCTGGTGCAGAGCCGTCACGCTCCGCCATGGGATCGGTTGGAGACCCGCGCGGAGTATCGGGGGTATCTCCTCCAGGAGGCCCAGTGGAAGGCGTACACCCTTCTCGAACGGCTCGCTGTCGGTCAGGTGCTGCGCTTTCGACTCGAGGCCAACCCGACCGTCACCCGCGACGGCAAGCGCCACGGACTGCTGCGTCCGGACCAGCAGCTCGGGTGGCTGGAGCGGCAGGGCGAGCGGCACGGCTTTCGGCTCCTCTACACCCAATGGCCCGAAGGCCGGATGCCCAACTGCCGCGTCACCGCTGTCGAACGACGGCAGTTCCGCAAGCGCCAGACCGGACAAGTTATCGTGCTGCTCGCCGTAACGTTTGACGGGTACTTGGAGGTCACCGATCCCGTCGCACTAAGCGAAGCCATCTGTCAAGGATTGGGGCACGGCAAAGGGCTGGGGTTGGGGCTGCTGTCGATCGCACCGGCTGGGGCTGTTGCCTGAGGGCAACAGCCCCTCTCAGCGATATCCGCGTGTCTCTTCCTTCGCCGCTTGCGGGCCTGGCACGGCGAAGGAGGGGTTGCCACTCTCCTGAACCCGTTGCGATGCGCTCGGGAAACTGTCGCGGGTGCAATCCAACGCCTCCACGAGCTTTCGGGAGATTTTCTAGAGTTGTCCCCGCGCACGCGGGGGTGGACCGGGCTTACGGCTGGCCAGACCTACTACGCCGACGTTGTCCCCGCGCACGCGGGGGTGGACCGCCCTGGGTTACAAGCCTGGCACGATGCTGCCGGTTGTCCCCGCGCACGCGGGGGTGGACCGCCTGGCATGATCCTGCCGCGCTACGACCCAGCCGTTGTCCCCGCGCACGCGGGGGTGGACCGCAGGCCCGTCTCGCCAAGCGCCTGGACTAACTCGTTGTCCCCGCGCACGCGGGGGTGGACCGACCCCCACAACGCACGTGTTCAAGAGCTTCAAGTTGTCCCCGCGCACGCGGGGGTGGACCGGCTACGGCCACTCGACCATCCCCCCACCCTGCGTTGTCCCCGCGCACGCGGGGGTGGACCGCCCCTTGCTGGGGGCACGCGCATCGTCCTGCCGTTGTCCCCGCGCACGCGGGGGTGGACCGAACCGCTGCTCCATGCGGGCCTCGTTGAAGTCGTTGTCCCCGCGCACGCGGGGGTGGACCGACCAGCGCGCCGACCGCCAGGCGTTTGAACTAGTTGTCCCCGCGCACGCGGGGGTGGACCGACGGCCTCGGCCACGACGCCGAAGGATGCGCAGTTGTCCCCGCGCACGCGGGGGTGGACCGATTCGTCGTCCCCTCCTCCACCGCCACCGCGCGTTGTCCCCGCGCACGCGGGGGTGGACCGAGGCTGACGACTACGCACCGCAACGGCCCATGCGTTGTCCCCGCGCACGCGGGGGTGGACCGCACGTCCGGCCCCTGTGGGCCGAAACCGACGACGTTGTCCCCGCGCACGCGGGGGTGGACCGCCCGTCCGCCCCCAGGAAGAAGGCGTATCCCGCGTTGTCCCCGCGCACGCGGGGGTGGACCGAGGATGACCTTGCCGCGGGCGGAGTCGTACACGTTGTCCCCGCGCACGCGGGGGTGGACCGGACGACCCCAGCCCCGTTCGGCCCCTCGTAAAGTTGTCCCCGCGCACGCGGGGGTGGACCGAAGCTGCTGACTGATGGCCCGTTCAATTCGAACGTTGTCCCCGCGCACGCGGGGGTGGACCGTCATAGCCCAGCGCGTACCCAACATGCGCCGCGTTGTCCCCGCGCACGCGGGGGTGGACCGCCGGCGACGCTCTCAAAGAACTGGGCCTGTCCGTTGTCCCCGCGCACGCGGGGGTGGACCGGTCGGTCGGAGTGGCGTATTCATAAGTGCCCTCGTTGTCCCCGCGCACGCGGGGGTGGACCGCACCAAGGGTCTCTCCATGCAGCCTCAGCAGACGTTGTCCCCGCGCACGCGGGGGTGGACCGATCTACCAGGAGCAGCCGGGCGGCGGGATTCGGTTGTCCCCGCGCACGCGGGGGTGGACCGCCGGGCATCACGGTGTTCCACAGGGACAGCCGCGTTGTCCCCGCGCACGCGGGGGTGGACCGAAGGGAAGTCGGGCGCGCCGGCGCCGGTGAGCGTTGTCCCCGCGCACGCGGGGGTGGACCGCGATCCTCGTGCTCGACATAGGTGTTGGTCTCGTTGTCCCCGCGCACGCGGGGGTGGACCGCGAATGCGTGTTGAGGCCATCAAGCGCGAGGCGTTGTCCCCGCGCACGCGGGGGTGGACCGAACCTGAACTTCTGGCTGCAGCAGCGGGAAGACGTTGTCCCCGCGCACGCGGGGGTGGACCGTGGATTCCGCCCGACGAGCGAGACCTGCGGGAGTTGTCCCCGCGCACGCGGGGGTGGACCGACCGAGAACGCCCGCATCGGAGGCGTCGTGCGCGTTGTCCCCGCGCACGCGGGGGTGGACCGATCGGCGGCGTCCTGGGGCCTGACGGCAAGATCGTTGTCCCCGCGCACGCGGGGGTGGACCGGAATACAGGAACCACAGGATCGCCAGCCCGGCGTTGTCCCCGCGCACGCGGGGGTGGACCGGCGGCGGGCTGGCAGCAGGTACCGGCTGGGACGTTGTCCCCGCGCACGCGGGGGTGGACCGGCTAACGCAGCGGTGCTCAACCTGCTGCTGG
>SPLK01000487.1_pt1 | contig 11065 bp, 6 predicted proteins | sample 2456111 | NCBI WGS metagenome assembly SPLK01 (sample SAMN11156906, study PRJNA527647) | hot springs metagenome | biome: Geothermal region; feature: Hot spring; material: tree branch in hot spring; isolation source: hot spring sediment rich in lignocellulosic material ... | reverse complement strand
ACGGTTAGCGCGAAAGACCAGTCCCAAAAGCACGTTGAAGTTAGGCCGATCGATGGCCAGCGCGTCCATCGAGAGCTCAAAGCCCCGGTTACGCGTCTTGCCAATGTTTTCAATGCGCGTTGGCACCGGCGCTGGCTGGGGCACTGGGATTTCCAGCAACAGTTTATCGGTCTCTTTAACGTAGTACTCCAGGGTACCCGACAGCTTGCCGTTCCAGAAGTTATAGTCTAGGCCTACGTTAAAGGAGGCGGTTTCTTCCCACTGGAGGTTGGGATTGGCGTAGTTGATCGGAGCAAAGCCCGTAAAGGCTTCCTGGTTGAAGACGGCCTGCAGGTCCTGGCGGGCGCCCAACTGTGCCAGCGACAGGTAGTTGCCGATTTCCTGGCTACCGGTGATTCCGTAACCTACCTTCAGTCGCAAGTCGCTGATCCAGTCGACACCTCGCAGGAAGGGTTCTGCGCTTAAGCGCCAAGCACCGGATACAGCTGGAAAGAGGGCCCACTTATTGCCTTCGCCGAACCGCGAAGACCCATCGTAGCGCAGCACCCCTGTGAGGTAGTATTTACTGGCAAAGTTATAGTTAAGGCGCGTAAAGAACGAGACCAGTCGGCTTTTGTCTTTGTAGGAGAACGTTCCTTCTTTGACCAAAAGGGCACCAGCCTGTACAGCGTTGTAGCCCGTGAGGTCGGTCACAAAGTCCCGTCCTTCGACCCCGAATTCCTCGGTCATGTACTCGTTGAACTCGTAGCCTCCCAGCAACTCCACGTTATGTTGCCGCGCAAACGTTCCCCGATAGGTCAGGTAGCTCTGGAACGTCATAGAGGAGTGTTCCCGATTGCGCAGCAAGGCACGGCCGCCAAACTCATTCCCTACAGGGCTTTCCTGAGGGAAGTACTGCCGGCGACTGGCTTGGGCGCGGTCGGCCCCAAAGTTCACCCGAGCCGTTAGGCCAGCTAGCAGGTCCAGTTCCGCAGCAAGGTTACCTAGGCTGCGCGTCGTTTTAGCAAAATCCTGCACCTGTTCAGCCATGGCCACGGGGTTGCGCACCGAGGTGCGACCATCCGCGATCTCAAAGTAGCCATCGCGTGCCGGCGTCCCATCCAGGTTAGTTTGGGCATGGATGGGATAGGTCGGGTTCATCTGAAAGACGTTCGAGAGCACCCCTCCCTCGAAACCTGCAGTTTGGTTATAGGGGAGCAGGTTGTCGTGCGTAAACGAAGAGGTCAAATTCAGCTGCAGCCGCAGCCGTCCATCCAGTGCTTGATGATCCGCGTTCAAGCGCCCCGTTAAGCGCTCTAGGCCCGAGTTAATTACCAGCCCTTCTTCGTTCAGGTAGTTAACCGAAGCGCGATAGCGCGTCTGGCTAGTGCCTCCCGAGAAGGCCAGGTTATGCGACTGGGTGAGGGCTGTACGCATAACCGCCTCCTCCCAATCGGTATTGGCATTGCCTAGGACGTTGCGGGCCGAAGCAGGGAGGTTGCCCGCCTGAATTTGCTGCTCTACAAAACGGCGATACTCCTCGCCATTGAGCACGTCCATCTTTCGATAAGGCGTTGAGGCCGTCACATAGCCATCATAATCCACCTGGAGCTGCCCTTGCCGCCCTTTCTTGGTCTCAATCAGGATGACGCCATTAGCACCACGGGAACCGTAAATGGCTGTCGCAGCTGCATCCTTCAAAACGGTAATAGACTCAATGTCGTTGGGGTTAATCAGGCTGAGCGGGTTACGCGGTGGCGGCGGTGCCCCGTTTACACCAGCACCTCCTGGTGTTAGCGGCACGTTATCGATCGGCACGCCATCGATCACAATAAGCGGCTGGTTACTGGCGCTGATCGACGTGCCCCCACGCAGCCGAATATTTAGGTTTGCTCCAGGCTCACCGTTGTTGGCCACAATCGTAAGACCGGCCACCCGACCTTGCAGGAGCTGGTCTGGAGAGGTATAGCGGCCTTGATTGATTTCATCCACACTAATCGAAGCCACCGAGCCCGTCACGTCCTCGCGCCGCTGCACGCCATAACCTACCACCACAATCTCCCCTAACACCTCTACCGTAGGCTGCAGGCGTACGTTGATGACCGAGCGTGTGCCCACCACCTCCTGCACTTGCTCATAGCCCACAAACGAGAAAACCAAAATCGCTTCTGGCCCAGGGACCTCAATCTGGTAGCGACCACCCACGTCGGTCGTTGTGCCGGTGGTGGTCCCCAGCACCACAATATTAACCCCAGGAAGCGGATCTCCCGTAGAAGCGTCCGAAACGGTTCCAGTAACCATGCGGGGCTGGGCCATGACAACGCTTACACTACACAACCAAGCTCCTACACCCAGCAGCCACTTTTTCCAGTGGATCATGCGGTTCATAACCCCTTTTATCTAATTAGTTGACGAAATGAGAGCGTTTCCATTTCCGGTGAGAACGCTTTCAATCTGCAAGCCCAGGTTCAGAAAAGCAATCCCTTTTTTAGGGGACACCCCCGTTGCGTAATCGGTTAAGTTGTAACAAAACAATAAACTTTCATCACATCTTCACATGAAGCCATAGGGCAATGTAGTCCTATCCTTATGGGCATGCTTTGCCCTACCCTTATCCTGCATAGATAGGCCTACCTTCCGGTCTGAGCTTAGACCGGGTTTTCTTGTCTTTTGAGGTGTGGGTCAGCGCTGCCGGGGGCGCTTGGTGGTGATCACGATGACACCATTGGCGCCACGCGAGCCGTAAATGGCTGTTGCAGCCGCGTCTTTCAGCACGGTGATCGACTCGATGTCGTACGGATTCAAAAACGAGATGGTCCCGCCCGGCATAGGAGTAATGGGCACGCCATCGACCACAAATAGCGGCTCGGCATCCCCCAGCAACGTGTTTTGGCCGCGAATACGAATCGATAGCCCGCCTCCTGGAGCTTCGGTCACATACACGCCCGCTACACGTCCCCGCAGAAGTTCTTCCACACGGGCTATGGGCCGCTCGGTGATTTTGTCGGGATCGAGCTCGCTGACCGAGCTTGTAAGCTGGTCGCGCGGTACCGTGCCGTAGCCTACCTCAACGCGATCTTCTTGCGCAGTAGCGCTGGTGTCCGCTGTTGACCGGCTGCTTGCACAACCCATAAGCAGTCCGCCTCCAACAAGCAGTGCCAGCCACCCGGTGAGATATGGGTGTTTCATGGCTCTATACAGGCTGCGATATGGTCCTAAGGGCGATACCTTTGAAAAATAAAAACGTTTCGCCCCTGCGTCATCGCTCAATTGAGCGGCAGGTGCAGCACGCGGCGCTGATAGCCGTCGCCGTTCGGAAACGCCACCTGCAGGAGATAGCCATCGGCGGTTTTCTCAAGCTTCACCCCTTCCACTGCTTGGAGTCGCCGCGGTGTGCGTACCTGGACCGTGTAGGTACGCCCGGCGCGGCCTTCCACGACGAGCTCCAGGGTCTCTGCAGCCGCCCGCACCCGAAGTACGCGTAAACCCTTGTTTTCCATACCCGGTACCAATGGGGTAGGGGCTACATAGACGTCGGTGCCGGGTGTTAGGGTATAGGTAACTTCTACCGGACCGCCAACCATGGTGCGGATAGCCACACGCAACACGTCCCCTTCCTGACGTACGGCAAACGCAGCAGGCTGGCCGTTGACCGTCACTGCCTGCACGCGTGCATCTAGCGGAAAAGCTGGAGCTAGCTCAAGTGCAATTGGTGCGGCTTCCCCTTCGGGAAGAACGCGAACGTGAAAGCGCTCTTCCTGACGCCAGAGGGTTATCGCATACCGATCTCGGCCTACCGGCACATGCCGCAGCGTAACGGTGTCCCACACTGCCGGGAGTTGGGGGGCAAAGTGCAATAGGTGCCCCCCTTCGCGCACCTCCAGTCCCAGCAGTCCACGTACCAGGGGGGTAATGACCATGGCCTCGGACCAGATCTGGTGATGCGAAGAGCGCCCAAAGTCACGGTTAAAATCGCCCGAGAGCAATTCGGTCACGTAGCCTAAGGCTCCTTGAAACGTCAGGAGGGCGTTGGCCATAAGAGCCTGGTAGCCGATATGTGGTTTCTCGTAGCGGTAGGCTGCCAGAGCTGCCCAGCCTGTAAACAAAGGCCATACCGATCCATGGTGGTAAGAAAGCGGATCGTAGCGTGGGCTGGCATTGGAGAGGATGCGGGTTCCCCAGTCGGTTGCTAGTGCCGCACTGCCCAGGTGCTCCAGAGCCCGTCGGGCCCGTTCCGGACGAAGCAGCCGCCACCAAAGCGGTACAGCCTGCAGCACGGTGTTTTCCCGAAGCAGCTCGGGGGCTGCGTCAGCTTGAGGCTTCCAGGTAGCAAAGGCATAAAAACCCGCATCTTCTAGCCAATACGTACGCTCAATAGCTGCACGTAGAGCCTGTGCCCGCTGGCGGACTTCTGCCGCAAGTTCTGTTTCACCCAAGGCTATTGCCATGGCTTCCATCCCCTCGAGTGCGGCCAACCAAACGCCCTGTTGATAGAGCTCTTCATGCGGTGGATAGAGCAGGCCGCCTTCTACCCATCCGTGACCCACCTGGGTGTTTTCCACCAAGTCGTTGCCGTCGGTGTCGGTCGCTGCTGTAAAGCGATAAGCCTTGAGCAGCGCTTCCCAGTGTTGACGGATATATTCCAGGTCTCCACTCGCTTGCCAGTAATCCGCATGGGCTACAATAAACAGCGGCGTAGCATCGGCCGAGGCCCAAGGGTACGGATAAGCTTCAAACCAGTCGAGCAGCGCTGCGCTTTGCGCAATCTCATGGGGGATTTTGCCGTCTTCACGCTGAAAGCGGCGCAGAAAATCCAACGCAGCGCGCGTAGTTTCATAATTTCCAACAGCAGTTGTCGCTAGCACTGTCCAAAGCGCATCACGGCCAAAAAACCACGCAAAACCTGGTCGTTCGCTGTTGCCTGCGGTGCGAAAGCCTGCAATCAACCCCGTGCCCAGCTGCGGATTGGTTGCCAGTCCTTTGTCAATGCCAATGAGCGCCCACTGGTAGGCAACATTGAGCTTAGGGTCCGGCGTTTCCAGCTGCAGCGCTTGTTCCAGTAAGCGTTCGTAGTGGGCCACGTTTTGGCGGTAATAGCTTTCGGCCTGCGTTAGCAATCGCCGGTAGACGGCCAGGGCATCCTCTACGCCTTCTATGCTGCCCGTAATCACAACGGGAACGTAATACTTGCGTGCTAAGTCCGGTGTCACCTCTAGACGAAAGCGGTTCGGGAGGTCCTTAGGCTCTTCTTGATAGGGTTGTACAGAAACGTCCTGTGCCACCGGGGAGCCGATCACCCCTGCAAAGCGGTGGGTTTCTTCGGTGATCGTGTAGTAGCGACCTGTTTCGTTCCATCCCAGATAACCGGTCATCAGTCCGGCAGGCCACATCAGCCGCAAATCTGGTCGAAACGATACCTCGATGGTCAGCGGCCGCACTGTCTGCACATCAAACAGCATGATGAGGCCGGGCTCATTGAGCGGTGCGTAGAGCAGCTGCCGCACGGTAAAGGCAGCGTGGCTATAGGTGAGCACAGTTGCCTCAGGCCGCACCTCAATATAGGAGAGCGTTTCCTCGCCACTTAGGGGTATAGGGTAGTCGGCGATGGCAAAGTCTAGGCGCAAATCCCGAAGGATTTTGAGCGGATAGACCCACACTTCAAAGGATCGGTGCTCATAGCCCAGCAATGCTGCACGCCGTCCGACCACATCCACAAACGCGCCAAATTGGGTAGGCCGCTCCAGGAGCAGCCGACTTGCCGGAGGCTCAAAACGGGGTACTAACCCTGCCGTTGTCTGGGCCATAGCCATAAGCGGTAGCATTAGGCTCCAGAGCCCTAACCTATAGCTTTTGCGTTGCATGGTTGCTTCCCAAAACCACAAAAAAGCCTGCCCAGAAAGTAAGCACTGGGCAGGCTCAAAATGCAAGCGCTTACCAGGGTAAAACGTCGAACCCTTAGGGCTACTTGGCTTGCAGGGAGGTGACTTCGGGCAAGAGTTGACTTCGGCGGTAGGCATATAGACGAAAAACGACGCTGTCGCCGTTGCGCACCACGGCCCAGCCATCGGGGCGTTCCAAGAAGTAGAGTACCTGGGGCGTGCTACCCGACAGGCGGAGCGTAAGCACGGCCTGCGCGGCCTGGCGTACGGAGTCGGCCGAAACCGTCATAAAGCCATCCGCACGCAGCGGACCAAACTGGCTTGCCCAGCGCGCAGCTGCAGCCGAATCGGCTGCGAGCGATGCTCCATCCCGCAACAAAGCCCAACCCGCATCCGTGCGACGCACGCCGTAACGCTGCCCTTGCTGCGCTACTTCAAGGGCTTCAATCTGAGCTGCTGGAATGCGCACTACGGTCTTGTCGCGCCACCGGTCCAGTTCTTCAGGAAAACTCAGGTTCGTTCGCGCCAAGAAAATACGCGCATCGGTGGCCAGGCGCACGTAGCGGCTGTCAAAATCGGGCCCCGTATGGCCCCAAAAAAAGCGTAGTGAGTCGCCCTGTTGCCGATAGACGACAAGCCGAACGGCGCTGGTATCGGTCACGCCGAAGTGGGCGTAGCGCTCGGGATTGGTGGATACTACGCTTTCCAGCGTGGTCTTGGAGAGATCTTCGACAAAGCGTGCCGCCAACAAAGAATCGGCTGGATAGCGCAAGGGAGCGGTCAATTGCCACCCCGCTGCGCTACGCTCAAGCACTACTGGATCGCGCCCCGGATGCTCAATCCGCAAGCGCACCACGTCTTCGGTTTTTACCGCTAGCTGCGGCAGCCGTAGCGTCGAAGGATTACGCCTGAAGGCTCCGGTGAGCCATGCAAGGAGCAGCAGCACCACGAGGATAGCTGAAAGCGTAAGGATCGGATTTTTCCTAAGCATGGCGTTCCAGGCAACAGGTTTATGCGGTAAGAACCATGTGGCGCTGCCGGCGCATGCGCCAACGCACTAGGCCAACGAGCACCACCAGCACCACTGGCCCCAGGATGTTGGCATACTTAATCCAAGGTTTCAGGCTGTCGCTGACCGACTCAAGCATCCGTGGAGCAATCGACTTGGTCCGAATCGCCAGCAATGCTTCGTCTTGCCCAAGCCAGTCGACAAGGTTTAATACAAAGGCTAGGTTACCCGGGGGAAGTTGGCCCGCATAGAGTTGCTCGTTAACCAAGTCGCCATCCCCTACAACAACCAGTCGTGCCGATTGCGCTGTGCGTGTACTGTCATAGGCGCTGGGCAACGCGCCATGCAGTGCCACGGCCAGCACGTAAGGACCATCCCCAAAGTCAGGCTCTGGAAGCATCATAGGCTGAATCATAAAAAAGCCTTGCTGCGTGGTGCTTTGGACTGAGGAATAGGCCAAGGGCACGCGTTCGACGCCTTTGGGAACAGCCGCGCTGGTGTCGATAGAGCTCACAAAGTAAAAGTACACCTCGCGCAGACGATTCACGATGGGATGTTCTGGATCAAATCGCGTGGCAATTGGAAAGAATGGATATGCTACTGCCTGCGTTACCCGAAAAATACCTATGGTGCGTTGCACGGTAACGATTGAGCTTTGGCGGTCCAGGACCAGGTCGGGCCGGATGACGGCGCCATAGTGGGCCAACAAGTCTTCAAGTCCGGTTTGCAGCTCGTTGGCAAACCCAAACTGCAAATTGGCGCTGACCCGGTTGAGCAAGACGCCCAGGCGCCCTCCTTCCATCAGGTAGCGATCGATCGCTTTGAGGTGTGGCTGGGGAAAAGAATCCGTAGGCGCAATAATAAGCAGCACGTCGGGCCGAGCGTCAAGTACGCTGTCGCGCACGCTCACCAGCTGCACCTCATAGTTGCGTTCCAAGGCGCGCCAGAAAGTCTCCATCGCCGAGCGGCTCGTTTCTCCATGCCCCGTCAGCAAGCCCGCTACAGGCAGTCGCTCGCGTGTGAGCTTCCGGATTGCACTGGTAAGGTCATACTCCAGCATCGCTAAATCCGCAACGACAGGGATTGTCTCCCGCTTGCCCCCGTATTCGACAACCAGTCCCATGTAGGCATTTTTGATTTGCAGGTTGTCATTTTCGATCACCTGCACTTGGACCGGGGGAATACCGTAGCGGGCTGCTTCTTGCTGGAGGGATTCGTCAGCGCCCGGGTCGATAAATCGATACTGGAATTTGTTACCCCCGTAGGCGCGGTATTCATCCAGCTTATCGCGCAGCAAGCGCCGGTTGCTGCTGTAGGGAGCAGGCAGATCCGCCGTAAAGTAAACGCGTACAGTCACCGGGTCGTCGAGCGCGCGCACCGTTTCAATCGAGGCTTTGGCAAGCGAGTAGACCTTCTCGTCGGTCAAGTCCAGCCGGAAAAACACGTTCAATCCCACCAGATTCAGCGCAATCAGAATCAGTCCGGCCAAAAGCAGCGCGGTACGCGTGGTCCAGTTCCGTTGCATGGCTTATTCTGGACGTCGTGCCAGGTGGTAGGCTGTCAGCAAGGCAGCAAACGTGGTCAACGACAGGTAGTAGAGCACGTCGCGCGAATCGATGACGCCGCGCATCAGGTTACGGTAATGAAAATCGATGCTCAGGTACTCAAGCACTGGCGCCAGCCAGCCTGGGGCAAAGATCGTGACCTTGTCCATCAAATAGAGTCCAAAGATCATCGCAAACCCTAAGATAAAGGCCACGATCTGGTTACGCGTTAGGCTCGAGGCAAGCAGCCCCAAGGCGCTGCATGCCAGTCCCAGCAGCCCAAGGCCGATGTAGCCCCCCAGCGTGGCGCCGTTGTCGGGGTCGCCCAGTAACGCAATCGTTAGCCCATAAAACCCCGTCAGCCCCAGGGCTACGAGCAGCATGAGCAGCACTGCAAGCAATTTGGCTGCGATGACCTGCCCATCGCGCACAGGCAGCGTCAGGAGCAGCTCGATCGTACCTGCCCGGCGTTCTTCAGCAAACGTGCCCATGGTCAAGGCCGGGATAAAGAACATGAAGAGAACAGGCGCCAGGTCAAACACCGACTGCAGCGAAGCCACGTTTTCTACAAACAGGCTGCTACCAAAAAACCAGCCGGTAATCAACAAAAATACACTGAGTACAATGTAGGCCGACGGACTATCGAAAAAAGCGCGCAGTTCTCTTCGGGTGAGAATCCAGACTTCCCGCATGGCCCTGCGTGCAGCTTAATTCATGGTGAGTTGACGGAAGACTTCTTCCAAATCGACCCGTTCACGGTGCAGCTCGGTGAGCTTCCAACCGCGGTCGACAGCCAGTTGAAACAGCTCCGGTCGCAGGTCACGCTGACCCTCAGCGCCAAGGCGCAGCAGCAGCGACCCATCGCTTTCTGAGCGTACCTCCTCCACCCGCACACCGTCAATCCGTTCTAACGCCGCCCGCACTTCAGGCTCTGGGGCAAACACGCCAAACAGAAGGCGTTGACCGCCATGGGCCAACTGCAATGCATCGGGCGTTCCATCGGCCACAATGCGACCGCGATGGATGATCAGCACCCGATCGCAGGAAGCCTGCACCTCAGGCAAAATGTGCGTTGACAGGATAACGGTCTTTTCACGCCCCAGCGTCTTGATCAGCGTTCGGATTTCTACAATCTGGTTCGGATCCAGACCAGAAGTCGGCTCATCTAAAATCAAAATGGGCGGATCGTGCACCATCGCCTGGGCAAGACCTACACGCTGGCGATAGCCTTTAGATAGCGTCTCGATACGTTTATGCAACACCTCGCCCAAACCACAAACCTCGACCACCTCAGCCAAACGCCGACGCCGCGCTGCGCCTTCCAATCCCCGCATGGCCGCCACAAACTCCAGGTAGTCGTAAGTGACCATGTCGGGATACAACGGCGTGTTCTCGGGCAGATAGCCAATCTTCCGGCGAATGGCCAGGCTATCTCGACGCACGTCCAGCCCATCTACAAAGACGGTGCCTTCGGTCGGGGGAAGATAGCAGGTGATCACCTTCATGGTGGTCGTCTTGCCCGCACCATTGGGTCCTAAAAAACCCACCACCTCACCTGCACGCACCGAAAAAGAAATGCGATCCACAGCGAGCTCCGACCCATAGCGTTTTGTCAGTTCACGGACCTCGATCATGGATGCCTGGGCTTGCTTCTGATCGCCAGAAAACCAACGCGGCCTCTATTTCTTTTGGCACCCCAAAAGTTCCGCTGACCCCAACGACGCAAACCCGCTTTTTATTGTGCAAGCCGCAAGAGTCAACAGTGTAGCACTTTGAACCCTACCAGGTTGCAACCCAAATCCAAGAGGTGTATTTTTAGTTTAAACTAAACTTGAAAGGATACATTTTTTAACCATGACATTTTCCATTCTAGCGTTTATTTTGTCAAACCTATGGATTGCCACGGCCGACACGCATCGTTCGTCGGCTGCTTTAGGGCTTGCTTATACCATTGAGCTCTGGTCTCCCCTCAGCGGCGCCCGGCCGCATCTGGCCTGGAGGGATAAGGTGGACGTGACGCTGACGCTTCGACTAAGCTCGCAGACAACAGTTTTCCTCTATGGTTTGGGGACCCAAGGTAAATCCCTGAGTGAATCCTTAGGGGTTGTGCAAACGCTCAGCAATATCGAGGCGCCCGCTTCATGGCGTCTGTACGAGGCGTTTGTGGAATACCTCGCAGCGGCCAAGCGTCTTTCGGTTTTGGCCGGATTGTACGACCTGAGCAGTGAGTTTGACGTCCTGTCGACCGCAGGGCTTTTTCTGAACAGTTCGTTCGGTACAGGTCCAGAGCTGGCCCAAAGCCGCCCCCAGGGTCCTTCGATTTTTCCTATTACCTCGCTTGGAATACGTTTGCGCACGATATTCACCCCTAGGGTTTATGGCCAGCTTGCCGTGCTTGACGGCGTGCCCGGCGATCCTAGGCATCCGGCAGGCACACATATTCGCTTTGGAGCAAACGATGGCTTGTTGCTGGTGGCCGAAGTGGGGTTTCACCCTAAGCACCTTACTGACCCGGCTTGGCACCTAACAAGCCGACTGACCGAAGTAGACGATGCGCCTAAAGTAGCCTTCGGTCTTTGGTATTACACGGCACGGTTTGAGCGACTCGATGCAGGTCGCCAGCGAGGCAACGCCGGTGCGTACGTGCTGGGCGA
>SPLK01000486.1_pt1 | contig 11081 bp, 10 predicted proteins | sample 2456111 | NCBI WGS metagenome assembly SPLK01 (sample SAMN11156906, study PRJNA527647) | hot springs metagenome | biome: Geothermal region; feature: Hot spring; material: tree branch in hot spring; isolation source: hot spring sediment rich in lignocellulosic material ... | reverse complement strand
GAGCTCGTGCGGCAGAACGGTGCCGTGGACTACACCTTCTCGGTGGCCGCCGACTTCGCCGCCCGAGCGAAGGCCGAGCTGCGCCGGCTGCCCGCCAACGAGGCCACCGCCATGCTGGAGGCCATCGCCGACACGGTGGTCGAGCGCAGCTACTAGGGGCGGTGGAACCTTCTCAAGCCTGTAACGGTGCGCTGGCGGTTTTGGCCGCGGCCCCCCGGACGCCGTGCCCTAACTCGACGGCCTGGTAGGCGGGCACCTGTCGTCTCTTGAGCCGGATCTGCCGGGCCATGACGGAGCCACTTCCTGCTCGTTGGGCGGCGTCGATTTGCCGGGCGGCTCGCCAGCGACGGTCAGCTCGCACGACGGATTGGCCGTGGGGTGGTCGCTGTGATGGCATAGCGCTCAAGGTTGTTTCGATAGAGCCAGGCAGCTTCGGAGTGGGCAGCAAGGTAGAGACGCAGGCACGAGCAATCAGAAAGGACAGAATAATAGCGGAAGAATGTCAGTGATATTAGGATGAAATAAGATATGGCATATATTGACGAAAGGAGAAGGGATGGGTAACATAAAGACGAGTCTTGGCGGGGTAAGGTGACGGGGGGTAGCGAGACGGCCCGCACGCAAACAACTCGCCATTACCCTGCCAGCTAGGGGGAATAAACGTGATCGAAACTCGCTGCCTCAACCGGTGCCGCCGGACCCTCCGCCGTAGCGCTGGGGCGGTGCTGGGCGCTGTGGTCGGTACCGTCGCGGCCAGCGGCAGCTTGGCTGCCCCCGTCGAGATCACCCACATGACCTACTTCTGGCACGGCCAGGCCTGGCATGACTACCTTAAGGACCGGGCTGAAGCCTTCAACAAGCGAAACCCCGACATCCGCGTCAACATTCTGGTGGCCGGCGAGACGGAAGCCTACGGCACGAAGTTCACGGTCATGCTAGCCGGCGGCACACCGCCAGATACCACTGACTTCCACCCGGGCATCGCCGCCCCGTTCATCGGCCAAGGCGCGTTTCTGGATCTCCGTACCTACCTGCGCAAAGATCCATCCGTCCGGCAGAGCGATTTCAGCCCGGTGGTCTGGAAGGCCCTCACCGCTGCCGACGGTTCCATCTGGGGACTTCCCGCCGACATCTACCCGGTGGTGACGTGGTTTAACGCCGATCTACTGGCCGAGGCGGGTCTGCCCAGCCCTAACGACCTGGCCCCAGCCGACTGGACCTGGGCCAGGGTAGTCGAGATGGCGAAGAAGCTCACCCGTACCGACTCTCAGGGGAATCCGGCGCAATTCGGCATCGACCGGGCCACTGGGCGGTACTACATCCCGGTGGCCCAGGCGGGTGGCGCTTTATACGATCGGCACGTACAGCCCACCTCGAGCCGCTGGAACACGCCCGCCGTGGTCGCCGGGATAGAGTGGGTGCGTAGCCTGCTGCTCGAGCACCGGGTGGCGCCGCCGGTGACCGTCAACGCGCGGGACTTCTATTTCTGGACGGGCAAGACCGCCCTCGATCTGGTGGACGGCCCGGGTATCATCGGGGCTTACCTGAGCAAGGTGCAGTTCGCCTGGGATGTGGCGCCCCAGCCCCTGGGACCAGTCAACCGGGCCTCGGAGGTGGCTGTGGGTGCCTTTGAGATCGTGGCGGCCAGCAAGCACCCCGACGCGGCCTGGGAGTGGCTCAAGTTCATCGCCGCCGACCCCGAGAGCACTCGCCGCTTTGTACAGGTGACCGGCCGGGTGCCGTCCTTGCGGGCGCTGCAGCGTCAGTATCCGTCGTTAGTCGCCCAGGCCCCGCGCCACTGGATGGTGTTCTTCGACACGGCCGCCGATTCAGATACCTTCGCTGGCTACGTAATCCCGCAGGCTAACGATGTGAACCCCATTGTCAACCGGGAACTGGTCAAGGTGTGGCGGGGCGAGGAATCGGTCCGCAACGCGGTGGAGGCCATCCACCGGCAGGTGGAACCGATCCTGAAGGCTGCTTCTGGACGGTAACAGCCGAACGGGGCCCCGCTCTCCTGTAGAAGCCGGGGCCCCAACGGCCCACCGATGGAGCGAGGCACGCGGTACGAGCTTGTTGTCCCACGAAGGGCGGGTAAGGGTAATGCCGGCTACACACCCCGAAGCCCAGTGGTTCAAGGGTGCTGGCCTGGGGCTATTCATCCACTGGGGACCTTATTCCGTAGCAGGGATTGAGGCGTCCTGGCCGCTTCAGCCTCATAGCCCCCAGCATATGTCGGTCGACGAGTATGAAAGTCTCGCGCTGAGGTTCAATCCCGGGCAATACGATCCAGAGGAATGGGCTGGGCTGGCGAAAGCGAGCGGTTGTCGCTACGCCGTGCTGACGGCCAAGCATTGCGATGGGTACTGCCTATTCGACACCTCTACCACCGACTACTCCGCTCCAAAGACGGGTCCCCGGCGTGATTTGGTGGGACCATACGTAGAGGCCTTTCGCTCGGCAGGGCTGAAAGTGGGGTTTTATTTCTCCCTGATCGACTGGCATGATCCAGATTTCGCTAGTCTGCCCGTGGGGCGCCGTATGGCTTCCCCGCACCCGTTTTCCTACGACCCGGAGCGGTGGAATCGCTTTCTGGTGCGCGTGTACAAGCAGGTGGAGGAGTTGCTCACCAAGTACGGTCGGATCGACCTGATGTGGTTCGACGCCCCGGAATTCCGGGCGGAGCGGTGGCACAGCCACGAAATGAAGACAATGATGCTGAATCTGCAGCCTCACCTGGTGGTCAACAACCGGTTGCCCGACGTCGGCGACTACGTCACCCCCGAGCAGCACGTGCCCCTACGCCCTCCCGAAGGTTGGTGGGAGACTTGTATGACCATGAACCGGCAGTGGGGGTACCACCCGGACCCGACCCTATATAAGTCGCCGCGCCGCCTCATACGGACCCTGGCCGAGGTCGTAGGCAAGGGCGGGAACCTGCTGCTTAACGTGGGACCGAGACCCGACGGAACATTCCCCCCGGAGGCAGTGGAGAGACTGCGGATCATGGGCGAATGGATGCGGCACTCCGCCGAGGCCATCCACCAGGTGGAAGCCGGGCCATACGCCGGCTGTTTCTACGGTCCAATGACCCGCAGGGGACGAACCCTGTACCTGCACGTGTTCGACCCACCCCTAGAAGGTGTCGAAGTGCGCGGCGTAGCGGCTCCGGTACTGGCGGCCCGTCTTCTGCGCACAGGCCAGGCGCTGCCTGTGCAGGTCGAACAAGGACTGGCGCCTCTCATCCGGATCGAACTAGACCCCACCCAGTGCGACCCCTACGACACAGTCATAGCGCTAGAGTTCGGCCAGGAGCCCGAGTGGCCAATATAGTTCCTTTCTTGGGACTTTAAGCTGCACGATCTTCGTAGCGGGCGTACGGGGAGAATAGCTGTTCGTGTGGTGGCGGAAGTGAAGGAGAGACCTTCTGGTTGGTCCGGCGGCCTGGTGGGCCGCCTACCAGGCCAGGGGGTGGGGGTAAAGAGATGAAGGTAGCGATTGTTGGCCTCGACAGTGCCTACTGGCCCCATGCCTTTGCCCGTCAGCTTCGGGCGGCGGGTGCAGTGATCGTTGGCTTCACCGATCTGGGCGTCGATGGCGCCCGCCTACGGGCCAACCTCGGCATGACGGCGGCCGAGTACGGTGTCCGGTACGACCTCCGCCCGCTGCCCGACCTGGACGCTGCGTTGGCCGAGGCGGAGGGGATCGCCGTCTGCACCCGCAACACCATCATGCCTGAGCTCGCTGTAAACGCGCTTTGTGCCGGGCGCCACGTCTTCGCGGCGAAGCCGGTGGCCGTCCGGATCGAACATTTGCAGGCGATTCGCCCGCACCTTCTCGGCGCGGCGTGCTTTACCGCTGGCCAGACAGCCCGCAGTCACCACGTGCTGCGGTCCATCCTCCAGCTCGTACGGCAGGGAGCGGTGGGAGAGGTTCATACTGTCCGCGTGATGCATCAGCACGGACGTTACCGCGACTGGGCCGCCGGTACGTGGTACGCCGATCCCGGCGAGGGGAACGCCTGTCACTGGCTGGGCTGGTATGCGCTCGACGCCGCAGTGGCCTTGCTCGGCCCCGTGGAGGAGCTCTGGGGTTTCGCGCAACAGCGGGCGAACCCATTTCCCGGCCAGCCCGACCACCTGAAAGCGGTGGCCCACCATAGGAACGGGAAGCTGAGTACGTTGGAGATCTACTGTGACATAGGTAGCGACTGGGGGCTAGCCTTCATCGAGTGTGAGGTGGTCGGCACGGAGGGCGTCGTTCGCTACGTGGGACCCGAGGACTTCATGTATGTTCACGACGCTCGCGGCGTTCGGCGTCTTCCCCTTGAACCGCAGGGAGACCCCCTCGCGCAGGAGCTCAGTGCCTGGATCCAGGCCTGTCAGAGTGGGGGCGAACCAGTTCTTCCCGGTAGCATGGCGCTGCACGTGGCGGCAGGTGGCTGTGCCTGGGCGGAGGCCAGTCGGACGGAAACACGTCGGGCGCGGGTGAGTGTCGAGTAACCCGAGGCGACGACAGCGCAGGCCGTCGCCAAGCCCTGATCTGGCTGGCGGCGGCCCGAAAAACCCTCCCGATAACCGAGACGAACGTTCCGATGCCAGACCCCCTTTCATGGGATCCGAGTCGGGGCACTGGAGGCCTCCGGGCGCCCCCCGCAAGACCCCCGTATCACCAGTTGGCAGGGTAGGGTGATGAGGTCAGGTAACGCCGCGTCCGGCTTCTCGATGGCATCAAGAAGTATCCGGGCACCATGGTAACCTATCTCCCGTGCGGGGTAATGTACGGTCGTAAGCTGCGGGTCACTGACGGTGGCGATATCCCGATCATCGAATCCCACCACCGCCACGTCCTCCGGCACACTCCACCCGAGCTCCCGCACGGCCCGAATAACGCCGACGGCAAAAATGTCATTGCCGGCAAACACGGCCCTAGGCCGAGGGCCAGGCATGGAAAAGAGAGAGAGCGCCAGCCGGTACCCTTCCTCCTCCCGCTCCCAGTCGCCATGCCGCACCCACGCTTCAGGCAGCGGGAGCCCGGCTTCGGACAGGGCGCGCCGCAGTCCGCGCAGGCGATCCTCAGAGGCCCAGCGCCCCTTGGGACCACCGATGTAGGCAATGGTGGAGTAGCCCAGGGAAAGCAAGTGCTTGCCCACTAAATAGCCTGCACCAGCGTTGTCCATGAGAACGGTCGGTGCCTTTAGGCCGGCGATGGTTCGGTTCAGCAGCACCACCCGCACGTCTCGCAAGAGCTCCACTGGATAGTCCGTATCGTGCCGAGTAATGGAGGAGGAGAGCAATACACCGTCCACCTGCCAGTCCAGCAGGCGCACCAAATGCTGGCGCTCCCGTTCCAGGGACCCAAAGGTGGTGCAGATGATGAGGTGGTAACCCTGGGATAACGCGGCCTGCTCGATGCCCCTAGCCAGCCCGGGATAGAAGGGATTGCTGAGGTCAGTAGCAACAAGGGCGATGGTATAGCTCCGCTTCGTCTTAAGGCCGCGGGCCAACGAGTTAGGGCGATACTTCAGGGCCTCCGCGGCTTGCAGGACACGAGCACGCGTCTCCGCAGGGATCCGCCCCGGCCTGCCGTTAAGCACCGCGGACACCGTGGAGGTGGAGACTCCCGCCGCCCTCGCGACGTCGGTTATGGTAGGGCGACCAGCCGGCGCCCTCGGCTTCTCACCGGGCTTCTCCGGATCTTTCGCTTGGCGCAGCGCATCGGCCGCTTCTCGACCTGGTTCTTCCGGCCTATGCCCGCCATCTACGCGTTTCGTCACGGTCATCCCTTCACACCGCTGGTCGCAATGCCAGCCACGAGATAACGCTGCAGTAAGCCGAAGGCGAGAGTAACCGGCAAGATGCTCAGTACTGTCATGGCCAGCAGGTAGTTCCAATCCGTTACGAGTTGGCCCTGGAATCGTGCTAGCCCGAGTTGCAGTGTAAAATATCGATCAGAGCTGATCACGATCAAAGGCCACAAGTAATCATTCCATCTCCACATGATTGAAAAAATCGCCAGTACCGCCAACGCAGGCCGAGCGAGGGGTAACACAATCTGCCAGTAGATCCGCCATTCGCTTGCCCCGTCAATGCGTGCTGCGTCCAGAAGGTCGTCGGGGATACTGAGCATGTACTGGCGCAGCATGAACACTCCCGTCGGTGTCGCAGCCGGGGGGATAATTAAACCCCACAGGGTATCAATCAGGCCCAACCCTGCCATAACGAAATAGATGGGAATCATGATCACCTGTAGAGGGACCATCAATGTACTGAGCATGAATAGGAAAATAACATCTCGCCCCCGAAACTGGTACTTACTTAGACTGAAGGCTGCCATTGAGTTAATGAGCAGGGTTAATAGCGTTGCCGCGGATGTTACCAGAAGACTATTGGCCAGATACCTTAGGAACGGGAATTGCCGCAAGGCATCGGTATAGTTTGCTAGTGTCCACTGGCGAGGAAAAAGGCTGGATGGTATTTGATACAGCTCTGACAGGGGCTTGAACGATGAGATGACCACCCATAATACAGGCCCAAACATGACAACAACACCCAATACCAGAGCCCCGTATGAGGCTGCATCAGTCCAAGCCGGTGGCCGCGCCGTGCTTCGACGCGGCACATTGAGATGTTGTCCCATAATGTCCGCGTTCCCGGGCATGTCCTCCACCTGCCTCAAATTGCCTGAGCCAACCGCCCCAACACAAACTGAACAACTGTCAGCGAGAGGATAATCACGAATAAGACTAACGCGGCGGCCGCTGCTAGACCTAACTGATCCAGCTCGAGACCGGTGCGATAGATGTATTGTACCATCATCATGGTGGAGAAGCCGGGCCCCCCGCCAGTCATGACGTAGACGTAATCGAAGATCTCAAACGCACGTATGACACTCAATATAACCACAGTCAGTATGGTGGGATACAAGAGAGGAATGGTGATATAACGGGCGCGTTGTATCGGCGTCGCGCCGTCTATGTTGGCAGCCTCATATAAAACCGGAGGAATCGATTGTAAACCACCCAGCACAATAAGCGCGAAAAACCCTACAGTAGCCCATACGTGTACTATAATCACCCACATCATAGCCCATTTTGGGGTCAGGAGCCAAGGCACAGGGTTGAATCCAGCCCAACGCAACACACTGTTGAGAGCACCGAAGTTGGTGTTCAGGATCCACTGCCAGATGATCGCTACCACGACAGGTGACAACAATACTGGATAGAAAAAAGCACTGCGGAAAAATCCCCTGCCGCGCACGGGGCGATTCAGAAGGAACCCAATCAGGACCGAGAGCACAACCACCAGGGTGACATCGCCGACAACAAAGGTGAGTGTGTTCCGCACCGCCCGAAGGAACAGATCATCAGCGAGCAGAGCCGAGAAGTTGGCAAAACCGGCGTATTGTTTGGGTTGGTATGCCGATAGTCGGAAAAAGCTCATCCAAAACCCGTAAAGTGCTGGAACAGCGATGAACGTGGCGAACAGGAGCACATTAGGGGTGACGAAGAGGTATGGGGCGAGGCGGGCCCTGAAACGTTTGCCCATTGATCACATTCACCTCTCCGTGAGCCGCCTCCAAGGAGACCTTTTTTCGCAGGTCGCGGGTGGGCCCTGCTCCCACCCGCGACCTGGCACCTGGCGGCCTGCCGCGCGTCACTTTATCCCCATGATTTCCTTTGCTTTTTGCTCCGCACGCCGGAGCGCTTCGTCCACCGAAATCTCGCCGAGAATCGCTTGCGTCACACGGTCGCGCACCTCATTGGCGACCGGCCCGAAGTAGATATTGTAGTTTTCATAGGAAGTCTCCGGTAATAGGGGAATCCCCCTCAGAAACGTGGTCATCACCGCAGTAGCAAAGGGATAGTCGATGCCTTCCTTAATCAGGTCATTACGGGTGGGTAGGAAAAGAGACTCCGTGGCGAATTGGCGCATTGCTTCCTTGCTACCTAGATACTGGATGAATTGAGCGGCCTTGGCCGGGACCTTGGTATCTTTGAAAGCGACGATGAACTTGCCTCCCGGCATGCCTCCGTATTGCTTCTGGCAGCCGTTGAGTACAGCCCGCCATTCGAATTTATTGCCGATGGCTTCATGGAACTGGGCCACTTGCCAGTTACCCGACAGATAGAACGGGAGCTGTCCGTTTATGAAATACTGGTTGGCGGCCGCGTACCCCTGCCCTCCGCCCGCCCAGACCTCTAAGGGCATAACGCCCCGCTGATGAAGCTGCACGAACGCTTCGATCCCCTGGCGTGTCTCAGGGGCGGTAAGGCGCAATCCCTTCCCGTTAGGGGTAAAGAAGCTTCCCCCGTAGGCCTGGATGAACCCGTCCAGACGGTGGCCGCTCCGGTCGACAGCCATGGCAAAAGGCACTCGGGATGCTTGCCGCGCCTTTTCCGCCAGACTCGCCCAAGTCTCCCAGGTGACACACTGCTCGCTAGGCAGCGCCAACCCTGCTTTCTTGAAAAGCGTCACGTTGACAAAAGGACCGTTAACCGTGAAGTCGTGGGGGATACCATACAATTCACCCCGATCACCGTGCACTGCCTTCATAGCAGGGGCGAGAAAGGCGGAAGCGAATTGTCTGTCAGTGAGATGCGGACGAAGGTCAAGGAGGTACGGGAAAAAGCGCCCGGGCTCGGTAACACGCGCTACGTCAGGAGCGTTGCCTGCTGCGGCCCGAGTCAGCAGGAGTTGATTGAGCTGGGCGTAAGGCACTACCGTAAGCTCAACCTGCACATCGGAGTGTTTTGCGTTGAACTGGCGGACTAGCTTCTGAATTGCCTCCAGATCCGGACCGTCTGTGAACCAGACGAACCGCAGTGGCGTCGGCGCGGCGCCCGCGGGGCTAAACCCTGACAGTGCGGCGCATAGCGACCCTACGACCCACGAGAGCCTGGCGAGGTGCTTCATGGTGGGACCCCCTCCCTCTTGTGGCGGCCAGGAGTCGCCCTGAACATAGGCGGCGGACCCCCGGCAGCTTTGGTTGCGCTGTGTGCTGAAACGATTCTGCAGGGGTGTCGGAATTCCTTCCGCATCTTGCGAGAACTCCGTTACCGCCATTGGGTTCCGCCTTCATGGAGTAGGGAGCCGACCCGTACTCTAGCACGGAGCAGCGACAGGGCCAGAAGGGTTCGACCATGTGCTGGCCAGCGGCAGAGAGCTGACGGGGGCGTCGGCGGGACACCTTGGCCTCGCCCTTTGCGCTCCCCCGATCACTGGCGCCTGCTGGCGACGGCCGGTAATCCGGCCGTCCCTTGGGCCGAGTGGTATAATGGGTGCGATGGCGGGTAAGGTGAGGGACGTCACATGCGGGTGGCTATCGTGACCGTGAGTGATGGCGTCAGCCGTGGCCTGCGGGAGGACCTGAGCGGCGCCACCATCCGGGAGATGGTAGAGGCGGCCGGGGGGACCGTGGTGGCCCACCGGGTGGTGCCCGATGAGCGGCCTCAGATCGCCGAAGTGCTGCGCCATTTGGCCGACAGCGGCCAGGTGGACGTGATTCTGACCACGGGGGGAACGGGGCTGGCCCCTCGCGACGTGACCCCCGAAGCCACCCGTGACGTCTTAGACAAGGAAGCGCCCGGTTTGGCCGAGGCGATGCGTCTGGAGGGGCTCCGGCACACACCTCGGGCGATGCTCTCCCGGGCTACGGCGGGGGTGCGAGGGCGTACCCTGATCGTCAACTTGCCGGGCAGCCCCAAGGGCGTCAGGGAGAGCCTGGGCGTGGTCTTGCCGCAGCTGCCCCATGCCGTGGCGCTGCTGCGGGACGAACCCTCTGGACACTAGAGCGCCTGGCCGATGCGACAGCGGGTGCCGTTCAGCCTGTCGGCCGCAGCGGCGGGAAGCCCACGGGAGAAGGGATGCCGATGTTCTCGTTGGGGCCGGGGGAGATTCTACTGATCCTGGTGCTGGCCCTGGTGATCTTCGGGCCCAGCAAGCTGCCCGAAGTGGGCAAGGCAGTAGGCCGCGCCATCCAGGAGTTCAAGACGGCGGTGGCGGGTGGCGGCAGCGATGAGCGGCCGGCGCCTAAGGGAGCGGGGGCCCGGCCCGCTGGCTCGGACGGCGAGAGCACCGGTGCTGCGGAAAAGGCGGAGTGAGGTCAAGCTGCCGGCTCCTGCCACGATGCCGGAGCAGCCCTCCAGAGCCGGGGAAAAGGACCAAGGGGCAGGGCCAGAATCCATGGCGGGGCTGCCTGCCATGGGCTGGGTGGAGCATTTGGCCGAGCTGCGCTGGCGGATCATCGTCAGCCTGGCAGCACTGGTGGCGGGTGCGGGGGTAGGCGCCTACCTAGCCTCGCCGACGCTCGACCTCTTGCGGCGGGCGGCCGGCGTCGACACGCTGGTGTTTGTCACCCCGGCGGAGGGCTTCCTCACGTGGGTGCGGCTGGCCCTAGCTATCGGCGTCGTGCTGGCGATCCCCGTGGCGGCTTGGCAGGCGTGGCGGTTCGTCGCTCCGGGGCTCTTCCCGCACGAGCGGCGGACGCTTCGCCGGGTTTTGCCCCTGGCGGCGGCTCTGGCCGTGCTGGGCCTGGCCTTCGGCCTCTTGGTGGTCTTCCCGGTGCTGCTGCGCTTGCTGCTGGCAGCCGGAGGCGGGTGGCTGAGCGCGGTGCCGGCGCAGCAGGTGCTGTCGGCGGGGCGGTTGGTCTCGTTTCTGCTGACCGTCACGTGGCCCTTCGTGCTGGTCTTCCAGCTACCGGTGGTGCTGGTGGTGTTGCTGGGCTGGGGGGTCGTCACGTGCGCCCGCTTGCGGGAGATGCGGCGGGCGGCCTATGTGCTGGCCTTTATCGTGGGCGGTGTCCTCACCCCCAATAGCGTGGTGGCCCAGCTGCTGATGGCGATCCCGCTGGTGGGCCTGTACGAGTTGACCGTGGCGCTGGCCGGCTGGTGGCGCCTGGAGGGGCGGTGGCTGGCCGGCTCGCCCCATGAGGAAGGAGCCAGGTGGGGTGAACGCCTGCCTGCGCCCGACGGCGGGACCGGGGTGAACCGGACCGAGTGGAGCACGGGGAACTGATCCACCTTCTCGAGGCGATCCGCCGCCACATCCTGGCCGGGCTTGTGGTCATGGTGCTGGCTAGCG
>SPLK01000485.1_pt1 | contig 11140 bp, 12 predicted proteins | sample 2456111 | NCBI WGS metagenome assembly SPLK01 (sample SAMN11156906, study PRJNA527647) | hot springs metagenome | biome: Geothermal region; feature: Hot spring; material: tree branch in hot spring; isolation source: hot spring sediment rich in lignocellulosic material ... | reverse complement strand
TGTCTCTCGGGATAGAAGCTTTTTAAAAATAGAGCCATAGCCTGCTTTACATCTTCAACGAGAATATAATTGGAATGCTCTACAGGTTCCTTTACCACTATGGCAAGTTCAAAATTTTTTACTTTCTCAACCTCACTTTTTTCTTGGCAAAATACGATAGTGTGAGGTTTTGGATCTTCCGGGGAAGATATACCAATCACTTCAAAGTTTTCACTACCGTAAAGCTTACCACCCACTAAATGTGCAACATGTATAAGTTTCATTTACCTTGATCTAAGCTTTTTATTATAGCATCCGTTATGTCTATATCCGGTTGTTTATATACAAAGGCACTACAATCCAATATTCCCGTATAGCCGTTTTTCTTAGCTATACCCTCGGCTATACCTCTGACTTTGTTGAGTATGTCTTCCTCTAATTTGCTTTTTAACTCCATAATGTCTTTCTGAGCTTTTTGTTGGAGTTCCATGCCTTCCGCTTCAACTTTCTGATACTCTTTTATCTTCTCTTCTTTTGCTTTTTGACTGATGCCCTTGCTTTCTATCTGTTTCTTCAGTTCGTCAAGTTTTTTCTGTTTTTCGTCCAACTGTTTTTGATAGTCCTGAACCTTTTTTCTGAGTTGTTCCTGTGCTTGTGAGACTGACTTGGACTCGGAGAGAATTTTGTTTGGGTCCACACACGCAAATTTTTGCTCTGCTAAGGAAAAACTGCTAAGAAGCAAGCTTGAAAGGATGAGCTTTTTCATATTATCCTCCTTTTTTTATTATACGGCTTCCTTGTAAACATATCTGGGTTTTACTTTGTTTTTTACCACCTCTTCGTCTATAACTACTTTCTTCACTCCTTTCATAGACGGAATTTCAAACATCACCTCCGTCATGATCTCTTCCATTATAGCTCTCAAACCTCTGGCACCTGTTTTTCTCTTAATGCTTTCTTTGGCTATTTCTCTGATAGCTTCATCTGTGAACTCAAGATCCACACCATCCATTTCAAAAAGTTTCTTGTACTGCTTTATGAGTGAGTTTTTGGGTTCTGTTAGTATTCTCACGAGATCATCCTCATCAAGTTCTTCAAGTACAGCAATAACAGGCAATCTTCCTATAAACTCGGGGATGAGACCGAAATGTATAAGGTCGTCAGGCTCCACAAAATCAAGTACGTTCTTTTCTTTAAAAACTCCCTTCACCTGGGATTCAAAGCCTATACTTGATTTCCCAAGCCTCCGCTTTATTATATCTTCAAGACCTACAAAAGCACCTCCGCATATAAAGAGAATGTCGGTGGTATCAACCTGTATAAATTCTTGATGGGGATGTTTTCTTCCACCTTGCGGTGGAACGTTGGCGACTGTTCCCTCCATAATTTTCAAAAGTGCCTGTTGTACTCCTTCACCAGATACATCTCTGGTTATGGATGGGTTTATGCCCGATTTTTTGGCTATCTTGTCTATCTCGTCTATGTATACTATACCTATTTGAGCAAGCTTAACATCGTATCCACAATTTTGCAATAGCCTGGTGAGAACATTCTCCACATCTTCACCTACATAACCCGCTTCTGTAAGACTCGTAGCATCAGCTATGGCGAAGGGTACATTCAAGAGTTTGGCTAAAGTCTTGGCAAGGAGCGTTTTACCAGAACCTGTTGGACCTATGAGAAGTATGTTACTCTTTTCCACTTCAACGTCTCCAAATCCCATACCCAACTCTTTTGCCTTTACCCTTTTGTAGTGATTGTAAACAGCTACAGAAAGTATCTTTTTTGCTTTTTCCTGACCTATCACGTAATCATCAAGAAATTTCTTTATCTGCTCAGGTGTTGGTATACTTGTGAGTCCACGATATGTCTGTTGTTTTTTCTGCTCTTTTATAACAGAACTGCATGCCTCTACGCATCTGTCACATATAAAGGTGTCGTTAGGTCCAGCTATGAGAACTAAGACCTCGTCCTGTGATCTTCCACAAAAGGAACAGCGGTTTTTTGCATATGTCTTCATGCTACCTGATTTCTCCTAAAAAATATATTTCCATCACTGCCTTTTTTCAATTACCCTGTCTACAAGTCCATACTCTCTCGCCTCTTGAGCTGACATGAAGTAATCCCTTTCTACATCCCTTTCTATGCGTTCAAGTGGTTGTCCCGTATGTTTTGAAAGTATCTCGTTAAGCATGTGCTTTATTCTCTTTATTTCCTCTGCATGTATTATGATGTCCGTTGCCTGCCCTGTTATGCCTCCTATAGGTTGATGTATCATTATGCGCGAGTGCGGTAAAGCGTACCTTTTGCCCGGAGAACCAGCAGCGAGAAGCACCGCTCCCATAGATGCCGCCTGTCCTATGCATATAGTTACTATATCAGGTTTTATGTACTGCATAGTATCGTATATTGCCATGCCTGCGGTAACCGAACCACCGGGAGAGTTTATGTACATGTATATGTCTTTCTCAGGATCTTGGGCTTCCAAAAAGAGTAGTTGAGCCACTATGAGATTGGCTATGTGATCATCTATGGGATAACCTAAAAGAACTATTCTATCTTGAAGGAGTCTTGAGTATATGTCGTAAGCTCTTTCACCCCTTGGCGTTTGCTCTATAACTATGGGGACGAGTTGATCAATTATTTCCTTCATCGCTCTTCTCCTCTCTTTCCTTTATAACAGCTTTACTTATTATATCACTGAACGCTTTTTCCCTTAGTATGTCTTCAAGAAGTACGCTTTCAATATTTTCTTGCCTAAAGTAATTCTTCATCTCTTCAACGCTCCTTCCATACTGACGTGCAAGATCTTCGTACTTCTTTTCCAGATCTCCTTCACTAACCTGCAAACCTTTTTCTTTAGCATATTTTTCGAGGATATACCTCAGTTTTACGTTAAACACAGCCTGCGGTGTAAACTCTTCAGCCATAGCTTTATAGTTGAGGTATCTTGTATCTATACCGTACTGAGAAAGTTCCTGTACTCTCCTTTCTACAAGATGGGAGATCTCACGCGATAAGAGAGTTTGGGGAATATTGAAATCAAACATCTCAACGAGCTTCTTAGCTACAGCTTCCTCGATCATAGCCCTCTTCATACGCTCTATACCCTCTTTGACCTCTTGTCTTATTTTTTCTTCAGCTTCCTGCCAAGTTTGACCCAGACCTAACTCTTTTGCAAAGTCGTCGCTTACCTCAGGAAGCACTTTTTCTTTTACGCTCTTTATAAATAGCTTTACCCTCGCCTTGCCCGCTTCCTTTCCTTCAGTATCGTAAAGGGTAAGCTCTTCAAAGATAAGCTCATCCCCCTCTCTCTTGCTCACGAGAGCGGTATCTATCTCCTCTCTGAACATTCTCTGCCCAACTATTCCTGAGGTTTCCCCATGTGTACTTTCTCCACTACCTATTTGCTCTATGTTGTATTCAACCGATACGAGATCCCCATCTTTTATCTCTCTGTCTGTAGGTTGCCAGATTGCATGCTCTTCTCTTAGCTGTTCTATCCTTTTTTTAACTAGTTCTTCATCAAACTCCACTTTTCTAACTTCCACCTCTATACCTTCCAGATCTTTGAGTTCAAACTCTGGGGGTGTTTCAAAGGCAACCCTGTATGTTAGTTTAGGTATTGACTCCTCAAGTTTTACCTCCTCCAAGAATATATCCGCTACTGGTTTTAGTTTGCTCTCTTCTATAGCTGATCGGAGCGTTTCGTTGGCTATTATCTTTCCCACCTCTTCTTGAATGTGATCCCTGTACCTTGCTTTTATTATCCATAGTGGTACAGCGCCTTTCCTAAAGCCCTCTATACTTACACTCTCTTTTAAATGTTTATAAACTTCCTCAAGGGCAGACTTGACTATATCACCTTCCACTTCAACGCTCAGCTCTTTAAAAAGCCCTTCTCTCTCTTTTACAGAAACTTTCATTCATTGCCTCCTTCTTAAAAGCTAAATCTGTATAAGTTTAACACACAAAAGGTTCAAGTGGAAGTTTCTAAGGGATAGCCTGCTCTTTTCCAGCCTTCTACACCGCCACTTAATACCTTAACCTTTTCGTAACCCCTCTCTAAATATGTTGCTGCCACACGGGCAGAAGTCGCTTCATGAGGTCACGCACAGTAAAAGATGATCTCTTTACCTTGTGCTAACGATGGTTGGGCTTCAAGCTGGCTCAGGAATATAGCCCCTTCAAGCTTTAGACTCCTGCATCTCTCGTCACTGTATGCACACACGAGTAACGCTTCTCCAGAAAGTACCTTCTTGCGCGCAAGATCTGGACTTATTCTTTCTGGCTCCATCATTTTAACACCTCCTTATAAGGAGAAACTTAGAGCAGGTAAACCGCTATGTCAAATGGATTTTTTTGTTGCCTTTTTACCAAGATAAGGTTATAATATAACATTCCCAAATAAGTTAAAAGGAGCCGAGAGATGAAGACATACAGGGTAAAACCTGAGAATGTAGAGAGAACTTGGTGGGTGGTAGATGCTCAAGGGAAAACCTTGGGAAGACTTGCCTCACACATAGCTAAGATACTAATGGGAAAGCACAAACCTTATTACCAACCTGATGTAGATTGCGGAGATTTCGTGGTTGTATTAAACGCAGGAAAGATAAAAGTCACAGGTAAAAAACCTAAGCAGAAGATTTACGCCTTTCACACTAACTATCCGGGTGGTATAAAGGAGCGGTCACTCGGGTGGATGTTAGAGAATAAACCTGAAGAAGTTATAACGCTTGCCGTCAAGAGGATGCTTCCCAAAAACAAACTTGGACACAGGATGCTAAAGAGATTAAAAGTTTATGCAGGCTCAGAGCATCCTCATCAAGCGCAAAAGACTCAACTTCTGGAGGTAAAAGCATGATAACCAAACTGAAAGACTTTCGTATAGGCTTTGACAATGCGTATTATGGCACAGGCAGGAGAAAGGAAAGCATAGCGAGAGTGTGGCTTTTGAGAAACACCGATAAAATGGTGATCAAGGCAAAGGACAGTTGTAAGGAATTTCCTATGAAGGATTATCTACAGCGTGACAGTCTTTTCAGTAAGGTACTTTATCCTATAAAGCTGGCGGGACTTGATGGTAAGTTCGGCATTTACGCTACGGTGGAGGGAGGAGGCATATCCGGACAGGCTGAAGCCATCATGTACGGTGTTGCGAAAGCTCTACTCAAATATAACCCGGATCTAAGACAGACCCTCAAAAAGGCTGGACTGCTCAAAAGGGATTCAAGGGAAAAGGAAAGAAAGAAGTACGGACTTATGAAAGCAAGAAAAGGCTACAGATGGAGCAAACGTTAAAGGTATGCGTATATGGTGCTACAGGCTATACAGGTATTGAGCTTCTGCGCTATCTTACCAATCATCCTCACGTAAGGGTGGTAAGCGCTGTATCAAAAACTTACGCAGGAAGATACATATCTGATCTCCTGCCGTACTTTTCCCATTTTTACCTATCTAAGCTGATGCTGACAGAGGAACCGCAGGAAGACTTTGACTTAGCTTTTCTGTGTCTTCCTCACGACGTATCATTAAGCACCGCACCTTCACTTCTTGAAAAGGGTAAGCTCGTCGTAGACCTTTCGGGAGCTTACAGGATAAGCGATCCCAATCTTTACCCTGAGTTTTACGGCTTTGAACACACGCATAGGGAACTTTTACAGTATGCGGTATATGGTCTTCCCGAGATATTCAGAGAGATCATAAAAAGGGGGAGGTTCGTTGCAAATCCGGGTTGCTATCCAACAGCAGTACTCCTTGGGCTATATCCTTTCCTCAAAGAAGGCGTAAGCTTTGATAAAGTCATAGTTGATGCTATTTCTGGTGTATCAGGAGCAGGCAGAAAAACCACACAACACTTTCACTACCCTGAAATGGAACAGAGCATAATAGCTTACTCTGTACACAAACACAGGCATACTCCCGAAATGGAGGATATCATAAAGAGAATATCTGGCAAGCACGTAAAAGTGAGGTTTACTCCAAAGGTAGTTCCAACATCACGAGGTATGCTCGCCACCATTTATCTGCATACTGAGGAAAAGCATGTAGAGGAACTATTTTGGGAAACTTACAAAGAGGAGAGATTTGTAAAGGTTGTAAAAGATCCTCCTACTACAAAATATGTTATAGGGACTAACATGTGCTTGCTTTATCCTTATTACGATGAGAGAACACAGATGGCTGTTATAGTAAGCGTCATTGATAATCTCGGGAAAGGGGCATCCTCTCAGGCTGTCCAAAATATGAACCTAATGCTGGGGTTTGAGGAAAGTACCGGTATAGAAACTCTCGCACTCTTTCCTTAACTGAGAAGTTCTTCCTTTATTATGTTCAAGAGTGTAAGTAAAGTGTTTTTTACACTCTCTTTATCAATCGCCGAAACGGGAAGAACAGGGATACCTTCATCTTCATCTATATCAAGTGCAGTTCTTACATCTTCAGGTCTCCACGCATTGGGAAGATCCTGTTTGTTAGCACCTACCACCATAGGTACTGGAAACCTTGACTGAAAGAAGTTTATGATCCGCCTAGCCTCATGAAAAGTGGAAGGATCTGTACTGTCAACGAGAAGAATTATCCCTAAGGCACCCTCGCCGAGTATGTCCCACATAAAATCAAATCTTGACTGTCCAGGTGTACCAAAAAGGTAAAGTTCGTGTTCGTCATCTATCCTTATCTTCCCAAAATCCATAGCGACAGTGGTGTAATCCTTTACGTTCCTCTCTCCCAAAGCCCTGGTTTTTCTTTCCGTTTTTACTGTCTTTATCTCGCTGACTGTGTTTATAAACTGTGTTTTTCCAGCTGCGAAAGGACCAGCAACCACTATTTTTATCTTCTTTATGGGCTTCATCACAACTCCTTTATCCTCTCTATGATCCTTGCAAGGAGTTCTAAAGTTATGGAAGGCTTATGTCTTTTCTCCCTCTTCTTCCTCTTTATTGCGCTGAGTGCCAAAAGTCCATACAGCGTTCTATCTACGCTCAGATTATCAAGCCCAGATTCGCGTCTTATATCCATGACGCTTCTTTCACCGTCAACAAGCATGAGGATCCTCTCCTCGTCCCTCGTAAGCTCAGCTTTCCTTACCTTCTCCACATAATCCTGGGATCTCTCAAAAGTTAGGAATTCATCCGATATTTTTCTCTCCACCTCTTCAGGTGTCAGCATTCTTGATGCTATCATTATAAGCTTCTCTATGGGATAATGAACAGGCATATCCGAATTGTACCTTATAAAGCCAGGCGTAAAGGAAAAAATGCCTTCCTTACTACCGAGCTTTGTAATCAGGAACCTCTCCACAGTTTTTGGAAGATTCTCCCTTGATATCCTAAGCTTGTCTATCAGATTATCAAAATCTCTATCCGCATAAACCCTGAAAACCCTGTCAACTGGTCTTGCAAAAACTATCTCCCCATCCTTCACATAATATGCCACTGTCATGTCTTGCCACTCAACAAGCAGTATACCGCTTCTTTTATCTTTTGCGAGTACTTGAAATATATCTACAAAGCTAAAGGTGCTTAAGTCCCCCGTTAGTGCCATAACTCTCCTTTTAAATAAGTGCCTTCAACTTCTCTTGAGCCTTTTTTATCTCCATGAGTAGGAGACCCAGCTTTGCATTGTTGTCTGCAAGTACCACCATTACTGCATCCTGACCCACACCTGTCAGTATGACATACCCGTTATCCCCCTTTATGGTTATTTGCTCAAGCCCTCCCTTTGCAAGTTCTTCGGATACTCTTTCACCTAAGGAAAGTATAGCAGCGCTCATAGCAGCTATTCTATCCTCCTCAAGACCGGGTTTTAATACCGAAGATATGGGAAGCCCATCCGCAGACACAAGGGATGCTCCTTCTAATCCCGTATTCTTTATAAGTTCTTGAAGCACCTGCATGTACTTATCCATTTTTCCCTCCTGTTTATAAGTATATCACTAAAATAATACATCAAGCATAAAACCCAGTAAAGTTGAGAGAAAAAACCATGAAACTGTGTACACCAAAACCACCCTTAAGGGTAGGAAGCTCTTGACCGCAAATATGGTAGGTAGGCATATACCGCTACTTGCAAGCATGAAGGTAAAGGCATTACCGTAAGTAAAACCCACCTGTGTTAGAGCCTTAGCTATAGGAACATCTTCGCCTGAACACACGTATATGGGTATGGATACGAGAGATATGAGAGGATAGGAAAGGGGACTGCCAGCAATGTAGCTTACCGCTTTAGTTGGCACGAATGTTTTAATGAGTGAAGCTATAACTATACCAATCAGTATGTATCTTCCTGTAAAAAGGATATGGTATTTAAGGGATTTGAAAAGTATAACCGTTTTTCTTTCCGTGTTTTCTCGCTTGAAATCTGCCAATAGAGGTATGTTCCCTCCCTTTTTGAATAGTGCGTCTACAGTGTAAGCTACCGCAATAGCAAAGGCAAGTGTACCAAAGGTTCTCAGCACAGCCGCTTTAAGACCAAAAAAGCCATAAGTCAGGATAACCGTAATAGGTGAAACTACCGGTGCAACTATCAAGAAGGCTACCACACTAGAGTAGCTCTTAGATAGGCTATTTATGAGATGTGCGATAGGTATCATAGAACACGAGCACAAAGGCAGAAAACCACCAAAAGATGCGGTTAAAAATGGGGCAATTTTCCTTTTCGTTATAAAATTCTTCAGCCAACTGAGTTTTGCGTATGTTTGGATCAGGGAGGTAATAAGTGTGGCAAGTAGGTAGTAAGGTAATATATCAACGCTGTAATCATAAAAGGTACTTAAGAGTAAACCTAAATATTCCATAGTAGTATTAAAATATAACACTGGTAAGCCTTACCTATCTTATTCATCCATTACTCTCATTTTCTCCTTTTCTATAGCTTCTCCGAGATTCCTTCCTGTTAATCCTTTGAATTTTTCTACATCGACCTTTACAGATCTTAGCTTCTCAAGGTACAGTTTGACCTTCTCTTTTAAGCTATCTTCAGTCATGAGAAGCAGTATGAAAGGCAATGGTTTATCCTTTAGGGAAAGGTATATTTCCGAATTCTTCCTTGCAGTAAAAAGTTTTTTCGTCACATCTTTATAGTGCATTTTTATTTGTTCGTAAGTTTCCCTGACCCACGCTGGCGCACTTATTTCCGTCAAAAAGGCTCTACCTTCTTGCACATCCGTATCCTTAAGTAAGACAAGAAGATAAACCCATCCGTAATCTATAACTTCTTTAGGGAATTGTATTTTATGCCATGCGATCACATTTCGCAGATTCATAAGCCTTTCTTCAAGCTTTGAAGACCACTTTATCCCCTTAAATACTTGCTCCAGTACTCCGTACTTTCTGTAAAGCTCAAGTATCTCAAGTATTCTCTCTTCCCTCAAGGCTAACCTGACCTCGTTCATTATCCTACCTTTTGGAGCTGAAGATATGAGTCCCAAAAGAACAGCGTTTTTAAGCAATCTTTCTGTGCTCTTTGAAAGCTTAAATCCGAGTCTTCCTGCAAATCGTAAAGCTCTGAGAATTCTTACGGGATCTTCTACAAAACTCAGGGGGTGAAGAACCCTTATGAGCCTGTCCTTGAGGTCCTTCAAACCCCCAAAGTAATCTATAAGAGTGCCAAAATCCTCTGAGTTTACGGATATAGCCATGGCGTTTATGGTAAAATCTCTGCGCAAAAGATCTTCTCTAAGGGATGCATACTCTACTAAAGGGTACGCACCAGGGTGGGGATAGGTTTCCCTTCTTGTAGTCGCAAACTCAAGCTTTAAATCTTTCAATTTTATGTGAGCTGTACCGAACTCAGGGAAAGGATGAAAGGTAAGTCCGTACTTTTGTGCTAACACTTGAGCCACTTTGATAGCGTCTCCTTCAATTACAAAATCAACATCCCAAACATCTTTTTTTAAGAGTATATCCCTTACCGCACCACCCACCAGATACGCTTTAAATCCGAAGGTTCCCGCTATAAGACCTACTTCTCTACTTATCTGCGCCACCTTAAAGGGAAGTTCCACCTTTCGCTCGTATGCTTTTAACCTTTCCGTTTGCTGTCTCATACTGTAAAGGAGATCAAGCCTCGTTACTACCCCAACAAGCCTATCTTTGTCAACCACAGGTATGAGCTTCTCTCCGTATCGGGAAAGTATCTCTTCAGCCTTCCATATAAAATCTTCGGGTGTCAGTGTGTGAAACTCTTCTACCATAAAGTCTTTTACAGGCTTGTCAGGATAATGTTTTACCGCTCTCAACAGATTTTTCTTATAAACTATGCCCACGAGCTTGCCAGTATCATCCACGACCGGAGCGCCAGCAAAGTTTCTCTGAGAAAGTTCAAGTATGGCATCTGATATGAGCGTACCCTGATGCAATACGAAAGCTGGAGACGTCATCACATCTTTTACCTTCAGCATCACCTTTTTACCTTCAAGCAGGGATGTTAATATGGATTTGATCCTTTCCGCATCCACACCTTCCAATTTGGTAGCGCTCGCAAAGGCATGTCCACCACCACCTATATATTCAAGTACCTTACTTACATCAAACTCTTCCTTTATGCTCCTTCCGAAAACATAAGTTTTATGACCAGCCGATACTATAACGAAGAGTGCGGAAGCTTCTTTAACTTCCTTGAGTTCATACAGGATACGCAGTATGTCAGGTTGATATTCTTCCGATTTGACTGAGGCTATAATAACCTTTTTACCGCTTTTAAAAAGGGATTCTATAGATTGTAAGTGCTTGGAGAGAATATCTATCTGCTCCTTACTGAGCGTATCGGAAAGATATTTACGAACAAGCCTGAGGTTTACACCCTTTTCAAGTAACCAAGCGAGAGCCCTGGCATCCCTCGCAGTTGTACCCTCGTAACTTAAAAAGCCAGTGTCTTCGTATATTCCAAAGCTGAGAAGCGTCGCAGACTCCGGAGAAATATCCATATCTTTAGCCATTAGCTCTTCAACCACAAGGGTCGTTGCGCTCCCTACTTGCTCTAACTTCCCTTTTACACCATCTATGCGGGTCGGGTGGTGGTCATAAATAATCACATCTTTTACCCTGTCTTTGAACTCTTCCAGGTATATTTGGTAATTTTGCGTATCCGTAAGTATAAGCTCAAACTCCTGAGGAGGATCTTGCGTTAACCTAAAAAGGTGCATAAAGTCCTTGAAAAC
>SPLK01000484.1_pt1 | contig 11175 bp, 7 predicted proteins | sample 2456111 | NCBI WGS metagenome assembly SPLK01 (sample SAMN11156906, study PRJNA527647) | hot springs metagenome | biome: Geothermal region; feature: Hot spring; material: tree branch in hot spring; isolation source: hot spring sediment rich in lignocellulosic material ... | reverse complement strand
TCCGACCATCTTCCGTGTGGTCTCCGTGGTCGCCTAGCCGCGGTGCCAGGACCGACACCGGCCGGCCGTCTCGCTCTCGCTATTCCTCGCTACGGGCCTCACCCAATTCGAAGCCTGTCGAGGTTTATAGGCCCTTATGCCGGCATCTCAGGGGAACCCGACAAGTTTTTCGATTCTATTCGGCTTAGACCTTGGAAGTTCCAAAAGGAAGATGGCGAGCAACTTTGGTGCACATTTATTGTACTGAGGACCTCGACTCTTGTCCAGATACAACCTCGCTGAAAAATGGCATGGCTACTAGGATATGGGGTGCGGGCTCATCATTACTGCGGGAGATACAGGGTTAACCCCAGCAACCATCGATCTGTTTAAACGCTCCCCGGAGTTATCCGCCACTCAACACTTACCTGATATTGCTCTATTGCCAGAGTATTAAACCCGCAACTTCTTGCAGCTCGCCTGCCCCCAGGGACTCTAGCGGAGGCCGGCCAGTGCCAGCAGCGCGCGCACCAGCGAGTCCCGCCCCTCGCCGGTACGGGCCGAGAAGAGGAGGACCGGCTGCCCCATGGCTCTGGCCATCTCGGCTTGGCGCCGGAGCTGCTCGCTGCGGCCTAACTTATCGGCTTTGGTGGCGACCGCTAGGAGAGAGAGTCCCTGTTCGCTCAGGTACGTGGCCGCCAGCAGGTCGCTCTCGGTAGGCGCGTGCCGGGCGTCTAACACCAGGACCGCCCCGCGGAGGTTCTCACGGCCCGTCAGGTAGCCCTGGATCATCGCTTCCCAACGGGCCCGCTCAGCTTGGGGCGCCTCGGCATAACCATACCCCGGCAAGTCCACCAGGCAGAGGCGGCCATCGAATTCGTAGAAGTTGAGGGTGCGGGTACGACCCGGGCGAGCCGCCGCCCTGGCCAGGCGCTGCCCAGCCAGGGCGTTGATGAGCGAGGACTTGCCCACATTCGAACGGCCTACCAGGGCCACTTCGGGTAAGCGGTGGCGCGGAAATTGGCTGGGGTCGACGGCACTGAGCAAAAAGCGGGCTTTTCGCAGGTCGACTGGCTTCAACCGGCTCACCCTCCTGGCCTACCGGAACAGGGCCCCCACTCGCCCGCCTGGGCAGCCGACGAGGCCCCCTGCCCGTCAGCCGGCGCAGGGAGCCTCCTCGACCCAGGGCTGCTCCGGAGGCGGGGGCAGGAAGGTCTCGCCCTGGGGACCCTCCGGCGCTGTCCCATCTGCCCCTTCGGCCTGTGTGGCCACCTCGGAGGCTGGCAGCAGCGCCTCGTCCAGCACCTCGTCCATGTGCTCCACCAGCCGGATCCGCAGGTGGCGGCGCACCGAGGGCGGGATCTCCTCCAGATCCGGCGCGTTCTCGGTGGGCACCAGCACCACCGAGATGCCGGCCCGCTGCGCCGCGAGTAGCTTCTCCTTCAGCCCGCCGATGGGCAGCACCCGCCCCCGCAGGGTGATCTCACCCGTCATGGCCACGTCTCGCCGCACGGGCCGCCCCGTGAGCGCTGAAGCCAGGGCTGTAGCGATCGTGATGCCCGCCGAGGGACCATCCTTGGGCACCGCCCCTTCGGGCACATGGATGTGGATGTCAAGCTTTTCGTGGAAGTCTTCCTCCAGGCCCAGCCTCTCCGCCCGAGAGCGGATGTAGCTGAAGCCGGCGTAGGCCGACTCCCGCATCACTTCGCCCAGCTTCCCGGTCAAGGTGAGGCGGCCTTTCCCCTTCACCAGGCTCACCTCGACCTGCAGGAGGTCGCCGCCGAAGGGGGTGTAGGCCAGGCCGGTGGCGACGCCTACCCGATCCTCGCTCTCCGCCTGGTGGCGGCGGAAGCGGGCGGGGCCCAGGTAGCGGGCCAGGGTTCGGGGCGTCACCCGCACGCCCTTGACCTGCTTCTCTACCACCTGGCGGGCGACCTTGCGGCAGATGGCCGCCAGATGCCGCTCCAGCTCCCGCACGCCGGCCTCACGGGTGTAGCCGTCGATCAGCTGCCGCAGGGCGGCGTCGGAGAGGCTCACCTGGGCCAGCTGCAGCCCGTGGCGCTCTGCCTGACGGGGCAGTAGATGGCGCCGGGCGATCTCGAACTTCTCGTCCTCGGTGTAACCCGAGATTTCGATCACTTCCATGCGGTCCCGCAGCGGCCTGGGGATGGCGTACAGGACGTTGGCCGTGGCCACAAACAGGACCTCGGAGAGGTCGAAGGGGACCTCGATGTAGTGGTCGACGAAGTTATGGTTCTGCTCTGGGTCCAGAACCTCCAGCAGCGCCGCGGCTGGGTCGCCCCGGAAGTCGGCGGCCAGCTTGTCGACCTCGTCCAGCAGGATCACCGGATTGCGGGTGCCTGCCTGGCGCATGGCCTGGATCAGCTTGCCGGGCAAGGCGCCCACGTAGGTCCGGCGATGCCCCCGGATCTCGGCCTCATCGCGCACACCGCCCAAGGAGATGCGAACGAAGCGGCGCTCTAGCGCCTGGGCGATGGAGCGGCCCAGCGAGGTCTTGCCCACACCCGGCGGGCCGACGAGGCACAGGATGGGGCCACGTAGTTTGTCGGCCAGCTGCCGAACGGCCAAGAACTCCAGGATGCGCTCCTTCACCTCGTCCAGGCCGTAGTGGTCGTCTTCCAGGATGCGGGCCGCCCGCTGCAGGTCCCGCCGGTCCCGGGTCCGCTTGCTCCACGGCAGAGCGCACAGCCACTCCAGGTAGTTACGCACCACCACCGCCTCGGCGGCCATGGGGGGCATCCGCTCAAGCCTGGCCAGCTCCTGCAGCGCCTTCTCCCGGGCGGCCTTGGGCATGCGGCAGGCCTCGATCCGCTCCCGCAGCTCCTCGACCTCGCTGCCCCGCTCGTCCCGCTCGCCCAGCTCCCGCTGGATCGCCTTCATTTGCTCCCGCAGGTAGTATTCTCGCTGCTGCTTCTCCATCTGCTTGCGCACCCGGTTTTGAATGCGCCGCTCCAGTTCGGCCACCTCGGTCTCCCGGGTGAGCAGGGTAAGCACCCGCTCCAGCCGGGCCAACGGGGTCAAGGTCTCCAGCAGCTCCTGCTTCTCGGGCAGCGAGAGCGGCAGGTGCGCCGCCAAGGCGTCGGCCAAGTGCCCGGGGTCGCCAATCCCCTCCACGCCGGCCACCGTTTCCGCAGGCAGACGGCGGCTGACCTCCACGTAACGCTCGAACTGGCGCAGGCTGGCCCGGATGAGCGCATCCGCTTCGGCTGCGGCGACAGGCTCCTCCTCCACCTCCGCCACCCGCACCAAAAAGAACGGCTCACTTTGGACGAACTCCAGCAGCCGCACCCGCCGCAGCCCCTGGACCACGATCTTCACCGGGCCCTCGGGAAGCCGCATCAGCTGCTTCACCTCGGCCACGGTGCCAATGGTGTAGATCTCCTCGGCGGCCGGCTCCTCGGCTCGGGCGTCCCGCTGTGCGGCCAAGAGAATGTGGCGATCGGTGCGCAGAGCCTCCTCGAGGGCACGCAAGGAGCGATCGCGGCCCACATCCAGGGGCACCGCCATATGCGGAAAGATCACGAGCCCGCGCAAGGGCAAGAGCGGCAGCAAGCCTGCACGCCCCTGGAGAGCCTCCACCTCACCGCCCGGCTCCCGGTCCCTTTCTTCGGTCTGCCCCTTGAGCACGCCATCCACCCCTTACCCTCTCCCCCGAGCAAAAACGGCGCGGCCCCCGTCAACCGGCGCACAGGGAGGCAGTTATCCTCATTCTCTTCATCGGCGGTTCTCGCGTCAAGTGGTGAATCCTGTAGCCTTTGCCCGCTGGAGCCCACTTATGCGGGCTCTGGGGCCGAGAAGCTACGCCGCGCTATGGCTATGCAGGAGGAGGGGCCGGCCGCGCCCGGCAGGGAGCACAGCCGGCAAGAGGCGGGGGGCAGCCGCCGGTGTGGGCCTTCTGAGGGAGTTACCCCTCAGAAGGCGGCCAGCCGCGCCGAGGGGCAGAGGGCCCGCTCGATCACTTCGTCGATACGGCTCACCGGGATCACCAGCAGGCCTTGCTGGGCAAGGTCTGCGAAGGATTCCTGCCAATTGTCGGCGGGAATGAGGGCGGTGCGGACGCCCGCCAGCCGGGCTGCCTCCAACTTGGCGACCACGCCGCCCACCGGCTTCACGTGGCCCCGGATGGAGACCTCGCCGGTCATGGCCACCCGGTTGTCCACGGGCACGCCCGTGATGGCGGAATAGATGGCTGTCACCATGCTGACGCCAGCCGAGGGCCCGTCCACCGGGATCCCGCCGGGGAAGTTGACGTGGATATCGTAGTCCTGGGGGCGCAGCCGCAGGCTGCTCCGCAAGACGGTCAACACGTTCTCCGCTGCAGAACGGGCCATGCTCTTCCGGCGGAGGGTGAGGCCTGGCCCGCCCCGCTCTTCTTCCTCCATCACGCCGGTGACCGTCAGCTTCCCCTGTCCCGGCTCAGCTGGCACGGCGGTGGCCTCCACCTCGATGAGCAACCCCTGGTTGGGGCCGCAGACTGCCAACCCATTCACATAACCCACCTGCGGCTCAGGGGGCACCGACTTCTCGGGCCGGGGAACATACTGCCCCGTGGTCAACACCCACTCCACGTCAGACCGGCTGATGCACTGCCGCCCCTCGGTCTGGGCCAGCCCAGCGGCCAGCTGGACGATGTTGACCGCCTCCCGCCCATTGGTGGCGTAGCGCTGAATGGCCTCCACTGCGGCGGGTTCCAGCTCGAAGTTGATCTTCCGGGCGGCGTTGGTGCAGATCAGGCCGATCTCGTGGGGCTGGAGCGCCCGGAAGAAGATCTCCACACAGCGGGAGCGGATGGCCGGCGGGATTTCGTGCGGCATGCGGGTGGTGGCACCAACTAGCCGAAAGTCTGCCGGGAGCCCCTTTTGGAAGATTTCGTGAATGTGGGGCGGGATGTTCTTGTCCTCCGAAGAATAGTAGGCGCTCTCCAGGAAAACCCGGCGGTCTTCCAACACCTTTAGCAGCTTGTTCATTTGAATCGGATGCAGCTCGCCAATCTCATCGATGAAGAGGATGCCCCCGTGGGCTTTGGTGACGGCCCCCGGCTTCGGCTGTGGAATGCCAGCGATACCCAGGGGACCCGCACCTTGGTAGATTGGGTCGTGAACCGAGCCCAAGAGAGGGTCCGCGATGCCCCGGTCGTCGAAGCGAGCGGTAGTGGCGTCGACCTCGACAAACTTCGCCTGGGCCTTAAAGGGGGAGAGCGGGTTCCGCTTCGCTTCTTCCAATACTAGCCGGGCTGCCGCCGTCTTACCCACCCCCGGAGGGCCGTAGATGAGGACGTGCTGCGGATTGGGGCCGCACAGCGCGGCCCGCAAGGCCCGCAATCCCTCCTCCTGCCCCACGATCTCGGTAAAGCTGCTGGGACGGGTCTTTTCCGACAGAGGCTCCGTCAGCGAGATGCTGCGCATCTTCTGCAGGCGTTCCAACTCACGCCGTGACTCCCGCTCGATGGCCGATTTATTGGTCTGTTGGGCCCGCAGGAGGTTCCAGAAGTAGAGACCGATCACGGCTGCAAAGAAGAAGTTGACCAAGCCCAGTAACCCCATCAAATCCATGGCCGGACGCCTCCCCTGGCCTGGGCTCGCCCAGAGACCTGGCCGGATACCCAAGCCACGCCATGGTCGGGCTCAGGACTTTCCGGCAGACGGCCCCGGACATCTACCAGTATGGCTCCGGCTTGCCCACCCCACACGTGCCCTCACAAAAAGCGGACCAGCGGGCCAGGCGCGCGAAAGGGGCGGCCGACTGACGGCCGCCCCCTCTTCGCCTGTGAAACCCGCTACCCGCGATTAGGCGCTCTCTTCGCTGGTCAACTGATTCACCGTGATGAGGCGGGGCGGCTCCAAGCCAGCCACCACCTCTTCCGTGATGATGCAGCGCTTCACATCGCTGCGCGAGGGGATGTCATACATCACGTCGGTCATCAGCTTCTCCACGATAGAGCGCAGGCCCCGGGCGCCCGTCTTACGCTGCATCGCCAGGTGGGCGATGGCCCGCAGCGCACCCTCGGTGAACTCTAGCTCCACGCCGTCCATCTCGAACAGCTTTTGGTACTGCTTCACCAGGGCATTGCGGGGCTCCACCAAGATGCGCACCAGCGCCTCTTCGTCCAGCGGATCCAACGCCACCACGATGGGCAGGCGCCCGATAAACTCCGGGATCATACCGAAGCGCAGAAGGTCCTCGGGCATGATCATGCGCAGCAGCTCACCGATGTTCTTCTCCTCTTTGGGACGAACATCGGCACCGAAGCCCATGGTGCGGCTTTGGGTACGCCGCTCGATAATCTTCTCCAGCCCTTCGAAAGCGCCCCCGCAGATGAACAGGATATTCGTGGTGTCGATCTGGATGAACTCCTGGTGGGGGTGTTTCCGCCCGCCTTGCGGGGGCACACTGGCAATGGTCCCCTCCAGGATCTTCAGCAGCGCCTGCTGCACGCCTTCGCCCGAGACGTCCCGGGTAATGGAGGGATTCTCCGACTTACGGGCGATCTTATCCACCTCGTCGATGTAGACGATCCCCCGCTCCGCCTTCTCCACATCGTAGTCGGCAGCCTGGATCAGTTTCAGCAGGATGTTCTCCACGTCCTCACCCACGTAACCCGCCTCGGTGAGGGAGGTAGCGTCGGCGATGGCAAAGGGGACGTTGAGGATCTTGGCCAGCGTCTGCGCCAGAAGGGTCTTACCGCATCCGGTAGGGCCCAGCAGCAGGATGTTGCTCTTCTGCAGCTCCACGTCGTCGACCCGGACGTTCGAATTGATCCTCTTGTAATGGTTATACACCGCCACCGAAAGGGCCCGCTTCGCCTCTTCCTGGCCAATCACGTACTGGTCAAGAATGGCCTTGATCTCCCGCGGCTTGGGGACATTGCCCAGCTCGACGGCGGTGTCGTCGTTGAGCTCTTCCTCGATGATCTCGTTGCAGAGCTCGATGCATTCATCACAGATATACACGCCGGGACCGGCGATGAGCTTCTTCACCTGCTCCTGCATCTTGCCGCAGAAGGAGCACTTGAACTGGCCCTTCTCGTCGCCAAACTTGAACATGCTGTCACCTCGCCTCAGGTCCCGGTTTGCCGCCGGCTGGTGAGCACGTGATCGATCAGCCCGTATTCGATGGCCTCCTGGGCCGACATGTAGTAGTTGCGGTCGGTATCCCGCTCCACCCGTTCCAGCGGCTGCCCCGTATGCTGGCTGAGGATCTCGTTCAGGATCCGCTTCAGCTTGACGATCTCCCGGGCCTCGATCTCCACCTCGACCGCCTGACCCCGGACGCCGCCTAGGGGTTGGTGGATCATGATGCGGGAGTAAGGTAGGGCGTACCGCTTGCCCTTAGCCCCCGCAGCTAACAGGATCGCCGCCATGCTAGCCGCCATACCCAGACAATAGGTGGCCACATCGGGCTTGATGTACTGCATGGTGTCGTAGATGGCTAACCCGGAATAGACCAAGCCTCCCGGGCTATTGATGTACATCGTGATATCCTTTTCCGGATCCTCCGACTCCAGGAAGATCAGCTGTGCAATAACCAGATTAGCCATCTCGTCGTCGATGGGACCGCCCAGGAAGACGATGCGTTCTTTCAGCAGGCGTGAGTAAATATCATAGGCACGCTCGCCGCGGTTGGTCTGCTCGATGACGATCGGGATAAGGGTGTTCATCGCTTCCCATCCTTTGAGTCAGGATATGCCATCCGTGCCACCATGCCATCCCTCGCCCGGCAGCCCCCGCGACCGGGCGACCCACCCTTACCAGTATGGCGCGCCGAGCTGCGCCCACTCGGCCCTTCGCCTTCTCCATGCTCACTAGCTCGCCCGCCTGCGCGGCCCGCCCCACGAACCCGGCGAGCCCGCCCGCCCCGGACCCAGCGGGCGGGCTCGCTGTTCAGCCCTGGCCGCCCTCACCCACTGCCTTCGTCGCTTCAGCCGGTTCGCCGGCTTCGCCGGCTGCAGGCGGGTCTACCTCGACCTCGCGCACCTTGGCCTCCCGCACCAGAAGGTCTATCGCCCGCTGGCGCGCCATCTCCACCGCCAACTGAGCTCGCCGGTCTTCATCCTGCAGGTACTGGCGAGCCCGGTCTTGCAGCTCCTGCGGCTGGGAGGCCACCAGCGATTCAATCCGCTCCTGTACTTCTTCCGGCGTAGGCTCCAATCCTTCCTGCTTGGCAATTTCATCCAGCACCAGCGCCTCTCGGACGCTCTCCTCGGCCGTCGGCCTCAACTCGGCCAGGAAGCTCTCCGGCGTCCGCTGCGTGGCCTGTAGATAGGCTTCCAAGGTGAGGCCCCTCCGGGCCAGGTCTTCGGCCAGCTCCCGGGCCATCCGTTCCACCTCACGGTCGACCAGGACGGGGGGAATCTCCACCTGGGCGTTGGCGGCGGCCTGGTGCACCACCTCATGCCGCAGCTGGTGGTTGGCCTCCTCCCGGGCAGCTTCCTCTAGCCGGCGCCGGATCTCGGCCCGCAGCGCCTCCAGGGTCTCGTAACCCCGGGCGCTGGCGAAGGCATCGTTCAGCTCAGGCAGCTGCCGCATAAGGATCTCCCGCACGGTCACCTGAAAGACAGCTGGCTTGCCCGCCAGATCCTCCCGGCTCACGTTGGCGGGGAAAGTGACCCGAACCTCCCGGCGCTCGCCCGCCTTGGCCCCCAGTAGCTGCTCGTCGAAGCCGGGGACAAGGACGTCCTGGCCTACCGGCATCCGGTAACCCTTGCGGGCGCCTCCCTGGAACGGCCGGCCCTCCACGAAGCCCTCGAAGTCGATGCTCACCCAGTCGCCTGGCTCTACTGTGTCGTGGGGCGCCGGCACCAGCTCCGCCTGGCTTTCCCGCAGCTCCTGAAGAGCCTGCTCCACCCGTTCGTCCGTCACCCGGGCGACCCGCTTCTCCACCTCCAGGCCCTTGTAGGCGCCCAAGGTGACTTCGGGCCGGACCCAGACCTCGGCACTGAATTTGAGGGGCACGTCCTCCCCGATCTGCTGCACCTCGATACGGGGGTCATCCACCGGGCGGATCTCGGTCTGCTCCACCGCCTCGGCAAAGACGCCGGGGATGAGGAGCTCCAACGCCTCCTCGTAGAGGGCCTGCCGACCCACCCGCCGCTCCACCACCGAGCGCGGGGCCTTCCCCCGCCGAAATCCCGGCACATTCACCTGCTGGGCGATCCGGCGGTAGGCCTGCTCCACTGCCGCCCGGAAGCGCTCGACTTCTACCTCGATGTCGACCCGCACTCGGTTATTGTCCAGTCTCTCTACAGTGGCCTTCATCGTGTGTGACGCTCCCCGCCTCATCTCACGCCGTAGGATGTCGGGCCCGCACTGGCCTGCGACACCGGCGGCGCCGTCCTTCCGGCCAGGCCCTTGGGGACCATTCTACGCCACCCGCGGACGAGCCGCAAGGCGCGGCAGGACAGCCTTATACCGGGCTGCCGCCCGCCACGCCGCGGCCGGGCGCACTCGCCCGCTGCCCAAACTGCCAGGCGGCTGCCAGGCCCCGGGGCAACTCCTCCGCGGCGGCCCGGGGACAACGCTGGCCCCGCCGCGCCAGTTACCCCAAAAAGCCCGAGGCCCCGGACACAAAAGATGGGACGGCACACCGTCCGTCCCATCTGCCGCTGCCCACCCCGCTGCACTGGTGCGAGAGGGGGGACTTGAACCCCCACGCCGTGAGGCACTAGATCCTAAGTCTAGCGCGTCTGCCAGTTCCGCCACTCTCGCCCGCGGCACTCGACGCCCGGAGCGGAAGCCGAGCGCTGCCATCCCGCCGCGCGATCCCACCGGCCTGGCCGGCTGGTGCGCCTGGGAGGATTCGAACCCCCGACCAAGAGCTTAGAAGGCTCCTGCTCTGTCCCCTGAGCTACAGGCGCCCGAGGGCGGCGCGGCGGCGGGGCGGCATGCATAGCTGGAGCGGGTGAGGGGAATCGAACCCCCGCAGCTGGCTTGGAAGGCCAGTGCTCTACCATTGAGCTACACCCGCACGACTGGTCGGGGCGAGCCGATTTGAACGGCCGACCTCCTGCTCCCAAGGCAGGCGCGCTGACCAAGCTGCGCTACGCCCCGTCGCCCAAGCACTCACTCGTGCCCTTAATCATACCACACCGGGACGCCAGCGTCAAAGGGTCAGCGCCGGCCGGGCGGCTGAGCTGCCGGAGGGCCGTCCAGTCCCGGGGGCAAGGCCTCACCTCCGGGCGGCGTCTCGCCTCTGGCCAAGGCGACCAGCAACGGGCGGAGCCGGGAGACGGCGGCGGCCCGGTGACTGAGCCTATTCTTTTCTTCGGGCGCCAGTTCAGCCATGGTGCGACCGCCGGCCGCTGCCGGGACGAAGACAGGGTCGTAGCCGAAGCCGTATTCGCCTGCTGCCGCCAGGGCGATCCACCCCGGGCAGATCCCCTCCACGAGCCACAATCCCCGACCGGGCCAAGCGAGAGCCAGCACGCAGCGGAAACGGGCCTGGCGCCGCTCCAGGGGCACCCCCGCGAGCTCGCCTAGGAGCAGGGCTGCGCGCTGGGCATCGCTGGCGTCAGGACCGCCGTAGCGAGCCGACCGGACCCCTGGCCGCCCCTGCAAAGCATCCACCTCGAGGCCCGAATCGTCGGCCAGCGCCGGATAGCCCGTCTGCGCCAGAACGGCCAGGGCCTTGCGCGCGGCATTCTCTGCGTAGGTCTCCCCTGACTCCAGGTCGGCCGACACGCGGACGTGCGGAAAGGCGGCCAAGGAGCAGAGACGGACGGGCATCCCCGTCAGCAGGCGGGCAAACTCGGCCCGCTTCCCCTCATTCGTCGAAGCGAGGACGAGGTCGCACATGCGTGTCGCCCTGCCGCACCCGTGCCGCCACAGCCGGAGGTAGCACCGCGCGCTGCATCTCGATCAGCTGGCGGATGCCATCCTCGGCCAGTCCCAGCAGGTCGTCCAGCTGGTCCCGGCGGAAGGGGCTCTCCTCGGCGGTGCCTTGGATCTCCACGATCTTGCCCGACGCGGTCATGGCCAGGTTCATGTCCACCTGGGCCCGGGAGTCCTCCTCGTAGCAGAGGTCGAGAACCGGCTCGCCGTCGACGATGCCGACGCTCACCGCAGCCAAGAAGTCCAGTACCGGCAGCATTTCCCAGCCAGCGCTGCTCCGCACGCTCTCCAACGCCAGCACCAGTGCGAGGAAGGAGCCGGTGATGGAGGCGGTACGTGTCCCCCCGTC
>SPLK01000483.1_pt1 | contig 11180 bp, 12 predicted proteins | sample 2456111 | NCBI WGS metagenome assembly SPLK01 (sample SAMN11156906, study PRJNA527647) | hot springs metagenome | biome: Geothermal region; feature: Hot spring; material: tree branch in hot spring; isolation source: hot spring sediment rich in lignocellulosic material ... | reverse complement strand
GAATTTGAAAAATACGAAAGTACGCTCAAACTGAGCCTTGAAAACACCTTCAGAAGATTCAAAAAGGTTTGGGAGGTAAGAATAAGCCTCGTTTACCTCGCTAAAAAAGATGATAAATACGCAAAGCTGAAAGACTTCTTCAAAAGCCTCACAGATCTTGCAGACTTCATTATGAAAAAGCTGTGGGAAAAGCTGGATCTGTTTAGAGAAAATATGACACTAATAGCTTTGGGAAAGTATGGAAGTTCAGAGCTTAGCATAGGCTCGGATCTTGATCTCGTCTTTGTAGGAAGGGATCACAGAGATGAGAGGGTAAGCCTCGTACAAAACTTCATAAGGTTCTTAACTACTCACACAAGGGAAGGTTACCTTTACGATGTAGATTTCAGGCTTAGACCCATGGGGACAAAGGGGCAACTCATACCTTCTTTAGACTTTTACAAAGAGTATTTTTCAAAGTATGCCAGAACCTGGGAGAGACTCGCATGGACCAGATGTAGATATATAGCTGGAGATCAAGATCTTTACGACCACTTTGAGCTTATTCTTGAGAATTTTCTCTTTGATAAGCCTATGGGGAAAGAACAAAAAGAGGATATAAAGACCATCAGATCTGCCCTTGAGGCGCAAGCTAAAAAAGGTGCTGAGACTATAGACCTGAAGTTCGCTCCAGGCGGTATAATTGACGGCGAGTTTCTGGCACAGTACTTTATAATTCTTGAAAGGATGAGAGAACCTTCTATGATAAAGGCTTACGAGAAGTTAGTGGAGAAGCACCCCATTCTCAAAAAGGCTTACGAACATTACATGTTTTTGAGACTTGTAGAGACAAGACTTAGACTCTCCAAAGAAAGGGGAACATCCGTCCTCAGCGCGCAGGATATTACAAAGATCGCAAACTCCTTAAGTATGGACAGAGACGAGTTTCTTGAGGATCTCAAGCTTAGAATGAGGGAGATGAGAGAGATATTTTTGGAGGTCTTTGAATAAATGCTCTCCGTTCTTATCCGTGCAAGGAACGAGGAAAAAAACATACAAAGAGCGATAAAGAGCGCTCAACCTATAGCTGATGAAATAATAGTACTGGATTCGGGTTCAAAGGACAACACGGTAGTGTTGGCAAAAGAGCTTGGCGCTAAGGTGTTTTTCAAGGAATGGGAAGGTTACTCCAAACAGCTCAATTACGGACTAAGCTTGTGTCAAGGTGAGTGGGTACTTGTTCTGGATGCGGACGAAGAGCTGACTCAAGATCTAAGATCATCAATAAAACGGGCTATAGCCTCCCAAGAGTACCAAGTGTACATGCTAAACAGGAGAACTTACTATTTAGGGAGGTTTTTGTCCCACGCTTGGCAACCCGAATGGAGGGTAAGACTCTTTAAAAAAGAAGCAGTACGCTTTGAGGGGGAACTTCACGAAAGAGCCATTTACTCTGGCAAAGCGGGAAAGCTAAAGGGATACCTCAATCACTACTCTTTTAAGAGCCTCCATCATCACTATATCAAATCCATAGAGTATGCAAAAATCATGGCAAGGAGCATGAAAAGAGAGGGAAAAGACTTTAAACTGTATAACCTACTGATTAACCCACTTTGGGATGCTTTTAAGGTTTATTTTCTGAAGCTTGGCTTCCTTGATGGAGTGCGAGGACTTTCTGTTGCTTTCTCCACGTTCTTTTACGTATTTTTAAAGTATCTCTTTTTGTTGGAGCTGGAACTTGAAGAAAGGTATGGAGAAGAGTTATGGAAGTGAAGGCTTTTTATTGGAAGGGTGATTATCTGCTTTTGTTGGATCAAAGAGATCTTCCAGATAAGGAGGTTTGGCTAAAGCTTACGGATCACATTGAGGTTGCGGATGCCATAAGGTGTATGGCTGTAAGAGGAGCGCCTGCTATAGGCTGTGTAGCCGCTTACGGTTTCGTTCTTGGTATAAAAAGGGAGGAGCCTGAAAAAGTACAGGCTGTGTTGAAAAATACAAGACCGACAGCTTATAACCTTTTTTGGGCTTTGAACAGGATGGCGAAGGCTTTAAAAGAAGGCAAGGATATTGAACAAGAAGCTATCAATATAGAGAAAGAAGACTACAATGCAAACAAAAGGATGGGTCAGATAGGTAGTGAGTTTATAAAGGATGGTATGAGGATACTTACTCACTGTAATACAGGGGCGTTGGCGACAGCTGGATGGGGGACCGCACTCGGGGTTATAAGATCGGCTCATTATTCGGGCAAAAAGATACACGTTTTTGTGAATGAGACGAGACCTTACATGCAAGGTGCGAGACTAACAGCCTGGGAGCTTCTCAAAGAGGGTATACCACACACACTCATCACGGATATGACTGCAGGTTTTCTCATGAAGAAGGGACTTATAGATGCTATCTTTGTAGGTGCAGATAGGATAACCAAAAGAGGAGACGTGGCAAATAAGATAGGCACTTATACGTTGTCTGTCCTTGCAAAAACTCACAACATACCCTTTTACGTAGTTGCACCTACATCAACCTTCGATCCAAGTATGGAGAGTCAAGATGAAATACCAGTAGAGGAGAGATCGGGAGATGAGATAAAGTCTTTTAAGGGTTGCAAGTTCGCACCTGATGATACACCAGCTCTTCATTTGGCTTTTGATATTACGCCTGCAGAAAACATAACCGCAATAATAACGGAAGAGGGAGTAATACATCCAAAAGATCTCTAAATTAAGAACTCAAGGTCATCCATACTCTCAAAACCTTTAAGAACCAGAAAGAGTCTCTCAAGACCTATGGAACAGCCCGCACATTCGGGAAAATCTTCGTATGCCTTTAAAAGTTCTTCATCCATAGGCATTTCTCTTCCTTGTAGATAAAGTTTCATTCTCCTCTCTATCTCGCTTTTTGATGTTTCTTCCGTCCAACCGTTGGCTATCTCCACACCTTTTATATAAAGCTCAAACCTTTCTGCGTAACCTCCTTCCACTTTAGCATAAGCGCTCAACCTCGTAGGAAAATGTGTCAAAAAGGTAGGCTTTTCCTTACCCAAATGTCTTTCCATTTGTATGTATATCTCGTAGAAAATACTTTCCCAGTCCTCATCGTCTTTAAAGGGATAACCGTAAGATATGAGATTGTTTTTGAAAATCTCCTCATCTTCGGACAGCACAACTCCGGTATACTCCTCAAAGGCATGTTCCAATCTGATGATTTCATAATCCTGCGAAACACCAAGGTATTTCAAAAGTTCTCCTATCTCTTGTATTAAGTAGTTATAATCTTTTCCTATCCTGTACCACTCAAGCATTGTAAATTCAGGTCTATGGATCTTACTGCAAGGATCTCTTCTAAAGACTTTACCTATTTGAAAAATATCGGTACGATATTTGCTGATCAACTTTTTCATGGAATTCTCCGGTGATGTTCTCAGCCAAACCCTTTTTGGACAGTTACCGCTTAGCTCAAGGCTGAAAGGTTCTACGTGCGGATCAATATTGGGATACGTTTGAAATATGCTTGTGTGAACTTCAAGATATCCCCTGTCCTTGAAGAAACTCCTCACACTGTCTATGAAAAGACTCCACTCTTTCAAAAGCATGCTATGATTATACAACCGTGGAGGCTTTGGTGAGCTTTGCAAACTTTACACCCCTTAAACCTCCTATGCTTATGGAGATGTTTTCTATCTCATCTGGTTTACCCTTTAGCATTATACACTCAAGACAGTTATGGTGATCAAGATGTATATGCGTACTGCAAAGCACCTTTACGTGAGCGCTGTGCTGTATGTCAAGCATTTTCTGACTCAGTTCTCTCTGGTGATGGTCATACACAACAGTTAAGACACCTATAACCTCTTCCCCTTTTTGCCAATTTTCCTCTATCATAAGTTCCCTTATGAGGTCCCTCACAAGCTCTGACCTTGATGAATAACCTCTCTTTATTATCCTCCTATCTAATTCCTCAAGAAGGTATTTGGGAAGGGACACACAAAACCTGACAACTTTCTCTTTCATTGCCATTGGATGAAATTATAAAACAGTTCCATAAATCCGGTAATAGACTGACGCTTTATAAGGCTAACTTATAAAGAAGCTGTAAAGTTCTAATAGCGACAGAAAGATTGGTAGTTTATTTTATAAGTAAGGAGGTGGAGAAAAATGAGAGAGAGAATCGCATCCGTGCTTTTCTTCTTATTGGCAATGTTACCTTTTGCTTTAGCTCAAGATGACGAGATACTTAAAACACCTCTTACAAAAAAACTCCCTAATATGAATGTAAGCATAGGTGTAATTAGCATTGAAGAAGTTAGAAAAACCTTTCCGAGAGCTTACGAGCTTTTGGTAAGAAGTCACGGCGAACCCAAACCCTACGATACTCATCACCTTGCTGTTGCCCTTTGGAAGGAGGAAGGCGGTAAGGTAATCTATCTGTCTAACTACACAGTAGAAGCTGAGGTAAGATCCCCGCTGTTGAGAGCTGAAAGAAAGGTACTTACCAAATATCCTCATCAATACGGAGACAATTTCGGTGGATGGTTTCAGATGTCTGATAAAGGTCTTTACTCAATAAACGTGTATATAAAAGACAGCAAAGGGAAGGTTACGAGGGTAAACTTTGATTACTTTATGCAGTAAAGCCTAATCTCCCTCATCTTCCTTTTTGTACTTTTTCGCATAATTTATGTGTATGCCAAACAGATTGATAAATGCCAAAAGCCCTTATCTTAAAAAGTCCGCCCATCAGCCCGTTGATTGGTATGAGTGGTGTAACGAAGCTTTTGAAAAGGCTAAGAGAGAGGATAAACCCATACTGCTATCCATAGGAGGTGTATGGTGCCATTGGTGTCATGTGATGGCAAAGGAGAGCTTTGAAGATCCGCAGATAGCGAACATAATAAACGAAAACTTTGTTGCTATAAAGGTGGATAGGGATGAAAGACCTGACATAGATAGAAGATATCAAGATACAGTGATAGCTCTCACGGGAAGTGGCGGATGGCCTTTGACAGTTTTTCTCACACCTGAAGGAAAGATCTTCTTTGGAGGTACCTACTTTCCACCAGAAGACAGGTGGGGAAGACCTGGCTTTAAATCATTGCTTTTAAGGATCTCACAACTTTGGAGGGAGGATAGGGATAGGGTGCTAAGATCTGCAGAACAAATTTTCAGAGAGTTACAAAGCTATAGTCTTATGAGCTTTAAAGACACTCTTGATGAAGAACTTTTAAACAGAGGTATAGGCACTCTACTCTCCTCTATAGATTACGAAAGTGGAGGTATAGGATCGGCTCCTAAGTTTCATCACGCTAAAGCTTTTGAGCTTTTGCTTTATCATTACCACTTCACAAAGCAAGATCTTGTTAAAAAGGCTATGGAGGTATCGCTAAACGCTATGGCAAGAGGCGGTGTTTACGATCACCTTCTTGGTGGCTTTTTCAGGTACTCAACGGATGAAACTTGGAATATACCACACTTTGAAAAAATGCTTTATGACAATGCGGAACTTTTAGGGCTTTACTCGTTAGCTTACAAGGTTTTCGAAGATCCCCTTTATGAATACGTAGCAAAGGGCATAATAGACTACTACAGACTTTACGGTTGTGATCCAGAAGGAGGTTTTTACGCATCCCAGGATGCCGATATAGGTACTCTTGATGAAGGCGGTTACTACACCTTTACATTAAAAGAACTTGAATCCTTGCTTGAAGCGGAAGAGCTGAAGGTAATAAGCCTTTACTTCGGTATAGGTACGAGAGGAAGAATGCATGACAATCCAGAAAAGAACGTACCCTTTATAAATACAAAATCTGATCAAATAAGTGAAATTTTGGGAATAAAAGAGGAAAGAGTAAAAGAGCTTATAGAAAGCGCAAAAAGGAAAATGATCAGTTATAGGAATCGCAGGCAGATACCCTATATAGACAAAACTATATACACAAACTGGAACGGGCTTATGATAGATGCTCTTTGTACCTACTATAAGGTTTTTGAAGATGAGTGGGCGCTAAAGATGGCAGAAAAAACAGCAAAAAGGCTACTTAAAGAGAGATACAAAGATGGATATCTTGAGCATAACGAAGATGTAAAGGGATATTCTGAAGATTACCTATTCCTATCAAAGGGGCTTTTTTCCCTCTTTGAGGTCACACAGGATAAAGCTTATCTTGAAATGTCAAAGAATCTGCTGGATAGATCTATAGAACTCTTTTGGGACAGTCAAGGTTGGGGCTTTTTTGATACACACCAGGAAGGTGAGGGACTTCTTAAGATAAAGAACAAACCACTCCAAGACACACCCACTCAATCCGTTAACGGTATGGCTCCTTATCTGTTACTCCTTATGGAGTCCGCTTTAAGCGATAACAAGTATGGGGAGTATGCAGAGAAAAGCTTGATGGCTTTCTCACGTTTTGTAAGGGAATTACCGATGGCTTCCCATTCTTACCTTATAAGTCTTTATGCGTATTTAAAAGGTATCTTTAAGGTGGAAACGCAAAGTTACTTTGAGGATATGCTAAAAGCCTTCAGACCTTTTAAGTTTGTAATAAAAAAAGATATACAAGGTCTTGTAGTGTGTGAAGGCAAAACCTGTAAAAAGTATTCATCAGTAGATGACTTAGGAATCTAAAATGGAGCGGGCGACGGGACTCGAACCCGCGACCTGCTGCATGGCAAGCAGCCGCTCCACCACTGAGCTACGCCCGCTGAGTTATTATTATACACCACCTATTCTACGTTTGCCACCTGTTGTTTTAACCTGTCTATTTCAGACTTTATTTCAACAACAAGTTGGGAAAATTCAGGCATTTTGTTACCCAAGGTGTTTATCTCCCTGTGCATTTCTTGAAGCGTAAAGTCCAGCTTCCTCCCTACCTCTCCCTCAAAGTTTATAAGCTCCTTCAATCTGTGCATATGAGCTTTAAATCTTGTCAGTTCTTCATCCACATCCATCCTCGATAGTATGAAAGTGATCTCGTTAAGCACGGTGGGGTGTTCTTCAGGTAGGTTGAGATCCTTTGCCTTTTCAAGTACTCTACTTTTTACAGAGTTTAAAACCTTATCCTTTTGCCTCTCAATCTCAATTAATAAGTTTTCTATTTTTTGCAACCTTGCCATAGTGTCTTCTTTTATGTGCTTGCCTTCTTCCTTTCTGCTTTTTACGAGATCTTCAAGAGCGCCTCGCACTGCACTGTAAAGGCATTCCTCAAGATCTGGACTAAGTTCTTCAGCGGTTTTTTCTGAGTATCTCCATGCGGTTTGAAGTATAGTATCGTCTGTAAGCTCAAGCCCAAGCTCTTTCGCTACAAGCTTTATAATCTCAACATTCAGGAAAATCTTTTTGAGATCTACAGGTGAGGAAGCTATTTTGGGTGCTATATCTATGTGCATGTTTACCGTTCCCCTTGTAATAAACTCTCTCACAAGCTTTCTTATGTTCAACTCAGCCGACGATAAATTGTAATTGGACTTTACAAATATATCCAAACCCTTTGAGTTTACGCTTTTTACAAAAACCGTTACAGTCCATTTCTCATTCTCAAATACGAACTTCCCAACACCTGTCATACTTTGCATAGCTCAAGTATTATAAAATAGACAGAAGCATGAAAGTATACATTATGGGTTCCGATCAGAGGATAGTCAGGTGTGCGAGGGTATCCTTTGATAAGGATACTCAGGTGGATATAGAAAGGGACAAAAAGCTCATAAAGTATCTGTTTGAACACAGGCATGCAAGCCCTTTTGAACACGTAATTATAGCTTTTGAGGGGGAAAAAAGAGTGTGGCTTGAGCTTATGGAGAGGGTAAGTAGTCCCGTCTTTCAAGTTTATTGGGCTGGGGGTTACGTTTGGCTAAACCTGAGAAACTTTATAAATGCGATGGAGTGGATGTCAGAAGAGATAAAGGAAGCTGTGCGCAACAGACTCCCAGCGACCTTTGGAATTATTGAAGGGAAATATACTGATAGCTACTCTACGGATACTTCTTATCTTATTGAGAAGGTGGAGACATCCTCAGGTTGGATCGGGCTTGTGGACAAACTTGAGCTTGGGACTGTGATGGATTATTACACCTTTGTAGTTGAGTGTCCATTATTTGTGGCAAGACAGTGGCATAGGCATCGCTTTGGATCTTTCAACGAGGTTAGCAGGAGGTATGTGAGTTACGATCCGACCTTTTATGTGCCCGATTATTTGAGGAAGCAGGCGGAAAAGAACAGACAGGCATCTGTAGATGAAAAGATACAAGAGCCGTGGAACTCTATCTTTCTTAAAAAGATAAAGTGGTATATTGCTGACTTACAGACGCTTTATAAAGATATGGTTAATAAAGGGGTTGCCAAAGAGCTTGCGAGGGGAATTCTCCCTCAATTTATGCACACCAAGTACTACTGGACAGTTCCGAGAATCTCACTTGATAACTTCATAACTCTCAGGACGCATGAGGGTGCACAAAAAGAGATAAGGGAATTTGCAGAGGCTATTCAAAAACTTGTGGGATACAGAGGAAGCGACAGCTTTAGGCTGTGATGTTTTTTGCAAAGTTCAAAAAATCTTCAAACTTCACATTTCCTTCCCTTACAAGCCTAAAGCTCCTTTTACCTATGAATCTCACTATAGTGGAAGGCTTTCCTTCAACGTATCCCCCATCTATGTACAGATCTATCTTGTCACCAAAGTATTCCTCCGCCATTTTTACATCCACTGCAGGTTTTAAACCTTCTGGATTGGCACTTGGTGCAACGAGAGGTAAGTCAAGCAAAGTGAGTAGAGCTCTCACAAAAGTACCTCTCTTTGGTATCCTAAAAGCTAAGCTCTTTTTGCCCTTTGTCAGATACAAAGGTATAGTGTTTTTTTTGTAGAAGATGATCGTGACGTGAGCATCAAGCAGATCCCAATACTTTCTATCAACATAAAGATCAAAAGCTTCAAGCCATTCTTTATCAGGGAGGAGTATTATGAAAGGTCTTCCCGAAGGTCTTCTGATGGAGTAGAGTCTTTCTACGGCTTCTCTGTCAAGAGCATTTGCCAAAAGTCCGTAGATAGTATCTGTAGGTGAGAAAACGATCCCACCTTGTTTTATAATTTCAACCGCAGAAGAAAGCGCATTTTTTTGATGTATACTTATCACCTTCATAGCTTTATAACTTCAAGTACCTTCTCCATATCAGGTGGTACGTTTATTGGTTCCTCACAAACGCTTATAGCAGTATTTGGATCTTTTAAACCATTCCCAGTGAGAGTACACACAACCACCTCACCACCTCTGAAGTAACCTTCCCTTGTCAGCTTTATAAGTCCAGCTATGGAAGCTGCAGATGCGGGTTCACAGAATATACCTTCCTTTGATGCTACAAGCTTATATGCATTCAGAATTTCATCGTCGCTAACCGCATCTATCTTCCCCTTTGATTCGCTTGCAGCTTGAAGAGCCTGTTGCCAGCTGTAAGGATTACCTATCCTTATAGCCGTGGCTATGGTTTGAGGGTTTTTTATCACATAACCTTTCACTATAGGAGCTGAACCTTCAGCCTGCCAACCCATCATCTTAGGTAACTTCTTTATCTTCCCCTTTTGGTAATACTCTTTGTATCCCTTCCAATAGGCTGTTATATTTCCAGCGTTGCCAACTGGAATAAAGTGATAGTCCGGTGCTTCTCCTAAAGCATCGCATATCTCAAAAGCTGCGGTCTTTTGCCCCTCTATACGGTAAGGATTTACCGAATTCACTATCTCAACCGGAAGAAGCTCTCCTATCTTCCTTACTATGTAAAGGGCGTCATCAAAGTTTCCCTGCACAGCTATCACCTTTGCTCCATATATGACAGCCTGGGAAAGTTTACCAAGAGCTACTGCACCTTTAGGAAGCAGTACATAGGCTTTTAGCTTAGCTTTTGCAGCGTATGCGGCAGCAGAAGCTGATGTGTTTCCTGTGGACGCGCATATTACAGCCTTTTTTCCAGATTCAACCGCTTTAGAGATGGCTAAAGTCATTCCTCTGTCCTTAAAAGAACCTGTAGGATTCAGCCCCTCATACTTGAGAAAGATCTCCCCTTTAAAACCTATTCCCTTTGCCAGATTTTCAGCGTGTATAAGGGGTGTATTACCTTCACAGAGAGTAACTACAGGGGTGCTTTCTGAAACGGGTAAAAACTCCCTGTATCTGTGTATGATGCCACGCCAGTAATTCATAATTTACTGCTCTTTCTTTTCTTGCTCCTGTTTTTGCCCCTCCTTTGATCTTTCCAGTTCCCTTTTAGCACCTTCTATGGCACCCGATGCGGCAGCAGAGGCTACTTTTATAATCCTGTTGGCAACATCCAAAAGTGATGTAGTGATCTCTCTCGCTTTCTCAAAAGGCACCTGCACTATAGGTTTTTCTTCAATGCCTATCTTCTCTTTGAGAGTTTTCAGCTCCTTTTCCAACCTTTCGATCTCTTCTCTCAAATTCATCTCTTGTTTCTTTTCTTCCTGCATAATTGAATCCTCCTTACTATATTTTAACATAGTGCTGTACGAATTTTCCGCAGGCGGTGTACTCATAAAAGATGGAAAGATTCTGCTTGTGAAAAATCCTTCTGGTGTATGGACTTTTCCTAAAGGGATCGTAGAGCAGGGAGAAAGTACAGAAGATGCTGCACTCAGGGAGGTGGAGGAAGAGACGGGAATAAGGGGAGAGATCCTTCAAAAAATTGGAGAAATTGAGTATTTTTATATGAGAGGTGGCGAAAGAATAAAGAAAAAAGTTGTTTACTTCCTGATGAAGTATAAAAGCGGGGAGCCTAAGGCTTCATGGGAAGTTGTAGATGCCAGATTCTTCCCGCTGGAGGATGCAAAAAAACTCGTAAAGTACAAAGGAGACAAGGAGATACTTAAAAAAGCACTTTCTTTAGCTCCACTCTTTCCCGAAAAGCTCTAATGGAGTGTTAGGTTCAGGATTTATGTCAAGAGGTGCGATGATACCTCTTTTGAATCTCTCCATGCCTGCGTAGGCTATCATACAGGCATTGTCAGTAGAGAATTTAGGGTGTGGTAGATAAATTCTATAGCCCATTTCCTTAGAAAGTTTCTCAAACCTCCTTCTGAGTTCGGTATTGGCTGACACACCACCTACCACCGCAATGCTTTTGACTTTGGTCATCTCCACAGCTTTGATCACTTTTCTTTCTAAAACATCAACCACTGCCATCTGAAAGGAGCAAGC
>SPLK01000482.1_pt1 | contig 11183 bp, 10 predicted proteins | sample 2456111 | NCBI WGS metagenome assembly SPLK01 (sample SAMN11156906, study PRJNA527647) | hot springs metagenome | biome: Geothermal region; feature: Hot spring; material: tree branch in hot spring; isolation source: hot spring sediment rich in lignocellulosic material ... | reverse complement strand
TTTGAGTGCTAAATCAAGTACTTCAAAGGCGTACTCCTTTTCCACTTCTGTAAGAAAACCGAACCGCCCTTCGTTTATACCGAGAATAGGCACGCGATATTTGGCCACAAGTCTCGCACCCGCAAGAAAGGTACCATCACCTCCTATTACCAAAAGCAAGTTCTTATCTTCAAGATTCAGCCTGCACTTACTTCCCCTTAGGTTTATGAACACTTCCGTGAAGACACCCCTCTTTTTTAAAAACTCCTCAACCTTTTTTGATGTTTCTATAGCTTTTTCGCTGTCTTTGACGAACAAAAGCGCTCTTTTCATAAGAAAATATCTACTATTTGGCAAAGCACATGCCCTAAGGTTATGTGGCATTCCTGTATTCTCGGTGTTTCATAAGATGGGACTACAAAACTGTAGTGAGCTATATCCACAACCTTGCCACCTTTCTTACCTGTAAAGGCTACGGTCGTAGCCCCAAGATCGTGAGCTTTTTTGAGACCCCTTACCACATTTTCCGAATCTCCTGATGTCGTTATACCTATGACTACATCACCCGGCATGCAGAGAGCTTCCACTTGTCTTTCAAAGATCGTCTCAAAACCGTAATCGTTGCTCACAGCGGTAAGTATGGAGCTATCTGTAGTTAAAGCTATTGCAGGAAGAGCCTTTCTTTCCTTTTTGAACCTCCCCACAATTTCTCCGGCTATGTGCTGAGCATCCGCAGCACTTCCTCCGTTGCCAAAAAGAAGTAGCTTGTTACCATCTCTTAGAGCCTGAGCAATAAGCTGTCCCACCTCAATTATCCGTTGGGCATACATTTCCACAAAGGCTATCTTTACGTCCGCACTTTCCCTAAAAGAGTTTATTACCAGATCAAGTATCCCTCTTGAGGTTTCCAACGGTCAACCTCCTCATGGTTTTGAAAAACTCCATGAGCATGTGTTTATGATACTCTTCCTGATTTTCTATAAAGGTAAAAAGTCTCTGTATTTGTGGATCTTTGAGTGACTCCATCTGTTTTTTGTAATCCTCTTTTGTGCTTTGTTCGTACTCTATCTCCTGAGTAACCTGCTTTTGAAGTTCCTTGAGAGGTTTAGGTGAAAGGTCCGCTGATATATCGGGCATAGCTCCAAACTCTCCGATCTTTTCTCCTATCTTACCCATGTGAGTCATGCTTTCTATGGCAAGGTCAAGCATTATGTCCCTGTAAGCGCAGTCTTTTGTGTGGAAAAACTGGTAAAGGTAATTTATTATGGTCTGATACTCCTCTTTGAGAAATCTGTTTAGCATGTCAAGAGTCTGCTGATCGGCTCTTTTCGTTTCTCCCTCCAAAAGTATGGTCTCTTTTGCCAGTTGCATAAGCTCAGTAAACTCTATTTTATGATCCTCCTCATCCTTTATGACCCTTTCCAAAAGCTTCTTTACATCATCGTCCTTGACTATTTCTAACTGTTTTGTGTAGGTATCTATAGCCATCTGCTCCGCATCCACATCTTTTGCCATCATATCTTCCCAATCTGGACCTCCAACCACTATCATGTCTTCAAGTCTATTTAGGACCACTTGACCTCCCAGCTTTACCACCTTCTGAGCAAACCACTTTAGATGCCTCATTTCCTGTCTTGCTATAACTTCTACTTCTTCAGTTATATTTTTGTCCGTTATGAGGAATATGTGGTAAAGATACTGAACTATAGCTGAGTGCTCAAGAGCTACATCGTACAGCAAAAGGGCTATAAGTTCTTTTTTATTCATTTTTCTCACCTCAATCCTATTTGGTATATCTTACTAATATACTCGCTCACCATCCTGTGTGTGTTAAAGAATGGTCCTATAGTGGCTATGCTGTTTTCCATCATCAAGACCCACGCGTCCTTACTTTTGTAATACATAGGTATGATCACATAAGCGAGTTTCCCGTATATGTCCTCAAGATCCTCCTCATCTGTAGATTCTGAAAGGTCACGCCAGTGAGGTTTGGGACCTATTCCCCAGCCGTTTACACCTTCTATACCTCCTTCCAACCACCAGCCATCCCAGGTGGAAAAGTTTAAAACCCCGTTCATACCTGCCTTCATACCGCTCGTTCCACACGCCTCGTAAGGTCTTTTTGGATTGTTGAGCCACACATCACAACCCGAAACGAGAAGCTTAGCCAGATCTATGCTGTAGTTTTCAAGAAAGGTTATTTTCAGCTTGTTGGTCCTATCTTTCACGGACTTTATCTTTGAGATGATGTCCATAATCATTTCCTTACCCTGACTATCTTTAGGATGGGCTTTACCAGCGAAAACTATCTGTATGTCTCCAAAATGTTCGGCTATATGTATGAGTCTGTCTATGTCTCTGAGTATGAGGTTGTTTCTTTTGTAGGAGGTTACCCTTCTGGCTACTCCTATGGTAAGTACGTCATCGCTGAATCCCGCATCTGTAGTCTTGTTTATGTAATTTATAAGTTCATTCTTTATCTTATTGTGCTTTTTGAGAAGCACTTCGGAAGGTATTTGGTACGCCTGATAGAGAAGTACGGGATTTTCGTCCCAACCGGGTATATATTCGTCGAAAACTTCCCTAAGTTCTGCATGTATCCACCTTTTGTGATATACACCGTTTGTTACATGATCAAGCTCACAGGGACTGTCCGTTTTTACCGCTTCAAGAAGGATCTTTTGTGTGACAAACATGTGCTTGTACGAGACCGCATTTACCTTACAAGAATACCTCAAAGCAAAGGCTGAAAGATTTAAAAAGCCATCAATAGCCTCTTTGTCCCAATCTATGTGGTCATACATCTTGAGTTCTTCCTTTACCATATCTATGGGGAACTTGTCGTGACCTGCAGCAACCGGCGTATGTGTAGTAAAAACGCACTTGCTTCTGACTTTTTCCGCATCACCCAGATCCCTGAGAAGTTCCACAACCAAAAAGGCTGAGTGGCTTTCATTTTTGTGATAAACGCTTATGTTGTATCCGAGAGCTTTTAAAACTCTGTACCCTCCTACGCCGAGAAGTATCTCCTGTCTGAGTCTATAGAGCCCATCATCAAGGTAGAGTCTTTCATTTAGCCTCCTTATATCTACGTCATTTTGAGGAAGGTCAGCATCAAGGAATATTACCTTGATATCTCCGCGCCCCCTAATGATGTATTCCCAGGCTCTTACTCTCTGCTTTCTATCTGAGAAATACACATCCACTTCTACATCAAGGGGTTTTAGTATCTTCCGATAGTCCCAAAGAGCGTCAAAGTCAAGTTGCATTCCGTGAGATGTTATCTTCTGTAAGGTATATCCCTTCTTGTAAAGGAGTGTGACGCAAACTGCAGGTATACCAAGATCAGCAAAGGAGTATAAAGTATCGCCTATAAGTGTGCCTAAACCTCCACTGTATGTGGGTATCCTATCTTCAAGTCCAAGCTCCATCACAAAGTAGGCTATCATAGCCTTAAACCTGCCGAATATATCTTTACAAGATACTCGCTCACCATCCTGTAGGTATTAAAACATGGACCTACAGTAGCTATGCTGTTTTTCATCATCTTTACCCATTCATCCTGATAGTTGTAATACATAGGAAGTATTATGTGCTGAAGTTTTCCGTATATGTCTTCTAAATCTTCCGCATCATCGGACTCGGTAGTATCGCTCCAAACTGGTTTGGGACCTATTCCCCAGCCGTTTACACCTTCTATACCTCCTTCCAACCACCAGCCATCCCAGGTGGAAAAGTTTAAAACCCCGTTCATACCTGCCTTCATACCGCTCGTTCCGCACGCCTCGTAAGGTCTTTTTGGATTGTTGAGCCACACATCACAACCCGAAACGAGAAGCTTAGCCAGATCTATGCTGTAGTTTTCTATAAAAACCATTTTGAGACTTCTTGTCTTACTTTTTGCGTAGCTTATTTTGTCATTTATATCTTTTATAATGGCTTTGCCTTCACTGTCCGCAGGGTGAGCCTTACCCGCAAAAACTATTTGGAGACCTCCGAACCTCTCGGCTATTTTGATCAGTCTATCTATGTCTCTGAGTATGAGGTTGTTTCTTTTGTAGGAGGTTACCCTTCTGGCTACGCACAGTATAGGACATTCTTGAACGAAGCTTACATCATAGTTCTTGTTTATGAAGGTAATGAGTCTCTCCTTTGCTTCCGAGTGAGCCTTAAGAAGATCTATAGATGGTATATCGTGTGCTTGTTTGAGAAGAGCTGGGTTATCATCCCACCCAAGAATGTACCTGTCAAAGAGATCCTTCATCTCTTCGCATACCCACCTCCTGTGATATACTCCGTTGGTGATGTAATCCACTTCTCTGAAAGCATAACTTTTGTTGGTTATGAACCTGTGCCTGAGAGATACTGCGTTAACTATGGAACTATATTTGGCACTCAAAAGGGAAAGATCAAGTTCGTTGCTATCCGTAACTTCATTCTCCCACTTTATTCCATCATATAGCTTTAGATATCCTTTCACCATATCAAGAGAAAAGGCATCGTGACCTACCGGCAGAGAGGTATGTGTGGTAAAGACAACCTTTTTTTTAACATCTTCAACGCTTTTGCTCTCTTTCAATAGTTCAAAGAGAAGAAAGGCTGAGTGGCTTTCATTTATGTGATAAAGAGTTATATCGTATCCAAGAGTTTTCAACATCCTGTATCCACCTATGCCTAAAAGTATTTCCTGTATTAGTCTCCTCTCTTTATCACTGTAATACAGCCTCTGAAAGGCTTCTCTCACCTTTTGATCGTTACCTTCAAGATCGCCATCAAGAAAAAGCACCCTTATGTCCCTTTTACCTTTTATTATGTACTCCCAAGATCTTAGCTTCTGATTTCTTTCACCTACAGGCACTTCTACCTCAACGATGAGAGGTTTTAGCACTTGTGAATAGTTCCACGTATCTTCCAGATCCAGCTGTCTGCCGTCCTTCCCTATCTTCTGGTAAACGTAACCCTTCTTGTAAAGGAGTGTGACGCAAACTGCAGGTATACCAAGATCAGCAAAGGTAAGTATGGTGTCACCTATGAGTGCGCCCAAACCTCCGCTGTATGTGGGTATATTTTCCTCCAACCCCACTTCCATCACAAAGTAGGCTATCATTTGAGAATATATTTTAACGCATGAGATTTATAAGCACCGATCTGACTTGTAGGCTTGACAGTCTGCCATGGTGTAAATTCCACACCCTGTTTGTTGTAGCTTTGGGTATAACTTGGGTGTTAGATGCCTTTGAGATAGTTATAGTCAGTGCTGTACTGAAGCCAATGTCCTCATCTTTGGGCTTTACACAGTTTCAAAGCTCCCTCATGGTCAGTGGTTTTCTTTTCGGAGCCATACTGGGATCTTTTCTCTTTGGTTATTTAGCTGATAGATACGGGAGAAAAAAGCTCTTTTTATTGACCTTACTGTTATACTCTATAGGCACTTTTCTGACAGGTTTCGTAAACAGCTTTGAGTTGGCTTTTCTCTTTAGAGTTCTGGCAGGTGCAGGAATAGGTGGGGAGTTTGCAGCTATACACTCGGCAATAGACGAGTTTATTCCGTCAAGACACAGAGGAAAAGTGGACGGTACTGTGTCGGCTCTCTGGAATCTTGGGAGCATACTCGCATCGTTGGTGGCATCCTTTGTAATTTCTTCACTGCACGAAGCTCTCGCGTGGCGCTTTGCCTTTCTGCTTGGTGGCGTTCTTGCTTTGCTTGCAATATCCGTAAGAATATATGTACCAGAATCCCCTCGTTGGCTTCTCTCAAAAGGTAGAACTCACGAAGCTGAACGCATAGTAAAGGATCTTGAGAAAAAAGCAGGCGGAAAATATAGCAACAACATATGCCAAGTTCCTGTTTTTGAGGGAAACATACTTGATGCTTCAAAGCTTATCTTTGCTCTCTACAGATGGCGCTTCCTATTTAGTACATCCATGAGTGTTACCATATTGGCTACTTATTACGGTATAATTACACTTATACCAACAAGCTTTTCTACAGCCTTCGGCTTAAGTTCCGAAGATGTCCCACATCTGCTTTTTGTGGGAAGCTTAGGTGGATTGATAGGTGGTCTTTTAGTAGCTTTGATGAGTGATACGCTGGGGCGTAAGTTCACAGGTTCTTTTATAAGCTTTTCTTCTTTTGTCCTTTCTTTGCTCTTTTTGATCAAACAAAACTTTTATACTGTGTACTTCTTTTACTCACTTTTCGCTTTTTCTTTTGCGTCTATAGCTTACGTGTCTGCAACAGAGATATATCCATCTTACCTGAGAGCCTACGCCATAGGATTACTTTCCATAATGGGAAGGCTCGCAGGCGCTCTATCCCCTATAATCCTCGTGAGTCTATCTTCAACAAGTTACATTTACGGCGTATTGGGTATTTCACTCTTTTGGCTTCTGGGATTTATATCCTACTTTATTTGGTCGTTGAAAGGTGTAGAAGCAAAAGGTAAAGCCATAGAGGACATAACGTGAATTATTCAAGAGTGTTAAAATTTACCTATGTCAAAAGAGATCCAAAAGCGCATAATAGCGGTGAACAGATCCGCAAACGCTGACTATCACATAATAGAAACATACGAGGCGGGTATAGTGTTGGAAGGTTCGGAAGTCAAAGCTTTAAGGAACAAACAAACCGTTTCATTCAAAGACAGTTTTGTGAGAATAGAAAATGGTGAGGCATGGCTGTATAATCTTTACATAGCACCGTATAAGTACGCAACCATAAAGCCACCTGATCCCTTAAGAAAAAGGAAACTTTTACTTCACAAAAGGGAGATACTTCGTTTAATGGGAAAAGTACAGGAAAAAGGCTACACTTTAATACCATTGTCCATTTACTTTAAGGGTAACAGAGTTAAGGTGGAGATTGCCCTTGCTAAGGGTAAAAAGACATACGACAGAAGACAAGAACTCAGGGAAAGGGATCTGAGGAGACAGATAGAGAGAGAAATAAAGGGTGGAAAGTTAAAACTGTGACTTTAATCAAAGTTGCACTTGATAGCTATACCTAAAATTATCTAAAAACTGGAGGCTGACATGTGGAGAGTTTTGTATACAGGTGAGAGACCTCATTACGAAAACATAGCTTTGGATAGGATCATGCTTGACCTAAGGGCTGAAGGCAGGATTCCGAACACGGTGAGGTTTTTGCAGTTCAAACCCGAGTGCGTTCTTATAGGTTTTCACCAATCCGTTGAAGAAGAAGTTAGAACTGAGTACACCCAAAGGGAAGGTATACAGGTAGGTAGGAGGATAACAGGAGGTGGAGCCATATACTTTGACGAAACCCAGATAGGCTGGGAGGTGATAGCCGATAGACGATCTTTGAATCAGGAGAGCTTTGAAGGGATAACAGCAAAGATATGCACCGGTATAGCGAAAGGTCTTAGAAGACTTGGTATAAGAGCAAGCTTCAGACCAAGAAACGATATAGAGGTGGATGGCAGAAAAATCTCCGGAACTGGCGGTGTTTTTGAGGGTAACGCCTTCCTGTATCAGGGTACTATACTTATGGATTTTAACGTAGAAAGGATGCTCAAGTCCCTTCAGATACCTGTTGAAAAGCTAACCTCCAAAGGCATAAAGTCAGCGGAAGACAGAGTAGAGTGGGTCAAAAGATCTTTGGGTTATCTGCCTTCAAAGGAGGAAGTCTTTGATGCTATTCTGCATGGACTTTCTGAAGAGCTTGGTATGAGCTACGAGTGGGGACAGCTCAGCAATGAGGAGTTATCTCTCCTTGAAGAGAAAAAGCTCTATTTTGCAAGTGAAGACTGGGTATATCATGTAAAGAGTTCTACAAAAGATAGCGAGATGCTTTTTGGAATACACAGATGCTTAGGTGGTACTTTTAGGGTCTCCGTCAAGCTGGACGCCAAAGCTAAGATCTTACAGCAGTTGATCATAAATGGAGACTTTTTCGTAAGACCACAGAGACTTATATATGACCTCGAAGCCTTCCTAAAACATACTCCCTTGCAGGATGTAGAAAATAGGGTGAGGGAGTTTTTTGAAAATAGAGAGTGGGAAGGTCTTAACCTGAGTGTTGAAGACTTTATCAATGCGATCCTTTTCCCCATCAGGAAGGCTGAAGGGCTTGAGCTTGGTATTGAAAAAAAAAGACTCAATAACATAATAGCCAGCATAGGAGGAGGATTAAAGGAAAATGTTGAGAAGGCAAAGGTGATGCTACTGCCTTACTGTGCAAAGCCAAGATGGTGCGACTATAGACACCTTGATGATTGCGGAGAGTGTGGAGGTTGTACGGTAGGAGATGCCTACAGGCTTGCCTACCAAAAAGGTATGATACCCATCACCATCACCTCCTTTGAGCTTTTAAGAGACACGCTCCTTTGGTGCGCTCAAAATGGCTATACTTACATAGGGCACTGCTGTTATGAGTTTTATGAAAAGAGGTATGAGATATTCAAAAAAGCCAGCGAAGAAGGTGCAAAGGGTGTGCTTTTTGATATTGTAGGAACCACCTGCTATAGCCTTGGAGTAGAAGAGGAGGAAAAAGCATATCACGGTGAATTTACCGTAGAGTTAGACCTTATAAAAGAAGACCTATATAAAACTCTTGCAGTAAAGGAAGATATAAGTTCAGAGGTACAAAAGCAAGAGATAAGGTTTGACTTTTCTCCATACCTCATAGACTTTAAACCCTCTTACTATAAAAAGCCAAAGGCTGTGCCTACACCCCAAGAGGACAGAACAAGAACCTCTATGCAAAAGGAAGTCTTTCTTGGAGAAGCAACTATAGGGGAAAGGGTGGTTGGATACAGGGAAGCCTTTGAAGTGCTTGCAAAGTGGATAAAGGAGGCAGAAAGACCTACCATAGTGCTTGGTCCTTTGGTCTTCTGGAACTTTGGAGAAAAGGACCTCCAAGAAAAGGCAAAGCTTGTAAGAGAGCTAATAGACAAGGTAGGAAAGTTTAATGTAAAAGTTTTGCCCGATTATAGACCAAAGCTCAAAAAGTATGACCCTGCGGTTGAGATGGACCCACCAAACCCTCACCACGCAGTTTCGCATGGCAGGCACGACCTTACGGTGCTTGTGGGAGTCCATTGCTACAGAACAGACTTTGTAATAAGGCTACTTAGCAAGCACACAGATACAAAGATAGCTACCCTCTGCGGTCTTTACGGACACCCCACAGCTCACCTATCTACAAGCTTTACGGATGCTGAAAAGCTACAAGATATTTTAAGTATGCTCTAATACAAAGCATACGAAACTTCCTATAATAGGAACAGAGAAGTTATCGTCTAATTTCAGAGGCAAAGCTTCCGCAATAGCTCCAAGCGACGAGATAACGAGAGCCTTTTTCCATCCAATCATGAAATAAAGTACACAAAAGCTACAGAAAAAGAAAGCAAAAGAGCCTTCTAAGGTCTTTTCAAAGAATTTCATTCTCCCTATGTGAGTACCAACGAGACTTGCAAAAGCGTCACCCACAGCAAGAAGAACTACACCAACAGCCGAACAATCCCTACCAAAGAGGAGAAAACTTAGCATTATACCTAAATTAGCCCAAATAGCTTGAATTCCCGGTCTTTCTATATTTTTCTCCCTCTCAAAATAGAGTATGGCTTGGTAAACTGGCTTAAAAAGCTCTCGCCCCATACCTGTGGTCACAAGTATATTTAGCATGATGACGAAGATAAAACTCACAAGAACAAGATAATAAGGAAAGAGTTTTATGGGTATGAGCCATAAACTTATAGCTACAAGGTGAAATAACTTTCTCCTCAACTCTAAGGCTAACATCTCACGAGACTGTCTGTCGTTCCGAAAGGATTTGGCACATAACCGTCCGCGTATGGATCGTTTTCCCACGCATTACCATCTATCAGATACTTGAATCTATACTCTCTTCCACTTCTCAATCTTTTCATTAGCCAAAAACTCCCATCCCTTTTTTTGTTCATGACCTCCGGTGTCCAACCGTTCCATTCCCCTACAAGTTCCACTTTACTCGCACCATCAAATCTGACGTTAAAGGTAACAACACAGATCCCTTGTTTTTCAATATAACTTTTTTTTAGCATAGCCAGTCCTCCTTCTTCAAATATTTTAAGACAAGCCTATGAATATCAATCCAGCGAACCAGATATATGATTATAATCATATTGACTTATGAACGATTAATCGTTAATATTACGAATGTAAAAAAAGTAATATACGGAGGAGAGCCATGAAGAGACTATTTCTTCTCTTCGTTTTGTCCTCAATAGCCCTATCCCATGATCTATGGATAGAGAGGGAAGGAAACTCTTATGCACTCTACTATGGACATTTGCATCCCCAGGCGGGAGAAGAAAAGTTTATAAAATACAAACCCGAGGATGTGATAAAGTTTGAATGCTACGATGTGAAGGGAAAGCTTATCCTTTCAAGGTTTGAGAAGTCTTATCCTGCGAAGCTGAAAGGAATTTCCTGCGCTACAGTGTATGCCCTTTTTTCCTCAGGTTACTGGACAAAGAGTGTGGAGGGGCTAAAAAACCAACCAAAAGACAAGGTATCCGGTGCGATAGAGTCTTGGCTATCTTATGAAAGCGTGAAAGGTATTTATTCATGGACTAAGGCTCTTTCCAAACCGCTTACCGAAGATTTGGAGATAGTACCTTCAGAGGATCCACTTAACCTAAAGGTAGGAGAAAAATTGAGATTTTTTGTATTTTACAGAGGTAAACCTTTGAAGGATGTGGTAGTTGCCTACGATGAGCATCCTATTGGCACTACAGATGATGATGGTGGGGTAAACGTAAGGATAAAACATCATGGGCTTCAGAACATAAGTGCGTCAATAAGGGAAAAAGCTGACGGTGTTAAGGCGGATTATACTGTAAGAACCGCAAACCTTATCTTTGAGGTAAAGTGATGATGTTTGCGATCATCCTTCTTATATTTTCCTTTGCCTACTCACATGACCTTCAGCACAGCGTATCAAGGGAGGGAGCTTGCACAGTGCTTAGTTTCTACTTTCCAGATGGCACAAAGTTTTCTTACGAAAAGTACGAGGTTTACATGTATGGCGAGAAGTTACCATTTCAGGTGGGTAGGACGGATGCCCTCGGTAGGGTGGTTTTCTGTCCTGACAAGGACGGCAGGTGGGTGGTAAGGACTCAATCAGAGGATGGACACGGTGCAGTTGTTGAGGTAGATGTAAAAGGAAGATCCGTAAAGGCAGAGGGAAGTCTCTTTGAGAG
>SPLK01000480.1_pt1 | contig 11207 bp, 10 predicted proteins | sample 2456111 | NCBI WGS metagenome assembly SPLK01 (sample SAMN11156906, study PRJNA527647) | hot springs metagenome | biome: Geothermal region; feature: Hot spring; material: tree branch in hot spring; isolation source: hot spring sediment rich in lignocellulosic material ... | reverse complement strand
GGACCAGCCCGTCTGCACCAGCACGGCCGTGCCGCGCACCTCCGCCCCCGCGAAGAGCTCCGGGCCGATGGCCCGCCGTGACGGGTCGGCCCGAAAGAGCCGCCCCTCCAGGTCCGCGACCTGCTCCAGCGCCAGCTCGGCGATGTCCTTGCCCTCGGCATAGCGGTGGAAGGGGGCGTCGATGTAGGTGCCCGTGTTGGCCACCATCTCGATCCTGCCGATGTGGAAGGTCGTGCCCTCGGCGTAGTGGGCCCTGGAGGCCTCCCGGCTCAAGTAGTCGGAGATGACCGGCCCCGGCAGACCCGGGTAGGTCACCATCCCGTGCTCGACCTCGTGACTGAGATCGACCAGCCGCCCCACTTGCCCTCACCTCGCACTCTGGGTTCCCATGCTCCCGTCGTTGGGTCGGGGCGATTCGGCGCCGCCGGGCGGAATCCTGGCCTTGCGAGCGACGACCTGGTATGGTCAGCTTGGCGAGGTGGTTCACGGGAAGGAGGCATCCGCTCCATGAGCGGCAGCTGGCTGTTCTTCGCCATCGTGTATGCCCTCTACTGGTTGAGCCAGGGGATCTCGTATGGGGTCTGCCGCTCCGGCAGCACCACCGGCTAGCGGCTCTCCCGCTTCGTCTGGAACAGTCGAATCGATCTCTTCCGGCGTCCCCTCTACATGGCCGTGCTCGAAGCGATGGAGAGGAAGAGGTACTGGCCTGCGGTGGGGCTGGTGATTTTGGTCAATGCTCGCATGGTCGTGATGCAGTGGCTCCTCGGCATGCTCTTCCTGGCCCCCCTACTTGCCGTCTTCTCGGGCGTCATCGCCGGGGCCATCTTCAGCCTGGGTGAACGGCGAACGGTCTTCCCCTACGGCATGATCAACATGGTCTTCGAGTGGGGCGCCTTCGCCGCTGGGGCGGCGGCAGGGCTGGGCACCACGTGGAGCTGGCTCTCCTCGTCGGTGGGATTTGGGCAGGCCCTGACGAGCAACCTTCCCTTCCTCGCGCTGGGCCTCGTCTTCCTCGCGATGAACGGCCTGGTGGAGGCGAGCGGGCCGGTCTTCTTCGGCATCGAGGGCATCCGGCCTCTAGAGGCGGTGCGCAGTCGCAGCTATCGCTGAGTCTCCCGGCGCGCACGTGCCGCCGGCGTTGATCCCCTCCGGTCGGAGGGGATACGCTTTGACCGGCCCCGGCACCGCAGCCGGCTCTTGGCCAACACTTCCGGAAGGGAGCACCTGTCGTCCTTGAACGCCCTGCTCACACACCGCAGCGTCTGGGTTCGTTTCGCCGCCCTGTGGGTCCTGGCAGCGGCCGTCTGCCTCGTCCTCTGGAGTCTGGGCTACGCCCTGCTGCCGGAAGGCATCTTGAGAGGTCGGCTCCCGACCCAGGCTCTGGCCGGGGGCGATGAGGCCCTGCCGACGCGCCTGGCCGAGTGGGCCCGCATCTTCGGGCTCAATCTGACGCTGGCTGCCATCTTCATCGGAGCCGTCGGGCTGATCCAGGACGAGCGGGGACGTCCCCTGAGCTATGTCGTGGTCATGGTCTGGGCAGGGCTGTACGGGCTGCTGCTGGGCACGGACTCCTTCAGCTTTCCCCTGCCGGGGGGCGCGACGGCACCCAGTCTCTCCGTACTGGCCCGATCGGGGCCTTACGAGCTGAGCGCCTTCGCCCTGCTGGCCGCGGCGCTGCGCGGCATCGCCCGTTACCGCATCATCGGCCGCTGGTGGTCACTGCGCCAGCCGATGGAGCCCGTCGAGCCCCAGGGTTTGAGCCGCCAGGAGTGGCTGGCGGTCGCCCTCGCGCTGCTCCTGCTGGCCGGGAGCAACCTGGTCGAGGCCGACCGGGTGGTGACGCTCAGCTCTTGAGAGGTGCCACGCGCTGGACCAGGCTGGGCGCTGGACGACAGCCACCAGGCCGGAGCCTGGTCCCGCTGGCTGAGGTGACGGCGGTCCAGGGGGTGAGCGCCAGGATACGGCAAGCCGGCCTCAGCCGCAGCCCGCTAGTTCACCGATGGCGCCAGCAGGCGGACCAGCGGGCGCACGTCGTCGAGCTGCTCCAGGCGGCCCACCATCTCCACCGCTGCTTCAATGCGAGCCGCATCGACGCCCGGGAAGGCGAAGCGCACGCACTCTTCGAACTTCTGGGCCACCTCGTGAAAGCTCATGGGCTCGCAGGGCTGCCCCGGTATGCGCTCAACCCGGTAGCCCCGCTTCTCCCCTCCGGCCAGGGTGAACTCGATCTCGGTGGGGGCCACCTGCAGCCCCAGGGCGTCGAGTTGGGGATCTCGCACCACCCTGACCCGATCGGCCAGACCCAGGATGTCCGGATCGCTCAGTGCCTCCGGGGCGAACTCCCGCAGCGTCACCTGCCCACGGACAAGGGCCGCTCCCACCACGTAGGGGATGCTGAACTGCGCCTCTACCACCGCCTTGGGCGGCTGGAAGGGCTGGTCCGCGCACAGGATGTAGGCAGGCTCGTTGACCCTCACCTCGACGGCCCTCACTTGCCAGGGGTCCACGCCGTCGGCCAGCAGCTGAAGGGCGCCGCTGGCCGCGCCGTGGGCCATCTTGCAGCACGGGAAGGGCTTGATGCTGACGTCGTCGATGTACCATCGGCTGCCCAGGCCGTCCAGCAGGCGCTCCCGGTCGTATTCCCCGTAGTGATATGCGGCGAACAGCCCGAACTTGCCCTCGAGGACGTTGCGAGCGCCGGTGAGGCCGCGGCGTGCCAACGCCACGGCGGTCAGCCCGGCCTGCACCGCGAGCCCCTGGTGGGCGACGTGGGCCAGGCCCCCGTCGAGGTGGCTCTGGGGGGTGCCCGAGAGTTCCGTATAGGCGACGCCGATCGCCCTCAGGAAGGTCTCGGGGTCCAGCCGCAGGGCTCGGCTCGCCGCGAACGCGGCGGTGATGGGGGCAAAGGTGGCGGAGGTCCATGGCATCCGGCTGCCCATGCGCAGCCGGACGGCCTTGCGAATCCGCAGCACCGCGTCCACCGAGGTGGCCAGGGCGGTGAGGAGGTCGGCCCCCGAGACGTCGCCCGCGGCCTCCGCTGCCGCCAGCGCGGCCGGCACCGCTCCGACCGCGGGGTGGTAGCCGCTCTCCTCGTCGCAGTCGTCGAAGTCCCAGCTCCGCGCCAGGGCCGCGTTGACCCCGCCGGCAACCGGGGCGGGGAGGCGATCGCCGAAGGCCAGCACCGTGGCCTCCGGCTTGCCGCCCCACTCCCTCACCTGTTCGAGCAGGGGCCGCACCGAAGGCGACCGGTAACCTGCCACCGCCACCCCGATCGTATCCAGCAGCATCAGCCTGGCCCGTTCGAGAGTGGTCGCCGGCAGGTCCCCCACTTCGGTCCGCGCCGCATGCTCCACCAGGGCCTCGATGGCATCCATGGCCTGCACCCTCCTGCTTCGCCTCATGTCAGGCCTGCTGCGCACGTACCCGGCCTCGGCCGGAGCGAGCCGACAACGAGCTCGTCACGCTGAACAGCACCGCAACCAGCAGCAGCGCCAACGCGATGGGCCGGGTGAGGAAGATGGTGGGCGAACCGTAGTTGAGCATCAGCGACTGCCGGAAGGCCTTCTCGAAGGTCGGCCCCAGCACGAAGGCCAGCAGGAAGGGCCCCACCTCGAAGTCGAGCTTGCGCAGCACGTAGCCCAGGATGCCCATCAAGAGCACCATCCAGATGTCGAAGACCCGGTTGTTGATGGTGTAGACGCCGACCACGATGACGACTGCCACCAGGCTGGCCAGGTAAGCGTACGGTATCCTCAGCAGCTGCACCCACAGCCCCACCAGGGGCAAATTGAGGGCCAGCAGCATGGTGTTGCCCAGGTACATGGAGGCGATGAGGCCCCAGAACACGTCCGGGTGATCTCGCACCAGGAACGGCCCCGGCGTGATCCCGTGGATGAGCAAGGCCGCGAAGAGCATGGCCATGATGGCGTTGGCGGGGATCCCCAGCGTCAGCAGCGGCACGAAGGAGGCGACGGAGGCGGCATTGTTGGCCGACTCGGGTCCGGCCACCCCTTCGATGGCCCCCTTGCCGAAACGCTCGGGATGCTTGGAGAGACGCTTCTCCAACCCGTAGGAGACCAGAGACGCGGTCACGCCGCTACCCCCCGGCAGCATGCCGATGCCGAAGCCGGCCACCGCACCTCGGATGATGGGCCACCAGGAAGCCTTCATGTCCTCTCGGGTCGGCAAGATTCCCTTGATCTTGTTGGTGACGAGAATGCCCGCCTCGGACTGCTCCAGGTTGTAGAGGAGCTCGCCGACACCGAAGAGCCCCATCGCCACCACGATGAAGTCGATGCCGTCGACCAGGTTGAGGTTGCCGAAGGTGAACCGGAACTCGCCCGAGGTGGGATCCTGCCCCACCGTCGACAGGAGCAGGCCGAAGACGACCATGATCATGCCCTTGACCCGAGACTTGCCGGACAGGTGAGCCGCCAGCACCAAGCCGAGGATGGCCAGCGCGCAGTATTCCGGCGGGCCGAAGGCCAGGGCGACTCGCGCCAGCACCGGGGCCAGCACGGTCAGCGCCACCACCGCCAGCGTCCCGGCGATGAAGGAGCCGATGGCAGCGATGCCGAGGGCCGGCCCCGCCCTACCCTGGCGGGCCATCTCGTAGCCGTCCAGGGTGGTGACCACGGAGGCCGCCTCGCCCGGGATCTTGAGCAGGATGGCCGTCGTCGAGCCGCCGTACATGCAGCCGTAGTAGACGGCAGCGATCATGATGACGGCAGCTTCGGGCGAGATGTAGTAGGTCAGAGGGAGCAGCACGGCGATGGTGACGGTGGGCCCGAGCCCGGGCATGACGCCGACCGCCGTGCCCAACAACACGCCCACGAAGGCATAGAGCAGATTGCCCGGCTGCAGCGCGGTCGCAAAGCCGTTCCACAGGGCCGAGAGGTCCATGCTCCTCGCTCCCTTACTGCATCCAGATCCCTTGCGGCAACTCTGCCTTGAGCGCCACTCCGAAGATCAGCCAGACGCCGATCCCCGTCAGCACGGCAGCCAGGAGAGCCACCCGGGCGGGCTTTCGCTCGATCAGCATCAGCCAGAGGGCGACCAGCACCCCCGCCGTCACCGGCGCGCCCAAGAGCTCGAACGTAGCGGCGGCCAGGGCGAACAGACCCAGCGCCAGCAGGAGCCGCAGGCCCCCCCCAGCCTGAACGAAGGAGCCTCTTGCCTCTGAGTCCGTCGTCTCTGGGGCCGCGGGTGCCTCCTTGGAGAGCACCAGCGGCACCGCCAGGGCCGCCAGCGCCAGTCCCAGCAGGAACGGCATCAGACCCGAGCCCGGCTGCCCGAACCAGAAGAGCGGCAGCACCATGGTGGACTGGTAAATCGTGTAGGCTGCGATGATCAGCAACCCGATCCCGGCGATCCGGTCCGGCGACCTCATCGCCCCTGCCCCTCCTCACCCTCTGCCCGTCTCTCCGCGTGGCGAGAACGGGCCAACGCCCGAGTGCGGTTGGAACGGCCTCTCTCCTGGAACGTTCTTGGCCGTCGTGGAGCCCCGAATCGTCAGTGAGACGTCGACGATGGTGTCCTCGACCCTCTCCCCTCTCAGCAGCCGGTTCATCGTCTCGACGGCAGCCGCCCCCAGCTGCCGGGCATCTTGCCGAACCGACGTCAGCCCGGGATAGGTGACGGACGCGCCGGGCCCGTCGTCATAGCCGATGACCGAGATCTCGGCGGGCACCGCGATCCCTTGCTCCCGCAGCAGCGCCATGGCACCCGCCGCTACCCAGTCGTTGGGTGCCAGAAGGCCGTCGACCGGTATCACTCGTCCCATCAACTCCGCCGCGGCTCGATAGCCCGCCTCGAAGTCGTAACCGCATATGACCACCAACGAGGGGTCGTAGGGGACGCCTTCCTCCTCGAGAGCCCTCAGGTAGCCGCGGAAGCGGTCCAGGGTGGTGAAGGCGCCGGCGTCCTCCCGCTCCGACATCTCCCGGATGGTCTCGGGGGTACAAGGCTGTACCCAGAAGCCTGCCAGGAAGGCGATGCGGCGCCTGCCCAGGGTCAGCAGGTATTTGGTGGCGATGTAGCCGCCTTTGACGTTGTCGCTGTAGACATGGGGCCGGTCCCGAAAGACGCCGCGTCGGCCGACGACCACCACGGGCAGGTGTCGGAAGGTCTCCACCTCCGGCAGCGGATCGCCGGTCGCGACCGGGATATAGATCAGCCCGTCGATGAGGGAGCGGGAGAGCTGGTCGATGGCCGTCACCTCTTGCTCACGACGGCCCCCCGACGTCGCGATGACGAGCACCTGGTCCCGTGCCTGGGCTTCGTTGGCGGCGCCGGCGGCAACCGCCGCGAAGAAGGGGTGTGCCAGGTCGGGGACGATGAGTCCGAAGGTGCCGGTCCGGCTCCCCTTCATGTAGCGGGCCGCCAGATTGGGCCGGTACCCCAGCTCCCGGACCACCTTCCAGACCCGGGCCGCCACCTCCGGCGCCACCGGCCGTGATCCGTTGAGCACACGCGATACCGTGGCCACCGAGACCCCTGCCCTCTCGGCCACCTCCCGAATCGTGACCCCGGAGTGTGGGGCGCGGGTCCCGGTGCCCTCCACGTCAGATCTCCCCCCGTCTGCTCTGCCGGACTCGCTCGAATGCAGGCAGCGAGAACAAGGCCAGCAGGCTGAGCAGCACCGTGGCGGCCGTGACGCCCAGCGTCACCAGGTAACCCGTGGGCGTGTAGAGCCCTGGCGCACCGCCGGGGAAGCGCTGCAACAGCATGCCGGTGCCTGCCTGGTAGAGGATGACCCCAACGAAGGTGAAGAGGTTGACGGCGCCGAACAAGGCGCCCCCCTTCCCCTCGGGGGCCAGGTCGTCGACGCCGGCCGTCAGCTGCACGTAGCTGACCCCGGCCGCCATGCCGAGCCCCAGGGCGGTGAGACCGACCACCGGCAACGGCAGCCCGGCCCAGACTTCGAGCAGCAGCGCCACCCACAGGGCACCGTACGTGGTGCATGCCATGGCGATGGCCCGCCGCCGGGGAATGGCCCACCTGCCGAGCTGACCGCCGAAGAAGTTGCCCAGCATCACGCCGACCCCGATCAGGGTGGCCCACGCGCTGGCGACCCCCGACGGCACGCCGTAGGCGGTCTGGAACCATGAGACGGCCCAAAGCCCTTGCAGCGCCATGAGCGCCCCGAAGGAGACCGCCCAGATGACCATCATGGCCCGCAACTGGCCCGACCTGCCGATGGTGGCGAAGGCCTCACGCATGCGGGCCCACGCCGACTCGCCCGCAGAGGCGACACGTCGGGCCCGCACGGGGTCATACTTCCGGCACCCGACCAGGACCCCTGCCAGGACGACGTTGAGCACCGCGAGCCCCAAGAAGACGGCCTGACGGCCCCATGTCCCGATGGCCCACTCGAGGGGGGCCACCGAGACGACGGCCCCGAAGTTGCCGACCGTATACGTGATGCCCGACAGCTTGGCGTACTCCCGCGCATCGAACCCGGCCGCCTGGAAGACCAGGGCCCCCGAGAGCATGGGCGCCAGCCCCAGCCCCGTCAGGAGCCGGCCGATGCCCAGCACCAGGCTCGTATCGGCGAAGCCCATCATCAGGACACCGACGGCCGTGATGGCCAGGCCGGCCGAGACGACCCGCAGGGGGCCGAACCGGTCGTTCAGCGCTCCGCTGACCGGCTGCATGGCCGCGTACGAGTAGAAGTACAGGCTCGCGATCAGCCCCGCTGTGGCCGCGCTCATGCCCCACTCGGCGCTCAGCCGGGGCAGGACCACCGAGGCGGATACCCGGAAGAAGTAGGAGAAGAAGTAAGCCGATACCAGGAGAGCGAAGATGGCCTTCACTCTCCGGCGGGTGATGACAACAGCTTGGGTGGTGGGGCAGGCGGGAGACTGCCCGCCTGCCCTCTCCTGCACTTGAACAGTGGCCAACGTGAGGACCTCCGCTCGCCTTCCCGTGCCGTGGGCCCAGTTCAGGTCGCTGCGACGACGACGTCTCTCACGTCTCCGTGACGTAACCCGCGCCAACCCGGTTCATTAGCTCGTAGTAGCCGGGGAACGAGACGGAGGCGCACTCGGCTCCCTCAACGACCGTCTCGCCTTGGGCGAACAGCCCCGCCACGGCCAGGGCCATGGCGACGCGATGGTCGTCGTGACTCTCCACTTCCGCACCGACCAGACGGTGGCCGCCATGGATGGTCATGGAGGAGGGGTCCTCCTCGACCCGGGCGCCCATCTTGCTGAGCTCCTGGCACATGACCGCCACCCGGTCGGTCTCCTTCACCCGCACCATCTCGACGCCCGTCAGGCGAGTGGTGCCCTGGGCGTAACAAGCCACCACGGAGAGGATGGGCACGGCATCGGGGATGTCGGAGCAGTCGACGGTCACCCCGCGCAGCGGTCGCCCACCACGCACGGTAAGCCGGCGGTGCTCCTTGTCCAGGACGATGTCCGCGCCCATCTCCTGCAGGATGTCGACGATGACGGCATCGCCCTGCGTCCCATCGACGTCCAGGTCCTCGATGATCAACTCCGACTCGGTGACGACCGCCGCTACCAGGGGGAAGGCCACGGACTCCCAGTCGCTGGGGATGGTGGCCTCCACCGGGTGATACGCCTGGGGCCCACGCACCTCGAAGTAGCGATAGCCGGCCTCGTCGTAGTCGATCTGGATCCCCTGGCGCTTCATCCAGTCGACCGTCATCTGCAGGTACGGCTTCTCCCGGGGCTGCTCCACCTCGACCCGAACAACGCCGTCCACTCGGGGCGACGCGAGCAGGATCGCGGAGACATACTGGGAGAGCCGGCCGTCCAAGCGGGCCGTGCCGCTCCGGATGGGGCCGCGAACCGCGACGGGTGGCGCGTCGACTTGGCTGCGCGTGGTGAAGCCGGCTCCTCCCAGTTGCTCCAGGGCTCGCAGGAGTGGACGGATGGGACGCCGGCGGATCTGCCAGTCCCCCGTCAGCACGGTCCAGTCAGCGAGCAGCGACGCCATGCCGGCCACGAAGTAGAGGGTCGTACCCGAATTGCCGACGTCGACCACGTCGTCGGGCACGTGCAGGTTGGCCCCTGCTCCCTTCACGTGCCAGACCCCGTCGATGACCTCGGTCGAAGCCCCGAAGGCGGCGCACGCCCGCTTGGCCGACAGGCAGTCCTCGCTGGTCAAGGGGTTGCGGATGACGGACGTCCCTTCGGCCATGGTGCTGATGAGCATGGCGCGGATCGTGTGGCTCTTGGAGCCGGGCACGGAGAGGCGACCCGACAGGTTGTGCGGACGGACACGGACTCTCATCTGCTTTGGCCCATCCCCTCTACTGATGGCGGCATGGCATGACGTTGCTGCGACTTATAGGCGCAACTTACTTGAACCGCGGGATGCCGAAGTCAGCCGGGCTGGCCTTGGCGACCCCCGCGTCATAGAGCAGCCAGGAGACGACGGACTCCCAGCGGCTCCAGTAGTCGAGGACGGCTTGGCCGGTGTAGTGGTGCATGGTCTTGTAGCGCATCCGGGTGACGAAGTCGATCCACTGCGGGTCCTGCAGCGCCTTGTTGACGGCGTCCATGAGCTTCTCGCGCACCCCGGGGGGCGTTCCCTTCTTGATCAGCAGGGTCTGAGGGAACGAGAGCGGCATGAACTTGGCCAGCTCCGGCACGTCCTGCGTGATAGGCGGCACGCCCGGGAGCGCGTCGTGGGGCTCATCGGACCAGACGGCCAGGGCCCGCAGGTCACCCGAGTCGAGATAGCTCAGCGCGAGTCCCGTGCTGGGGAAGGAGAACTCGACGGTGCCATTGATGGCCGCCAGGGTCAGCTCACCGCCGCTGCCGAAGGGGATCAGGGCGATGTCCAGACCCGCTTCCCTGAGGAGCAGGCCCTGGATGTGGCCACTGGCGCCGGGGCCCGAGTAGGCCATGCGGACCTTGCCCGGCCGAGCCTTGATGTCGGCGACGAGGTCGGCCATGGTCTTGTACGGCGACTTGGCGCCCACGACCAGGACCTTGGGGTCGTCGACCATCATCACCAGGGGGTCGAAGTCCGCGAAGGAGAGGCGGCTCAGCCCCATCACCCGGAACGTGGCCGGGGTCTCCGCGGACCAGAGGATGGTGTAGCCGTCGGCCGGGCGAGACTGCACGTACTCCGTACCCACGGCGCCCGAGGCACCGGGCCGGTTGACTACGATGACGGGCTGTCCCAGGTGCTTCTCCAGCACCGACGCGAATCCCCTGGCCGCCACGTCGGTGACGCCGCCGGCATTCCAGGGCACGACCAACGTCACCGGCTTATCCGGGTAGGCCGCCAGGGCTTGGGCGATGCCCAGAGCCAGGACGATACCCATGACAAGGACCGCCACGACAGGAACGCGTTTCACGTCTGCCCCTCCCTTGGTAATCGTTTACCCCCCGGGACTCACTCGTATATTACGGGCCTTGTTTGGCATGTCAAGGGACGTTTATCCGTCTCACTTGGATGTACGATAGCCGGTAAGCCCTGGATTCGGATTGCACCATAGCACCCGTCCATACGAGTATTGGGTCTCCAGGCCCATATAGGACTCTGGTAATGGTTTACCGTCCGATTAAGAGAACGGGTTGCGCTTGGCTCGGCTGCTGGCAACCGGCACCCTCATCACGCCGCGAGGGTGGGTATCGTGGCGGCTGGCGATGCCCGTCGGCCTTACTCGCTGGCGCTTTGGCCAGTCACGGTCGTCGGCGGGCAAAGAGCGACCTGGCCGAGGCCGCCCTATTGGTCGTGCACGAATCCGGCCCTCTATCCGTTCAATCCCGTTCCGCGTGCGTACTTGCCGGGGATGGTGACCGGCAGCCGCGCCTTGGGCTTCGTCACCCCGAAGACCACCTCGGCCGCCGCTTGCATGGCGCACTCCCGGAAGCTGTAGGTCGCCAGGTACGCCTTGGCTGACGGCAGCTTCTCGATGTGGTACGGGTTGCGCATGGCGACCACGATGGTGGGCACCCCCGTGTCGACCACGGCATCGACCAGCGCCGCCTGACGGTCGTCGAGGTGCGCGTTGAAGGTGCCCAGCACGACGACGTCGACGTCGCCGGACCGGGCCCGCTCGACGGCCTGGGCCACCTCCTCCGGCGTCGGGGAGAGGGAGAAGAGAAAGGCGTGCGCCCTCGGCACGAAGCGGCGGATGGCGCCCAGCAGCGGCGACCCCGAGAGCTGCTCGTCCTCCACCTGGGTCAATCGGCGGATGTCGGGCTGGCGTTGTACAGCGAGTA
>SPLK01000479.1_pt1 | contig 11243 bp, 14 predicted proteins | sample 2456111 | NCBI WGS metagenome assembly SPLK01 (sample SAMN11156906, study PRJNA527647) | hot springs metagenome | biome: Geothermal region; feature: Hot spring; material: tree branch in hot spring; isolation source: hot spring sediment rich in lignocellulosic material ... | reverse complement strand
ACCGCCTCCAGCACCACCCGGAAGCTACCCAGCCCCACCAGCACCAGCGACAGCAGCACCACGGCCCGTCCCACCTCGACGACCGCGTCGCCACCCAGCCCCCTGCCGAGCTGGTGCAGCACGGCACCCAGGACGGCCAGCGCCAGGAGGCGTGCCAGCAGGTGGGCGTTGAGCACGAGCTCCCTCGCGAAGGCGGCCGCGAGCGCCTCCAGCAGGCGATCCGAGGACGGCAGTCCCTCCCGGCCCATGGTGCGCAGGAAGCGCCCCCAGTCGACCTCGAGCCGGGCCCGGAGTTCGGGGTCCACCATCTCGTAGAGCTCGTCGATCCCCTGCAGGTCGACGTGGGCGAGGCCCTCCTCGTAGACCGCCTCCAGGAGCCCCACCGGGTCGGCCTGGGGCGGTGGGGTCGCCTGTCCACCGTTGGCCGGCGCTGCCACCGCCAGCATCACAAGCGCCCAGACCAGCGCGGCGCGCATCATCCCCCGCTCTTCCTCGCCTTCACGTGATGGCCGGCAGCAGCCGCCACAGTGCATCCAGCAGCGCCACGAAGACGGGGACGGCCGTCACCAGGATGGCCACCTTGCCGACCAGCTCCACCGTCATGCCAAGCGACGGCTGGCCCGCATCCCGGCAGATCTGCGCTCCGAAGGCGGCGATGTAGGCGATGGCCATGGCGCGCAGCACCACTCCCAGGTAGGCGCCGTTGCCCCCGGCGGCCCGATCGAGCCGGGCGAAGGTCTGCACCACCTCCTGGAGCGGCCCCAAGGCCGCTCCCACCGCCAGCGCCGAGAAGGCCACCAACAGCGCCAGGGCCAGCTCGGGCGTCCGTCCTCGCAGCAGGCTCAGCCAGATGGCGATGACCAGGGCCACGCCGGCCACCCGGCCGACCAGCTCCACCGGCTACCACCACCGAAAGACGGTCTCGACGTCCCGGAACAGTTGCCCGATGAGCTGGATGATCCACAGCAGCACGATGATGACGCCGGCCAGGCTCAGCATCTGAGCCTGCTCCTCCCGGCCCGCCTGGGACAGGAAGAGATGCAGGATGGCGATGACGATACCCAGGCCGGCGATGCGGTAGATCAGGTTGATGTCCAACCGGCCGACCCCCGCCTCACACCAGCATGATGGCCACGGCCAGCCCGGCCGCCAGCCCCGAGAACCGATAGAGCCGCTCCAGACGCTGGCGTTCCTGCCCCGCCTGCTCCAGGGCCAGGTGGACCCGCGCCAGGGCGTCGGCCAGCCGGGACTCCTGGGTCGCCGCGTCGAGCCGACCGAAGTCCACGCAAAACTCCCGCACCATGTCGAGGTCCTCGGGCATCAAGCAAAGCCGCTCCCGCACCCTCTCCAAGCCGGCCCACCACGCCTCTCCTGCGGAGGCCGACGCACCGCTCTCCAGCAACCGGGCCGCATGAGCACAGGCTTCCGCCACCGGCCCTCGACCCGCCCGCGCGGCTCGGGCGAGCGCCACAGCTGCCGGCACCCGTGCGAAGGCGACGGAGGCCCGCAGGATGGTGAGGGCCCGGCGCAGCTGATCCAGGTCGCGGCAGCGCCCGCCCAGCGCGCTCGCCCGGAGCCAGCCCACCCCTCCCAGACCGCCGGCGGTCAGGAGCAGGCCTGCCACCGTGGCGATCATGGGGCGCCTTCCCCCGCCGCGGCCGCGCTGATGCGCTCGACGGTACCCGGCCCGTTGCGACGGCTCAGCACGACCACCCGCTCGAAGACCCCCAGCTCGAAGAGGAGCCCCAGCCCGGGCCGGCGGCGGGCCTGCGTGACGTCGTCGGCATGCGCGGAGGCCAGGATGGTGCAGCCCGAGTGCGCAGCCCGAGCGATGGCCTCGGCGTCGGCGGCCGTGCCCACCTCGTCGGTCACCAGCACCCCGGGACTGAGCGCGCGCAAGGCCCAGTGGATGCCCTCGACCTTGGGGCATGCATCCAGGACGTCGGTGCGGGGACCGACGTCGTGTTGCGGCACGCCGCGGAAGCTGCCGGCCAGCTCGGAGCGCTCGTCGATGATGACCACCTGGCTGCCGGGCAGGCTCAGCTCGGGCACGCCCCAGGAGGCCAGGCGCGCGAGGTCGCGCAAAAGCGTGGTCTTGCCCGCGCCGGGCGGGGAGACCACCAGGGTGCTGGCCAGTCGGGGGGCCCCTCGCATACGCGACACGACCAGCCGTGCCAGCAGCGGCCGCGCCACGTCCGGCAGGGCTCGCGCGATGCGCAGAGCGACGCTGGAGATCTCGGCCAGGGTACGGACCTGGGTGGGCGAGTCGAGGACGACGCGGCCCGCGAAGCCAAGGCGGTGACCTCCGGGCAGCGTGACGAAGCCCTGTCGGAGCTGTTCGGCGACGGCGTAGACCGACCCACCGCAGGCCCGGTCCACCACCGCCTGCAACAGGGCCTCGTCGACGACCAGGGCATCCGACGGCGCCTCGACCGGCGCTCCCGAAGAGGCGAGGAAGGTCTCCCGGTCGCCGGCCACCGCCAGCAGGGGGCGATGCCGCCGGATCCGGAGCTCGGTCAATCGGTCGGCCCAGTCGTCGGGCATCCCGGCGACGGCCCTCGCCAGGGTCTCGGGCAGCCACGCGCCGAGCGCGTCCCGCCACGACCCTCGGCCGGTGCCCCTCGACGCCGGGGCGAGGGCCGGCGAGGCCTGGTGTCGGCCGTTGCGGCGCATCGGGTCCCATCCCACCGCGGCTCGTCCTCCTCACGGAGGACCTATGCTTGACCGACCGCCGCGATGACGACCCCGATGACGGTCCCGCCGGATGGGTGAGGGAGCCGGTGCCTCAGCGCTGGGCCGGTGGCTTCCAGGCCCGCATCAGCTCGGCGCGGCAGTAGGGGCAGTGGATCGCCTCTTCGAAGGCGCCCAGCTCGCCCTCGGCCAGGCCGACGGTGCGGTGGCACCGCTCGCACTCGACGAAGACCATCGGCTCCTGCTCCTCGTGGGCGCCCAGCCGCCGGGGCCTGTCGGCCCCGGCACGGGCGACCCCGTCCGGCAGATGTTCCTCGAGGGCCGCCAGGTCCTCGTCGATGCCCCGCATGTAGGCCAGCGAGAGCCGATGGGCCTCCTGGAGGCGTCGGAGTTCGCGCTCCAGGCGCAAGAGCCGCCGGGAGAGAGCCGTCGTCCCCGACGCTCGCCCCGGCGGCCTCCACCACGTGGCCATGGTCGTCACCCCGGGCTTTTGTCTGGCCCGGCGGGCTCGACCTTATGCGCGAGAGAGGTACTCGCCCGTGCGGGTATCGACCCGGATGACGTCGCCGACCTCGATGAAGAGCGGCACCTGGACCACCAGGCCGGTCTCGACCTTGGCCGGCTTGGAGCCTCCCTGGGCCGTGTCGCCCCTCACGCCCGGCTCCGTCTCGACCACCTTGAGCTCCACGAAGGTCGGCAGTTCCACGCCGATGGGTTGTCCCTCGTAGAACTGGATGAGGATGACGTCGTTCTCCTTGAGGTACTTGGGGGCGTCGCCCAGGTTGGACTCGTGGATGGCCACCTGCTCGTAGGTCTTGGTGTCCATGAAGTACCACTCGGGGGGGCTGCTGTAGAGGAACTGCATCTCCCGGGTCTCCACGTGCGCCCGGTTGACGCGCTCGCCCGCCTTGAACGTGCGCTCGATGACGTTGCCGGTCTTGACGTTCTTCAGCTTGGTCCGGACGAAGGCCGCGCCCTTGCCCGGCTTGACGTGGAGAAACTCCACGACGCTCCAGACCTCGCCGTCGACTTCGATGGTCAGCCCCGGACGGAGATCGTTGACGGATATCACGTGACGGCACCCCTTCGCTCGCTCGTATCAGCTACCTACCACGATCAGGTCCTTGGGCGAGGCGGTCAGGATCTCGTAGCCCGTCTCGGTGACGAGCACCAGGTCCTCGATGCGGACGCCGCCCCAACCCGGGACGTAGACGCCCGGCTCGACGCTCGTCACCATGCCAGGCTGCAACACCGTGTCGGAGACCCGGGAGAGACGAGGGATCGGCTCGTGCACTTCGAGCCCCACCCCGTGCCCCAGCCCGTGGCCGAACAGCTCGCCCATCCCCGCCGCCTCGATCACCCGGCGGGCGGCCGCATCCACTTCCCGGCCCGTAGCCCCTGGCCGGACGGCCTCGATGCCGGCCTGTTGCGCCCTCAGCACGAGGTCGTAGATCTCCCGGGCCTTGGGCTCGACCGTGGGGCCGACCACCACGGTGCGGGTCATGTCGGAGTGGTAGCCTCCGTAGACGCAGCCGAAGTCGAGCACCACCGTGTCGCCCGCCTGTAGCCGTCGCTCACCCGGAGAGGCGTGGGGCAACGCGGCGTTGGGGCCGGACCCGACGATGACGCTGAAGGCCATGCCTTCGGCGCCGTGCTGGCGCATGTAGGCCTCGAGCTGCCACGCCACCTCCCGCTCCGTCATGCCGGCTCGGATGGATGGCACCACCGCTGCGAACGCCTCGTCGGCGATGCGCACCGCCCGGCGCAACAGCTCCAGCTCCTCCGGCGACTTGATGGCCCGCAGGGACTCCACCTGTTGCTCCACCGGCACCCAACGCACCCCGGGGATGGCCTCCTGCCAGCGGGTCACCTGCCGGTAGGACATGTGCTCCGACTCGAAGCCGACGCTACGGATGCCGTAGGACTCCAGCACCTCGCGTAGCGTCTCCCACAGGTAGTCGCCGTGCTGGACGACGCGGTAGCTCGGGGCTTGCACCCGGGCCTGCTCGGTGTAGCGGGCATCGACCAGCAACGTGGGTGGATGGGCCTCGTCGCGTGGGATGAGGACCACACCGGCGCTGCTGGCCAGGCCCGACAGGTAGCGGCGGTTGGGCCCGTGCACGACGGCCAGGGCGTCCAGGTCCGCCTCCTGCAGCTTGCGTCGCATGGCGGCCACCCGCCGCTCGATCTCCTGCACCCTCACACCTCCGGCCCCTTCCATTACGTGGATCCCCCACTCCTCTCCTGCTGTCGCACCATCTCCACGGCAGCCCTCAACGCTAGTACGTAGCTTTGGCCGCCGAAGCCCATGATCACGCCCGAGCAGGCCCCTGCCGTCACCATGCGCTGGCGGAAGCCCTCTCGTGCGAAGACGTTGCTCAGGTGCACCTCGATGCGGACCATCGGTAGGGCCGCCAGTGCGTCCCGGATGGCCAGGCTGTAGTGGCTGTACGCGGCCGGGTTGATGACGACCGCGTCGAAGCGCCCCACCGCCCGGGAGAGGGCGTCGACGATGGCCCCCTCGTGGTTGGTTTGCATCGTCTCTAGTTGCACGCCCAGCCGCTCGGCCTCCTCCGCTAGCCGCGCGTCGATGTCGGCCAGGCTCTGGTGCCCGTAGATCTCGGGTTCCCGCTGACCCAGCCGGTCCAGGTTGGGGCCGTGGATGACCAGCACCCGGATCACGTCGACGACGCCTCCCCGCCCCGGTGCTGCTCGCGCCAGACGGACTCGAAGAGCGAGAGCTCCACCTCGTCGCTGACCACCACCGGCTCGCCCGGTGCCTCCAGGAGCACCCAACGGCGGCGGCCGGCCTGACGTTTCTTGTCGGCCCCCATGAGCTCCCAAAGACGGCTCGCTTCGGGCGGTCGAGGGCCCGCGTCGACGGGCAGGCCATGCCGGCGCAGCGTGGCACGCAGGCGCTCGACCAGCGAGGCGTCCCGGAGCAACCCCAACCGGGCCGAGAGCATGGCCGCCGTCACCATCCCGATGGCGACGGCCTCGCCGTGGGACCATCGCTCGAAGCCGCCGGCCGCCTCCAGGGCATGGCCGGTGGTGTGGCCGAAGTTGAGCACCATCCGCCGCCCGCGCTCGGTCGGGTCCTCCGAGACCACCAGGGCCTTGACCGCGACCGCCTGGCCCACGATCGAGGTCATCTCCTCCGGGCCCGGGCGGCCTGCGGCGTCGGGCGTCGCCTCGTCCTGCGAGAGGCGCTCCCACAGCCGCGGATCGCCCACCAGCCCGTGCTTGATCACCTCCGCCATGCCCGAGGCGAGCTCCCTCGGTGGCAAGGTGGCCAGCGCGTCCAGGTCGGCCAACACCGCCAGGGGCTGGTGGAAAGCGCCCACCAGGTTCTTGGCCTCAGGGATGTTGACGGCGGTCTTGCCGCCGATGCCGGCATCCACCTGCGCCAGGAGGGTCGTCGGCACCCCTACCCATGCGACGCCGCGCATGTACGTGGCCGCCATGAAGCCGGCCACGTCCAGGGTCGCCCCGCCCCCCACGGCCACCACCAGCCCGCCCCGGTCGACCCCGGCGCGCACGGCCTCCCCATACAGCGTCGCGAGCTGCTCGAGTCGCTTCGCGGACTCGCCCGGGCCCACCTCGGCGAGAGCCGTCCGCCACCCCGCGCGCCCCAGCGCCTGGGCGGCCCTCTCGCTCAGCTCCCGCACCGCCCGGTCCGCCACCACCAGCGCACCCCCGCCGAGGCCGTCGCGCTCGGCCAGCAGCGTCACGATGGCGTCGAGGCGCGCCACCAGGCCACGGCCCACCAGCACCGGACAGGCACGGCCCCCCGCCAGCACCCAGCCCGCCACCGGGCCCATCGCCCGCCACCGCCGGGCGTCCAGGACACGTGAGGCGACCTGGTCGGGCGTGCCCTCGCGGGCGTCGACCCAGACGGGCGCTTCGGCGTACCACCACTGGCGCCGCTTCCAGAGGGCCTTCGCCCGGTCGAGGGCACCGTCCGCCGACGTGCCCAAGAGGGGCCGCGGACTCCCCTGGGTTACCGCCCGCTCCACGGCTCGGGTCAGGTCCTGGTAGAGCCAGACGACCTCTCCGCTTTCGGCCATGCGCGCCCGGTTGGCCGGTGACTCCACGACGCCGCCACCCGTGGCCACCACCAGGTCGTCGCGCGCCGACAGCTCGGCCAGCACCGCCTGCTCGATCTGGCGGAAGTAAGCCTCTCCGTCCTGCTCGAAGATGGCCGCGATGGGCCGGCCCTCTCGGGCCTCGATCTCGACGTCCATGTCGACGAAGATCCGGCCCATGACGTCGGCCAGCCGCCGGCCCACGCTGCTCTTGCCGCTGCCCATGAAACCGGTCAGGTAGAGGTTGCCGCTCATCGTCGATCCCGGATGCGGGCCAGCCGGCGCCGGTAGGCTTCGACGGCTCCCGCCAGATCCTCCAGCGTGTCGCCCCCGAACTTCTCCACCACGGCCTCCGCCAGCACCCACGCCACCATGGCCTCGGCCACCACCACGGCGCGCGGCACGGCGCAGACGTCGCTGCGCTCCACGGCGGCCGCGGCCGGCTCCTTGGTGCGGAGGTCCACCGTGCCAAGGGGCTGCATCAGGGTCGAGAGGGGCTTCATGGCGGCCCGCACCACCACCGGCTGGCCCGTGGTGACCCCGCCCTCGATCCCGCCCGACCGGTTGGACGGACGCCAGAATCCCCGGCGCTCTGCATCCGGGGCCCACTGGTCGGCCGGGACGTCACCGTAGGCGATGGGGTCGTGCACCGCGGACCCCGGCTGGGTGGCCGCCCAGAAGCCGTCCCCGATCTCGACGCCCTTGACCCCCGGGATGCTCATGAGAGCCATGGCCAGGCGCCCATCGAGCCGCCGATCCCAGTGGACGTAGCTGCCCAGGCCCGGCATCACGCCGAGGGCCACGACCTCCAGCAATCCTCCGAGGGTGTCGCCACGGGCCCTGGCCTCGTCGATGGCGCGGATCATGACCTCCTCCGCCGCCGGATCCCCGCATCGCACGGGGGAGGCCTCTGCCCGGCTGGCCAGCGCCTGCCAGTCGACCCCCGCATCCGCCGAGGGCACCTTGGCCCGCACCGGCCCGATGGCGACCACGTGGCCCACGAGGGAGATGCCGAGGTGCTCCAGCAGTCGCCGCGCCACGGCGCCTGCCGCCACCCGGGCCGCCGTCTCGCGGGCCGAGGCTCGCTCCAGGACGTTGCGCACGTCGTCGAAGCCGTACTTGAGCGCGCCGGCCAGGTCCGCGTGCCCCGGCCGGGGACGGGTCACCGGGCGCATGCGCCAGTCGCCGTCGACCGGCGAAGGGCCCGCCTGTGGCGCCGGGTCCATGGCCTGGCGCCAACGCTCGAAGTCTCGATTGGGGATCCGCATCGCCACCGGGCTGCCCAGGGTCCGGCCGTGGCGGACGCCGGACAGGAGCTCCACCCGGTCGGTCTCGATTTGCATGCGCCGACCGCTGCCGTGGCCGGCCTGTCGTCGCCGCAGCTCGCGGTCGATGGCCTCCGCCTCCAGCGGCAGACCCGCCGGCAGCCCCTCGACGATGACGCACAACCCCGGCCCGTGCGACTCGCCCGCCGTCAAGAAGCGCAGCAACGCCTCCCGACCCTCTCCTACGACCGGTTCCGCCGGGCCAGCCGGGCCGCGAGCTTCTCGGCCGGCACCCACCCGCTTCGCGCCATGTGACGCAGCACCCACCGCTCCACTCGCCGGGCCAGCCGGGTCAGGGCGTGCTCTCGCTCGTCCAGGGGATCGACCAGGATGGCGCGCATGCCTGCCAGCTTGGCTCCCAGCACGTCGGTCCAGAGCTGGTCACCCACGGCGGCCGTCTCGTGGGGACGGCATCCCACCAGAGCCGCCGCGCGCACGAAGGAGCCCGGCCAGGGCTTGAAGCCCCGGGGCGCCACCGGTACCCCCAGGAGCTTGGCCACGCGCGCCCGACGCGCGGGCCGGGCGTTGGAGAGGATGACCACCTGCAGCCCCGACTGCCTGGCTCTTCGCACGAACTCGAGCGCCTGCTCGTCGAGCCGCTCGTCGCCCCAGGGCGCCAGGGTGTTGTCGATGTCCACCAGGAGGCACCGGATGCCGCTGGCCAGGAGCGACGCCGCATCGATGGCGTCGCTCCCCTGTACCCACAGGTCCGGCACCAGCAGGCGCCAGGGCACCCGGAGGCGCGCGCCCTGGTCGCGGCGGCCCTCTGCGGCCGGTATGCCCATAGTGGTCCCATTATAATGGAAGCGCCGTACGGTGGACCAAGAGCCCCCTCAGCCGTTGGCCAGCTGGTGATACAGCTTGGTCAGCGCCCGCTTCTCGATGCGGGAGACGTACGAGCGGGAGATGCCGAGCGACCGGGAGATGTCGCGCTGCGTCTTGCGAATCCCATCGATGAGCCCGTAGCGCATCTGCAAGACCCACCGCTCCCGGCGGCTCAAGGTACCCAGGGTGCGTCGCAGCCGGTCGCGCTCCAGCGACGCCTCCACCTGCTCGCTCACCATGTCCTGGTCGGTCCCCAGCACGTCGAGGAGGGTAACCTCGTTGCCCTCCCCGTCGGACCCGATGGGGTCGTATAGGAGCGTCTCGCCCCGGGTCTTGCGACAGGCCCGCAGGTGCATCAGGATCTCGTTTTCGATGCACTTGGCCGCATAGGTGGCCAGACGCGTCTTGCGGGACGGGTCGAAGGTGTTGATGGCCTTGATGAGCCCGATGGTGCCGATGGAGATCAGGTCCTCGACGTCCTCGCCCGACGACTCGAACTTCTTGACCAGGTGCGCGACCAGCCGGAGGTTGTGCTCGACCAGGGTGTTGCGCGCCCGGCGATCCCCCTTGAGCATGGCCTGGACGAGCCGGGCCTCCTCCTGCTCGTCGAGAGGCAAGGGGAAGGAGCCCTCGCCCCCGACGTAACCCGCCAGCCAGACCATCTCCCGCAGGGCCGAGGCCGCCAGCTCCACCAGAGCACCGATTGCGTACAAGCCGTGCCCCCCCCGAAAAAGAACGCCTCCCTATCGTATGGGAGGCGTGGAGATCGGGTGCTGGTCCCCTCGGCCTATCGGTCCGGCCGATCCGTCAGAGGCGGACCTGCTGGCGGGCCCGGACGTGCTCCTGGAAGGTCCGGCTGAAGATGTGGGTGCCGTCTCCCCTGGCCACGAAGTAGAGATACGGCGTGTCGGCCGGCCTCAGCGCCGCCCGTATGGAGGCAAGGCCCGGGCTGGCGATGGGAGTGGGCGGCAACCCCCGGTACCGGTAGGTATTGTACGGCGAGTCGATGGCCAGGTGCTTGTTGTAGAGCTTGCGCGGCGCCGGGTCCAGCACGTACATCAGCGTGGGGTCCGCCTGCAGCGGCTGGCCCAGGCGCAGCCGGTTGTGGAAGACCGACGAGATCAACGGCCGCTCGCTGTCGCGCATGGCCTCCTTCTCGATGATGGAGGCCAGCGTGATGGCCTCGTGAAGGCTCAGGCCGCTGCCCTCGCCGAGCTCCTCGTAGACGGGCAACACCTTCTCGGCGAAGCGCGCCACCATCTTCTGGATGATGGACTCCTCGCCTTGACCCACCTCGAAGCGGTACGTGTCGGGGAAGAGGTAGCCCTCCAGGCTCCCCGGCGGCTTGGGGATGCTGCGCGGCTCATCGCCCAGCAGCCACGTGTCGTCCGAGGCCAGCTCGATGAAGCGCTCGGCGTCCACCAGCCCCCGGCGCTGGAGCTGAGCCGCGATGGTGCGGATGGTGGCCCCCTCCGGGATGGTCACCTGCTCGACGGCCACCGTGCCCTGCGCCAGCATCCGCAGGACCTCCCGCAGGTGCATGTCGGGTCGCAGCCGGTAGTATCCCGCCTGCAGCGAGCCGTCGAGCCCCTCGAGGCGAGCCATCACACGAAAGAGCAACGCCGACCGGATCAGTCCGTGTCGCTCCAGTATCTCGCCCACGGCCGCGGCCGTGGAGCCTGCCGGCACCTCGACGATGACGGGCGCGACCAGCGGCCCCGTCTGCACCGGCATCAGGTAGACGGTCGCGGCAATGCCCGCCGTCGTGGCGGCCAGGGCTCCCATGGCCAGCGCGATCCCGGCGACGCGCCCCATGCGGAGCATGGCCGCCCTCTGGCCGAGCAAACTCACCCCCACACCCCCCGGTCTCGGGCCCGGGCGGGTGGCCGTCCGATGGCGGCCACCACCGTGCCCGCGGCCTGGCTGACGATCAGGCGCGACGGTGGCCCGAGTCGTCGTCCTCTTCGTCGTCGAAGTCTTCGTCCAGGTCCTCGTCGCCCTGCTCCTCGAGAGCGTGCACGACCCGGTCGAACTCGTCGTCGTCCTCGACGTTGACCAGGATCTCCTCGCCGTCCGCGTCCCGGTCCAGCCGGAAGACGTAGGCGCCCTCCTCGGGGTCCTCCTCCGGCAGCAAGACCGCGTAGCGTCGCCGGTCGACCTCGACTACGTCCACGAGCGTGAACTCGTGCTCGTGTCCCTCGTCATCCACCAGCGTGATCCGGTCCTCGTCCTCGTCGGCGAACAGACCCTCGCGCTCCTCGTCGGCCACGTGGCATCCCATCCTTTCCACCCTGCACACCTCAAGGGGACTCACCTA
>SPLK01000478.1_pt1 | contig 11262 bp, 9 predicted proteins | sample 2456111 | NCBI WGS metagenome assembly SPLK01 (sample SAMN11156906, study PRJNA527647) | hot springs metagenome | biome: Geothermal region; feature: Hot spring; material: tree branch in hot spring; isolation source: hot spring sediment rich in lignocellulosic material ... | reverse complement strand
CGGTGAGCCGGCCCAGGGCGTGGCTGATGGCGGCACGCATCCCCACGCTGCCGGCGGCCATCGCGCCGGTCCTGGCGGGCGCGGGGGCCGCGGCCGCGCAGGGGCCGCTGCGGGGCGGCGTCCTGGCCGCCACCCTGGCCGCGGCGCTGCTCATCCAGGTCGGCACCAACCTGGCCAACGACCTCTACGACTTCCGGCGGGGGGCCGACCGGCCCGGCCGGATGGGGCCGGTGCGGGTGACGCAGGCGGGCCTGCTGACGGAGCGGGACGTGGCGAGGGGCATGGTCGCGGTCTTCGGGGCGGCGGTGCTGGCCGGGCTCTACCTGGCCGTGGTGGGCGGGTGGCCTATCGTGGCGGTGGGGCTCGCCTCCATCGCGGCGGGCATCCTCTACACCGGCGGGCCGTGGCCGCTGGGCTACCACGGTCTGGGCGACCTCTTCGTCTTCGTCTTCTTCGGCGTGGTGGCCGTGACGGGGACCTACTACCTGCAGACCGGGGCCGTGACGCTCGGGGCGCTGCTGGTATCGGTGCCGGTGGGGCTGCTGGTGACCGACATCCTGGTGGTCAACAACCTGCGCGACATCCAACAGGACCGCCGGGCCGGCAAGCGCACACTGGCCGTGCGGATCGGCGAGCGCGCCACGCAGATCCAGTACGCGGCGCTGGTAGCGGGGGCCTTCGTGATGCCCCTCGTGCTGCGTCTGGCGGGGGAGGCGGGCGCGCTCTTCTGGCTGCCGTGGCTGAGCGCCCCTCTGGCGTGGCGGCTGGTGCGCCGGGTACTGGGGGGCGAGCGCGGCCCGGCCCTCAACGAGGTGCTCAAGGGCACGGGGCGGCTGCTGCTGGCCTACAGCGTGCTGCTGGCCGTAGCGGTGGCGTGGTGGCCGTGAGGCTGCCCGACTGGCTGGCCCGCCGGGCCGCCAGCGACGGTCCCAGGCTCTCGGTCGTGGCAGGTGACGCGAGGTGGAGCTTCGCCGAGCTGGACCGGCGGGCGAGCGCCGCGGCGCGGCGGCTGGTGGCCCTCGGCGTGCGGCCCGGGGACCGCGTGGCGCTGCTGTTGCCCAACGGGCCCGAGTGGGCGGAGCTGCTCTTCGGCGTGGGGCGGGCCGGAGGGGTGCTGGTGCCGCTCAACGTGCGCCTGGCCCCGGCCGAGCTGGCGTGGCAGGTCGGGCAGGTGGCGCCGCGGCTGCTGCTCCACTCGTCCGCCACGGGGCGGCTGGCGCGAAGCGCCCTGGAGGCCGTGCCCGGGGCCGGGCGCGATGAGAGCGCGGGAGCCGACGGGAGCGACGGGGTCTCCCGGAAAGTCCCGGGCGTGCAGGCCGTCATGGCACTGTCAGTAGAGGAGCTGGCGACGGTCCCGGAGGGGCCCGGCACGGGGGAGCCGCGCCCCGTCGCCCTGGAGGAGCCGCACAGCATCCTCTTCACGTCGGGCACCACCGGCAGGCCCAAGGCTGTCGTGCTGACGTACGGCAACCTGTGGTGGAGCGCGGTGGGCTCCGCCCTCAACCTGGGCGTCCACCGCGACGACCGTTGGCTGGCCAACCTGCCGCTGTTTCACGTGGGGGGCCTCTCCATCCTGGTGCGCAGCGTCATCTACGGGACGACGGCGGTGGTGCACGAGCGCTTCGACCCGGAGGCGGCCAACCGGGCGGTGGACGAGGAGGGCGTCACGCTTCTGTCGCTGGTAGCGACGACTCTGGCACGCATGCTGGAGGCGAGGGGAGAGCGGCGCTTCCCACCGTCGCTTCGGGTGGCGCTCGTGGGCGGGGGCCCGACCCCTCCCGTGCTACTGGAGCGCGCCCGGCGTCTGGGCATGCCCGTCGCCCCGACTTACGGCCTGACGGAGACGGCCTCGCAGGTGACGACACTGGCCCCTTGGGAGGCCACGCGCAAGCCGGGCTCCTCCGGGCGTCCTCTGCTGCCGACGGAGGTGCGCATCGAGCGGGACGGGCGGCCGGCGGCGCCGGGGGAGATCGGGGAGATCCTGGTGCGGGGGCCCACCGTCAGCCCGGGCTGGCTGGCGGGCCCCGAGGGCCCGCTGTCGCCGCTGGTCGACACGGACGGCTGGCTGCACACGGGCGACCTGGGCTATCTCGACGACGAGGGCTACCTTTACGTGGTGGACCGCCGCCACGACCTGATCGTCAGCGGCGGCGAGAACGTCTACCCCGCGGAGGTGGAGGCGGCGCTGTTGAGCCACCCCGCGGTGGAGGAGGCGGGCGTGGTGGGCGTGCCGGATCCGCTTTGGGGGCAGGTGCCGGTGGCGATGGTGCGGCTCAAGCCGGGCCAGGACGTCTCCCCCGAGGCGCTCGTGGCGCACTGCGAGGCGCGCCTGGCCCGTTACAAGCGGCCGCGGGTCGTGAGGATCGTGGAGGAGCCCCTCCCCCGCAACGCGGCCGGCAAGCTGCAGCGCCATCGCCTCCGGGAGCGGTGGGACGCCCTGCGGACGGCCGGGTAGGCGCTGGGGCTCGAGGGCCGGGGCTCGGGGACCGGCGACAGCGGCCGGCGCGCATCCGGCAGGGCGGGCCGCCGCCCCGATGGAACCATGCTCGTCGCCTGAGGTCGCACGCGCACGGGAGGCGAACGCATTGACGACACGTCATCGGGCAGCCGTCATCGGCTACGGCAACGTGGGGCGCTACGCCGTCGAGGCGGTGCAGGAGGCGCCGGACCTGGAGCTGGCTGGCATCGTGCGCCGCGATCCGTCGGACCGGGCCGGCATCGACCCGTCCGTGGCGGTGGTGGGGCACGTCTCGGAGCTGGGGCGGGTGGACGTGGCGCTTCTGTGCGTGCCGACCCGCCAGGTGCCCGAGGTGGCCCAGCGGTACCTGGCGGCGGGCATCAACACCGTCGACTCCTACGACATCCACGGGGAGCTCGTCGATCTGCGCCGGCGCCTGGACGCGGTCGCCCGCGAGCACGGGGCGGTGGCCATCGTCTCGGCGGGCTGGGATCCGGGCACCGACTCCATGGTGCGGGCCATGCTGGAGTTCATGGCGCCGCGGGGGATCACCTACACCGACTTCGGGCCGGGGATGAGCATGGGCCACTCGGTGGCGGTGCGGGCCATCCCGGGTGTGCGCGACGCCATGTCGCTGACGGTGCCCGTCGGGCAGGGCGTGCACCGCCGCCTGGTCTACGTGGAGCTGGAGCCGGGGGCGGAGCTGGAGGTCGTCACCCGGCGCATCCTGGAGGACCCCTACTTCCGTCACGACGAGACCCGGGTCATCCCGGTGCCGTCCGTCGAGGACGTGGTCGACATGGGCCACGGCGTGCGCATGGAGCGCAAGGGCGTCTCGGGGCGCACACACAACCAGCGGTTCTTGTTCGACATGCGGATCAACAACCCGGCGCTGACCGCACAGGTGATGGTGGCCGCGGCCCGGGCGACCTTTCGCCAGCGGCCGGGGGCGTACACCATGCTCGAGGTGCCTATCATCGACTACCTGCCGGGGGACCGGGAGGCACTGCTGCGGCGGCTGATGTGAGGGCGGGCAAGGACGGGTCGGCGTGAGCCGCGACGAGACCGGCGATGGGTCCCGGCAACCGCGCTCCGGCGCCTCGTGCTCGCCCAAAGCGGCCTGTTGCGATGGAGCCGGGGGCAAGGCCGGCGCGGACGTCACGCCGAGGGCGCCCCGTGGCGAGAGCAGCTCCGCGGCGAGGACGGCGTGCACCAAGCGGTGCGCCGCCTCGAGGCGGTGCAGCGGGCGAACCTCCCGACGGCCGGGTCGTCCAGCCGGGACCACGTCCATGCCTCAGCGATCCGACGGGCCTCCTGCGCGGCCGCTCGGCAGTGCGCGACGAAGCTGGGCGGATATCCGTATCGATGGCGCGCCTCCTCGAACTCTTCCTCGTCGACGATGGATGCGGGCAGCCCCGGCCGCTTCACCACATCCAGTTGGTAGTCGCGGAAGGAGAGGATGCCGTCGTGCAACGGCGCAGGAGAGGCCACGTTGATGTACAGCTGCTCCGGCGTCCCGTCCACCTGGAACGTCTCCAGGACGTTGTAGGGTCGATCCAGCCAGTAGTAGGCGCGGCACGCAACCCGCGTCGGCCAGGCGCCTCGGAGGTCGAAGACGAGGTGACCCGGGGAGTTGAAGGTCACGATGAGGCTCCCGACGCGGCACTCCACCGCGGCGTCCCACCAGCGGTACACCGTACCGTCGTACTTGAGGGCCTTCACCCGCACCCTGCAGGGGTTCGATGCCGTTGCCGCCGACGCCAGCATCGGGGCCATGCCCCCCCCCTCCTGAGGCCCGATGCCCCCTTGCGATAGGTATCCGATGGTTTACCGTTTGGCGCCGGGCTCCTGTCCGTGGCGAGAAGGGGAGGACAGAGGAGGAGAACCCCGATGCGACCCTATCGCTGGCCCGGCTGCCCCGCCTCCGTGCACGAGGCCGTCGACGGTTTCGTCACGCTCGTGCGCGGCCTCTCCGGCGCGTCTCTGGTGGGCGTCTACCTGCACGGATCCCTGGCCATGGGCGGTTTCAACCCACGCCGCAGCGACCTCGACCTGCTGGTCGTCACCCGGAGCGATCCCGGCGCGACCTTCCGTCGGGCGTTGGCAGAGTGGCTGCTCCGACACTCGGGGAACCCGTATCCCTTCGAGGTCCACGTGCTGCAGATGGGAGACCTGCATCCCTGGCGCCACCCCGCCCCATTCGCCTTCCACTACAGTGAGGCCTGGCGGCAACCGGCGCGGGACGCACTCGCCCGACTGCAGGATCCCCGAGAGCTCATGCCGGCGACGGATCCTGACCTGGCCGCACACGTGACCGTGTTGCGTGCCCGGGGGACCTGCCTCTGCGGCAAGCCCATCGATGAGGTGTTTCCGGAGGTCCCGCCCGACGACTATCGGGACGCCATCCTTCGGGACGTCCACGACGCCCAGGTCACGGTCAGCCGCAACCCCATCTCGACCGTCCTCAACCTGTGCCGAGTGGTACGCTACCTCGCTGACGGCACCATCACCAGCAAGGCGGAGGCGGGCGCATGGGCAGCCATGACGCTTCCCAAGTCCCACGGGCAGGTCGCGGCCTGGGCTCTGGCGGCCTATCGGGGCAAGCCTGCGGCGCTGGCACCATCGCGCGACCGCCTGGCCGCCTTCGTCCAGTACATGATGGGCCGGCTCGGCCTGTCCTCCGGGTGATGCCCCTCGTGCCGCGCTCTGCTGGGCGGCCAATGGTGGCAATTCGCACCCTACCGGGCAGGCTTGCGGCGCAGCCGAAGCCGGGCTGGCGTGCTCGGACCTGGCGGTGGGCTGCTGCGCGCCTCGCTGGTGCGGCGAGTCGGCGGCTGCCTGACGTCGCGCCTCTTCGGCAGTCAAGCGAACGGTTCGGCTTCACGGGAGTTTGGCGAGAGGCAGGGAGAGGATGATGCCCCACAGCCGCCGCTCCGCCACCACCAGGCGCCCGAAGCCGAGGACGTACTGAGCCCGCTTGCTCGCTGCCAGCGGCCACACGTCGGGGACGACCCGGCCGTGGTGGCTGCTGGCGTTGACGAACCAGACGCGGTCCGCTTCGACGCGCTCGACGAGGCCGCGGTGCGTCGCGATGGTCCCGCCATCCTCGGCGATGGCAACGATGTCGCCGGGCCAGGCCTCGGCAGGCGACAGTCGGATGGCGTGGTGGGTGAAGATCTCGTGCATGGTCGCATCCGAGACGAGGCGCCCATCTGGCCGCCGGAGGCGCAGCGTGCCCAGGGCCTGTCCGTAGGCCCACAGGATGAGCCCCGAGCAGTCGAAGCCGCCGGGCCCCTGCCCGCCCCATCGATAGGGGTCACCGATGCGAGATCGGGCCGCCTCGAGCGCGCGCCACGCCTCGGGCGCGGACACCGCTCGGGTCGACGTCCACGTGCAGCCCGAGGTCGTCGTCGCCAGCCATGCCAGGGACGTCATCAGGAGGGCCCGTCTGCCGAACCGCACGGCGGCTCCTTTCACCGAGCCGGTGGCGCCGCGTCGCTCCTACGACGTCACGGCACCTTGTCACCCGAGTTGTTCGCCGCTGAAGCGGGCCAGTACTGCCAGGCCCTGGCTGCGGTGTCCGAGCTCGAGCGGCCACCGACGGCCGCGACTCGGTGTGCTCGTCAGTCCACGATGGCGGGCCTACGGCGGTTCGGGGGCCCGGGTCTTGGAGGGGGGCCGCCGCAGGGCCGACCGGGCCCCGCCTGGAACATGCTGGCCCGGCGGGAGAGACAAGGCGGTGCGGATGCCGCTGGGAAGGACGGGCATCGAGGTCAGCGCCCTGGGGATCGGCACCTGGGCGTGGGGCGAGCGGCTGTGGGGATACGGGTCCGGCTATACGGACCTGGACCTGCAGAAGGCCTTCCGGGTGGCGCTGGCGGAGGGCATCACGTTGTTCGACACGGCCGAGATCTACGGCTGGGGCCGCTCGGAGCAGCTGCTGGGGCGCTTCATCGCGGAGAGCGGCGCGACGGCCTCCGGGGATCCGGCAGCCACCGAGGCCCCTCGACCCCGGGTCGCGGTGGCGACCAAGTTCATGCCGTACCCGTGGAGACTCACCCGGGCGAGCTTGCTGCGGGCGCTGCGCCGAAGCCTCAAGCGGCTCGGGCTGCAGCAAGTCGACCTCTACCAGGTGCACTGGCCGTTCCCGCCGGTGCCCACCGACGTGTGGATGGACGCCATGGCCGACGCGGTGCAGGCCGGGCTGGTGCGGGCCGTCGGCGTCTCCAACTACGGCGCCACTCGGATGCGGCGGGCCTACGAGGCCCTGGCCCGGCGGGGTGTGGTGCTGGCCTCCAACCAGGTGGAGTACAGCCTGCTGCACAGCAAGCCTGAGCGTAACGGCGTGCTGGCGGCATGCCGGGAGCTGGGCGTCACCCTCATCGCCTATAGCCCTCTGGCCATGGGGGTGCTCACGGGGAAGTACGGGCCCGACCGGCCACCCGCGGACTTCCGGCGAGGGCGCTATGGCACGGCGTTTTGGGCGAAGGCGGAGCCGCTGCTGGCCACCCTCCGCGCTATTGCCGCAGCGCGCGGCAAGACGCCGGCGCAGGTGGCCCTCAACTGGGTGATCTGCAAGGGCACCATCCCCATCCCGGGGGCCAAGAACGCCCGCCAGGCTCGCGAAAACGCCGGCGCCCTGGGGTGGCGCCTCACGGAGGAAGAAGTGGCAGCCCTGGATGCGGCCTCTGACGGCTACAGCGCGAGTTTGACGTAACGGGCCGTACACAAAGGGCAGCCAGCGGCACGCCGCATAACGAACCGGGGCCCGTCGCTAGTGCGACAGCCCCACCGGAGGCAGCTATAGGTTGAGGCTAGCGGTTGGCCAGCAGCTCCGCCCAGTTGGGATGCTTCTCGATTGAGCGTGCCCCGGGGCCCCTCGTCGACGTCGAAGTGACGGGCCAGGCCGGCAACACCCCGGCTACCCGCCCCATGCTGTCAATGATGGCCGAGTCGGCCCGGTTGGTCTGCAGGCGCTCGACCTTTTCGGCCAGTTGACAGGCGAGGCGGGTGGCCATCTCGGCATGACGCTGCATCCACCTCTCCATCTCGCAAATGGGAACGTACCGGAGATGGACGTCGCACAAAGCCTCGGCAGAGGAGGTGTGGGGCCTGCGGATGAAGAGGGCCGTCTCGCCCCATCACCCAGCTGCTCTTGGGTGGTGGCGCCCATTTCGCGGAGGGTGTTGAGGATCTGCCAGTCCGTGCGGGGGAGGCGGTTCGCCGCCTGCGCCCTGTCGACGGCCACCGTGATCGCCTCGTCAGCTTTCTTGATTCAGTGGCCGATGAGTAGGTGCGGCCTGCGTTCCTCGCTCACCACGGACACCTCCTGACTCATGTGTGAACTTCTCTGCGCCAAGCCGATCACCTGAATCTGCTGGCTTCTGTCGACCCTCTAGGGGTCGGCAGCGCCGCGGCACCGTCCAGGTATGGACGGTCACCGGCAGCGTCGATACACTACTGCCAGGGGCGGAGGGCCGCACGGACGGCGGGTCAAGCCGATCGAAGCGCAGAGAGAGATATCATGCTGAAGACATTGCATGTCAGGGATTTCAAGTCGCTGGCGGACGTCACCATCGACTTTCCGCGCCTGACGGTCCTGTTCGGCGCCAACGCAGCGGGCAAGAGCAACATCCTGGACGCCGTGCAGGCCTTGTCGCGCTTCGGTACCCTCCGTACGCTGTCCGATGCCCTGACGGAACCCATTCGCGGCTATCCCATCGAGGCATTCGCTTTCCCTCGTGGAGGGCTACCCGAGTTGCTCTCCGCCGGACGCGCACAGTTCTCGTTGAGCGCCGACCTCGTCGTCGGCAAGGAGAAGTACCGCTACGAGATCGCCGTCGGAATCGAGCCCGCCTCCGGTCGGCTCAGCGTCGAGCGGGAGTACCTGGCGCAACTTACTGCAAAGGGGACTGTCAAGGGTACCCCGGTGATCGAGCCCGTAGATGACAAGAATCTGCACATCCGTCGGAAGGGAAAGCAAGGCCATCCGCGCCAGGAACCCCTCGGACTCAATCACACCATACTCTCGGACCCTCGCCTCAGCGGCAGCGGATACCGTGCTGTCGAGCTCACTCGGCAAGAATTGTCGGGCTGGAGGGTCTACTACCTGGATCCCCGTGTAGCCATGCGCGCCCCAAGGCCGCCGGAGGAGGTCAGTGACATCGGGTTGTTGGGCGAGCACCTCGCGCCCTTCCTATTCCGACTCAGGGCCGAGAGGCCCAAGGACTTCGACGCCGTGGTCCGCACACTCCGGACGCTGATTCCGACGGTGGAGTCACTTGACGTGGACCTGGACCCGAAGCGCGCCACCCTCGATATCACGGTGGTACAGGATGGCGTGAGCTACTCTTCACGTATCATCTCCGAAGGAACGCTCCGCGTGCTCGCCCTGTGTGCCGTCGCGGTGAACCCCTGGGGGGGGTCACTGATCGGCTTCGAGGAGCCGGAGAACGGGGTACATCCTCGCAGGTTGGAGCTGATCGCGCGGCTGCTCTGGGAGCTTGCGCACGCCAGCGAGCCGAGGGGCCGACAGGTGATCGTGTCCACGCACTCCCCCCTTTTTTGCGGCGCACTGTTGCGCCTCCATCGAGAGAGGGGAGGAGACTTCGCTCTTCTCAACGTTAGCCGCCGAGCCGGCGCTACAGTGGTCACCCCCTTGAACTTGAACGATGACCTTTTCGCTGATGTGGAGATCGCCAGGGGGCTGCTAGATCCCTCAGAGGAGCCACTGCTCCAGAGCTTGGTGCTTCAAGGGCTGACCGATGGCTGAGGACACTATCACCATCGACCTCTTCGCCGAGGACAAGGCGCATGAGCTTTTCGTATTCGCCCTACTTCGGCGCATCCTCGCCGAAGCGGGCGTCGACGCGCAGTTGGAACGGCGTTGGGCTCAGGGGGGTCACGGAAGGGCGCTCGCCGCACTGAAGCTCTATCAGTCTGCCGTGTTGCGAGGCTTGGCGGGGTTTCGTCGCCCGGCCCTCTTGGTGGTTGTCATCGACGCGAACTGCAACGGATGGGCGAAGGCCAGAAACGAGATCCGTGCTGCAATCCAGCCTGATGTCGCGGCAGAAGTGATCGTGGGCTGTCCTGATCCTCACATCGAACGATGGTTCTTCGCCGACCCCGAAGCCTTTTCCCGAGTCGTCGGGGTGAACAGGCAACCCGGCAGGCTCAAGTGTACGCGCGACCGTTACAAGGCCCTTCTGAGAGAAGCCGTGTTGGAAGCCGGGCACCGTCCTACTCTGTCTGGACTGGAGTTCGCCAGCGAAATAGCACAGGCCATGGACCTGTACCGTGCTGGTCGCAACGACACCAGCCTTGGTCACTTCATCGACGAGATCCGCGCGTTCGTCGCCAGGCATGTCGGGTAATCACATGGCCACTCACCCCGCCATCTCCGTGATCGAGTGCACCACCGGCAAGAGCGCTCTTCCCTCGCGGCGGTCACCCGTCACGGACGGCAGGCGGTCCCGCGACCACGCTGTAGCACCACGCCCACGCGTTTCCAGACAATGAGTCGCGGGTGGCCGAGAAAGCAGCGGCGCTCTAGCAAGATGTCCTCGCGATGCGACAGCCAGCGTCCCATCCGATGGTTCGCGCGATGTTCGCGCGGGCCCCTCGGCTCCACCCACACACATGGCACCCCATGCTGTTGCGGCCGGTGGATAATTGGCTCGCCCGCAAATGCAGTGATTGTCAGCGAGAAGGCGGGTGGAGATCTGGGCCGCTCCCAGCGCCTGGCGGTGCATCCCCGGGCGCGTTTTCCGGGCCATTTGTTCGTGTGCCCGGGGCAGTGGGAGGGCCTGCCCAAGTAGCCAGCCTCGCTGGGAACGCCTAGGCAACCGACGGTAACCAGCTAGCCACTCCCTTGCGCAACCCGCGCGTGCAGGTGGAAGATGCTGTGCCAGCGCCGGGGGGTCTCATCGACTGAGCCTTGTGTCAACGGCCACTTGAGAAACCGCACTTTTGGCCACGAAAATCCCGCAGTCGTGGCCAGGTAGATGGCGGGATCTACGTGGGGGTCCCTCCCTCCCCTCTGCCCCCCGCCCGTAGGGCGGGGGCCGCCGAGCCTTCGAGCAGGGTGCCGTTGGCCTTGGGCGACGCCAGGCGGCTGCGCATCCGGTAGCTTTCGCCCTTGAGGGTGATGACGTGGGCGTGGTGCAGCAGCCGGTCCAGCACCGCCGCCGCGGTGGCCGGGCTGTCGAAAAGCGCGCCCCATTCCTGGAACTCCAGGTTGCTCGTCACGATGAGCGAGCGCCGTTCATAGGCCTTGGCCACCAGTTGAAACAGATAGTCCGAGGCGGTGGCGTCCATCTTCAGATAGCCCAGCTCGTCCAGGATGATGAGGTCGTGCGCCAGGATGGCCTTCAGCTTCTGGGCCGTGCTGCCATCGGCGAGCGTCGAGCACAGCTCCTGCACCAGGTCCTGCACCGTCAGGAAGAGCACCCGGTAGCCCCGGTTGATGGCTTCGATGCCCAGGCCAATGGCCAAGTGGCTTTTCCCCACGCCCGGGGGCCCCAAGAGGACAAGCGACTCGTGCGCCTCCACGAACTGCAGCGTGGCCAGGTCCCGGATGGTCTGGGCGCTCACCGACGTCTGGAAGGAGAAGTCGAAGCTGTCCAGCGTGCGCAGCATGGGAAAGCGGGCCGCCTTCAGGCGCTTGTCCCGCTGGGTGGCTTCCCGGGCCTGCACCTCGGCCTCCACGAGATACGCCAGAAAGTCGAGGTAAGAGGGTTCTTCCTGCAGCGCCAGCTCGCTGACGGCGTCCAGCATCTCCCGGATGCGGCGCAGCTTCAACCGCT
>SPLK01000474.1_pt1 | contig 11343 bp, 13 predicted proteins | sample 2456111 | NCBI WGS metagenome assembly SPLK01 (sample SAMN11156906, study PRJNA527647) | hot springs metagenome | biome: Geothermal region; feature: Hot spring; material: tree branch in hot spring; isolation source: hot spring sediment rich in lignocellulosic material ... | reverse complement strand
AAGCGGGCGAGCATCGCTGGACCGGTTGGAAAGTCTCACGCCAGCCCGGATCCACCCGGCTGCTGTACCAGCGTCTGCCCCAGCAGCTCGCTGAGGCTGTTGGCCAACCGCCGGCTGGTGGAGGCCACCCGGGCCTTGGTGGCGGTTGCAGGTCCCGGCTCCACGGGCAGCAGCTGGCCGATCCGGATCTCGATGGCCACCCGCCGGGGCCACCAGGTCCCCTTGGGCATGGCCCGCTCGGTGCCCGTGATGGCCGCCGGCAGGATGGGCGCCCCGCTCTTGAGAGCCAGCAGCGCCGTGCCCCCGTGCAGCTCCAGCAGCCGGCCGTCCAGGCTGCGCGTGCCCTCGGGGAAGATGCCGACCACCCGCCCCTCCCGCAGGCACCGCAACGCGTGCTGGATGGCCTCCCGGTCCGGCTCTCCCCGGCGTACCGGAAAGGCGCCCACCCAGCGCAGCACCTGCCCCAACAGCGGGTAGCGGAAGAGCTCCTCCTTGGCCATGAAGCAGATGGGGCGCGGCATGACCGCCCCCACCAAAATGGGATCGAGCATGCTCAAGTGGTTGAGGGCCAGCACCACGGGCCCGCTCCTGGGCAGCCGCTCGATGCCCACCACCCGCACCCGGAAGTAGCCGCACAGGATGGGCCTCACGATCCGCTGGACGATGCGATAGAACGTCACGGGCCACCTCCGAGACGCTCGCGACAGATCGCGAGGGCGCGCTGGAGGACCGAGGCCAGATCCTGGCCTGTCGTGTCCAGGGTAACCGCGTCGGGCGCCACCATCAAGGGGGCGGTCTCCCGGGAGCTGTCCTGCCGGTCCCTCCGCGCCAGCTCCCGCATGACCGCCTCGACCCCCGCCTCGCTGCCTCCCGGGTCCCCGGCGCCCGGGACGTCGACCGCCAGCTCCCGGGCCCTGCGGCGGGCTCGCTCCTCGAGGGATGCGGTGACGTACAGCTTGACGCAGGCCTCGGGCAGGATGACGGTGCCGATGTCGCGCCCTTCCATGACGCAGGGGCCGGCCTCGGCCAGGCGCCGCTGGAGACCGGCCAGGATGCGACGCACCCCAGCCAGCCCTGCGATGGCGGAGGCCGCCTGCCCCACTTCCAGGGAGCGCACCGCCTCGCTGACATCCTTGCCGTCCAGATAGACCAGAGCCGGGCGGTCCCCCTCCGGCTCCGTGCCGATGCGGATGTCGAGCCGCTCCACCAGCCGGACGACAGCGTCGGCGTCGATGGGCTCGTGCGCCAGCAGCCCCGCTCGCAACGCCGCCAGCGCGGCCGCCCGGTACATGGCACCGGTGTCGACGTACCGAAAGCCGAGCGCCCTGGCCAGGGCGCGAGCCAGGGTGCTCTTGCCTGCGCCGGCGGGTCCGTCGACGGCGATCCACTCCCGCCGGCACCCGGGCCGATGGTGGGACATGGTCGGTTCTACGCTGCCTCCTCGATACGCCCGCCCCCCGCCCGCGCGAGCAGGTCCAGGACTTCCGCGAAGCCGGGAAACGATATCCGGGCGCAGCGGGGGCCCTTCACCACCGAAGGCCCGTCTCCTGCCAGGGCCGCCACCGCCAGCGACATGGCCAGCCGGTGATCCCCGCAGGAGTCGGCCACGCCCCCGGGCAAGCGCTGGGGACCCTCGATGCGCAACCCGTCGGGCAGCGCCTCGACCTGGGCCCCCAGCGCCGCAAGGCCGCGGGCCAGCGCCTCGATCCGGTCCGACTCCTTGACCCGCAGCTCGGACGCCTCCTGGATGAGCGAGGTGCCCTGCGCCCGCAGGGCCGCCACCGCCAGTACCGGCAGCTCGTCGATGAGCAGCGGCACGCGGCGGCCGGCGATCCGAAAGGGACGCAGCCGCCCAGGGCCGATCACGGTGACGTCACCCCACGGTTCGGGCGCCGACGGCGGCGAGCCGGGCTCCACCTGCACCTGCGCCCCCATCTCCGAGAGCACCCGCAGCACCTCGACCCGCGTCGGGTTGAGGCTGACGCCCGAGACCCGCACCCGGGAGCCCGGATGCATGGCCGCCGCCACCCACAAGAAAGCTGCCGACGACGGATCCCCCGGCACCGTCAGATGGCACCCCTGCAGGGTCTGGGGCCCCTCGAGCTCGACCCACCCGGGCCCCGCGAACAGCCGGACGCCGAAGAGGGGCAGCATTCGCTCCGTGTGATCCCGGCTGAGGGCCGGCTCGTCGACGCGGGTGACGCCCCGGGCCTGCACCCCGGCCAGCAGCACGGCCGACTTGACCTGGGCGCTGGCGACCGGGCTCCTCCAGGCGATGGCGCGCAGGGGCCCGCCCCGCATGGCCAGTGGCGCCCGATCGCCCTGCCGCGCCCAGATGCGCGCCCCCATGCGGCTCAGGGGCTCGATGACCCGCCCCATGGGGCGTCGCCGCAACGAGGCGTCGCCGGTGGCCACCCAGAAAATGGGGTGTGCAGCCGCCAGCCCCATCAGGAGGCGCAGCGTGGTGCCCGAGTTGCCCGCATCCACCGGGCGCTCCGGCTCGGCCAGGCCCCCTCGGCTCGCGGGCCGGCCCCGCACCACGACCCGGCCCTGGCCGTCCGGCCCGTCCACCTCCACCCCGAAGGCCCGCAGGCTCTCGAGCGTCGCCAGCGTGTCGGCAGCCTCCAGGTAGCGGTCGATGACCGTGGTGCCCTCGGCGATGGCGCCCATCATCGCGGCCCGGTGGGAGATGGACTTGTCGGGCGGCACGCGAGCCTCGCCCGCGAGGCCCGTGGTCGGCCGGACCTGCCACATGCCCTGTTCGGCCTCTATCTCGCCCAACAGACCAACCCCCGTTCGCGCAGCACGGCCAGGGCCGCCCGCATGGCCTGCTCGGAGGCGAAGCCCAGCCGCAGCGTGCCCGCCTCCCCCTCCCGCACCCGCAGGATCTCGATGTCGGCGATGTTGATCTGGCGCTCGCCCAGCGCACCGCTGACGGCGGCGATGGCGCCGGGCCGGTCCTCCAGACGCACCACCAGGTCCCACGTGGGATGGCCGTACCCCTTGGCCGGCAGCCGCAAGCCCGCCCGGCGGCCGCGCGCCTCGGCCAGGATGGCCTCGACCCGGGTCCCATCGCCTGTCGCCAGCGCCTGCTCCAACTCCGCCAGCGTATGCCGCAGGGTCTCGAGCGCCCTGAGCAGGGCCGGCGCGTTGAGCATCAAGATGGGCACCCAGACCCGCTCGTGGCCGAGCGCCAGCCGGGTCGCGTCACGAAAGCCCGTGGCGGCCAGCTCCAATACCGGCACGCCCTCGGCCTCCCACCGGGCCGCCGCCTGCACCAGGCACGAGGCCAGTACGTGCGGCAGGTGGCTGGCCGCGGCCGCCGCCAGGTCGTGGCGCCACGGATCCATCCGCACCGGCAGCGCCCCCACCGCCTCCACCATGCCCGTCACCTGTGCGACGGCCTCCGGCGGGGTCTCGGGCAGCGGGGTCAGGACGTAGATGGCGTTTTGGAAAAGGTAAGGATCGGCCCCCGCCGGCCCCGCCCGCTCGGAGCCCGCCATGGGGTGGCCGCCCACGAAGGCCTGCCCGCCGGGGAGCCGCCCCCCCAGCCGCTCGACGATGCGACCCTTGACCGAGGCCACGTCGGTCATCACGGCGGTGGACGGCGCGTGGGTCGACGCCTCCAGCGCCACATCCGCCACCGACTCGGCGGGGACGGCCAGCACCACCATCTCGGCCTCGCGCACCGCCTCGGCCAGGCTGCCGGCCATCTCGTCGACGGCGCCCCGCTCCGCCGCCTGCTGCGCGGCGACGGGGTCCCGGTCGTAGCCCACCACCCGGTATCGGCCAGCCTCGCCCAGGCTCCGCAGCGCCAGGCCCAGCGAGGCGCCGATCACCCCGCAGCCGACGACGGCGACCCGCCGGGCCATCAGCCTCCCCTCCCTCAGACGAAGCGTCCGACCGCAGCAGCGATGGGCCGCAGCGACTCCACCATCTGGGCGAAGGCCTCGGGCGTCAGCTGCTGCGGCCCGTCGGAGAGCGCCTCGTCGGGCGACGGATGCACCTCCACCATGATGCCGTCGGCTCCCGCCGCCACGGCCGCCCGGGCCATGGGGGCGACGTAGGCAGCGCGCCCCGTGCCGTGGCTGGGGTCGACCAGCACCGGCAGGTGGCTCAGCTCGTGCACCACCGCGACCGCGCTCAGATCCAGCGTGTTGCGGGTGGCGGTCTCGAAGGTGCGGATGCCCCGCTCGCACAGCACCACCCGCGAGTTGCCCGCCGACAGCACGTACTCGGCCGCCATGAGCCACTCCTCCACCGTGGCCGCCATGCCTCGCTTGAGCAGCACGGGCCGGTCGGAGCGGCCCACCTCCCGCAGCAGGGCGAAGTTCTGCATGTTGCGCGCCCCGATCTGCAGCATGTCGGCGTGCTCGGCCACCAGTTCGACGTCGCGGGGATTGAGCACCTCGGTCACGACGGGGATCTGCACGCGCCGGCGCACCTCGGCCAGCAGCTCCAGCCCCTCCTGTTCGAGCCCCTGGAAGCTGTAGGGCGAGGTGCGGGGCTTGTAGGCGCCCGCCCGCAGGATGGAGGCACCCGACTCCTTGACAGCCCGCGCCACCTCGTCGATCTGCCGCTCGCTCTCCACCGCGCAGGGGCCCGCCACGACCACGACCCGGCTGCCTCCCACCACCACCGGGGGCACGCCGTCGCCGCCCACCTCCACCAGGCTGGGCTCGGGCCGAAACTCCCGGGAGGCCAGCTTGAAGGGCCTCAGGATGGGCACCACCCGCTCGACGCCCGGCATGGCCTCGAGCTGGGGGATGTGCTCCGGCCGCCGGTCGCCGATGGCTCCCACGATGGTGCGCTCGGTGCCTCGCGACACGTGCACGGCGAATCCCAGCCGATGCAGCCGGTCGACCACGCCTTCCAGCTGCTCCGGGGTGGCATCGCGGCGCAAGACGACGATCATGGATCAACTCCTCTCGCTGGACCGGGTCGGTACCGAGCCGGCATGCCCGTCGTGGGGCGCCCCGGCCCGGTCCGGCCGCAGGGCGACCGCTTCGTCGAGATAGGCGTGACGCACGGGCCGGTCCAGGGGCAGGTAGGCGTGCACCAGCAGCCGCACGCACCGGCGGACGGGCGACGGCACGGCCATCTCCTGTGCGCACAGGATGGCCACGTCGCCCCAACCCGCCTCCCGGGCGCCGACCGCCGGAAACTGGGCGTCCAGATCCGGCGTCGCCGTGAAGATGGCGCTGATGACGTCCTCGGGCGCCAGGTCGTTGAGACGGGTGACGGCTTCCACCAGGCGTCGGCCGGCGCACTCGATGGCCTCGGGGGTGTTGGACTCCGCGCAGACTGCGCCCCGGATGGCCTTAACGACCCGCTGCGTCGGCTGCATCGTCGCGTGCGCCTCCCCCTCGGGCCGGCGTCGGACGGTGCGCGAGGGCCCGGTGCCCCAGACTGGCCGCGATGTCGTCCAGGTGCCCGAGGCCGATGGCGACGAAGAGGGCCACCACCACGTGCTCGCCGCGCCGCGCCAGCCCGGCCTTGCCGCCGACGCTGAGGCCCATCGCCTTGAGGGCCAGGCCCATGGCCGCCTCGTGCGCGGCGCCCGCCACCGCCCCCTCCTCGCTGTGCAGGGGCACGATCAGACCCTCGCGCTTGGCCGCGACGACGCACCGCTCGACGATCTGAGGGATGGTCTGCGCGAACGGGCCGCCGAAGTCCACCGCGGCCGCCAGGATGCCGTGGCGCTTGAGCTCGGTCTTGAGCCTGGACTCCTCGGCATAGTCGCGGGAGGTGGCCATGCGCAAGGCCGCCTGGGCCACCTCCCGGCTCTCGCTGCTGCCGGCCATCCTGCCGTCCTGCCCTCTACCTCGCCTGCGGCCGCCGACCGGGCCAGCCCCGGGCGCCGGGCTCCCCGTCGCCTGCCGTCCTGCCGTCCTGCGTCTTGGGGGGTATGCTACCACGCCCGCCCGGGGCTGTAAAGGGCTCGCTGACACCCGACGCCCGTCGCAGGCGTGCCACCTCGTCGGGTGCGAGGTGCCGCCACTGACCGGGCGCGAGCGTCCCGAGGTCGAGCGGTCCCAGGCGCACCCGCACCAGGCGCCGCACGGTGAGCCCTACCGACTGGCACATACGGCGTACCTGGCGCTTGCGTCCCTCGTGCAGGGTGATGGCCAGCTCGCCGCCATCCGGGCTCCGTCGGATCAGCCGCAGCGACGACGCCCTGGCCGGGCCGTCCTCCAGCTCGACGCCCTGGCGCAGCCGCTGCAAGGCCTCGTCGGTGATGGCGCCCCGCACGGTGACGCGGTAGGTCTTGGGCACCTGGCGCGAGGGGTGCGTCAGCGCGTAGGCCAGCTCGCCGTCGTTGGTCAGCAGCAGCAGGCCCTCGGAGTCAAGATCGAGACGTCCCACCGGGAAGAGCCGCACCCCGGGGCCGCCCCGGCTGCGCACCCAGTCGACCACCGTGGGGCGGCCGCGCTCGTCGTGGGCGGTGCTGACCAGGCCCCTGGGCTTGTGAAGCAGGATGTAGACCATCCCACCGGCCCCAGGCGGTGCCACGACCGGTCGGCCATCCACCGTGACCCGGTCCCGCCCGGGGTCGATGCTCCACCCCATGGCCGTCACCGTCTGCCCGTTGACGGCCACGCGGCCCTGCTGGATGAGGGCCTCGCTCGCACGGCGGGAGGCGACCCCGGCCTGTGCCAGCCACTTGTGCAGGCGCACCCGCTCGCCCATGGCCGTCCCCTCAGCCGAGGCCGATCCGCTCCTCGGGGTACCGCACGTGCGCCGTGCTCGCCGCCGCCCGCCGGGCCAGCGCGACCGCGAAGGTGACCGGTCCCACCTTGCCGACCAGCATGGTGATGGCCAGCAAGAGCAGCGACAGATCCGACAACTCCGCCGTGATGCCCAGGCTCAAGCCCACCGTGCCGAAGGCCGAGACGACCTCGAACAGGATGGCCATGGCGTCGAGTGGCTCCACCGTCATCAGCACGCCGGCCACCATGCCGATCCAGAGGATGGCCATGGCCGCCAGGGCTACCGCCCGCGGGAAGGTCCCCCTGGGCAGCCGGCGTCCCATCAGCACCAGCTCCTCTCGCCCCGCCAGCGCGGCGCGGATGCCGACCAGGATCACGGCGGCGGTCGTGGTCTTGATGCCGCCCCCGGTGGACCCCGGGGAGACCCCCACCAGCATGAGGAAGAGCATGACGAACAGCGTCACCGGCCGCAGCATGGCCGTGGGCACCACCTCGAAGCCCGCCGTGCGTGGCGTCGTGGCGGTGAACAGCGCCGCCAAGAGCTTCTGGGGCCAGGGCATGGGCCCCAGGGTACCCGGATTGGTCCACTCGGCGGCCAGCACCACGAGCAGACTGCCGGCCACCAGCACGCCAGCGGTCCCGAGCGCCACCCGGCTGTGGAGGCTCAAGCGCCTCTGAGCGGGCCACGAGAAGAGCTCGGCCAGCACCGAGAAGCCGATGCCGCCCACGATGAAGAGACCGGCCACGGTCAGCGCCACGAGCGGGTCGCCCACGAAGTCCCGCAGGCTTCGGCCCCACAGGTCGAAGCCGGCGTTGTTGAACGCGGAGACGGCATGGAAGAGGCCATAGTACAAGGCCTGGCCCGTGCCCAGCGCTCCCTGCCACGCCACGAAGAGCAGCACGGCGCCCACCGCCTCCACCGCCAGCGTCACGCCCGCGATCATCCGCAGCAGGCGCACGACCCCGGAGAGGTAGTCCTGGTGGAGCTCCTCCTTGAGCAACAGGCGGCCCCGCAGGCCGATGCGGCGACCCGCCAGCACGGCCAGCAACGTCGAACCTGTCATCACGCCGAGGCCACCGAGTTGCACCAAGCCCAGCACGACCAGCTGGCCGAAGAGGGAGAGCCGGTGACCCACGTCGACCACCGTCAGGCCCGTCACGGCCACCGCCGACGCCGCCGTGAAGAGGGCTTCGACGAAGCGCAGTCCCGGCGGCTCACGCACCGCTACGGGCAGCGACAACAGCACCGTCCCCAGGGCCGCGAGCCCCGCGTAGCCCACCACCAGCAGCCGTCCGGGGCTGGTGGCGCTCAGGCGTCGGGAGAGCCTCGCCCAGAGGCTCTCGTAGGCCGGCGCCGCCTCCTCCGACAAGCGGGATGTGGACACGCCCCGACTATAGCACGACCGGCTGCCCGCAGGCAGCCGGTCTCACTCGAACGGCAGCGTCACATGGCTGCGTCGGCCCTCGTCGGAGGGCGGGCCCTGGGCTCGCCGGGCATCGCCATCCTCTCGCCTCGCACCCTGTGCGGCGCCTCCCTGGCCCTCGGCCCCGTCCCGTTGCGCGGTCGCGGCCGCCTGACCGTCCAGCCCGGCCCATCTCTGCAGCTGCTCCACCACCCGCGGCGCCATGTCCAGCAGCCGGTCGTACAAGGCCCGCTCCGAGACGGGCAGCAGCCGCACCTGGCCCTGGCCCACCACCAGGAAGGCCACCGGGTGCAGACTGACCCCCGCCCCGCTGCCCCCGCCGAAGGGAAAGGCCCCCTGGCGCTCGGTCGCCTCGAACTCGGAGCCGCCGGCGACGAAGCCGAAGGAGACCCGGGAGACCGGGATGATGACCGTGCCGTCGGGGGCCTCCACCGGAACCCCCAGGATCGTGTTGACGTCCACCATGGACTTGATGCTCTCCATGGCGGTGCGCATCAGGGCATCGATGGGATGCGTCGCTCCACCCGACACGTGCGCCTGCTGCTGGGCGGACGCCTCCATGGCTGCGTCCCCTCTCCAGCCGAATCCGGCTCGGCTCAGGTTCAGGGGCTAGTCTTCGCAGCCGGGCCCGCTCCCATGCCCCACGCCTCCAGCGGGGGAAGCTCGTCGAGGGAGCGCAACCCAAACAGCTCGAGAAAGCGGCGGGTGGTGCGGTAGTAGACGGGGCGGCCAGGGGTCGGGGCCCGGTGCGCCACCTCGATGAGGCCCCGCTCCAGCAGCGTGCCGATGGCTGCCTCGGAGTTGACGCCGCGCAGCTCCTCGATCTCGGCGCGGCTCACGGGCTGCCGGTAGGCCACGATGGCCAGCGTCTCCATGGCCGCGGCAGACAACGACGGACGCCGCACTGCGCCGACCACCCGCCGCAGCGCGCCGAAGAACCGGGCCCGGGTCACGAGCTGGAAGCCCTCCGCCACCTCCACCACCTGGATGCCACGTCCTGTCTCGTCCAGCAGCCGCCTCAGCTCCTCGAGCGCCTGCCGGACCCGCTCCGGCTCCGTGCCGAGCGCTCGGGCCAGATCCTCCAACGACAGCGGGCGGGCCGTGGCGAAGAGCACCGCCTCGCAGGCAGCGGCATCGTCGCTCAGGACCGACGCTGGATCCACAGGTGGCCATCCTGCTCCGTCAGCCACAGCTCTCCCACCCTGAGCAGCTCCAGGACCGCCAGAAACAGCCCGATGACCTCGGTGCGGTGGCGCGCCTGGGCGATCAGCAGCTCGGCCAGGTCGACGGGCCCTCCCGCCTCGTCGACGCGACGGCGCACCCGGCCCAGGAGCTCCTCCCAGTCGAAGCCCGGCGACGGCGCGTGCCGGGCACGGTCGGCCATGCGGGTGCGGTCCAGCACCTTGACCAGGGCCTCCACCAGACGCTCCGCGCGCGCCGGGGGCAGGTCGTCGGGCCAGGGGCCCAACATCCGCTCCAGCGTCGCCAGCAGGGCCGAGGGCGCCTGTCGGGGCTGATGGCGGCTCCACGCCTCCGCCTGCTCCTCTAGCAGCCGCGCCGCCTCCTTGTAGCGCCGGTACGCCTCGGCCCGCCGGGCCAGGACGTCGAGGGCGTCGGTGGGAGCCTCGTCCTGGCCGTCGAGCCCCACCAGGTCGCCCCCGACCGGCTCATCGGCGGCGGCCGTCTCGTCGGCACCGGCGCCGGCCGCCCCCTCCTCCCGGGAGGGCTCGGGCGCGAGGCGCTGGGCCTTGAGGTTGAGGAGCTCCGATGCGATCCGCAGTGCCTCGCCCGCCGCCGACAGCCACAACTCCTGGAGCTCGGAGTCGGACGGGGGTGCATCGAACCCCTCGATGGTCTGGTGGATCAACGCGGCGAGCTCGACCTCGAGAGGGTCCACCTCACCCGCCTGCAGACGCTCACGCCACCGGTTGAGCTCGGCCAGCCGCTCCATCCACGCTGGCTGCTGCCCTTGCGCCTCCATGCCCTCTTCCATGGGCCCGCCCTCAGAGACGGCCGGCCAGCACCAGCATCTGCAAGATGCGGTAGATGGGCTGCAGCAGCAGTTGGGAGACGCCGCTCATGATGAGCAGCACCAGCAACAGGGGGCCGTACGCCTCCATGCGGGCCAGGGCCACCGCCTGGCGCGACGAGACCAAGCCCGCCAGGATGCGGGAGCCGTCCAGCGGCGGGATGGGGAGCAGGTTGAAGGCCGCCAGCCACAGGTTGACCCGCAGGCTCAAGACGAAGAACTCTCGCACCGCCGGCCCGATGCCACCCAGCATCCCCTGCCCGGGCAGCCACAGCATGGCCTCCCACAGCAGGCCGCTGAGCCAGGCCAGCGTCACGTTGGCCAGTGGCCCTGCCAGCGCCACCAGCATCATGCCGCGCCGACCGTTGGCCAAGTGGTAGGGGTTGACGTTGACCGGGCGCGCCCAGCCGAATCCGAACAGGAAGAGCATCAGCGCCCCGATGGGGTCGATGTGGGCCCTGGGGTCCAGGGTGAGTCGCCCCTCGTAGCGCGGGGTGGGATCCCCCAGCCGGTAGGCCACGACGGCGTGAGCCAGCTCGTGCAGGACGATGGCCGGGAGGATGGCCAGCACCCACAGCACCAGCGACAGGGGATCGTGGAGGGCAAACCTCAGCATCGCGATCGACCGACCCTTTCACGGCGAATCGATCGAAGACCGTCGCCAGGCCCGTAGCCTCTGCCTCACCCACCGCTGCTCGTCGGCCCGGCTCCGTACGCGTCCGTCGAGGACGGCCGCCCGCAACGCCCGGTGCATGCGGCCGACGGCGGGTCCCTCGGGGCAGCCGAGGGCCACCAAGTCCCGCCCCGTCAGCCTCGGGCGCACATGGCGCCCCACTCGGGCGAACCAGCCCACCCAATTATAATCCGGGCTCGACGGCCCGCCCCTGGCGGCCAGGTACGCCCGTGACAGGGTGCCCAGGCCCTGCAGGAGCCGGTCAGCGGTGCTGGGCCGGCGGGCACCGGCGAGCCGGCGCTGTCGGCGGCGCACGGCGGGCACCTCCAGGAGGCTCTCGCGCAGCTCGCGCGTCAGCGCCAGGCGCTCCGCCAGCCGCTCCGCCCGCTCTCGCACCCGCTCGGGAGGGCCCACGATCCACGGTGCCGAGACCGCCACCAGGCGGACGCCCCAGAGCCGTTGCCGCCCCGACGGCCCTGCCAGGGCCTCGAGCAGCGCCTCGAAGCT
>SPLK01000472.1_pt1 | contig 11365 bp, 9 predicted proteins | sample 2456111 | NCBI WGS metagenome assembly SPLK01 (sample SAMN11156906, study PRJNA527647) | hot springs metagenome | biome: Geothermal region; feature: Hot spring; material: tree branch in hot spring; isolation source: hot spring sediment rich in lignocellulosic material ... | reverse complement strand
CGCCTGCCGCTTCTCGCCACAGTGCGGACAGGTCGCCTCGTAGGCGATGGCCTCGTAGACCACAGGCCGAATCGGAGGCAGGTCCACCACTTGCCGCCACTCCTTGGGCTGCTGACCTGCCGCATCCAGCCTCTGGCCACAGCGGCGGCAGCGCTCCAGCCGCAGCTGCAGCGTCACGTCTGGCTCGGCCCGGGGGCGGGTGACGCCCACATGGCCCACTTTCGGTCCCCGCTTGCGTGGCTGGTCCGGTTGGGGGCGGTTCCGCTTGAACGCCTTGGAAGGCGGGACAGAGGAATTGTCGGGGGTCTTGGGCGGCCGCTTGAGACGTTCCTCCAGCTCCGCTATGCGCACCTGTGCACTAGCCAGTTCGGCCTGCAGGCGAAGGACGAGAGCGATCAGAGCCTCTTTGGGCAGTTGTTCCAGTTCGGACTGTGTCATCCCTGACCCACCGCCTCACCCGCCGTGGGAGCCTGGTCAAATCTTACACCATCTTTTCATGCGCATCAACACTTGCTAGACAACGCGACGGAACCGGCCGCATGTTCCAGGGGTACCTGAACAGTTACGGTCTATTTTGGATCCGAATCCTAGACTAATTCGGTGGGTGGAGTAGAAGCCGGAATATAGCAGTGCATCTGGTTTTCTGATTGCGAGCGGTGTGGTGCCGTCCGATTCGATGGCCGCTATACGCAATTTCTGAGGCGCGAGTAGTAGCACGATCTTAGAGTGATGGAAACTGAGGGGTGGGACGTATCCGAGCTTCTTAGGTAACGCGGGGTGCTGGTGAGCCGCCAAGTTGGCCAGGAGCTGGGCCAGGTAGGCGAGGGGGCGATGGCTGCCTGGTAGGCGTACCGGTGCTGGTCATCAGGTCAGCGGAGGACCGGTAAGGCTGGTCTATAGTTTGCCTACAGCATTATGCCGAGCGATCTGCGTCCACGTACGGCACCAGTGGCCGCCTAACCTGAACCCGCCTGCGGAAGGCCACTGGGTCGTGATCCAGCCGTGGGAGTTCGGCACCATTCCCAGGCAGTGGGTCGAGGTGATGGCCACCCAGGTGGATGAGGTCTGGGTGCCCAGCCACTATGTGCGCTACTGCTACATCCTGAGCGGTCTGCCCGCCGATCGGGTCTACGTGGTGCCCAACGGCGTGGATCCCGATCGTTTTCGTCCGAAGTCGCCGCCGCTGGATCTCTCCGGCTTTGGTGCCGCGGCCAGGGGGTTCCGCTTCCTGTTCGTGGGCGGGACCATCTTTCGCAAGGGGATCGACGTGCTGGTCCAGGCTTATCAGAAGGCGTTCACCCGGGCCGACGACGTCTGCCTGGTAATCAAGGACCTGGGCGGCCGCAGCTTCTACCGGGGCCAGACAGCAGAGCCTCTCATTCGTCAGGTGCAGGGCGCAGCGGATGCGCCGGCCATCGTATATCTGGATCAGGAGCTGGCTCCGGATCAGCTGCCGGGCCTGTACACGGCCTGCCATTGCCTCGTGCACCCCTACAGGGGCGAGGGATTCGGCCTGCCCATCGCGGAGGCGATGGCCTGCGGCTTGCCGGTGATCGTAACCGGCTACGGCCCGGCGCTGGACTTCTGCGACCCGGAGACGGCCTACCTAATCCTGGCCGTGGTCCAGAAGCGGACGGACCCCGGCCTGATGGCCATGGACCCGGCGGGCAGCCTGTGGCTGGCCGAGCCGGATGTGGAAGCCCTGGCGCGGCTCATGCGGCACGTGTACGAGCACCGTGACGAGGCGCGTGCCCGGGGAATGGAGGCTAGCCGCCGCATCCGGACCGGCTTCACCTGGGAGCGGGCCGCCGAGGCGGCCCTGGAGCGCGTCCGCGCCCTTCGGGAGCAACCCATCCGCCGGCACCAGCAGGTGAGCGCCGTCTCGGTGGGAGCAGAGGTGCCGCAGGGGCCGCTCGCCCTGGTAGAGACGCGCTCGGTTCACCTGCTGATGATGCCCGACTGGAACGACCCGGAGGATCGCTGGCGCGAGGCCATCCGGGCGTTCGTCAGCGAGTTCCGCCCGGATGAAGACGTGGGCCTTATCATCCGCCTCGATCCGCTGGAAGTACCGAACCAGGAGGCCGTGCTGGAGCGGATACGCCGGTGGGCGGAGGCCGAAGGGGTGGACGTGGACAACGGTCCCATGATCCTCATCCTGAACGACCTGGTGGACCCCACCAGGCGCGACCTGGTTTATGCCACGGCCCAGGTCCTGGTGGACCTGTCGGACTCGCCGAGGGCCGGGGCTATCCGGTCCGAGGCTGCCGCGCATGGGCTTGTCATCTGCGGCCCGGCCGATGCCGACATGCGGGCTGCTTGGCGGGACGTGGCAGGAGCCAGAGGGTCTTAGGATGTGGTATTTGCAATCCGCTGGCGAACCGTGCACGCCGCTTGGGTTTGCCCCTAGCCGGGCACTGGTAGTGCGGCTCACGGTCCCAAAGGACGACTTTCTGGCAGGCTGAGCAAGGCGCCAGGCCGAGGAGTGTAACCAGGCGGAGTATCCATCCGGAGCTACGGGTAGGGCGATCATGAGGTTTGCTACACACATTGATCAACGTGGATGCGGTGTTGTTCCCTTCTGCTGCCACGGCTCCGGTCCTCTCTTCCCTTAACCCCGACGGCTTGCCCGCCGATAACTATGATGGGTGGCAAGCACCCCCCAGGGCGCGGGCCGCTAGGAGCGGCGTAAGGCTCCGATCCGCACGACTCCAGCGACGCGCTCAGTCCCCGAGGCCAGAGAGCCTAGGTGGGACGCACGGATGCGCCTGGGTAGATCTAGGGAGGGATCAAGGTGCGCATTAACAACAACATAATGGCCCTAAATAGCTGGCGAAACCTTTCGATTACGTCGGCGAGCCTAGCGAAGTCTCTGGAGCGTTTGTCGTCTGGTCTTCGCATCAATCGCTCGGCAGACGACGCTGCTGGTCTTGCTATTTCCGAGAAGATGCGTGGTCAAATCCGAGGGCTAAACCAAGCTGTCCGCAACGCCCAGGACGGGATTTCGCTCCTTCAGACTGCAGAGGGTGCGCTGAATGAAACGCACGCCATACTGCAACGCATGCGTGAGTTGGCGGTCCAGGCCACTAATGATAGTCTGACGGAAAGCGACCGGGAGCAAATCCAGAAGGAGATCAACCAGCTGACGGCAGAGGTACAACGGATCTCGGCGTACACAGAGTTCAATACTCAGCGACTCCTTGACGGAACGTTCGGCAACAAGCAGTTCCACATTGGGGCTAATGCAAGCCAGGTAATCGCGTTCTCTATTGCCAATATGGGCGCGGGTGCATATGATATTACAAATGCCGCGGCCACACTGGGCGGGCTGGGGCTCGTCCTACTAAGTGGTGTTACTAACTCCTCAAACGTTACGGTGAATGAGTTTACGTTTGTGGTTTACTCGGGAACGGGTATCAATGCGCAGTTGGTGAGCACCACTGCATATGCGCTTAGTGTCATGAACACGTCCAGCGCTGAACAGGCAATCACAACCTACAACCAGGCTATTGACTCGGTGTCGTTTGAGCGTGCGAAGATCGGAGCCCTCCAGAACCGCCTTGAGCACACCATCAACAACCTGAATGTCGCGAGTGAAAACCTGACAGCTGCCGAATCCCGCATACGGGACGCCGACATGGCCAAGGAGATGATGGCCTTCGTGCGGCAGCAAATCCTGCAGCAGTCGGGTACGGCTATGTTGGCACAGGCCAACGCCGTGCCGCAGTCGGTCCTTCAGCTCCTCCGTTAACGTGAGCGAGGCGGTGAGTCTGCCCGGGGGGCGGTCGAGTACCGCGCCCCCGGGCTTCTAGCCTCCGGACAGGATCCCGAAGGTGGGAGGACACGTGGGCAGCCAGCGCCCGTTCATCTCGGCATGCCTGATCGCGCGCGACGAGGAGGAGTTCATTGGGCAATGCCTCGAGAGTCTTAGGGGCGTGGTAGATGAGATCATTGTGGTCGATACAGGTTCGACCGACCGCACGCCGGACATAGCACGTCATTACGGTGCGAGGGTTATATCACGCGCATGGCCGGATGACTTCGCTGTGGCGCGCAACTGGGCGTTAGCCGAGGCGAACGGCGAGTGGCTCTTTGTACTCGACGCCGACGAGGAGTTGGTGAGCGAAGACGCCCCGAAGTTGCGGAAACTGGCGGCATCGGGACTGGCTGATGGCTACCTGGTGAACGTCCATCACTTCCCGGATGACGAGGAGCGGCACGTCATTACCCAGCACGTGGCCCTTTTCCGCAATGACCCGCGCTTCCGCTACAAGGGCGCCATCCACGAGCAGGTGGGCAGCCAGATCGCGGAGGCCGGCGGTCGTCTCTCGGCAACGGATATCCGGGTCATCCATAAGGGCTACGAGGCTTCGGTGGTGGCTGCCAAGCGCAAGCATGAGCGCAACCTTTCTATGCTCCAGCGAGAGGCGGATCGGCACCCCGATGAGCCGGTGTGGCACTATTACCTCGGGCAGGAGTACTACGGCCTGGGGCGCCTGGACGAGGCGGCGCGAGCTTACGATAAAGCCTTCGCGCTGGCTGGCCCGGAGTGGAGTTCCCGTTACGCCGTTCCGGGCGTTATCCGCTATAGCCTGGCTCTGGGAGGCCTGGAGCGATGGGATCGGGCCTTCGACCTCCTGGAGCGGTATCGGAGGTTGTACCCAAAAAGCAGCGACCTCCATTACCTACAGGCCACCCTGGCCCTGAGGGTCGGTGACCTCGCGTGGGCTATCGGACTCCTGGCTCAAGCCATTGCTTACGGCGAGCCTCCACCGGGCATGTTTGAGTTTACCTCGCGCGGGACTGGCTCGTACAAGGCCTGGTACGAGATGGGGCAGGCGTATGAGCGCCTTCACCAGCGAGACAAGGCTGCAGGGGCGTACCTGGAGGCCGTCCGGGCTGAACCCAAATACGCAAGGGCCATCAAAGCGTTGACCATGTTGTTCTTGGAGACGGATCCGCCGGAGCGAGTCGTGGCCTTCGTGCTGAACCGGGTCTCGGCGCGTGAGCTGCGACCGATCGACGCGATATGGGAAGCCCTGGTCAACGCAGGTGCGTACCAGCAGGCACTGGACATCCTCGATCAGCTGGATGCTAGGCACGAGAGCGAGCGCGCTCTGCGCCAGGGCATTACGCACCTGGCCCTGGGGAACGTGGATGCGGCTCTCCGGAGGCTAGAGGTGGCACTGGAGGGAGAAAAGACTCGGGACACAGCCGCCATGGATGGCGTCCTCGCTGCCGTAGGAGCGCGCGAGGTAGCCCTCGGACGCCATTTCTTGGAACAGGTCAACCCGCAGAAGTTTCCCGCTGCCACCGAGCTGCTGGGCGAGCTTATAGAAGCGCTATCCCGTGATGAGCGCGCCGACTCGCGCAAAGTCGGCAAACCCCATGAGTTGCACGGCGAGCGAAACCACTCGGGAGCACGGGGCGGTACGGCTGGCGTTGGCCCGTGGTGGCCTAGCGCCGGCGTCAATGTCGTTGGCGTTCAAGCAGCTGGTTGGCACTTGATCCAGCGAGCTGTGGCTTTCCGGCAGTTCGAAGTGGTGGACTGGCTTGTGCAGACACTGGTAGGGCGGGGCCTTCCTGCCTCGGAGGCGGCTCTGGCGCTGGGAAAGATCTTGCACGCACACGGGTACCAAGAGGCCGGACTCGATCTGTTGCTCCAGGCGACCCGACAGGGCCGATACGATGTAGAGGCGCTCATGACCCTCGCACGGACGGCGCTGAACCGGCGGGATCACGAGGTGGCAGAGGCGTTGCTTCGTAAAGCGGTGGAGGTGGCCGGCAAGCACCCGGCGCCGGTGATGGCCCTGGCGGCGTTCTTAGCAGAGACTGGGAGGGTGCAAGGCGCCCTGGCGGTTCTTGAGGACGCCATCAGGGCCAACCCATATGCTGGGATCTTACGCGAGCACCGGGAGCGTCTCACGCGCGGGAGCCTGGCACCCTAGCCGCTTGGCAGGGGGGAGTGAAGATGAGCACCAGTCCGATCAGTTTTACGGCAAACCGCCTGAGGTTCTCCGGCTTTGCCTCTGGGCTCGACATCGACCAGATCGTGGGCCAGCTAATGGAGGCCCAGCGCATACCGCTGGATCGGCTGGAGCAACGCCGCCAGATCCTTCTGTGGACGAAGGAAGATTACCTCACCATCAGCAACCTTCTCGACCAGCTGCGGCAGTCACTCGCTCCGCTCAAGCTGACTTCCACGTTTCAGGCCCGCAGCGTGAGTTCCTCCAATGCCACCGTGGCGACGGCTACGGCTGCGGCCGGGACGCCAGAAGGGGTCTACACCCTTAACGTGAGGCAGCTTGCCCAGGGGATCCAGCTGGGAAGCTCTGGGCCCATCACCCTTTCGAGCCCGGCAAACCGAACCAACCTTTGGACCCAGTTCGGCATCGACCAGGCCGCGAGCCCGACGATCACCCTGAGCCTGCAAGTCAGCGACAGCAAGGGGACTCGATCGCAAACCTTTACCTTCGAAGCCGCCAAGAACCACTCTATTTACGATGTGGTGGCAGCCATCAATAATAGCAATCTGGGACTCACTGCCAGCTACGATGCGACAGTCGACCGGCTGTTCGTGTCCAGCCGGGAGACGGGCGCCGTCGTAACCTTAAGCGTGACCGATGCGACGGTCACGCTGGTGGGCGGCGTCAACAAGCAGATGTGGGCCGACCTCTTTAAGCTTCCGACGACGGCCAGCGGGCAGGACGCCCTCTTTGACCTCAACGGTTCGACCGGGCTGGCAAAGCCGACCAATCAGTTCACTATCGCCGGCATCACCTACCAGCTCCAGAGTCTAGGTACTACGACGATTACCGTCGCCAAGGACACGGATAGCATCGTCCAGACGATCAAGGGGTTCGTGGATAAGTATAACGAGGTGCTCGCTAAGATTAACGGCAGGGTCAGCGAGAAGAGGTATTATGACTACTTGCCGCTCACCGATGCGCAGAAGAAACAGATGACACCGGACGAGATCAAGGCCTGGGAGGAGAAAGCGCGACAGGGGCTCCTCCGGGGTGACACGCTCCTCATCAGCATAGCATCGGAGATGCGGCTCGATGCCTCGGCCCGGGTGCAAGGGATTGCTTCTACCTTTAATAGTCTGGCAGCGATCGGTATTACCAGCGGGTCATACGTCGAGGGTGGCAAGCTGTATGTAGACGAGGCCAAGCTGCGGGACGCCCTCACCAGGGACCCGGACGGCGTTCTGGCGCTCTTCACGGCATCCGGTGCCGCGCGGGATACACAGGGAGTTGCCATACGGCTGGGCAAGACGCTTGACAACTCAATCGGACGTATTCGGACGCGGGCCGGGCTTGCTGGTGTGGCATACGATAACAGTGGACTTGGCAAGCAAATTTCGCTTATCGAGGAACAGATCAACCGTATGAAAGAACGTCTGGCCCGGTTGGAGGAACGGTATTATCGCGAGTTCACGATGATGGAATCGGTTCTGGCACAGCTTGGAAGCCAGGCGGCGTGGTTGGGTCAGCAATTCTCAGGCTCCAAGTAACGTGCTGGAGCAGGGATGTCATACTGATGACGACTGCCAGACGAAGCCAGTGTGAAAGTAGGCGAGCTGCCTATGGGGGAAGGTCCGGCCGGCGCGGAGGGGACGCACCGCGTGGACGCGGGTGACGACAGTGCCGCGACGCTGGCTGAGGCGCTTGAACGGTGGCTCGGGTTGGCCCGAAAGATGCTGGCGGAGTTGAGCAGGGCTGAGCCCGACCTGGAGCAGGTGCAGGGCCTGCTGGCAGAGCGTGACGAAGTGCAGAAGCGAGTGGCCGCTCTCCTTGCCGGAGGACCGCCTGGTGAGGCTCTCAGATCAGATCGAGTCCGGACACTGGTTCAGGCCATCCTGGAGTGTGATCGGGGCACCGTGGAGCGTGCGGAGGCCCTGCGGGACGACGCTCGGGCGCGACTGCGTGCGGCCGGCAAGGGGCGAGAGGTGGGCGAGGCCTACCATCGCGCCTTAGTGCGGGCCGCCCGACATAGTGGGGTTTTCGTCGACAGGAAAGGCTAAGTACGCCCCTAAGGGAGGCACGGCGACGTGAGGAACGAGCCGCAGGTCATCGCTGCGTACCGCAGGCAGCAGGTGGAGACTGCCTCGCCGGGCCAGCTCATCGTGATGCTGTACGATGGCGCCATTCGCTCCTGCCAGGCGGCACAAGAAGCCATCGCTCGGCAGGATCGGGACAGCGCAGCGCGGCACCTGCTCAAGGCCCAGGACATCGTGGCGGAGCTGATGAGTTGTCTAAATGTCGCGGCCGGCGGCGAAATGGGTGTCAAGCTGCTGCAGCTTTACGAGTACATGTATCGCCGGCTGGTTCATGCCAACGTGCAGAAGGATGCCGCAGCCGTAGAGGAGGTGGAGGGGTTGCTGGCCGGGTTGCGGGAGGCCTGGGCGCAAGCAGCGGCAGCCACACCCGTTCCAGCAAGAGTCGAGAGCGGTTTGACCGGTGGGCCGATGGCCTAGAGGCTGTGATCCGCAGGGCACCCCAGCCCATCGTCCCAGCTGTGGGTGTCTGTTCCGCCTCGGTGCCTCGGGCGGGAACCGGAGAGGGGCGAGTGAGAGTGCCAGGCGGAGTGGGAGCAGTCGGAGGAGCTGGAGCTGCGCAGGGTGAACCGGCGGTTGTCCCGAGGCGTCCTCTGGCCGGACGGGCAGCGGCCGGCGGGGAGGCATCTGTCATCCCCTCGGGGCGACCAGGGGATGATCGGTTCGCGCTCGCGGGATCGTTGGGGCCGGTGGATGGGAAAAGCGTGGCAGAATCGGTGGATGCCTCTAATGACGTCCTGCAGAAAGCCGTTAAAGAACTCAACGCGACCGTATCCGCATTCGATATTGGCGTCCAATTTGAGGTCCGTGAGGGCCACCGGATCGTGGTTCGGATGATCAACAGGGAGACCCAGGAGGTGATTAGAGAGATTCCGCCCACGGCCGTCCTCGATGTCGTGGAGGGTCTCCGCAAGTTGATTGGGCTCCTGCTCGACAAGGTAGGGTGACGGACCCTGACGGAACACCGCGCTCGGCGTGGTCCGTGAGGTTTACCGGTGCCCCCGCGGATCCAACACGTCCCGCAGCCCGTCCCCCAGCAGGTTGAACCCCAGCACCATCCAGGCAATGGCCACCCCCGGCGCCCACAGGATCCAGGGCGCCGTGCGCATGTAGGGGCGGGCGTCGGCCAGCATGGTGCCCCACTCGGGGGTGGGCGGCTGCGCCCCCAGGCCCAGGAAGCCTAGCCCGGCCGTGTCGAGGACGGCGGTGCCGATGCCCAGGGTGGCCTGCACGAAGAGGGGGACCAGGGCGTTGGGCAGCACGTGGCGGATCAGGATACGCCAGGGGCTCAGGCCCACGGCTCGGGCCGCTAGGACGTACTCCGTCTCTCGCACGGCCAGCACGGAGCCCCGCACGAGGCGGGCATAGACGGGGATGGAGACGATGCCCACCGCGATCATGGCGTTGGTGAGGCTGGGCCCCAGGGCGGCCATGATGCCGATGGCCAGCAGGATCCCGGGGAAGGCCAGCAGCACGTCCATGGCCCGCATCGCGACGGCGTCCACGATCCCGCCCCAGTAGCCGGCCACCATGCCGATCACCACCCCCGCCGCCACGGCCAGCCCCACCGACACCAGCCCCACCACCAGCGAGATGCGGGCCCCGTACAGGATGCGGGCCAGGACGTCGCGGCCCAGGTAGTCGGTGCCCAGCGGGTGCGCCCACGAGGGCGGCTGCAGCAGGGCTAGGTAGTCGCGACTGGTGGGGGAGTAGGGGACGAGCCAGGGACCCAGCAAGGCTGCCAGCACCAGGCTGACCGAGAGGGTCAGGCCGATGCGGCCGGAGCGATGCCGCCAGAGCTGCTGGAGGCCTCGGCCAAGGGCTCGTCCGGTGCGTCTTGCGGCGGACTGGGCCTGCCCGGCCTCCCCCTCGCCCTGGTTAAGGCCGGCCCCCTCGGTGGGCGCGGCCGCACGCACCGCGGCCCCGCCGGTAGCTGCTGCGGACGGCGCCGGCCCCGCCACCTCCCCGGCGTCGGCTTCCGGGTACAGCGGTGTCAGGTCCGGCGCCTGCGCCGCCGTCGCCTCTCGCTCAGCGCCAGCGGATGCGGGGGTCCACGTAGGCATAGAGCACGTCCACCGCCAAGTTCACGAGTACGAAGGTGACCGAGATGAGCAGGATGCAGCCCTGGATGAGGGGGAAGTCTCTCTCCAGGACCGCCTGGTAGACGAGGCGGCCGATGCCGGGCCAGGCGAAGACGCTCTCGGTCAGGACGGCGCCGGCCAGCAGGGAGCCGAACTGCAGGCCCAGGACCGTCAGCACCGGGATCCAGGCGTTACGCAAGGCGTGGCCCACCAGCACCCGGCGCTCGGGCAGGCCCTTAGCCCGGGCGGTGCGGATGTAGTCCTCCCGCATGGCTTCGATGACGCTGGCCCGGGTGATGCGGGCGATGTTGGCCATGGGGATGGTGCCCAGGGTGAGGGCGGGTAGAGCCAGGTGCTGCAGGCCCGCCCAGAAGAGGGCGCCGTCGGCCCGCAGCACGGCATCCAGCAGGACGAAGCCCGTCAGGGGCTGGTAGCTCAGGGTGGCGGGCAGGCGGCCGGAGGCGGGGAACCAGCCCAGGAGCAGCACGCCGGCCCAGATGAGCAGGAGGCCCAGCCAGAAGACGGGGACCGAGACGCCCAGCAGGCTGACGGTCATGCTGAGGCGGTCGAAGGCCGAGTCGGGTCGCGCCCCCGCCAGCAGGCCGGCGGGCAGGCCCACCACAAGGCCCACCAGCATGGCCGCCACCGCTAGCTCCACGGTGGCGGGGAAGCGGGCAGCGATCTCTTCGGCCACGGGGATGCGGCTGATGAGGGAGCGGCCCAGGTCGCCCCGCAGGACGTGGGCCAGGAAGCGGCTGTACTGGACCGGCAGGGGGGCGTCTAGCCCCATCTCGGCCCGGATGCGGGCCACGGCCTCGGGGGAGGCCTTCTCGCCCAGCAGCACCCGGGCGGGGTCGCCCGGGATCAGGTGGACGAAGAGGAAGACCACGAAGGTGACGCCAATGAGCAGGGGCACAAGCCCCAGCAGGCGCCGGGCGATATAGGACCCCACCGGTGTTCGCTCACCTCCCGAGGGGGACTCCGGGCGGCCCGTGGCTCTGGTGGAGCCGGCCCCCTGTCGCCGGCCGGCGCCCGCCGCCCCGCGCTGCCTCGCCGCCGGGCACCGACCCGGGCAGCGCCGCTCGAGCCGTGCCGCCCGTCCTACGGCGCGGCCGCCCCCACGCCCGGGGGCGGCCGGCGGCCTCGTCACGGCGTCACTTCTGCTTCCAGACGTCCTTCAGCGACTCCGTCCCCACCGGGTGGGGGACGTAGTCCCGCACGTTGGCCC